>Ga0134086_10000033_pt1 | contig 27521 bp, 20 predicted proteins | sample 15_taG_13_FD_94459 | JGI IMG/M metagenome (GOLD analysis project Ga0134086, IMG submission 94459) | Grasslands soil microbial communities from the Angelo Coastal Reserve, California, USA - 15_D_Glu_40cm_2_24_1 metaG | ecosystem: Environmental > Terrestrial > Soil > Grasslands ...
ATGCCGCCAGTCAAAAACCCGGCGAGAAGAAACCCGAAGAGAAAAAACCGGAAGTAAAGAAGCCGGAAGAAAAGCCCAGGCCGCCTCAATCGGGCGGCACGGACGCTGGCTCGGCCGTTACTCTCGGGGGTGCGCTGTGAGGACCGCCGCCCTCGCTTTTCGAATCGCACTAATTCTCGTCATCACTTCCGCAGTGCCTGCTATCGCAAGCGCGCAAGCCCAACCCTCCAACACCTATGCGATCACTCACGCGAAAATCTTCACGCTTGCGGGAAACCCCATCGAAGACGGCACGGTTGTCTTTCGCGAGGGAAAAATCATAGCCGTTGGTGCAGGCATTGACATCCCAGCGGGCGCGCAGGTCAAGGACGCAAAGGGATTGCAGGTCTATCCGGGGATGTTCGACTCGATCACTCAGATGGGACTGCGGGAGATTGGCGCCGTCAGCGCCACTGTCGATTCGACGGAGACGGGAAGCTACAATCCGGACGTTATTGCGGCCACGGCCGTATCTCCCTCCAGCGAACACATTCCCGTCACGCGCGCGGCGGGCATCACGGAAGTTCTGGCCGTTCCCGGCAGCGGCGGATTTGATTCCGGCGGATCGAACGGCATTATCGGCGGCCAGGCCTCCGCGATCCACCTGGCCGGGTGGGTCATCGATGAAATGCTCATCAAAAAGAGCGCGGCGATGGTACTCCGGTGGCCAGAGATTGAGACGCAAACGTTCGATTTCGCGACTTTCTCGCGCAAGGAAAAACCATATAGTGAGGCCAAGCAGGAGTACGACAAGCAGGTGAATGAAATCACCGACTGGCTGGAGCGCGCCCGCCACTACGCCCAGGTTATGGAAAAAAGTTCGCCTGCGAAATACGATCGCGACGTGAAGCTCGAAGCGCTTGCGCCGGTTGTTCGCCGCGAGCTGCCCGTCCTGGTGTTTGCCGATCGCGCGCGAGAGATTCGCAACGCGGTTGAGTTCTGCGACAAGCAGGAGCTGAGGATGATCCTCGCCGGCGGAGCCGAGGCCTACAAGGTTAAGGACCTTCTCCGCTCGAAAGGCGTGCCCGTTATCTTGCGCCCCATGCTGACGCTTCCGCCCGATGAGGATGATCCTTACGATCGATTGCTCTCGCAGCCCGCGGAGCTGGCTGCTGCCGGCGTGAAGTTCGCCATCGCCAGCTTTGACAATTCTTTTGCCCGGCGATTGGGACAAAACGCAGCCAACGCCGTCGCGCACGGCCTGCCGTATGACGAGGCGCTTAGGGCCGTGACGATTTATCCAGCGCAGATTTTCGGCCTCGGTGATCAGATCGGAACCATCGAGCCGGGCAAGCTCGCCAACCTCATTGTCACCAACGGCGACCCGCTGGAACTGACCACCGACGTGAAGTACCTCTTCATCAGAGGACAACTCACGTCCATGGAAAACCGGCACCTGCGCCTTTACGAGAAGTACTCAAAGCGGCCGAAAGCGCAGTAACTTAGCCGGACTTTTGCGAAGGAGGGGGGAATGACACTCTTTCGCTTCCCCGCGGAGTAAAACTTCGCCCAAAGCTAACTTCCGAGAAACTTTTTGCCCAAAGTTGCGTTCCTATAGTTGAACCCCATGCGAACACGTCTGCTCGTGGCCTTCATCGTGGTTACCCTAACAGCGCAGATGCGCCCTGTCCGCGCGCAAGAGGAGCCGGGGAAAATCGTCGAGCAGTACGTAAGGGCTGCAGGAGGCAGCAAGGCGCTGGGCAGGATTCAAACCTTAATCATTGAAGGGGCTTTCCTGAGCGAAGACGGGAAGGCAGGGACGTACACGCTGGATACCAAGCTGCCGAACCGCTACTACTCGGAATTGCTGCTTGGCGAAAAGAACCTGATCGAGGCGTATAACGGCAAGTCAGCGTGGCATCAGAATCATGCCGGCGAGCTTGGCACGCTGGTGGGCCCCGAAGGGATGCAATTGGAAGCGGCCGCGCAGTTTTACAACTCCCGGCTGCTGAATCTCAAGAAAAACAAAATCACTATGGCATTTGCGGGACACACGCAAGTGCGAGGAAAAGACACACTGCAACTCGCGGTCACCACGGCGACCGGAGTGAAGCGGCAAGTATTCTTCGATCCACAGACCCACCTTATTGTGAAGGAAGCGGCAACCGTCGGCGGCATCGACGAAGAGATCCTCTACGACGACTACCGAGCGGTGAATGGAGTGGAATTGCCGCACAAAATTGAGCTGCACCGAGGAAACGACAAATACGACATCAGCGTGACACGCGCCGTAATCAATGGAGCCGTGGGCGAGCGCGTGTTCGATTTCCCCATCAAATCGCAAGTCAAGCTGCCGGACCTGAAAGCGTTGTTCAAAGAGATTGATGAAAATCAGAAGGCCATCGACAAGCTCAAAGAGAACTACGCGGGGTCGCAATCCGAGGAAGAAACCGAATTCGAGGGCGATGGGCGCGTGAAAAAACACGAGATCAGCGAGTACACGTTTTTCTATCTCAACGGGGATAAGATCACTACTCTGGTGAAGAAAGACGGCAAGCTGCTAGGCGACGCGGAACAGAAAAAGGAAAACGACAAGACGCAGAAACGCATCGAGGAACACCAAAAGCGCGCCGCCAAAAAAGAAGCCAAGGAAGAGAAAGCCAAGGAAGAAGGGAAGAGCGACGAAAAAGATGAGCCGGGGATTGAGATTTTCCTGCGCGCGTGCCAGTTTGTAAATCCGCGCCGCGAGCGCTTTCGCGGACAAGACGTATTGGTTTTCGATTTCGAGCCGAATCCCGAATTCAAGCCGCACAAGCTGGCGGAAAAAGTGGTGCAGAAACTTGCCGGAGTCGTTTGGGTGGACGAGAAGGCGCACGACGTGGCGCGGCTAGAAGCCTATTTCACCGGCGACATGAAAATCGGCGGCGGCTTGCTGGCGAATCTTCAGAAGGGCACCAGCTTCGTTTTCGAGCAATCGTTTGTGAATAACGAAGTGTGGCTGCCGACCTGCATGGAGGCTCACGTTGGAGTGCGCTTCCTGCTCGTGAAAGGAATCAAGGCCAGTATCGTGACGCGGTATTGGGACTACAAGAAATTCAACGTGGAGACCCTCTCTACCATCGCCAAGCCCAAGGGAGCGACCGATGCGCCCGCCGATCCCCGGACAAAGCCCCAGTGAAGGCAACACGAGTCAGCGTGACTCGCGGCAGATAGTCTGAGGTACAATCCGGCGAATGAACTCGTGGAGTGAATCCGGCTGGGAAGAGAATTTCGGGAGTGCCTGGGTCTTTCTCTGTTTGGCGTTTTGCGCGCACGTGGCGGACGAAGCGCTGACGGGCTTTCTTCCTATTTACAATGCCACAGTTCTGGCGATGCGCAGCCAATACAACTGGTTTCCAATGCCGACATTCGAATTTCGCGAATGGTTGACGGGGCTCATCGTTGCAAATATTGTTCTCTTGCTGCTGACGCCGTTGGCGTTTCGAAATGCGCAGTGGCTGCGTCCGCTGGCATATGTGCACGCTGGCGTTCACTTGCTGAATGGAACGGGGCATACGTTGGCAACGATTTTCGGACAAACCGTCTCGACCATTCACTTCGCGCGTCCCGCGCCGGGTTTTTATTCATCGCCGCTGCTTTTCGCAGGTTCGATCTATCTTCTGATTCGTTTGCGTACCAGCCGCCGAGGGCAAAGCCTGGCAGCCGTTTCCTGAACGAACAAAGCGAAGGTGAGGGAGGAATATGCGACGAAATAGCTTTCCCAACTTTTTCTTGATGATTGTGGCGCTGCTGCTTGGCGCGAGCGCTGATTTACGCGCGCAGGAGAAGCCAGAAGGGCCGCTGCGCGTCGCGCTTGCCGGCCTCGTGCATGGTCATGCCTTTGGATTCTTCGATCAGTTTCAACGCAGGACGGACATGCAGGTCGTGGGAATCGCCGAAGCCGATCCGCAACTAAGGGGACAATTTGCAAAAAGATTCGGTTTGCAGCCGGGGATTTTCTTTTCCGACCTGGAGGAGATGCTGAAGAAAACCCATCCTCAAGCGGTGCTCGCGTACACAAATACCTATGATCATCGCCGCGTGGTGGAAATCTGCGCGCGGCACGGCGTTCCGGTGATGATGGAAAAGCCACTGGCAGTCAGCCTCGAAGATGCGCGCGCCATCGCGCGGGCGGCGAACGAGGCGAAGATTCAGGTCTTGGTGAATTACGAGACGACCTGGTATCGCAGCAATCAGGCGGCTTACGATTTGACGCACGAGGACGCCATCGGGGAAATCCGGAAAATTGTTGTGCACGACGGCCATCGTGGCCCGAAGGAAATCAATGTTGGGCCAGAGTTTCTTGCCTGGCTGACCGATGCCAAATTAAATGGCGGAGGCGCGCTCTTTGACTTTGGCTGTTACGGCGCCGATCTGGCGACCTGGCTGATGGATGGCCGCCGGCCGGATTCGGTGACAGCCGTTACGCAGCAAATCAAGCCGGATGTCTATCCGCGAGTGGATGATGAAGCGACTATCGTCCTGACGTATCCCCGTGCGCAGGCGATTATTCAGGCTTCCTGGAACTGGCCGTTTTCCAGAAAGGACATGGAAGTGTACGGGCAGAAAGGCTACGCCATCACGGTTGGGCGGGATCAACTGCGTGTGCGGCTGCCTGAGAAAGAAGAGACGTCCACCGAAACCAAGCCATTGGAGAAAACGAAAGAAGATTCCGTCTCCTATCTGCGAGCGGTGCTCTTAGGAGGCTTGAAACCGGAAGGATTGTCATCGCTTGGGACGAATGTGATCGTTACGGAAATTCTCGATGCTGCCAGACAGTCTGCGGCCACGGGCAAGACGATTTCTCTGGCAGGGAGCCGGTAAAGCGTGCAGTGCACGATTCTTATTTTGCGGAAACGGAGCGATCCAGCACTTCGCGAACTTTTTCTGAGAGAACTTGCGGCGTAAACGGTTTTTGCAGGAAAGAGATTCCTTCCTCCAGCGTCCCGTCTTGCGCGATCACGTTGTACGTGTAGCCCGACATATACAGCACGCGCAGATTGGGATAACGCCCGGTCAACCGCTTAGCGAGCTCGCGTCCGCTGGAACCCGGCATCACCACATCCGTCAAGAGTAGATGGATTTCCGCGCCGTTGTTTCCGGCCAGGCGCTCCGCCTCTTCGGGAGTATGCGCTTCGATCACCTTGTACCCGTGCTCGGAAAGAACCATCTGAGCAAGTTCGCGCACTGCAGGCTCGTCTTCAACGAGCAGGATGGTTTCGTGGGCCTTGCGCGCCGCGGAAGGGAGCGTTTCCGGTGCCTGTAACTCCTGGACTGCATCCTTGACGCGCGGCAGATAAACCTTGAAGGTCGTGCCTTTTCCCAATTCGCTATACACCCAGACGTAGCCGCCGCTCTGTTTCACGATGCCATACACCGTCGATAGACCAAGTCCCGTGCCCCGGCCGCTTTCCTTTGTCGTGTAGAAGGGCTCGAAAATGTGGGCGACCGTTTCGGCGCTCATACCGATGCCGGTGTCCGAAACGGCCAGTAGGACATAGGGTCCGGGACGAACCACGGCGTGATCGAGCGTGTACGCGGAGTCCAGATCGACGTTGCTGGTTTCAACGACGATGCGTCCGCCCTCGGGCAGGGCGTCGCGCGCATTCACGACCAGATTCATGATGACCTGCTCGATTTGACCCGGATCCGCCTTGATCGTTGCGACGTCCTTGGACACAAATGTTTTCATCTCGATGTTCGCACTCATCAGCCGGCGAAGGAGGTGGTCGAGATTCACAACGATGGAGTTGAGATCGATGATTTTTGGCCGCAGAACCTGCTTGCGACTGAAGGCGAGCAACTGCCGTACCAGCGTAACGGCGCGATCGGCGGCGTCTTCGATGCGCCGGATGTCGCTGTGTAGCGCAGGCTGATTCAAGCAGCGCTGCAGGGTGATCTCAATGTAACCCTTGATGATCGTCAGCAGGTTATTGAAATCGTGGGCGACGCCCCCTGCCAGCCTGCCCACGGCCTCCATTTTGCGTGCCTGCACGAGCTGATTTTCGAGCAATTTACGCTCGGTGATATCGACGATCAGGCCCTCCATGACGGGATGGCTGTCGCTGCCGCGGACGACGACGGCGGTGTCGCTGACCCAAATCGTCTGCCCGTCCTTGCGAGTAACGCGATACTCAGCCTGGAAAGGTCCGCCGCACGAACTGGCTTCCTCCGCGGCCTTCACGATGGGATGATCTTCGACAGGAATGTGGCGAATCCAGTCTTTGGATGTCGAGAGCCATTCGTCCGCCGAGTAGCCGAACATCGTTTCGATCTGCGGGCTGACGTAGAGCCATTGGCCTTGAGCGCCGAGTTCCGCGATATAGCTGATGGCCGCGACCTGTTCGACGAGCATGCGGTACTTGATTTCGGCTTCGGCGCGAGCCCGTTGCGCGCTAACCCTTTCCGTGATGTCCCGGCTCACGCAGATGGTGCCGCCATCAGGCAAGGTGGTTATGGCCATTTCCGTGGGGACTGCGGTTCCATCGCGACGGCGCACGGTGATGGGTCCGTACCACCTGCCATGTTGTTGTAGACCTCTCCGGATGTCCTCTTCCACGGTGTCAACGTTTCGCGCCTGAGTGATCTCACGCCATGATTTTCCCAGCACTGCTTCCGGACTGGCGTTGGCGATCATTCGCGCGTATGCCGGATTCACATACGTGTATTTTCCCACCGCATCCAGGATGGCCATGCCATTGATTGCCGAATCCATGGCTAGGGTGTGCGTCTGCACGGCGTTGGCGCTTTTTGTCTCGCGAAACTGGCTGATACTCAGCCGCGCGGCATAACACAAGATCGAAACTCCGAGAAGGGAGAAGCGAAGGAGCCGCCACTCTGCTTCCAGTTGCGCGACTTGCCAGAGAATGATCAACGGCGCCAGCGCAAATGTGGCATTGGTCAGCATTAAGTCGCCGACGGTCTTTTGCCGGATTCGTGAACCAGTTTCGGCGGCCGATCTCGGTTGCCACTGCGCCGCCAACATTGCGCCAGCCAGAAACGGCAAGGTCCAAAGGATATCTCGCAGAGTCCCAGTCGGTGCCGGTTTGACAACTTGCAAGTACTGGGCCACTGCCGCGCACACCGTCAGGATCAGAAGGAAGAGAGCGAGACCTCCATAGAGTTTCCGAATATGCTGCTTCCGCGAACGCAACACCTGCAATGCAGCCAGCAAGGTGAGCACCGCGTCTTCCACGTTCTCAATGCGCATTTCCCGCAGAAAGGCGGAGTAGTGGTCAAGGCGGCGAGCCGCAAGGTAATAAAACTCGACATAAATAAAGAAAAAGACGATTCCGATCTGGATGAAGTCGAGTGCGGATTCCGCGTCAATCCGCGGAGAGTCCTTATCCTGGTCCAGGAACAGGACCATCGCCAGCAGCACGTTTTCCAGGCCAAATAGAAAGCGCACTACCGAGGTTGAGGGCGGCTCACTGTGCAGCACTACTTCGTAATACATCCAGCCCAGGTTCGCTACGCCCCACAGGGCGACGCCCGCGCCGAGAATCAGCCAGAACGGGCGGCTCAAGCCGCGTCCGCGGCGGCATGCCCCAAAAGCCATGGCCACGGCAAGACCACATGCGAAGATTTGCAGCCCGTTTGCGAGAAAGGACCCGAGCGTGGATGTGCCAAGCGTCAGCGCTTCAATAATATGAAGACCGACGACCACGCACGCCAATGCCAGGATCTTGCGAGGCATCCTTAGGGGCTCCTCCGCTGGTCCACCGACCGCTGCTATTCATTAGTGTATTGCAAGCTCCAAGGAGTGCAGCCAAGACTTACGTGCAGGCGTTCCAAAATGGAAAATGCCCCCAGCGAGCCTGTGACGGCATTGGAGAGTGACTGTTTGCAGAACCGCATTGCCAAAAGGCGCAGTCAGCTAGCGGCCTTCGAGGGGGTAGCGGTCCTGCGACTGCACGGCGGCGGCAACGCGGCGGCGCAAGGAGATGGTGTCCACGGGCGCGCGCTTGGCGAAACGCTTGAGCACGGCCATCTGCGTGGTGAGCATGTCGCCTTCGTGGATAGCCGCAATGGCGCGCTTGGCTTCGTGCTCGGCACGCTCGGAGGCGTCGTTGATAAAAACGCGCGCGGCATCGATCATGGTCTGCGATGCGGATTCGCCCTTGGCTGCGGCGGCTTTTTGTGCGCGCAAGAGGCTGGATTCCATCGCGTAGATTTCCATGACGATATTCGAGAGCGCGCCGATCAGTTCCTGTTCGTCGGCGAGCTTTTCGCGGAATTTTTGGACGGCGCCGCCGGCAGCCTGCAGGAACATTTTCTTGGAGTTGGCGACCACGCGGGATTCCGCGGCGAGCACGCCTTCCGGCGCTTCCTCGAAGGAAGGCCCGGCGAGGATTTCATCAGCCAGCTTCATGGCGGCGGGGATGAGCGCCAGTTGCCCGCCCATGGCGCGCTTCATCAGCATCTGGATGATGAGCATGCGGTTAATTTCGTTGGTGCCTTCAAAGATGCGGTTGATGCGTGAATCGCGGTAGGCGCGGCACACGGGATATTCTTCGTGGAAGCCGTAGCCGCCGAAGATTTGCACGGCTTCGTCCACGACAAAATCCAGCATTTCGCTGCCATAAACCTTGGCGATGGAGCTCTCGATCGCGTACTCCTCGAGAACTTTCATGGTGTTTTGGATTTTGTCGCCGGAGCCGGAGGCTGCCGTCATCGCTGTCTCGATGTTTCCCGCCGAACGGTAGACCATCGATTCCACGGCGAAAATCTGGATGGCCATCTCCGCCAGCTTTTCCTTCATCAAGCCGAAATCGCCAATCTGTTTTCCGAACGCTTTGCGCTCCTTCGCGTATCTCGAAGCGGTCATCAGTACGTGCTTCGAGCCGCCCACGCACGAAGCGCCTAGCGTGAATCGCCCGGCATTCAGAATGTTGAACGCCACGATATGCCCGCGGCCGATTTCGTGCAGCAGGTTTTCCTTGGGCACCTTGCAATTTTCCAGGAAAATGGGGGTCGTCGAGCTTCCGTGGATGCCCATTTTGTGCTCTTCGTTGCCGGGCTTGAAGCCAGGGAAAGTACGCTCGACGATAAAGGCGCTAAACTTTTCGCCGTCCACTTTCGCAAAAACGATGTAAACGTCCGCGAAGCCGCCGTTGGTAATCCACATTTTCTGCCCATTGAGGATATAGTGCGTGCCTTCGTTGTTGAGTTCCGCGCGCGTCAGAGAGTTCTGCGCGTCCGAACCTGCTTGCGGTTCCGAAAGGCAATAGGCCCCAATCCACTCACCGGTGGCGAGCTTCGGCAAATATTTCTTCTTCTGCGCTTCCGTCCCGAAATAAACGATCGGCAGCGTTCCGATGCCCGCGTGCGCCCCGTGCGTCACCGCGAATCCGCCGTAGATCGAAAGCTTTTCCGTAAGGACCGTAGTGGAAATTTTGTCCAGGCCCGCGCCGCCGAATTCTTCCGGCACGCCTCCGCCCATCAGGCCGACTTCGCCGCCCTTTTTCACCAACTCCGGCATCAGACCGGGCTTCTTGTTCTCGAGCTCCTTCACCACGGGCAACACTTCTTGCACCACAAATTCTTCCGCCGTTTGCCCGATCAGCTTTTGATCATCGGTGAGATCGGCAGGCGTGAATACATCACTTGGCTGCGGCGTTTCCAGGAGAAAGCTTCCTCCCTTTGCCGCAGGCTTGGTGAGGGTAGCAGTGGCCATGTCGGGCGCTCCTAGCGGGAAGTCTTTGTAACTGGTTCTTGATCGAACGGCTGTCTGTGGCACACAACACAATCAATTCACCCCATTTTACTCCCACAGCGATTCGCAGTAAACACCGTTCAATTGTTTGTGCTGGATGAGTCTTGGTCTCGACTGCCGCAATTGAGCCAGGTTAGCGAGATCCTTTGCGTTTGGAGATCACCGAACGCAACAGCGCATTCACCGTCTTTGATGACTTGAAGACAGCCGCGACATCAGGCTCTAGCACAACGGCAATTGTGCCGCCGGACATGGCAGCAGCGAACCTATTGGGTTTCGACTTGCTGTAGTCGAACCGATATTCGGAAGCCAACTGTTTCTGCTCTGTCTGTCCGTTCTTACGAGCTGACGTTTTCTTCATAGTCTTCGCGCTCCGTACGGGTTGCTTTGCGAGCAGTGATTAACCGAACTCCGTCGCCGAGTTCTACAAAGCTCACTAAAATAAGGTTTCGCCAGCCTGAGTGGCCAATTATAATCTCGCGTCGCTCACTCTCTGAATGCGATTCATCCCCAAAATTCGGGCGAGAGGGTCAGCGAATACCATAGTTGCCTCTTCAAAAGAAACGCCGTGCTTTGCCTCATTTGATTTCGCTGTTCCGGCATCCCATTCAAATTGAAGAGACATCCAGCGGAAATGGTATCACGGCTCTTTGCCACGTCTCTCTCGCTGGTCTCCGGGAAACGGCCGTTTGCCGCAACAAACAATCAATTCATTTTACCTCGCAAGGCCACGAAGCGCATCCCCCATGCACCCTGATTTACGGTAAACACCGTTAAGTTCGATGGGTCTTAACAAGCGCCGATTGTGGCAAGCTTGTCCACCAACCGCCGTCCGCGCACCACACTCCTATACAACTTAGGAGAGTTGTGGTACCCTTCCTAATCTACTTAGGAGAGTGATGTGTCCGAACAAGCCCAACTCCTGCCAGGCACGCTCGACCTGCTGATCCTGAAAGCTGTGTCGCTCGGTCCCTTGCATGGCTATGGCGTGTTGTTGCGTATCGAGCAGATCACCCGCGGCGCTCTGCTCGCCGAGCAGGGTGCGTTGTATCCCGCGCTCAATCGCCTCGAACATCAGGGGCTGCTCGAATCGGAATGGGGCACTTCCGAGAACAATCGTCGCGCCAAGTTTTATCGGCTGACCGCCGCCGGGCGAAAAAGATTTCGGGAAGAAACAGCAAGCTGGAACCGCTTGGCAGTTGCGATCGGCGCCGCATTAAGCGCCAAACCGCAGGAGGATTGAACATGTTTCCGAGGCTGCGTTCATTTTGGCAGACGATCTGGAACCGTTCTCGATTCGAGCGCGATTTGGACGATGAGATGCGATTCCATCTCGAAGCGCGAATGGAAGACCTGGTTCGCTCCGGCTTTCCGCGCAAAGAAGCACGGCGCCGCGCACAGATTGAGTTCGGCAGCACCGAAGCTTATCAGGACTGTGTCCGAGAAACGCGCCGCGTGAATTGGTTTGAGGATCTCGCGCAAGATTTGCGCTACGGCCTGCGTGGTCTGCGGAAAGGCCCTGGATTGATGCTCGTGGCCGTACTGACCCTCTCGCTGGGCGTGGGCGCCAGCAGTTGGCTGTTCAGTATGCTGCGGCAGTGGGTGATTGAGGCCGTATCGTTCCCCCATCCAGAACGCTTGGAGGTGCTTTGGAGACTGGACACGAAGAAGGGCTGGAATGGCCCAATTCCACGCCGGACTTTCTCGATTGGCGCGCGCAAAATCATGTTCTTGAGAATCTATCGGCTTGGATCTCGGACGAATTCAACCTCACGGGCGGCACAATCCCGGAGCGCATGGAAGGCGCTCGCGTCACGGCCGACTTTTTCCGCATGCTCCGCGTGCAACCGGCGGCCGGCCGCGACTTCTTCAACGGCGAGGACCAGCTCGGAGCGGCTCATGTAGCTATCGTCAGTTACGGATTGTGGCGTGAGCGGTTCAAATCGGAATTGAACCAAACTATCAAGTTGGACGGCGAAACTTACACGATCGTCGGCGTTGTGCCGGAGGACTTCCATTTCCCATTGATGGGCCGTGCCAATATCTGGGTCCCGCTCGTCTTCACGGACAAACGGCGCTCCGATCGTGGCACCGGCTGGCTCAATATCATCGGCAGGCGCAAGCCGGAATTCGCGGAAGCAACCGTCGCCCAGGCCATGAGCACGATCGCTCGCGACATCGAAAAGGAACATCCGGATACCAACACCAACGCAGGAGTCCTGATCAACAGCCTTGCCAAGGAAATTGGAAAGCACGTCGGGGATCAGGCGATTTACACGGCATTCATCGTGGGGATTTGCATCGCGCTGATCGCCTGTTCCAATCTTGCGGGCATTTATCTTGCCCGCGCATGGACCCGTCGGAGGGAAATGGCCGTGCGACTGGCTCTTGGAGCGAAGAAAAGCCGCCTGGCGCGGCAGCTTTTGTCAGAAAACGCGCTGTTGATGCCTGCCGCCATGGGACTGGGCCTGGTCATCGCCAATCTCGGCGGAAAATGGACTACGAATTCAATTCCTTTTGAGAACCGCGGCTACTTGCCAAACTATGGCCGCATTACTGTGGACACCACCATGGTGCTCTATGCCATCGCTGTCGCTGTCCTGAGCGTACTGCTTTTTTCGATATCACCGGTGCTTGAGGGATATCGGCTCAACCTGACCGGCGCCCTCAAAGAATCGGGTAGCTCGACTTCAGCGGCGGGGGGCCAGCGTTTGCGGAAGCTTCTGGTCATTTGTCAGATCGTCCTCGCGCCGATGGTGCTGGTTCCCGCGGGCTTGACGTCGAAGTCCCTCTCCATCATCCTGCAGGCCGATCTCGGCTTTCGCGCGGACCACGTGCTGACCGCGCAAATGAGCTTGCCAGCTGTCAAATACGCAAAGAACGCGCAGCGCCTGGCTTTCTACAATCAACTGCTCGAGCGCCTGCGAAGCCTCCCGCAAGTGGAATCAGTGGGAGCGAGCCAGCACATTCCGTTCGGCCATAGTTCAAGTTGGCTGGAGTTCCGGATTAAGGGCCGCCCGGAGCCTGCGCCTGGGGAAGTACCCTCAACCCTGATTACGGCGGCCACTCCGGGATACTCAGCTGCAATTGGACTTTCCCTTCTCCGCGGACGATTTGTCACCGAGCAGGACGGTTCAAGTACGCTTCCCGCCGTGGTGATCAATCAAACCCTGGCCGGGCGATTTTTTGCTCAGGAAGAAGCTCTGGGTCACAAGATTCGTTTAGGTCGCGACGATGCGGCCTGGTACACCATCGTTGGTATCGTCAAAGACGTTAAGTTCTACTGGCCGGGCGATAACCCCATGAACGAAAGTTACATTGCTTTTGCGCAGGCGCCGAGTCCAGTGATGCATCTGGTCCTGCACACCACCACGGATCCCATGGCACTCGCCCCGGCCGTGCAGAGCGCCGTGTGGACCCTGGATAAGGAACAGCCCCTCTCCGGCGTGCAGACTCTCGAGACGCGCATCAGCAATCAGGTAGCGCCGGTTCGCAACATCACGCAGTTCTCCGTCTATTTTGCGCTGCTGGCGTTGTTCCTCGCCGCATCGTTATCTACGGCGTGATGGCATATTTGGTCGAAAGCCGCGCGCGAGAAATCGGTATTCGCATAGCGTGTGGCGCCGAGCGTCGAAGTATTCTTTGGCTGGTGCTTACAGGTAGCTTCAAACTGATGTTGACGGGAATTTCCGCGGGATTACTGGGAGCCTGGGTAATTGCACGCTTGCTGATGAACAATGTGTTTGGCGTGACCACAAACACCTTGGACGTTTACGCCATCTCTGTGGCGGTGCTAGGCGTTGCAGTTCTGCTGGCCACTTTGGTTCCTCTGCGCCGCGCCACTCGTGTGGATCCGCTGATTGTTCTGCGGTGCGAATAATTACGTGCCATCGGTGGTGAATCTGGCAGGCTAAGGAATTCGCGGTATAATCCACGCTCATTCCAAGCATTACTGAGGATCCGGATGAAATCGCTCTACTGCGCACGCACGCTTGCTCTGCTCGTACTGATGTTCGGCACCCTCTTCCTCGCCGATCTCGTTGCGGCACAAGCTCCGCCCGTTTCTACGCTGCCCAGCGAAACGCCAGCGCAGTTCACGCCCGTCACCGATAGCTTCGATTACGCCCGGCGTGAAGTGATGATTCCCATGCGCGACGGCGTGAAGTTGCACACCGTTATTCTCGTTCCTAAAGGCGCAAAGAACGCGCCCATTCTCCTGACGCGCACGCCCTACGATGCTAACGATCTCACCACGCACGCGCACAGCTCCCATTTCGGACGCAACCTTCATGGCTATGACAACGCGCTCGAAGTCATCCTCGAAGGTGGTTACATCCGCGTCGTCCAGGACATACGCGGCAAGTACGGCTCCGAGGGCGACTATGTAATGACGCGCCCTCTGCGCGGTCCGCTCAATCCCACTGCGGTCGATCACTCGACCGACACGTACGACACCATCGAATGGCTCGTGAAAAATATTCCAGAGAGCAACGGCAAAGTCGGCATCCTCGGAATTTCTTACGACGGATTCTTGCCGCTGATGGCACTGGTCAATCCGCATCCCGCACTAAAAGTTTCCGTCCCGATGAACCCCATGGTCGACGGTTGGATGGGCGACGACTGGTTCCACTACGGCGCGTTCCGCCAACAGAACATGCCCTACATCTACGAACAGGAAGCCACACGAAAAAACGACGAGCACTGGTGGACCAGCCACTACGACGATTACGACATGTATATGCAAGCGGGCTCGGCCGGCGCACTTGGCCGCCAACACGGGCTTGAGCAGGTCGGCTTCTGGAGAAAGATTCTCGATCATCCGGCCTACGACGCCTTCTGGCAGCTGCAAGCGATGGACAAGATTCTTGCCGCGCAGCCGCTGAAGGTTCCAACGATGCTGGTCGACAGCCTGTGGGATCAGGAAGATATTTACGGCGCGACAGCGGTCTACAAAGCGATCAAGCCGAAGGACGCTGGCAACGACAAAGTATTTCTGGTGATGGGCCCCTGGCATCACGGGCAGGAGATTGATGACGCCAGTCGGCTTGGCGCGCTGAAATTCGGAATGGATACCGGGCTTTATTTTCGCAGAGAGATTCTTGCGCCCTTCCTGGCCCAATATTTGAAAGACGGCGCACCGAAGAGCGACGTGGCCCCGGTATCAGCATTTGAAACTGGCACGAACGCCTGGCGGCGTTTGCCTGCATGGCCCTCTGGCTGTGTCAGCGGCTGTACGCTGAAGCCTAGGCCGCTTTATCTCACTGCGGGGTCAAAGCTCAGCTTCACGGCGCCAGCCGCGGGCGAAACCTCGTTCGATGAATACGTGTCCGACCCTGCCAAGCCCGTTCCGTACCGTGCGCGACCCATTCAAGCTGTTGGCTACTCCAGCGGCATGACCTGGTCGCAGTGGCTGGTGGACGATCAGCGCGAAGCGTCCGGCCGCCCGGATGTTGCGGTCTTCGTCTCCGATATCCTGAACGCACCGGTGAAAATCAGCGGACAGCCGATGGCCAACCTGGTCGCCTCCACCAGCGGCACGGACTCCGACTGGGTCGTGAAGTTGATCGATCTCTATCCCGACGAAGTGGGCGCGCAACCGGAAATGGGTGGCTATCAACTTATGGTTGCTGCCGATATTTTCCGCGGGCGTTACCGCGAGAGTCTTGAAACGCCCAAGGCCATCGCGCCGGATAAACCGCTGCTCTATCGCTTCGCGCTACCCACGGCGAATCACGTGTTTCTGCCCGGGCATCGCATCATGGTGCAAATTCAATCCAGTTGGTTCCCGCTCTACGATCGCAATCCACAAACTTTTGTTCCCAATATTTTCTGGGCCAAGCCCGGCGACTATCGCAAAGCCACGCAGCGCATCTACCACGCCCCCGGCCAGGGAACTTTTATCGAGTTGCCGTTGGTCACTGCACCTTAAGGTTTCGTTACGGGAGTCGAGCGCGTCCACCGCGTCCGCGCGTGACTCTTTTGCTTCGTCCTTGCTATCCTGACAGCCTCTCAATTCGACTTAGGAGTGGATATCATGTGCAAACTTTGTTTAGTGATCCTTCTCTCCGCTTGTGCCGCCGCAGTTTCTGCGGCGCAGCAAACATCCGCGGATTCACACTTCGACGGCAATTCCTGGTGGGCGCACGTCAAATTCCTTGCGGATGATTCTCTCGAAGGGCGCGACACCGGCAGCGAGGGTCTTCGCAAGGCGCAAGCCTATGCTGTCGAGCAGCTCCAGAAAGCTGGCCTCGAACCCGCGGGTTCGAATGGCTTCTACCAACCTGTCCGTTTCAACCAGCATGAAGTCGACGAAACCAAATCCTCGCTCGCGCTCGTCACCAACGGCCAGGCGAAAGCGCTCTCCTTTGCCGACGACGCCTTCATCGGCACTCGCGCTACGCATGCCTCTGTATCGCTTTCCGCGCCTTTGGTTTTTGTTGGCTACGGCTTGCAAATTTCGGAAAAAAATCTCGATGAGCTTGCCGGTTTGGACCTCAAAGGGAAAATCGTTGTGTATCTGGTAGGTTCTCCTTCGGATATTCCCACCGCGCTCGCTTCGCATTATCAAACCGCCGGGGAGCGATGGAAATCATTGCGCGCTGCGGGGGTCGTCGGCACCATCACCATTATGAATCCCGCGTCCATGGACATTCCGTGGTCGCGCATTTCCGTCAATCGCAATCATCCTTCGATGGATCTCGCCGATGCGGAGTTCAATGAAACTCCGGGCCAGCAACTCGCCGTGACCTTTAACCCCGCTTCAGCGGAAAAACTGTTCGCTGGCTCGGGCCATACTTTCGCGGAAATCGCCGCTTTGGGCAAAGACCGCAAGCCTCTTCCACATTTTCCTTTGGCCGCCTCGCTCAAAGCGAACGCCGTCATACTCACTAAAGCTCTCGAATCCGCCAACCTTGTTGCCAAGCTCCCCGGCTCCGATCCTGCTCTCAAAAATGAATTCGTCGTTCTCTCCGCGCACATCGACCACGTCGGCATCGGCGCGCCCATCAACGGCGACCGCATTTACAACGGCGCGATGGACGATGGCTCCGGCAGCGCGCTGGTGATGGACATTGCCTCGAGTCTGAAAACGCATCCGGAGAAAATTCAACGCTCGATTCTGTTTCTTCTTGTCACGGCCGAAGAGAAAGGTCTTCTCGGCTCCAAATATTTCGCCGCGCATCCTACAGTCGCGGCGAAATCCATCGTCGCCGATGTGAATGTGGACATGTTTCTTCCCATCGTTCCGCTGAAAATTCTCAAGATCGAAGGCATTGACGAATCCGACCTTGGCACGCGCGCTGCCGCGATTGCGCAGTCCATGGGTATCAAACCGATTCCTGATCCCGAGCCGCTACGCAACGCGTTCATTCGCAGCGATCAGTACAGCTTCATCAAGAAAGGCGTTCCCGCCGTCAAAGTAGATGTGGGTTTCGAACTCGGCACGCCGGAGCAGAACATTTTCAAGGACTGGCTCACCAACCGCTACCACGCGCCGAGCGACGACGTGAACCAGCCCGTCGATTTCAAAGCCGCCGCGGGCTACGAGGAGTTTACGCGGCGACTCCTGCTCGAGACGGCCAATACTCCTGAACGCCCGCACTGGAAGCCTGACTCGTTCTTCCGCCGCTACGCGGCCGATCAAATTTCAACACTCGATCCGAGGAGGCCGCAAATGGGAAGAGCCGTCGTGCATTTTGAAATTGGATGCCAAAACAGCGCAAAAACGCAGGAATTCTACGAGAAACTCTTCGATTGGAAGATCGAAACGATGGGACCGGCGGCGATGATCGCGGCGGAGTCCGGCGGCATCGGCGGGCACATAACGGCGCTGGGGCATGAGCCAAATCACTACACGATGTTCTACGTCGACGTAGATGACGTCGTGGCGTATCTGGAAAGAGCAAAAGCGCTCGGCGGGAAAACGCTTGTCCCGCCGGTGGAAATTCCCACGGGCACATTTGCATGGATGCAGGATCCCGAAGGCAACACCGTCGGTCTGTGGAAGGCAAAAAAGTGAGCATTCAGGAGAGCCTCCATCATAGACCCTCGAAGATGCCGGCGGCGCCCATGCCGCCACCGATACACATGGTGACCATGCCGTAGCGCGCGTTGCGGCGCTGCAATTCACGAATAATTGTGGCGGTCAGTTTTGCGCCGGTGCAGCCAAGCGGGTGGCCGAGCGCGATAGCACCACCGTTGGGATTGACACGCGAAGCGTCCAGGCCGGCCTGCTGAATGACGGCAAGCGATTGCGCGGCGAAGGCTTCGTTGAGTTCGATCACGGCGATGTCGTTTAGAGAAAGACCCGCGAGCTTCAGTGCTTTCGGAACTGCTTGCACCGGGCCGATGCCGAATTCCTCAGGGAGAACACCGGCGGTAGCGTAGGCGACGAAGCGCGCGAGCGGCTTGAGACCCAGCGATTTTGCCCGCGCGTCACTCATAAGTACGCTTGCGGCAGCGCCATCGCTCATCGGCGAACTATTTCCGGCAGTCACGGTGCCCTTGGCGTGGAACGCGGGCTTGAGTTTGGCGAGAACGTCCGGATTCGTATCGGCGCGGGGAATTTCGTCGGTGGAAAACGTAAATGTTTGCGTTGTAGGTTTCACCGGCCCCGGCTTCGGTTTGGAGGATGCGCCATTGCCATTGGGCAGGGAAGTGATTTTTACTTCGACGGGAATGGTTTCGTCCTTGAAATATTCGGCGGCGATGGCGGCGAGAGCCTTTTTGTGGGAATCGGCGGAGAACTGGTCGGCCTGCTCGCGGGTGATGCCGAATTTGCGTGCGATGTTTTCCGTGCCCAGGCCCATATTGATGTAAGCATCGGGATAATTGTCCACCAGCCAGGGATTGGGAGAAATTTTGTTACCGCCCATGGGAACCATGGACATGGACTCGGTGCCCCCGGCGACGATGACCTGGGCGGATCCGGAGCGGATGCGCTCGGCAGCGAGGGCGATAGCTTGCAGGCCGGAGGAACAAAAGCGGTTGATAGTCATGGCGCTGGTTTCCACGGGGAGGCCGGCACGGAGAGCGGCGATGCGCGCGACGTTCATTCCTTGTTCGCCTTCGGGCATGGCGCAACCGAGGATCACGTCATCAATCTCCTTGGCGTCGAGCCCAGGGACGCGGGCGAGCGCTTCCTTGATGGCGAGAGCGGCAAGATCGTCGGGGCGCGTGGCGCGCAGTGAGCCTTTGTAGGCGCGGCCAACGGGAGTGCGGATAGCGGAGACGATGACGGCTTCAGGCATGGCGGGACCTCGCAGGATGGGATGCAGTGTTCATTGTTGGACGGGCGAGGGGAAAAAGCAAATGGGTGACGACTCGCGATTCCTGACTGGCGGAAGAGAGGCACGGAGAAGATTGACAGTCGATTAACGCAGACACTCCATGCCCTCGACCCTCATGGCGCGCAATTAGTAGCTCGTCGTCGGATCGGCGGGTGGGCCAGACGTCACTGCGCGGGCACCATTTTTCCTTCTTTGCTCAAGCACCACGGGAGAATGCCACCGTTATAGTTCACTAGAGTGACCCTGACCCGTGGGCACCCACAAGCAGATTATTCGGCGCGGAGGGCCTCGACGGGATCGACGGCGGAGGCGCGGCGCGAAGGCAAATAGCTTGCGAGGAACGCCGTAGCGACGAGGCCGAGAGAAGCTGCACCGTAAGCGACCGGATCGACGGGGCTCACTTTGAACAGGAGCGATGACATCAAGCGCATGACGATGATGGCGACGACGAGTCCGCACGCCACGCCGATGGCAGTGAGCGAGAGTCCGTGGCGAACGAACATGCCCGTGAGCGTTTGGTGCTGCGCGCCCAGAGCCATGCGAATGCCGATCTCGCGGGTGCGCTGGGAAACAGAATAGGCGATGACACCATAGATGCCGACCACACCGAGTAACAGCGCCATGCTGCCGGCAACGCCAAGCATGATGAGCGTGAAGGAAGTACGAGCCATGGAGCGCTTGTAGAAAAAGTCCAGTGCGTGAACGTCGGCGAGGGGAAGATTCGGATTCAGTGACCAGACCGCCTGGCGAACCTCGTTCAGGAAACTTTGCGAGCCGGTACGAGAACTGCGCATGGCGAACGCGACTTCGCGCATGGACATGGTGTCATCGCTTTCAAAGTGATCCATCAAGAGGGGCCAATAAACGATGGTGGTGGCCGGTTTGCTGACGCCCTCATCGTAAACGTCGCCGACGACGCCGATAATTTCCCGCCAGTCGTCTTTGGTGCTGACGCGGATGCGCTTGCCGAGCGCGGCGGCGGGATCATGCCAAAGTTCGCGAGCTACATTTTCAGAGACCATGGCGACGGGGATTTTCTTGTAAGTATCGTTCCACGTGATTTTGCGGCCAGCCACTAGCGGCGTGCCGACAGTGTCCAAGTATTCGGGCGAAACGAATCGAAAGGTGCGGAGCGGGGGAAGTTGGCCCTCGGCATAGGTTTGGTGCTCAACAAAGATGGGATCATGCCAGCCTCCGAAGGTCATGGGGACGTTGGAGATGATTCCCACGGATCCGACGCCCGGAATCGCAGCGAGCCTGTGCAAGATTTCCTCTTCCGTGCGGACGACCTGCTCATTCTCTTTCACCATGGTGCTGGGAATCGAGATGCGGAAAGTTTGCAACGAAGCCGGCGCGGAAAATCCGGGATTGACGTTGGTGAGGGCTCGGAAAGTGCGAATCATCAGGCCGGAGCAGATCAGCAGGACGAGCGCGAGAGCGACTTGAACAACGACAAGGACGCTGCGCGCGCGATGCTGCTCCTTGCTTTGGCTGAGGGCCCGGCCGCCCTCGCGGATGCCGGTGCTGAGACGTACTCCGGCATACTTGAAGATGGGAATGGAACCAAACAGGATGCTGGCGAGAAGTGAAATCAAAAGTGTGAAGAGCAGGACGCGCCCATCGATGCCGATTTCACGAACGCGAGGAAGGCCCGCGGGAGCCATGGTCGCAAGAACGCGCAATGCGGCGTAAGCAAGGCCCAGTCCGACTGCGCTGCCGAGCAATCCCAGAATGACGCTCTCGAGCAGGAGATCGGCGGCGATGCGTCCGCGGCTGGCGCCCAGAGCGCCGCGCACGGCGAGTTCCTGGCGGCGGCCTTCGACACGGACGAGCAGCAAATTAGCGACGTTGGCGCAGGCAATTAATAGGACCATACCGATCGAGCCCATGAGGACCCAGAGGACGCTGCCAACGTCACCTACGACATCGCGCTTGAGCGGACGGACGTTTGGGCCGATGTGAGCATCTTCGAAGAGCTTGATGCTGAAACCCGGCGGAGTGGGGAAGGAACTCATAACGACAGGGAGCATGCGAGCGACGTCGGCGTTGACCTGGTCGATAGTGGCGCCGGGCTTGAGCCTGGCGAGGCTCTCATAGCTGAAGTTGCCAAGATGCGTTTTGTTGCGGTCAAACTGAAACGGCATGATTAGGGCGGGGTCTTCCCGGTCCAAGAAGTGAAATCGCTGAGGCAAGACGCCAATGATCTGGCGGGATTTGCCGTCCACAAGGATATTGCGGCCGACGACGGAAGCATCGCCGCCAAATTTGCGGCGCCAATAGCCGTAGGTAAGCATGGCGGTTTCGGGAGCGCCCGGCGAGTCATCTTGCTTGGTGAAGGTGCGGCCCAGAACGGGAAGCGTGCCGAGAAGCGGTAGAGTGCCGTCCGTAACGCGCAGGGCAGTGACTTGTTCGGGCTCAGCGACGCCGGTCACGCTCACAGAGTCGCCCGCGTAAAGGCCGATGTCCTGGAGGGTGCGGTTTTGTTCGCGGAAGATGAAGTAGTCGGAGGGGGAGAGCTCGAATTCTTTGAGCTGGATCCCGGGCGCGGTAAGCCAAACCCCGATAAGCTCGTCGGGTTTGGGATAAGGCAAGGGCTTAAGGAGGACGCCTTCGAGGACGCTGAACACGACGGTGTTGGCCCCTACGCCGGCAGCCAAGGTGATAAGCGTAATGGCCGTGAACATGGGGGCACGGCCGAGCCTCCGTAGAACTTGTTTGAGCTCGTTTTTGAAGGACTCCATAGCCTATCTCTCCGCGAGTGCTTGCTCTTTGAGGACACTTTATTTCGCTGCCCAACAGAGTGATACGTCGGGAAGCGGGAGAAGTTCCCTGGAATTTTGGCGAAGGCGGCTGAGATTGGAGGTCTACTTAGCTTTGAGGAATGCGCCTTTGCGCGGAATGAAGATTGTAGCCGGAGGAGCGACGCCGAACTTCTTAGAGTAATCGCCCTGGTTGACGGCGATGCTGACGCGGTTGCGAGAATCGATGAACAGAAGGGGATCGCCGACGGGGACATCCATAAAAGTTTTCACGTAGGGCAACACCACAGGTTTCTTGTTGACCTCGAGCTTTACCGGATCGCCGAAGTTGTAAGCCAGCTTCTTGAATTCATCGCCTGGAATATCCGTGATCAGAGAACCGAAGGGATCATCGAGCGCGATAACGTCACCGGCGATGCCTTTGTCGGTGGTGGCGGATGTTTTCGGCGTGAGGCGGACGAGTTGCGGAACTTCGGGGCCTACAAGGTTGAATTCCCATCCGGCGGCGAGGTGCGCGCCCGCGGGAGAAAAAATGTCGCGGCCATGGAAGGTAGAAGAAATTGGAGCCTGAATAATCCAGTTGGGATTGGTAATCTCGCGCGCGGAAGCCAGGCCGTCGCGATCGATCACCGGCGTGATCAGGCCATTATCGGGCAAAACAAAATACTGGTCCTTCTTAGTTTTGACGATGACGGCTTTGCGCGAGGTGCCGACTCCGGGGTCGACGACCGTCACGAAGATCGTTCCAGCGGGATAGTAGGGAGATACGCCTTCCAGGAAACGCGCGCCCTCTTCTATGGAGTACGGAGTCACGCGATGAGTGATGTCCATGACGCGGGCGTCTGGCGCGATGCTAAGTATTACCGCTTTGCAGATGGCCACGGCGTCGTTGGCGGTGCCAAAGTCGGTCATGAAGACGATGATGGGCCGCGCGCCGGATTTTCCGGGCGAGGGCGGGTCACCCTGCGAAGGAGACTTCGAGCAGGCCGCGGCAGCCAGGGCGAGCACAAACAGCGACAGAAAGAGCAAACGAATGCGAGAAAGCATCAACGCTCCGTTACGGCTATGTGATTTTCTTTGCAGTCAGTGTAAGCTGCGCGGTTGACATTCGGCAAGGCGTGTTACGAAAAATATGCGCGGCATGCAGACCATCCGCGCAAATAGAAAGAGAAGGAGGCGATCGTGGGAGGATTAATCTACTGGATCTTGGTCGGGCTGATTGCGGGCTGGCTTGCGGGGCAAGTCATGAAGGGCGGCGGATAATGGCGTCGTTGTGGACATCGTTCTGGGAATTCTCGGCGGGATTGTTGGAGGCTTTGTGTTCGGCTTGCTGGGGCTCCACGCCGGGGGAACGATCGGACAGATTATCGTTGCGTTTGTTGGTGCGGTGATTCTGGTGTGGATCGCGCGAAAGCTGAAAAAGGCGTAGAAGAATCTGACGAGCACAAAAAAACGCGTTGCTCCGACAGGGGCCGGAGTAACGCGTTTTCGCTTGCAGATTAGCTAGTGGGAAGCCCCTGTGCCCGGGTGCGTCACCAGAAACCATTCGACGGTTGGAGCGCGCTGATACTTCAAGCGGTTCCGCGTTTCTTTTGCGATGACATAATTGCCAGCCTTTTCCTGGGCAAGGGCCAGCTGCAAAACAACAAGCGGCGAATGAGGATCGGCGGCAAGCGCATCGGTGGCACCGGAAAGATCCCGTTGCTGGAAGAGCAGAAAGCCACGGGCCGATTCGTAGGCATTAACGACGACTTGGTCGCGAGAAACAGTGGCGAGATCCTTGAGCTGCGATACAGCCTCGGATGCATTGTCGACACGGCCGTTGGCAGAGGCGATGCGGGCGCGTTCGCGGAGAACGGTGGCGCGATTGATATCGCGATCAGCTTCGCTCATGCCCGTCAGAGGCTTTTCGAGAAAAGCCGAAAGGGCGTTGAGGCGAGTGAGCTCGTCGCGAGAATCGGCGGCGAGCATGGCGGCGCCCAGAAGAATTTCGAATTGCGCGTTGGGCTCTTTCTTGCTGGCGGCTTCTGCGGCCAGAGTTGAAAGGGCTTTTCGGCCTTCGGCAGGACGGCCTTCCCAAAAATAGATCAAAGCTTGTGTGTACTTTGCATCGAGTTCGTCGAACGGATTCTCCGCGAGCTGAATGGCGCGGTCATATTCTTTTCGCGCGTTGGTGAAATCGCCCATGAGCATGCGTGTGCCGCCAAGACCTTCCTGGGAAGGCAGATACTTGGGGTCAATCTTGAGGGCGGCGGTGTAATGTTCCAGGGAAGCGGAATCATCACTGGCCATGCGGGAGACTTCACCAAGAGAATCCTGAGGATTGGGAGAGGCGGGCTCGACTTCGGCATAACGCTTCAGAGAAGTGATGGCTTTTGCGGGGTCGGGCGTGCCGCTACCGCTGATGTAGACGTAGCCGAGGCGGTTCAGGACAGCGGGGAAGTTGGGATCGATTTGCAATGCCGCCTCCATCATGAAGCGGGCGCGGTCGTCATCTTCCTGGAGGTAGAGCCACTCGGCGGTCATGTAGAGAATGTGCTTGTCGCGCGGGTAGCGCTGCAAGAGATCATTCATGCTGGAGATCGCGGGGAGCAGGTCGCGGTCCTGGATGCTGGTCATCCAGCGGACAAGGAGTTGCTCATCGGGGGTTGCGGCGGGGAGAAGCGACTTGGCTTTGGTGAGGGCGGCGGCATCCGGCATGATTCGGCGGGACGCGAACGAGAGCATGGCGTAGGCGAGGGCGGACTGCGGATCCGCTTCGGCGGCACGGCGCGCCAGAACCGCGGAGCCGCGGTAGATGGCATTCTCATAATTGTCGACAGCTTGCTCGAGCAGGCGACGAGCTTCCACGGAACGCGTGGAGAGGGGGATAGCGCCAAAGAGCTGCTGGCCGGCGCCAGCTATGTGCGGCGTACCGGCAGCGGCGCGGGTGGCAGTGTTTTCCACGTGAGGAGAGGAAGCTTGCCCCCAGACCGTTGATGTAAAGAGAGACGGGAAGATCAACAACCAGAGACGCGCGGCGAATCGATTCATGGCGAAAGACTCTCCATTCCCGCAAGCTGAAGAATGAGCCCAGATTGGAAACGTAGCCTGTTGCCAGAGCCCTGGGATACTGGTCTGGAGGTCAGGTGTGCGGGATTAGAAAGACAGGGTTGGCGGATTGAGGACAATGAAGAGGAGGCACACAGTTGGGCACATGGAGGAAAGCGGGCGCTTGCCGGACACTGTGACAAGTGAAGATACTGCATAGAACCTGATTGAAAGTGAGCATGGAAGTTATGAGACAGAACGCCCGCAGGAACTGGCTGCGAATCGCAGCCCTATTGAGTATTGGTGCAATAGCCGCCAGCTTGAACTTAGCTGGAATCAAGAATATGGCGGTGGTCATTTCCGCGGGGAGCAAACTATCTGACGTGTCTTTGGCCGACCTCGTGAAAATGTGCAAGGGCACGCAGAAGACCTGGCCGGACGGGAAGAACTTCATCCTCGTCCTCAAGAATCCCGAGGCTCCCGAGATGCGGGTGGCCATGCAAAAACTGTTCGGCGACACCAGCGGCGACCCTAGAGCAGCAATCGCGAAACTGAACGAGTCTCGCCTGACAGTGAAGATTGTGGGCACCGACGAGGATCTACTGCGCACCGTGGAAGCCACTCCCGGCGCTGTCGGGATCCTGGACGTTTATTCCATCAATAGCTCAGTAAAAGTCCTTCGCGTCGGTGGCAAGTTGCCTTTTGACGTGGGATACGCACTAAAAGGGAATTAGGGCGACCATAGCAGCGTGCTCAGATAACACCCTTCCCTTCCGCAGCCTGAATTATCCAAACCGGCAACGAATTCTCCCTCGAAGTGTGCGCAAGTGGCTTGAAACGTAGTTGGGCCAGGAATCACCACAGGGGAGCGCCTGAAAGCCCCTGTACGAAGGTACAGGTTTTCCACAGGTAGTACAGGGAAAAAGAGGCGAAAACCATGGCGAAAGTCGAAATGCAATTAACATTTTTGTTTTGTGTAGATTAGAAAGGATTGGTCACAAATGGAGCGGTACTAGGAGACTGGTTTAGGCCCAAAAATGTATCTTGTGTACCATCGCGTTTTGGGACTGGTAGGTGTCAAATAGGACAGGTACGAAGGATTGGATTGGACCTTTCTGGCGAGTTGGTGCATCCAAGTAAATGGTAAAACAACTGAGGGTGCAGGAAATAGACCAGCAGCCGAAGTTCAATGGGGTAGTGCCTGGGGGATATAGAAAAAGATGAAGACCAAGGACAAGAGCCGGAAGTGGATGTGGATGTTCCTGGCAGTGCTGGTCTCGCTGCAGGTTTACTTCGTGTGGGAACTCCTGGCAGTGTTTGCGCTGTTTGCCATAGGATTTGCAGCCATCGCGTTTGTCGTAGGAAGCGTGTACATGCTGCACCGTGGCTGGGCTTTGGCCGTGGACCGGGTTGCCGACAGCCAGCACCCGATCATGGTGGCAACGCGGCAACGCATATATACGATTGAGGACGTGGCGCGCAGACCGTTTCGGCGTCCGGGTTCCGCGCCGGCCCGTTAAGTTTTCGGCGACTTTCTGGCTCCAGCCAGAGCACACACAGAGCCTGTCAGCCTGCCTCCTTCAGGAATGACTTTAGTTCTGTGGCAAGAGCAAGAAGAACAAGCCAACCGCCCTGAGAGAACGGTTGGCTTTTTCCTTTGCGGAATAGTGGATTTCCTGCACGTCAAGCCAAGTTCGCGCCGCGCCACTTTGTCTCAATGCGTGATGGGGTCGATGTCCGTATTAGGAACAATTTCCTGATCATCCTGAGTATGCGGGTCTTTCTCTGCCTCGAACACCGTCTTACCGTTATCCTTGACCAGCCCGTCCAACGTGGATTTCGAATGTTCATCCACGGCGCTGACGGCAGCCACCAGACAGGAATACAGGAAGGCCTTCATTCCTTTGCGGAATTGTTCCGTGGAACGTTCGGCGGCGCGTGCCACTTCCGTCTCCAACGCCGCACGCCGCGCCTCACATGCGGCGCGGCTCTCCGCATCGAGCGAGGCAAGGGCAGAAACTGCTCGTTCCTGTGTTTCGGAGAGAACGGCGTTTACGTGCTGGTCCGTCTGACGCTGGAAGGCCCCCAAGGCGGAGTTCACGGCGCTTTGTACCAGGGCCTGCACTTCCGCGGAGCGCGCTTCGATCTTCATAAGCGCCTCCTGCGTCACAGCCTGGGTATTTTCCAGCATGAGTTCATAGCGGCGGTGCGCGGTGCGGGCCGTTGCTCCTTCGAATTCTGACGTCGCCCTGACTACTACTTCGTTCAAGCGGGCGTTAATCTGGGGCTCCATTTCTCGCGTCATTCTTTCCACGAATTCTCGCGAGCCGGCCAGTTCGCGCCGCAAATCCGCGACTTGCTTCTCCAGCCGCTGCGCCATCTCTTCGGCCTGGCCGCGGTACTTTTCCATTTGGTCTTGCCATTGTGAAGCGACCTCGCCAGCAGATTCCTCCTTCGAGGAAAGCCGCAGCGCTTCCACGCGGGTGGGGAAAAGTTCCTCGATTTCGCGAATGCTCGAATTGCGCACATCATCGATGGAGCTGAGAGCTTCACGCACAGCATCGCCTACATGCTTGGTCACCGCTTCTTGTACTGCTTTCTCCGCCGCTTGCTGCAGTTTCCCCTCCATCGCCGCGATAATTCCGTCCGGAGTGATAACGACGCGTTGCGGTTTGGGAGCCTCGGCCGGTGTTTGTGTTTGTTGTCTTGAGG
>Ga0134086_10000034_pt1 | contig 27322 bp, 28 predicted proteins | sample 15_taG_13_FD_94459 | JGI IMG/M metagenome (GOLD analysis project Ga0134086, IMG submission 94459) | Grasslands soil microbial communities from the Angelo Coastal Reserve, California, USA - 15_D_Glu_40cm_2_24_1 metaG | ecosystem: Environmental > Terrestrial > Soil > Grasslands ...
CCTGGCCACCTAAACTATCGCGAAGAAACACAAATTCGCGGGATTCTCGCGCGCGTCCGCGAATCTCTGCCAGTATAGGCCTCTCGCAAAAAGGTGCGCAACCCGCTCGTGGTACAGGTGTGGCTACGTCGCCATCCTGACCTCGCAGAGGAGGAGGGATAGTCTCGAGAGACACGATACGGCAGGCCTGGCCGGCCGCTGAAAACACAGGCTATAGCTATAACTGTCCGGATCGTTCTAACGCCGTTGCTGCACTTTGCTCGGTGTTTGACAGCGTTGGATTGCTCCGCCTATAGTCCGTTGAGGGATCCCGAATTGTTTTTTCGCGAGCGCCCGCCGTGCCAACTGCTAGGCGGTTGCACTAGAAATTGTTCGCTGTGCGGTTGCACTTGGATCGTCAAGGATTGGTTGTGGTTCATGGCCAAGGGAAATTTTGGTGAACGCTTGAAGCGTGAGCGCGAGCTGCGCGAAGTATCCATGGACGAACTCACCAAGGCCACGCGCATCAGCGCCCGTTTTGTCGAAGCCCTGGAGAATGAAGACTGGGGGAAGCTTCCGGGCGGCGTCTTTGGCCACGGGTTCGTGCGCAGCATCGCCCGCTATCTGGGCCTCAACGAAGAAGCGCTCCTGGGCGAGTATGACTCGGCACGCGCGGAACATTTGCCCCCGCCTCCTCCTAAAGCCGAGGAACGCATTCCCTCCGCGCCGAAATGGCTTCCGGCCGCACTGGCTCTCGTGGCGCTTCTTCTCGTCGTCGGATTCTTTTTCACCGTCCGTTATGCCTGGCACCGTTACGCCGCGCATCGTACCGAAAATAAATCCGCCGCTGCTCCCCTGTCTCCACAGCCACAGCCTCAATCTGGCTCCGCTACGACGGGTCCAACGCAGCAGTCTTCGACCGCAGCCCTTCTCGATCTTTCTGTCTCCACTTTCGCCGCAACTCACATCCGCATAATCGCTGATAACAAACTTGTTTTCGACGGCCAGTTGCCTGCCTGGAAGAATCGTCACTTTTCAGCCCATCAACAATTTGAGGTGACCGCCGGGGACTCTACGGCGGTGTTGCTGGAATTGAACGGGAAGGCCATGCCGCCCCTTGGCGCGCCCGGCGCCTCCGGTACAATGGTGCTAAGCCAGAAGGACTTGAGGCCATAATCCAGTGGAGACTCTGAGCCCTGAAGTTCTAGAAGATCTGCGCCACGGCCGCGCCACGCGCGAACGAAAAATGGCCGTATGCACCGGCGGCGCGCATCTTTCCCCCGCGGACCGCGCGGAAATTCTTGCTGTGCTCGCAGGCGACGCTGACGAAATGATTGCCTCCCGCGCGCAGGATGCGATTCTATCGCAACCCCTCGAATCCTTCGTGTTAGCGCTGAAACGCGAGCAGGCTATCCCCCCGCTCTTCTCTTACGCGGCAAGGAATCTGGCGGATAAACCCGGCGTCTGTGACGCCATGGTGCAAAACAAAAACTGTCCTGCGGAATATCTCGTGCCTGTTGTTCGGCACCTTTCGACGCTGGGCATCCAGGCGCTGATGGAAGAGCTCGATCGCATCAGCGAATCTCCGGCGCTGGCCGCCGCTCTCGAACACTCTTCCTCATTAACGGTTGAGCAGAAAAGTCACCTCCGTGAGCTTCACGGTCCGGGAAACCCCATCGATGAAGCCGCCCTTGCGGAAGCGGCTGCCGCCGCTGAGCCCGACGTTTCCAGGCGGCAAACTCTGCTTCAGCGGCTTGCGAAAATGACCGTCGCGCAGCGCGTGCAATTCGCCATAAAGGGCGGCTCCGACGCGCGCCGTACTCTCATCCGCGATACCAACAAAGTTGTGCAGCGCGCTGTGCTACAATCTCCCCGCCTCACCGACCAGGAAGTCGAGGCCTTTGCCTCGATGTCCAGCCTTACGGATGAAATTCTTCGACTCATCGCCGGCAACCGCAATTTCCGCAAGAACTACACCGTGGTCCGTAACCTCATCAACAATCCCAAAGCGCCGCTGGACGTGACCATGCACATGCTCCCCATGCTTAACGCCATCGACCTCAAGCGGCTCACTTCGAACAAAAACGTTCCCGAAACTCTCCGCACTACGGCCATGAAGCTTCAGCGGACGCGCGCGGAACTCAAGAAATAGGCGGTCAGTCCTTTGAATCCACAAATCCTTTCGTTCAGGAAGCGGTGCGTTTCTCCAAATTCTTTGGCGCCGGCAACAAACCGTTTCCAAACTATTTGTTTGGTTTCAGCCGTTGCTATTTTGCTCGCTGGCTCAGCCGGGCTCGTCTCAGTTCCAGTGATCGAAGGTCAGGAAAAGCGGCCGTCGGATCCGTGGACCGTGGCGCAAACCATCCAGCCGGCCGAGCTTGCCAGTGAGCTTGGTGATAAGGGCGGAACGCCGCCCGCCATTGTCTATGTGGGATTCCGTACGCTGTTCGTGGGAGGTCACGTCCCCGGTGCTACGTTCCACGGCTCCGCCTCCACGGAACAAGGTCTTTCCGATTTGAAAAAATGGGCCGAGGAGCTTCCGCGAACGACGAATCTGGTGATTTATTGCGGGTGCTGTCCGTTGGAAAAATGTCCGAACATTCGTCCGGCGTTCACTATGCTCGACAAAATGGGGTTCAAGAAATTGCGGGTCCTCATCCTCCCCACAAATTTTGCGACAGATTGGGCCGACAAAGGCTGTCCCATTCAGAAGGGGATGTAGCCGGGCGCGGCTGCGGCCCGATCGAAGCGATCACGACACTGGCATCAGCTTCGGATGCTGGAGATGGAAGCCCGTGGCTTCCTGGTAGGCGCGCGCAACCGTGAGCAGTTCCGCTTCACCGTACAATTTCCCAAGAAAGGTCAGACTGGTGGGAGTTCCCGGGCCGCCTGCGTTTTGGAAATCGCTGGGGTCATCGTTTAGCGGCTTGGGTGCGTCGCTGCCGCGCAGGCCGTTCGGCAAAATCACCGCGGGGTTTCCTGTCAAATTTGTAATCACGAGTTGCTCGCCGCCTGTGGGGGCCACAATCACATCAAAATCGTTGAAGACCTTTGCGACGACATCCATCGCCATCCTTCGCGCTCGCGCGGCCTGGATGTATTCGACAGCGGGGATAAATCGTGCCGTTCGAAACGTATTCGGCCAGTCGTAGTCTTTCTGCGAAGTCAATAGCTTGTCTTTGCCGGTGCGCGTCAGCTCATCGAAAGCTGCCGCGGATTCCGCCGTCAGCATCGTTACCATGGCGTCGTAAGGAAACTTTGGCATTTCGGCGGGCACGAGGTTTACGCCCATTTTGCGCAGCTTCGCGAGCGCGGCGTCGTTGAATTTTCTGTCGTACTCGGTCCGTGCGCGTGCCGCCTCCCGCCGCTTCTTGCGCTCTTCGCGTTTCTTCTGTTCCTCGGGAGTTGCTGGCGGTTCTTCCTTCGCGGCCTCTTGTTGCTCGTCCGGTTTGCGTTCGAACGCAGCCTTCAAATAGCCCACACGCAGCTTTCGCCAATCCAGATTCGCGTCCCAGTTGAAAGCCGCGGACTGCACCGTTCGATCTTTGCCGTCGCGCCCGTGAATCGCGTCCAAAACGAGCGCGCAGTCTTCCACGGTTCGGCAAATGGGTCCGAGCTTGTCCATGCTCCAGGAGAGCGCCATGGCTCCAGTCCTCGGCACCAGCCCGAACGAAGGCCGCAGTCCCGTGCATCCGCAGCGCGTCGATGGCGACGAAATCGAGCCGAGCGTTTCGGACCCGATGCTGAAGGCTACGCATCCCGCGGCAGTTGCAGACGCTGGACCTGCGAAAGAGCCGCTCGATCCTTGATTCGTATTCCAGGGGTTCCGCGTTACACCGCCGAACCACACATCGCCCATGGCCAGCGCACCGAGTGTTAACTTTGCGACCAGCACTGCGCCCACTTCGTCTAGCCGTTTCACAACGGTCGCGTCTTCATCGATTTTCTGGCTTTCGAATCCACCGGCGCCCCATGTCGTTGGATAGCCCTGCGTGGCTAACAAGTCTTTTGCGCCCCACGGCAATCCATGTAAGGGGCCGCGGTATTTTCCCGCGGCGATTTCAGCATCGGCCTTCTTGGCCTGGGCGAGCGCCCGCTCCTCGGTTAGCGTCACGACAAACTTCAGCGTCGCGTCGTACTTCTTCAGTCGTCCCAGGTACATTTCGGTCAGCGCAAGCGAGGAAACCCTTTTGGTTCGAACGAGCTCACTCAATTCGCGCGCGCTCGCGAATGCCAAGTCCTCGAGGTTCCTCGGCGCGCCTGCAGTGGCGGAACTCGAGGCTTTGGAGATTCTCATCGGCTTTCGTTCCGTTTGGAATTTCATCCCCGGAAGCACGGGGTCAAAAATCAGCGCCGGATCAACGGAATTGGGAATGTGCAGCTTATAGATTTCTTCGTAGCCTTTCGCGTGGTCGTTCAGGCTTTCGATCATCATCTCTTTGTATTCTTCGGGAATGGGGACGTCCGCGATGGCCGCGGCATTCTCAATCATTTCCTTGTTGATTTTCTTTGCGCCATCCGCTTTTGCTTGCGCCCACAACACTCCCGGAAAAAGTGTTCCGGCCAGGCCCATCCCCGAGCACGTCTTCATGAAATACCGCCGATCCAGCATTTTCATCCTCCGCATTGAGCGATCCCGCAGGCGCGCGCGTAAGATATCACACACCTTCAGTCCAGTCGCGGCTAGGCCATTCTCATAAATTCGAGGAATCGAGACCGTTTCTTTATTCTGAAGCGAAAGGAAATGTTGTACGATTCCCGCATCCTGAAAGGAGTTTCCATGGAGCGTTTCACGAGGTGTTTGGTTTTCCTGTCTCTACTGCTTTTGAGTCTTCTCTTCCGGCATTCGCTCGACGCCAGGACCGCCAATCCTTCCCCTGCGGGGCAAGATACGGTTCTCAAAGCGGCAGATATCACTCCGAAAATTTTCCCGGAACGAGTTTTCTTCCGCGGACAGAGTGCTCCGGTGCAGTTCCGCAACAGCGGCGGCGTACACTTCGCCGACGATCTCTTTGTTGTCGCGGCCATGGTTGACAGCTCGGGCTATTCCACGGCCATCAAGGAGAAATACCAGGCTTATCTGCTCAATGAAGTCACGCTCGAAATCGGCGGTCAAACTTTGAAGCCCGGAGCCTACGGGATCGGTTTTCTCAACGGCGGAAAGTTTGTGGTGATGGATCTCGGTGCCAGCGACGTGTTGCAGGCCGCTTCGCAGCACGACGCGGAAATGAAGCGGCCGGTGCCGCTCCAAGTGCTGGCCTCCGCTACGGCGGGAAGCTACCGGCTGTACGCAGGCCGCGATTACGTGGAATTCCGCCGGCAGTAACTTGCCTCCTGTGCAGAAGAAAGACCGGACCGTATATGAAAGCGGCCCGGTCTTCTCTCGCGGATCACTCGCTCAATGGAAGAGGCGAATCAACACTTCCAGTGTTTTTAGTCCTTGTCGTATTTCAGACAAATCTCAAGCTGTTTAATCGCCTGATTGGCCTCAATGGCCTCTACGCGATGACCACCGAAGTCGTGTGCAGCGTGTTGCATATGTTCCTTTGCTCGGCGCAGCGCCGCGAGGGCCTCACGGATTTGGCGATGCGGTTCCGCCGGATCGGCCGGCATTGCAGCTGGAGTTGCAGGCAGGGCATTCGCCGCCGGTGCCGCCGGAAGGTTGGCCTTGTTCGGGGCCGCCAGCGCCGTCGCTAGGAATGCAAATGCCAGGATCAAAGATGCCAAAGCCAGGACACTCACGATTCTCGTTTTCATAAACCACTCCTCTCGTCCGACTTACGGCTCGGACCGCCGAATTGCGCCCCTACTCTCCATCCGCATACAGCGCCATAGACGCGTCCAGACTTGCCGTGCGACCTGACACGCCCATTTTTTAAGCTATCTCCCCGCGAAGAGTAGAACTTTTTCCTGTCCCGCTACCAATGAGGAACGGTCTTTTCACTCTGGTACCGGCCGATTTCCTCCGCCTGTTTTCGTTTGCATCATGGCGAAGCGCGTCATAGGATAGCGCCCACTTTTCCCCTCATTGCTGACAGGAGAAAAACATTCATGCACTTGCAAATGCACCATTTGAATTGGCTGGCGATTCTAGTAGCAGCGATATCCACCATGGTTGTCGGATTCTTATGGTACTCGCCGCTGCTCTTCGCGAAAGCCTGGATGCGCGAGATGGCTACGATCCCAACGATAAGGCTCGCACAGACGAAATGAAGAAAGGCGCTGGGTCGGCCTACGCCGGCTCCCTCGTTGCCAGCCTGTTGTCCGCCTTCACCCTCGCGCTGATCCTGCACGGGCTTCGCGCGGAGGACTTGCACTCCGGCCTGATGACCAGCTTCCACGTCTGGCTCGGATTCGTGGCCACTGTGCAGTTGACGGGAGCGCTCTTCAGCAAGCACAGCAGGAAGCTCTATACCATCAATACCGGCTACCAACTCGTTTGCTACCTCGTGATGGGCGCCATCCTTACGGTGTGGCGCTAACCTCGCAGCATATATTCTTTTGCTGCCACAATTCCCTTGTTAATTGGACGGATGCGCCGGCTGGGGATAGGGCGCTTGGGTATGGGTAAGCTTGGCTCGAAGAAAGGCTTGCCTTCGTACCGCCGCTGGCGCACCGCCCGCATTTCCTCGCAATTGACAGCCTCCTTGCTCCGCCTTTGCCAGCTCTGCGTCGCAATCCTCCTGGTCCAAATGGACCTGTTGCCCAATAAGGAACACAGCCAGGTACGCCCTTGCGGTGAGGAGGCCCTCTCAGGATGATGGAGGTACCCCCAGCATAGCCTCATCTCAGGAGGGAAGATGCGTAAATTACTGATTCTTGGAGTATTTATCCTAGCGGTCGTCGTACCAGTTAGGGCTCAGGAGTACCCCAAGGCCGAAGTGTTCGGCGGCTATCAATACGTCCGCCTCAATCCCGGTGGAACGAACTGCCAGGGTTTTGGCGGCGCGGCTGCCGGGAACGTGAACAACTGGCTCGGGGTGGCCGGCGATTTCGGGTATTGCAAGGTAACCGGTCTGCCGTCGGGTGTGAGCGCTCACACGGTCAACTACCTGTTTGGGCCCAGGGTTACGTATCGGTCCTACGGTTCATTGACCCCGTTTGCCCATGTGCTTTTCGGCGGGCAGCATTTTGGGGGCACCGGTGGGGGCACAGCGAACTCCTTTGCGATGGCGCTGGGAGGCGGTGCTGATTACAAGTGGACGGAGCATCTCGCCTTTCGATTCATCCAAGTCGAGTATCTCTACACCCACTTTGCCGGAACTAGACAGAACAATGCCCGCATCGAGTCGGGCATCGTCTACCGCTGGGGCGGCAGGTAACCTCGCTTAACTTGGTGAAGGGCCCGACTCGGTAGTCGGGCCTTCGCTGTTTATTCCTTCCTTCGCTTCCCTTCCACGCTTCTGGGTTTTCAGAAAACTAGATTCAGTAAGCGAAGAACCCGCTTGCAACAACCCAAAACGACAGAGAGAATGTCCGGCGATCTCACTTGCCCTCCCCAATTGACAATGCGAGCAGCTCAAGTTCACACACCGGCAGGCGCATCGTCGCGCTCTTGGCCCTAGCTGCCCTGATCAATTACATTGATCGCGGCAATCTCTCCATCGCCTCATCGTTGCTGAAAGACGAACTAAAATTATCCGCCTCGCAGCTGGGAATCCTGCTGTCCTCATTCTTCTGGACTTACTCACTGTTCCTCCCGGTTTCCGGCTGGCTGGCAGATCGCTTTGACGCCAAATGGGTAATGGCTTTTGGTTTTTTCCTGTGGTCCGGCGCAACAGCTGTCACTGGCGGCTTGCACGCGTTCGGCGCGTTGCTTGCCGCGCGCCTTATTCTGGGGATGGGAGAGTCCGTCGCCTATCCCTGCTACGCACGGACGCTGGTGCGTCACGTTCCGGAAGTGGGCCGTGGATTCGCAAACGCACTTATCGCTGCTGGAGTGGGTTGCGGTCCGGCTCTGGGAACTGTTTTCGGCGGGACTCTGATGGCTCGCTACGGTTGGCGCCCCTTTTTCATCGTCCTGGGCCTCGTCAGCATGGCGTGGTTGATTCCCTGGTTCGCATGGATGCCGCTGAAGAAGGCGGCGACTGTTTCGCCCGTAGAGAAAGGCGGTGCATGGTTTCTCGAACTCCTGAAGCAGCGTTCAGTGTGGGGAACGTGCGGCGGCCTGTTTGGCGCGAATTACGTACTCTATTTCGAAATTACCTGGCTACCTTACTACCTGGAGCGAGAGCGGCACTTTGCAGTGGGCACGATGGTTAAGATCGTTGGCCTCGGGTATTTGTGCTATTCCGCAGGCGCCGCGATGTTCGGCTGGATCTCCGACCGGTGGATCGCCGCCGGTGGAACGCCGACGCTGGTTCGCAAATCGATTGCTGGCGTCGGAGCGGGAAGCGCCGGGCTGCTCCTCCTTGGCTGCGCGCTCGCTGGCCCAACGATTTCGGTTATTCTGCTACTGCTGGCGTTTGTAACCGGAGGCATGTGCGGATCCAATATTTGGGCCATCACGCAAACGCTTGCTGGACCGCGAATGGCGGGCCGGTGGACTGGTTTCCAGAATTTTCTTGGGAATCTTGCGGGCATCATTGCGCCGGCCGTGACGGGATTCGTCGTTGATTTCTCCGGACGTTTCTTCATGGCTTTCGTGATTATGGCTATCGTCGCGCTGCTCGCCGCTCTCTCCTATTTCTTCGTGATCGGCCCGGTGAAGGAAATCGCCTGGCACGAACGACCGGCGAGCGAGGGCGCTTAACCAGCCATCTCATTCATTGAGGCCGGCACCCTCTTCGTCCTAGAATCTTGCCCATGAATGTCGATTGGCTGCGTGAGGTTTGCCTTTCGTTTCCAGGCGTGACGGAACAGATCCAGTGGGGCTACGACTTGCTCTTCAAAGTCGGCGGCAAGATGTTCGCTCTGACGCCGCTGGAGCCGGCTCCCGTGTGTCTGTCTTTCAAAGCCTCGTCGGAGAATTTCGCCGAGCTCACAGAGCGTCCCAACATTATTCCTGCTCCATACTTGGCGCGCGCACAATGGGTAGCGCTTCAAACCAGGGACGCTTTACCGCCGGACGAACTCGCGCGTTTGCTGCGCGAATCGTATGACATGGTTTTCGCGAAGCTTCCCAGGAAAGCGCGCGATGCAGTTTCCAGCGCTCGATCGCTATCGCCGAAGGTTCGGGGCAAAAGCGCGGGGAAGAAGAAACTCAGGCGTAGCCGTTGACTTTGGGAGAAGTTATACTGCGCTCAGATTCGGCGTTTTTGGCGAAGTAAGTTGTTTCGTCGAGGTGAATCATGCTCACACGCTTGTCATTGCTTGTTTCTTTCGCGATGTTCCTGACTTCGGGGGTGCTGCGCGTTGCAAAGCCTGCGCCGCCCGCTGGCGGCTTGCTGGTCGTGGCAAATCAAAAAGAGCACACCCTGCTCCTGGTCGATCCTGAGAATCGCCGCGAACTCGCGAAAATCGTTGTCGGAGTGAACGGCCATGAAGTCATGGCCTCGAAAGACGGCCGTTTCGCTTACGTTCCAATTTACGGAAACTCCGGCGTCGGCAGGCCAGGGACAGACGGAAGCACGATTGACGTCATTGACTTGCAGACGCGCAAATTATCCGCCACGATCGATTTGGGCAAGCCGCTCCGCCCGCACCGCGCCGAATTCGGGCCGGACGGCCTGCTCTATGTCACCGCGGAGCTGGCCAATGCCGTCGACGTCATCGATCCCTCTACGCGCAAGGTTCTCGCGGAAATTCCCACCGGCGAGCCGCAATCCCACATGCTGGTTCTATCAAGCGACGGTCGGCGCGCTTACACGGCCAACGTCAGTGCGGGCAGCGTGAGCGTCCTGGATTTATCGAAGCGCAATCTCGTCACAACGATTCCCGTGGCCAAGAGCGTTCAGCGGATTTCGATTTCGCCGGATGGCCGTCGCGTTTTTACCCATGATCAGGACGCACCTCGCATCGCCGTCATCGATACGGCCTCGAACAAAGTCACGAACTGGATCGAATTGCCGAACGTGGCCTATGCGTCGGAGCCAACTCCCGATGGCCGTTGGCTCCTGGCGGTCAGCATGGTTGCGAACAAGGTGTTCGTCGTTGATTTGCAGACGCTAAAGGTGGTGCGTGCGCTGGAGGCTCCGGAGAGATCGTCGGAGATACTGGTTCGTCCGGACGGGGCTATCGCTTACGTCAGTGGGACGGGCGCCGGGAAGATCGCCGTGCTCGACCTGCTCTCCTGGAAAATGGAGCCGCCGATCGACCTCACTCCGGGCGTCGATGGCATGGTTTGGGTCGGTGCTCCACACTAGATAAAGTTAAAAGTAACGCTATTGCGTAGCAGGAACCTCCAGGTCCACGAATTCCACGTCGTATGCAGTTCCCCCCAACCGCAGACGTGCCACTGTTACGGGTAACTGAAATCTCCGCGGGCCGGCGCTTCCCGGATTGATGTAGAGCACGCCCTCGCGCTCCGACTTTCCCGCTTTATGGGAGTGGCCGCTGACGACAATCTGAAATCCGGCTGCCACGGGATTCAAATCCAAGGCTCCGACATCATGCAGGATGTAAATCAAGACGGCGCCTGCCTTTGCCACGGCCGTCTCCGGAAGCGTTTTCCCCCATGGCTCCGTATCCACGTTTCCCCTCACGGCTACCACCGGCGCGATCTTCTTCAACGCCTCTAGAATCTCGGGCCTCCCTACGTCCCCGGCATGAAGGATTAGTTCCGACCCGAGCAAGGCTTCCACTGCTTCTTTACGCAGCAAGCCATGGGTGTCCGAAATCAGGCCGATCCGTTTTACTTCATTTGTCATCGCCAAATCGTACCGCGGAACGAATGGAATCGCCTGGTCCCCCCCCAACGAACCTCTCCTCTTGACAGCCTAGGGTAACGGTGCCATCTTCCTCTGGACAGTCGAGAGGAGCGCAATTCATGCCGGACAAACCGAGCGGCCTGGTCCAGGGCACGCTGGACATGCTGATCCTGAAAACATTGCAGCTCGAAGCCATGCACGGCTACGGAATTGCCATGCGCATCGAGCAAATCAGCAAAGGCGTCTTCCAGGTGAATCCAGGATCGCTTTTCCCGGCATTCCGCAGGCTGGAGCGGGCCGGCTGGCTCATGAGCGAATGGCGAGACACAGAAAATAACCGGCGGGCGAAATATTACCTGCTGACGGCGCAGGGTCGGAAACAACTCAAGGGCGAGACCCGCGAATGGGCGCGGCAAGCTGCGGCCATCGCGCGAATTCTCGAAGTGGAGTCGTAGGGAGGGTGCGATGTCTTTGCTGCGAAATCTTGCCGGTGGTTTGCGAGGGTTGTTTCGCAAGGAGCAAGTCGAGCGCGAAATGGATGAGGAACTGCGCGGCTACTTGGATGCCACCGTGAAGGAGAAGATGCGCCGTGGGATGAACCGCGATGAAGCGTTGCGTGCCGCGCGCATCGAGATGGGCGGAGCAGAAAGTCTGAAGGAACAGATCCGCGCGGTAAGCTGGGAATCGGTGATCGAAACCCTCTGGCAGGACCTGAAATTCGGCCTTCGTCTCCTTCGTTTCAACACCAGTTTTGCGGCCGCCGCGATTCTGTCCCTGGCGCTGGGTATCGGAGCGAATACGGCAATTTTTCAGCTTCTCGACGCAGTCCGCCTGCGTACTCTTCCCGTCAAGAGCCCGCAGGAGCTTGCACGAATCGCTATCGACCACCGCACAGATGCTAGCGGCCACTTCACCAGCCGCTACTCTGACCTGACCTACGCCATGTGGGAACAGATTCGCTCGCAGCAGCAGGGCTTCTCCAACATTTTTGCCTGGGGGCCCACTCACTTTAACCTTTCGCCTGCGGGCGAGGTTCACATTGTGCAGGGCCTCTGGGTCAGCGGTGAATTCTTCCAAACCTTGGGCGTCGAGCCCGCACTGGGCAGCTTGCTCCTTCCCTCCGACGATCAGCACGAATGCGCATCCGCCGGGGCGATCCTTAGCTATTCGTACTGGCAACGGGAATACGGCGGCCAACGCGATGTGCTCGGCCGAAAACTCACGATTAGCCGGCATCCTTTTCCCATAATTGGCGTTGCGGCGCCCGATTTTTACGGTGTCGAAGTGGGCCGCTCTTTCGATGTGGTCGTCCCGTTGTGCGCCGAACCGGTAATCGACGGCGACGACAGTCAATTGAAAAGCCGCATAGGCTGGTGGCTGGCGGCAATGGGCCGGCTGAAACCTGGCTGGAGCGTAGAGCGCGCGGCGGCGCAGTTGCGCGCCATTTCCCCGGGTATCTTCCAAGCAGCGCTGCCGGCGGAGTTCAATGTCTCGAATGCCAAGCAATTCTTGCAGTACAAGCTTGGAGCTTCTCCCGCCGGGTCCGGCATATCCGATTTGCGGCACCAATTTGAAGATCCGCTATGGCTGCTTCTGGCCCTGGCTGGACTCGTGTTACTCATTGCTTCTGCCAATCTCGCCAACCTGCTTCTGGCCCGGGCCAGCGCCCGCAAGAAAGAAATGGGAATGCGCATGGCGATGGGCGCCAGCCGGGCCAGGCTGATGCGTCAATTGCTGGCGGAAAGTCTCCTGTTGGCGATAATTGGGGCAGCATTCGGCGCTTTGCTGGCGCGGAATGTCAGCCAGATGCTGGTGGCTTCGCTGAGCACACAGCACGATCCTCTTTTTGTCGACATGGGGATGGACTGGCGTGTGCTTGGCTTCACCACGGCGCTGGCCCTACTGACATGTATTCTTTTTGGCGTGGCCCCGGCACTGCGCGCCACCGGCGTCGCTCCCGGCGCTGTTCTCATGGAGAGTGGCAGGGGAGCGACCCAGGGCCGTTCCCGCTTCGGCTTGCGCCGCATCCTGGTTGTGTCGCAGATTGCGCTTTCGCTCACCCTGCTGGTGGGAGCGCTCCTGTTTGCCAGGAGCCTGAATAATCTGGCGAAGCTCGATCCTGGCTTCCGGCGGGACGGCATTCTCGTCGCGGACATCGATTTCACCGCGCGGCATCTTCCGAACGAAGCGCGCGTGGCGTTTTCGGACGAACTTTTGCGCCGTGTGCGAGCCATCCTCGGCGTGGATGCCGCCGCGACTGCTGCTATCGTGCCTCTCAGCGGTGACGGCATGGCTCATGACGTCTTGATGGGCGACACGGGCGAGCCCGAGGGCGATACTCCTGTGGCGGCGTTCAATTACGTAAGCCCGGACTTTTTTGAAACCTTGCAAACGCCGTTTCTGGCCGGCCGCGACTTTGACGAGCACGACCGTGCAGGCGCGCCCAACGTTGCCATTGTCAACGAAAGCTTCATCAAGAAACTCGCCGTCGGTAAGGATCCGCTGGCGATGACTTTTCGAGTTCGCCGCATGAACCGGACTTCCGCTCCGTACCAGATCATCGGTGTGGTCAAAGACACAAAATATATCGACCTTCGCGAGGAGCTTTGGCCTGTCGTGTACACGCCCCGAGCGCAGAATGAGAATCCGGCGACGGATGCACAGATTCTGATCCGCTCTCGCGCTCCGCTGGCAAGCCTCCTGTCAGCGATAAAAACCATGGCCAGCCAGGCTGATCCCGACGCGGACATTACCTTCTCTAGTTTTCATCAAATGATCGATGATGGATTGTTGCGGGATCGCTTGATGGCCAGGCTCTCAGGATTCTTTGGTGTCCTTGCGGCGTTGCTCTCCGCTATTGGCCTCTACGGTGTGATTTCTTACATGGTTGAGCGGCGGCGCAACGAAATCGGTATTCGCATGGCCCTGGGTGCTGGCCAGCAAAGCATCATTCGCCTGGTATTGCGCGAAACAAGCCTCCTGCTGGTAATCGGCCTTGTGACCGGAGTGGCCCTGGCCCTGGCCACTGCAAAAGCCGCTGCTTCCATGCTCTTCGATTTGAAGCCTACGGATCTGCTTACCTACCTCTTGGCGGCGCTGAGCTTGTCGGCGGTCGCAGTCTTGGCAAGTTTCCTGCCTGCCCATCGCGCCGCGCGGCTCGATCCGATGGTGGCGCTGAGAAATGAGTAGTCAGGGTGTCTGTCGGTATAAAAGTTGCAGCGAATACCGGGAGCAGTTGCAGTTGGTTTTATGCCGAAGCTTTGTTGGGAAATATCCGGCGCAGCGGCTTTGCGCCAGGGATCGGAAACTGCATGTGCCAGAAATTCATTTCGGGTGAATTAAACTCCACTCCGACATACTGCTTGCCGTCCCGAGCCCGGTGAATCGAGACAACGCGGCACTCCATCGATTGTGAGGTGTGGTCGTTCATCAAAACGATCGTCTGCCCCATCTTCACGATCTCTTCCAGTTGAAACAGGGCTCCATGTCGGTTCACCGACTGCGAAACAGTCTGCGCGCTGAACTTTTCACCCGAATCCGTTTTCCCATGCACCGTCAGCGGCACTGTTAACGCTACCCTCAAAGTGCGCCGGCGTTCTTTGCAACGAAAATGAAGCAGGGACATTTCGGCTTCGACCTCAAACTCTAATTCGGGAATGCGCGGCGCTTTCGACTAGTTTCTATCGAGGAGTGTCCGCTTACGGTGTCGTGTCAGCAGGGTGCTAAAGCGAATGAACAGCAGAAGCGAAGTGCTAGCACGAACCTTGCCCACACAGCCCCATACTGCCTTCATACTTCTACCTGGACAATGGCAGAACGGTACCACAAAAATGAGTTCCAAAACAGTACCGTGGTACTTCCCTTCAACGCGCCTACTTCCAGGCCTCGAAACAATCGTAATTCCGCTGGCTGATGATCTTTCCTTCTCGGAGCCCGAGAAACACCGCAAAAAATGCCTTCATCTGCCCTCCTGCCGGAATGGACCTGAAGGGGACGGCCAGCGTCCCAACCCACTCAATCTGCAGCGCCGGTCATGGTCCGTGTAGCTCACAGCGCCAGCCTGCCCTAGTCTAGTGTTCAGGCTAACGCAATTGTTTCATCTTGTTCTTCGCTTGAGGGACCTCTTCCTCGCCGGGACTTCCGGTGAGTTCCCCAATAGCTTTACGAGCAACAGCGGATTCACCCGTGCTCGTTCCACCGTCAGTCCCCAGTGCAAGTGCGGCCCCGTGACGCGCCCAGTGGCCCCGACCTTTCCCAGCACCGCGCCCGCCTCCAGAGCATCTCCCGCCTTTACATCGATCTCCGAGAGGTGACCATAAAACGTGTAAATTCCGAGTCCGTGATCTAGCACGACGGTATTCCCCGAAAAGAACAATTCCTCCGCCAGCGCGACGTTCCCGCGCTGCGCCGCGTGGACTGGGGTTCCGGTTACAGCTGGGAAATCTGCACCGCCATGCGGCGACCCAGCATTGCCGTTCAGAATCCTCCGCTTCCCAAAATTTGAGCCCGTGGTCACGCCATCGAGTGGCACGCGAAATGGACCGTCCCACAGCCGCTCCGGTGTTACGCGGTCAAAAATGTCACGCAGTTTCTGACGCTCTTCATTCGCGCGCTTGACTTGCTCGGGGTTAGGTTCGACGAACTCCGTTCCAACCTGCAATCGCTCCGTCGCAAACCGTCCCTGCCTTACCGCCACTTTAACGCTACAGCTAACTTTCTCGCCGCTGGCCGTCTCCCCCGTTATCTTCAGCCCGTACTCCCCGGGCTCCTTCTCGAGGTCAACCCCCAGTAAGCCTTTTCGCTGCCCCTCGTCGGCGCCCGCCCGCCACATCGGGACACTCCGCCCACCCCAATCTCCTTGCACCTCCGCCAGTGACTTTGTGCTCTTCAGCGCAATCAGCAGCAAACTCCCCTGGCTCGCTTCGGGTGCGCTCAAGCGCACTGTTGTTCCCGCAGTGCAAGTCCCAGCGCCGTCCGCGAACGCCCTGGCGGGAAACAACACCGCGCCCGCCGCCAAAATCACGATGGCAAAGCGCATCCGCCAAGATTGATTCTCCCCCCAGTCCCGTAAACTCATTTCTGTTGCCGCATCGCCGCCACGCGCGCCTCCACCTGTTCAAATTGCGCCCGCGCCACCTTCGACCCCATGATGGCCTGCTCAATCCTCAGGAACAGCTCGGGGTTCTTCATCTTTTCGCGAAGTTCCGGCAAGAACGGCCGCACTTTTGCAAAAATGAAGTACATCTCTCCGCAAAACGGCACCTGAAAGAAAAGCTTCTCACTCAGCACCCCATTCAGGACAAACGACACGGCGATTCCCCAATAGCCGCCCACCTGTCTCAGCCAGTTGTTCTCTTCGGTTCCCATGGCCGACGCCACCTTCACGAAGTCGTCCGCATTCTTCGGCCAAAACGTCGCCACCCACCAGTGGCGTGCCTTGCGCATTTCCGCTTCGCGCCTCAAGTCATAAAGTTCTAGTATCAGCCTTGCGTCATCTATCGTCGGTTTTTTCGGCATTGTCCCCTCGCAAAAATGCTGCTTGTGATTCTACATTCTGCGCGCCTTTTGGCGTCCCGTTTTTTGACCGCGCCCCGCGCTTCCCAGCGTCCTCAGAAGTGTCCGGCAACGCGACACCTTCATCCCGCCACCGGACGTTTGCAAGCCGGCCAAGCCTCTGCTTTTCGCCGGAAGTCTCTTTGATTCTGTAGTTTCCGCTGATTCCGCCCGCGGCATGAAGATTGCCACATTCTACTGCGAAAAATTGCGTCCCCGGCGTCTAAACAGCGCCCATCCAGGAGGCTTCCGTGAAAAAGATTGACCGTATGCGTGAACGGGTCAGCATCCTCCCCACTTCCACGTATCTCTCGAAAATGCACGACGCCGGCTGGACCCTGATCGCCCTCGAATGGGAGCGCGAAGTGGAGACCTCCTCGGCCCCCGAGCCCGAACAGCTTCCCGCCGCCTCCGAGGAGATTCCCTTTGGCTTGCGCATCGGCTCCGATTGTCGTCACCTGGAAGATGACCCGCTCGAAATGCAAACGCTACGCTTCGTTGCTGAAATGATCGTCCAGGACATTTCCTTCACCAGCATGGCCGACGCGCTCAACGTCCGCGAATATCGCACCCGCGACGGCCGCCCCTGGAACGCCGCCGCTGTTTTCAAGCTCACCCCGCGCCTCATCGAAGTCGCTCCGCGCATCCTTTCCGGCGCGGAGTGGGAATCTCGCAAGAAACAGTTGTCCCGCGTCACCTGGAACTCTTAACTCCCCGCGCCCCTTCCAGACGGCCGCAAATTCCCTGTGGTATCGTGTCGAACCATGTCGACACAGACTCCCGCTCTCTCCGAGCACCAAAATTTCGTCGTTCGTCATCCCGCGATCACATATTTTGTGCTGACTTTCGCTGTTTCTTGGCTCGGCGCCTTCGCTGTGGCTGCGCTGCATCTCCTGCGCGGCGAGGCTATTTCAAAATTTGCGGGCCTGATGATGTTTCCCGCCATGCTTCTCGGCCCATGTGCGGCCGGTATCCTTCTGGCCTGGCTCATCGACGGAAGCATCGGTCTGCGCGATCTGTTTTCTCGCATGCGCGGCATTCGCGTTCCCGCGCGCTGGTATGCCGCGTTACTCATTCCTCCGGTCTTGGTTCTGACCGTTTTCTTCCTCATGAAGACATTCGTCTCGCCGGTTTTTGCTCCCAACCGTTTTTTCGCCGGTATGGGATTCGGTTTTGTCGCGGGGTTCTTCGAGGAAATTGGTTGGATGGGTTTCGCGTTCCCCAAAATGCGCGGCAAGGACAACTTCTTCGCCCCCGCCATCCTGCTCGGCCTGCTCTGGGGCACCTGGCACATTCCCGTCATCGACTACCTGGGAACCTCCACGCCCCACGGCGCTCTCTGGCTCCCGTTTTTTCTAGCCTTTACCGTCGCCATGACCGCCATGCGCGTCCTGATCGCGTGGATTTACTCCAATACGAACAGCATCTTGCTCTCTCAACTCCTCCACGCCGCTTCCACCGGTTCCCTCGTCATCTTCAGCCCGGCTCGCGTAACAGCCGCCCAAGAATCGCTGTGGTACGTCGTCTACGCCGCCGCTTTGTGGCTTGTCGTCGCGGTCATTGCCCTATTCAATCGCAGGCAGACACACCACCTCCCTGTTGCCTAAAACTCTCCTTGCCAAAGTTCCCTCTTGTTCCAGGCGCGCGAACAGGCCTAACCCCTCCCAAGCACACCTCACGGCACGACAAAGGGCGACATTCTGCGCTGCACCTAGCCCAGGCGCACGTTGTCGCTTGCGCCTCGCATAAGGAACTGGAATAAGGTCACTCAGCAACATGCATCCCAACCGAAAATACAGCGTAACAAGGGAGAATCGCTATGAACCTTGAACTGCGTTTGAGATCCCGGGCATTCGAGCGTCCTGCAAGAGTCGCGTTTCCCCGGACGGCCGCTATCTCTATCTGGATTGCCCTGCTTGCAGCAGCCACCTCTCTGTACTACTAATCCTCAAATTCGTTGTGCGCCGCGCAAAAATGTTATCGTCCGTCGCAATACCTTCCGACGTGTGGGTCATTTGCTTTTGGTTGCGGCTCCGCCGCGCTGTGTCAGGGATGTCTCGTGGTACCGCTGCGCGCTCCCACCCGAACACATGGAAATTCGGGAGCCACGGAAAAAATCAGTTTGGAGTTTCTCCAATCCGGCAAGACTACCCGGGACGAAGTCTCTACCAAACTGGGCGCCACGGATACCGGAATCAAAGACAGGCAGCTTTTCTTGGGACGTTGGGCCACCTCGAAGTGGGGAGTCCTTTGGATGATCGCTGGAAACAACTCGGGAGCAGGCGGATGGAACCGCGGATGGGCCAGACACAACGTGCTGATCTCCTTTGACGACCAAGGTACCGTTCAGCAATTCCGCCAGTTTTCCGATGAGGATATGGTCAAGCAACTTTCCGCCTGGGTGGCCGAAGGATATACTCAGCCTCTCGATTTGTCCTCGCCAATCGAAATCCCTGTCGATCACCGCCACTCATCTGGCGCGTGTTTTCCTGGCGCTCTGATTCTCAGTAACGATTCTTTCGAGTTTCGCGAAAACGAGAAACACAATTTCAAGATTTCCGCGCGCCAGATCCGCAACCTACAACTCACCAGCATCGGCCTTGGAGACAAGTCCAATCCTCGGTACTTGAACGAAACTATTTTTTTCGCCGAAAAAACCAAAGTGGGCGGAAAGATGACCGTACGCATCGATGTGCCCACCGTGCTGATTCTCGTCAAGTACCTGGCGCAGACGCGGGCCAGCTAGCGAGGTCTCCGCTCGCTGGCTCGCCTCTGGCCGTCTTACGCTGGTGTTCCGGCCTTGCGCAACAATGACGGGTTGAACTTCTCTTCCCAGCGAATTCGTCCCGTCATCTGCATCACCACGAACAGCGTGAGGATCGCGCCGATGGTCACCGTCAATCCTGTGAACCCTTCAAAGAAAAACGCGTACGAAAACAACACCAGGTAAATCAGTTGCGTCAGTCCCGCCTCCACCATCGCAAATCGCAAATCCACCACTAGCCGCAAGTAGCTGACCACCAGCACCACGGAAACAATCGACGAAATCAGGAATGCCGCATGGATTGAAATATGATCCGCCAGGTACGCCAGCAGCAAATGGAATGCGAAGAACGCGCACGCCAGGAAAAAATAATTCATCGGGTGCAAATCGTTGCCGCGCAGCGCGGACAAAATGAACACCAAAAAGAAAAAGAAGAACAGCGACACAGGAGCGAAATAGCTGATTCGTCCCGCTAACGGGCCGGGTTGCAACTTCTGTGGCATCTTCAAGGCGATATCGAACCCGGACACCAGATTCTGATAATTCCACTCTAGCTCCCAGCCGTTCCCCGTCTGCCGTTTTTCCGTCGGCGAGAGTGAATTGTCGGGGAAATCAAAACCGGAAAAATCCGTTTTCACCAACAGGTGGAAGTCGTGCGCCTGCGAAATTTCCTTGCCGCTGCCGTCGGCATTGTCGCGCGAAGTCGAACCCTCTGCGTTCGCGCGTGAAAACGAATATCGCCAGCTATCCAGACCCTGCGAGCGATACGTCGCGTGCAGCACGGACTTCGCGCCTGCCGCCAGGCGCGTCCGCGCTACGGCCTGTGATCCGCTGAACGTCACCGCCAGTGGCTTGTCGTCCAGAAGCAGTTGCACGTTGTCGTAGACCGCCTGTTGCGCAGGAAATGGCAGTTGAATCACAAATTCTTCTTCTCGCGGCGTCGGATTCTGAAACGTGTACGCCCCGTTGAAATCCACCGTGTATGTGCTGAACCACAGCAGCCCTTTTTGCCGGTAATCGATGTGCAATGTCGCCGCAACCTGGCTTCCGTCAATCTTCACCGGTTCGGAACGCAGATAACTTTCCTTGCGCGTGGTCTTTTTTCCCTTCTCTTCCATCTCGACGGTCTTTTCCTCTTTCCATTCCCTTGCGATCGCCGGAGGCACCTGCGCTTGCGGCGCTCCCCACGTCGAGGCCACGCGCCCGGACAATCCAGACTCCGCGTTATACGTCCTGTAGAAAATAGTGGACCCCAGAATGGCCCACCCAACCGCCGTACATCCAAAAATGAAAGCAATCGCCGCAATCCGCTTGAACATGGTGGTTTGTGCCCCGACTCTCTCCGCCGCTACCCCAACCTACCTCCTTGAGTTGGCACTGTCAAGTACTTTTTAATACAAAGTTAATTCTCTTCTAATGGAGCCGCAGCTCATAGTGCGCAGTTTTCTCTAACCTTTCCAAAGTCTCGAGCTCGTTTCCGTCGATGTCATCTAGGTCGGATAAAAAAAGTCAGAAAACACCCGATTGCGCGAACTGCCTTCCAAAAAGAACATTTCGACCGCTCAGTGAAGGTTCCGCTCCGAGCAGAAAGCGGGCATGCTCTGAAGTTCACTGCACTCTAGCGGATATGAGGATGCAGACAGAGGTAGCCAGGTAGATGAGGCAACGGAAGTAAAAGACAGTGATCCAGGATCTGTGTTCCGCGTCTGCGCCCGTCCCCCAAGTGGAGAACCAAATGATTCTGAGGAAGAGGCGTTCCCGTGTAGTTGGCTTTGGTCTCCTATGTCTTTCGATGACAGGCTGTGGGGGCGTTGCTGCCGATAACGGAAGTGAGAGTCCGCCTCCGTCTCCGACACCGGGTTTTTCGATTTCGCTGTCTTTTAATAATCTTACACTGGCGCAGGGAGGTGTGAGTCAGGCCGTGCTGGTCTCCGTGGCAGGGCAAGGTGGCTTTACCGGCTCAGTGTCCGTCACTCTGACGGGCTTAACGAGCGGCGTCACAGCCTCACCAACCTCTCTGTCAGTCACACCCGGTAGCTCCGCAACTTTCACTTTCTCCGCTTCTGGCACGGCCGAGATTGCGCAGCAAGCAGTGAGCGTCAACGGCACCTCGGGAACGCTCACGGAAAACACATCGCTTCAGCTGACCGTATCGGGTACACCAGTTCCAGATCCCTTCCACGCCATTGGCGGAGCGCTGGTCCATGGCTTCTATGACGAGGCTCGGCAACTCCTTTTCGCAACGAATCCCGGTCTCAACGAACTGGATGTCATTTCCGGTGCGGATTTCTCCGTCAAGGCCCGAGTTCCAGTCCCTCAACCATGGGGCATTATCAGATGGCGGACGGCAAGACGCTTGTGATCGGCACTGCAGCACAGGAGGTCCTGACTGTTGACGAAGACACTCTATCTGTAGCGCAGCATCCCTTTGGAGCCGTTGGAAACTCCTTTTTTACCCTGTTTTTTCCTAATGTCGTTGTAATGGCAAACGGGAAGGTTTTGGTCATTGGTCAGGAAGAGGGAATCGACTCAAGTGACATTCTGGAGGCTGGTCAATCTCTGTACGAATGGGATCCCAATGCCAGCGCGTTCACGCAACTCGGGCCGCCCGCACAGAATCAGACCGCCGGGATCTTCGAAGTCGATAGCCTTGCCCGCAGTGGGGACCACAAATGGGCAGTATTCGCCGCTGATCGGTTCTATCTCTACAGTTCCGACTCGGACAGCCTGACAACTGTTCCCCTGACCACAGTCAATCCTCCGCAGGATGAATTCGGAGTCCGGGGCTACGCAATCAATGCGGATGGAACTAAAATAGCTGTGACCTCCGCCACTCAGGTGACATTCCTGGATCACTCCCTAACGGCGATTGCGACGGCGCCGATTCCTGGTGCATTCCAGACTTCTAGAACTGCCGTCCAATTCAGCCCCGACGGACGGAAGTTGTTCCTCCAATATAGTTTCCCCGTCTCCATCGAGGAAATCGACGCAACCACGTACAGCGCCCTAGGTTACGTCTCAGGATCGGCCCCGGATGACAATTTAGAAAGGCTTCTCACGATCGATGCGAAGGGGCAGGCCTATGTTGGTATAGACGGTGGTCTGCGTCTGGTGGACCTGACCCAACGCGCTGTGGCAGCTACGGCAAATGGCGATATGCCTAGCCCCAATTGCCAAGTCCTGAACGTGACCTTGCCGTTGAACACCCCTAAGCAAGTGCAGTTATTCGATCCGATCACGGGCGTGAGTGTATATGTCGCGGGACAACCTGCGCCGTTGCTTAATGGAGGAGCGGCGATTAATATTCCGGCCTCCTCTATAGCCGGACCGGCAGATGTCGAATGTATTGATATCTCCGGAAATACAACTGTCGGTCTCAACGTGGTTTCTTACGGGGTTGATCCTGTCGGGTTCAGCGCGAATCTGTTACCCCCGGCAGGAAATCCCGGGGCTTACCTGTTCGGCTTTGGTTTTTCTGCGAGCCAAGGGGAAACACCGTCGGTAACTCTCGGAGGTCAGCCCGCATTAAAAGTGATTTCGCTGGGCAACGCTGGACTTGGAACCCTTCAGGCTGACGGGATCCAAGTTCCGAATGGAGCTCCAGGCGAATCTGCGGATATCGTGGTGTCCAGTTCCATCGGTTCTGGAACATTGGCTTCGGCTGCAACTTACTACCCTTCTTTCAGCATCCTTCCGGCCTCTGGCCTCCTTCAACTTCTCTATGACAACCATCGCAACCTGCTCTATGCGTTGAAGGCTACCGAAGTGGATGTACTGAATCCCAAAATCATGCAATGGCAATCTCCCCTGGTCTTTCCTTCGGCGGCTATGGGCGCCTACAATACAATGGCATTGACTCCGGATGGCTCGAAGCTGGTCGTTGCAGGGTTGGCTGGGTCGGCTCCACAGCTTATCGTGCTGGATCCGAGCAACGTTTCAGCACCGTCCGTCCTTGCCTATTCGGGTAATTCAAGTGTGTCTGGCTCCATCGCCATCACAAAGTTCAACACGGTCGTTATGCCTGGTAACCCCGGGCTCGTGCTCGACCTTCAACGTCGACCTTCACTCAGTTGCCCTACTTCGGCGGGGAAGTCATAAGAGCCTCTGCAGATGGATCTCGGCTGTATAGCGCCCAGCTGAACACATCGAGCGGTGAAGTCTCTTCCATCGACCCATCGACTTACGCGGTTCAATCGGAAGGTTTTGGTTTCCTCTTTTGGACCGACCTGGCTGTGTCGCCGGACGGCAGCCAGTTTGCCGCCGTCGACGCACCACCGTTTGCGACGGGCGATATCGTCGGGTTTTTTGACGCCGGCCTGCATTTGCTGAATACCAACGCATATCCGGCCTTTAGCCCACCCGATGACACAGGTGTGCTGGGCGCCACGTTTAGCCCGGGAAGTAAAGTGTTGGTAGTGCCTCTTGGTGACTCCATTGAGTTCTGGGATGCTGCTCAGGGGACACTTCGCGCCCGTTTGATGACTCCAGAGGAACTACATGTCCTCGTCTATACGGAGGGACCCGTGGCACCGGTGCTTGCGGTCGATCAAACGGGTCCGGGTTAACCGTACTGAGGCTGCCCGCGCCACTCGACCAAATGCCGACAATGCAATGGCCATTAACTGTCCGTTCCGGCAACGAGCGGGCTGAGCTACATGGATCGATTACGTCGCGCATCGCCGTGATGCACAGCAAATCTCAAAACTAACTCTTCAATGCAAATCAGATCGCCGCGGCAGTTGCGTATCCCTGGTATCCTCTAACTGCCTCTAGCCTCTAGCCGCGTGTTTCAGGTGCCGATCTTGCACCTGCGGCTCTTGATTTTCTTCCGCGGGTCCCACAACTGCTCTTGCGCGTTCCCTAGCTTATCGTTTCAGGGTCCCCAGTCTCGTGTTTGCGAATCTGATACCGCAGGAAGTCGTGAATGGCATCAAGGGCGGACGGGTCCTCTGTCTTGATCACGACGCATGCTCCCGTCGGCGTTTCTCTATATCCGTACTGGATTTTCCCCCGGAATCGCTTCATAGTGCTTGTGCCAGGCGGGATCGTATCGTGCACCATCCTGGGAATCCGGAAGTCGCCCGCGGAAAAGGCGGCGGCGATGTGTTGGAGGTGCTTGCGAATTTGACTGAGGTTGCCAGTATCGTGCGGGTCGTTGGCCTGAACCTGGATGATGCCTCCGTCGGGCCTGAGCAGGAAATGGTGGGTGGTCTTCGATTGTTCAAAACCCATGGCGGAGTTCCCGCGGCTTTCTAGAGTCGCGTTAGATCCGGATTGGTCCGAGCCTCCGGACGCAGCGGATTTATTTGCCGCCATGTGCTGCTCGTGCAGCGGACAATCCTTCATTGTGTCTTCTTTAGGTTTCTCTTTCGGGGAGTCCTGCCGCGGCCGGGAAAAGGCCGGAGCAGTGAACAGGACGGCACCCACGAAGGCAGCCAGCATTAACTTTACTTTTCGCATTTGCGTTCCTCTCGTAACACTTTCGACTTCCGCAGGTTCGGAGTCAGCAGGGGAGAGCCTCGCTCCGCACTCTTCGGGTGAGCAACGACGAATGCATCAAGCAGGCCGGCCCGTTTCCCTCGGGGAGTATTTCTAAGGCGGCGATCCCAATCGGCAAGCGCGGCCCGCAATTCGCGTCGCCAGAGGCGCAGAGTGCGCAACTGGAGTTCTACGGCGGCGAGCTTGTCGGCTGCCAGTGAGCGACCGCGACGGCAGGGAGCGCCGTCGCGGTCGTGGTCCGCCAGGATAGTGCCAAGCTCTTTCACCGTAAACCCGATGGAAAGCGCGCCACGAATAAGCCGGACACGTGCAAGCGCTTCGGGCGAATAAAGACGATAGCCCGCAGCAGACCTCTGTGGGCGCGGCAACAGCCCCCGCCGCTCGTAATGACGGAGCGTGTCGGGACTGACGCCGGCTCGGCGAGCAAGCTCACCGGAGCGAAGAGGTCGGTTGTTTGATGCAGTCGGTGCCACGTTGAAACTGTCAGGGCTGGAACGCATTCCAGGGTCAAGCACTATTCTTGATCATTATCCACCCTATTTGAGCAAGCGCCCGTTTCCAGTCCATGCGATGTAAAGGATCCAATTCTTGCATCTGCATCTCGGCAGCCTGCATCCATTCAACACTTTCCGTAATCATTCGAATTATACATTAAATAAACATTGACAGCCAGTACCTTTCGTGATATACTGTTTTCGTAGTCATCGTCGCGGAGAAAGGAGCGCCTTCCTTTGGCCGCTACGTCTCCATTTCCACTCCCCGCCATTCGGCTATCACTGTCCCTTCCCCTCCGCTTCGACGTTCGGATGTCCAGATCGAAGCTCAATTGGGATTGCGGGGCGGAGATCCCGACCTGGTCGGGACATGGAGACGTTCAAATCGCCGCTCTGCTATTCTCCTCGTCATGGGCAAGACTCGACCACTGCCTCGACCGTGCCAGCAACCCCAAGGAGCCACATGCAGTCGCTGCGCCTGAACCCCATCCTCAACACGGACTCCTACAAGCTCACCCACTGGTGGCAATACCCTCCGGACACGCGCCACATCTATTCCTACCTCGAATCGCGCGGCGGCATGTTTGAAGAGACCATGCTCGCCATGCTCCAGTACATCATCAAATCCAACTTCGCCGGCCAGGTCTTCACGCTCGACGACATCGAAGAAGCTCGCCGCATCGCTCACGCGCACTTCTCCGGCCACCCGAAAACTTTCAATTACGAGGGCTTCAAATCTCTCTATGCCAAGCACGGCGGCCGCCTCCCGCTGCGCATTCGCGCCGTCAAGGAAGGCACCGTCGTCAGAACTCACAACGCCCTTATCACTATCGAAAACACCGACCCCGAATTTTATTGGCTCACCAACTGGGCGGAAACGCTTCTTGTTCAAGTCTGGTATCCCATCACCGTCGCCACTCTGTCCCGCGCCATCAAGCAGGTCATCGGCAAAGCGCTTGTTCGTACCGGCGATCCTTCGCTTCTTCCCTTCAAGCTGCACGACTTCGGATTCCGCGGTGTCTCCTCCAAGGAGTCCGCGGCCATCGGCGGCGCTGCGCATCTCTTGAATTTTTTCGGCACAGACACGCTTGCCGCGATTCAGCTCCTGAATCAGTTTTATTCCGCCGATCTCACCGCGCAGAATCCTCTCGACTGCGCGGCCTACAGCATTCCCGCTTCCGAGCATTCCACCATCACCGCGTGGGGCGAAGCGCACGAACTGGACGCCTACGCCAACATCCTCGCCAACTGTCCTGAAGGAATCGTCGCGTGCGTCAGTGATTCCTACGACGTCTACAACGCCGTCCGCAATCTCTGGGGCGGCGCGCTGCACGACAAAGTCCTCCAGCGCAAAGGCGTGCTCGTAATTCGTCCGGATTCCGGAGACGCCGTCAGCGTCCTCGAAGAACTCTTCAAAATTGTCAGCGAGAAATTCGGCTACGAAGTGAACCGCAAAGGCTGGAAGACCACTGTTCCCTGTGTGCGCTTCATCCAGGGCGACGGCGTCAACTTCTACACCATCCAGAACATCACCGCGCAGCTCACGCGTAAAGGCTGGTCCCAGGATATCTGGAGCTACGGCATGGGCGGCGCGCTATTGCAGCAAATCAATCGTGACACCCTGAAATTCGCGTTGAAGTGTTCCGCCATCGACCGCAACGGCAAATGGCACAACGTTTACAAAAATCCGAAAACTGATCCGTCGAAAGCCAGCAAAGGCGGCCGCTTCAACCTCATTCAAAACGGCAAGGAATTCGCGACCGTCGAAGTCGTGGAAGGAGCCCCCAGCCCATCCAACAATGCTCTCGAAACAATTCTCGAAGACGGCAAAGTGCTCCGCGACCAAACCCTCGCCGACGTCCGCTCCATCGCGTCTTCCTATGACACCTATCTCAATTCAGCTTGACAAAGAAAATGCGCCAACAACCGCCGTTGACAACTTATCTATGTAAGTCTATTCTCGCGCCTCTTCCTGAAGAATCCAGGAAGAACGCAAGGCGGTATAGCATGCGAGCTTATCTTTTTCTGTGTTCGCTCCTGTGCTTCGTATTCCCTGCTAACGCGCAGGAAACTCTGCCCTCAGTCCCGGCCCAAGAAAATACACCCGCACCTTCTCCACAGGACGCGCAAGCGCCGCCGCACATCCGAACAGGGGGAAACGTGCACGCAGCCAAAATCATTAAACGGATCCAGCCTGTCTACCCTCCGCTCGCAAGACAGACTCG
>Ga0134086_10000060_pt1 | contig 22289 bp, 19 predicted proteins | sample 15_taG_13_FD_94459 | JGI IMG/M metagenome (GOLD analysis project Ga0134086, IMG submission 94459) | Grasslands soil microbial communities from the Angelo Coastal Reserve, California, USA - 15_D_Glu_40cm_2_24_1 metaG | ecosystem: Environmental > Terrestrial > Soil > Grasslands ...
CGCCAGTCCGAGCCACAGGTGCGACCAGTGCATGAACCGCTTCGCGTAGCTGTACCCCGAGATGAATACGAGCGCGACGGGCGCGAGCGCGAGGCACAGGGGGTTCAGCGCCCACGCGGTCCCGAGAAACACCGCCGCCGCGATCGCCACGGCGCTCCACGCCTGCCCCAGCGAGAGCCGCCCCGCCGGCAGCTCGCGCGCCCGAGTCCGGGGGTTCCTCGCGTCGAGCTCGCGGTCGGCGATGCGGTTGAACCCGAGCGCCACGAAGCGTGCGCAGGTGAACGCCAGCACCACGAGCCCCAGCACGCGCCACGTAACCCGATACTCCCGCGACGCCACGAGCAGGCCGAGCAACGCGAACGGCAGCGCGAACACCGTGTGAGGGAGCTTGACGAAGTTGACGTACCGGACCAGCAACGATTCCCCGGCGAACGTCTGTCCCTCACGTAACGTCGCCTTCATAGTTCGATCCCCAGCTCCTTCCACATCGCGTCCACCTTCTTCTTCGTCTCCACGTCCATCACGATCCGATTGGGCCACTCGCGCGTGAACCCCTCCTCCTTCCACTTGCGCGTCGCGTCGATCCCCATCTTCGAGCCGAACGTGAAGCCCCGGCTCGAGTGGTCCAGCACGTCGATCGGCCCCATGGAGAATCGCACGTCGCGCTCGGGATCGATGTGGTTCAGCGCCACCCACCACGCCTCCTGCGGGTCCCGCACGTTCACGTCCCGGTCGAACACCACGATCACCTTGGCGAGCGACATCAGCCCCTGGCCCCACAGGCCGTTCATCACCTTGTACGCCTGGCCGGGATACTGCTTGTCGATGCTCACGAACACGAGATTGTGAAAGATCCCCGCGGCCGGCATGTGAATGTCGACGATCTCGGGAATAGTCAGCTTCAGGAGCGGCAGGAAGATCCGCTCCGTCGCGTGGCCGAGGTAATAGTCCTCCATCGGAGGCCGGCCCACGATCGTGTGGGGCCAGACCGGCTCGGCGCGCAGCGTGACGGCGGTGATGTGCACCTTCGGGTAAAAGTCGGCGAGCGAGTAGAACCCGGTGTGGTCCCCGAACGGCCCCTCGAGCACCAGCTCCTCACGCGGATCGAGGTAGCCCTCGAGCACGATCTCCGCCTCGGCCGGGACCTCCAGGTCCGACGTCACCGCTTTCGCGAGCCGCACCGGCTCGCGGCGCAGGAAGCCCGCGAACAGAAACTCGTCGATCGAGGGCGGCAGCGGCGCCGACGCGGCGTAGATCGACGCGGGGTCCCCCCCCCAGGGCGATCGCGACGGGCATGCGCTCGCCGCGCGCCGCCATCTCACGCCAGTGCGCTGCCCCGACCTTGTGCCGCTGCCAGTGCATCGCGACCTCGTTCCGGCCGGTCACCTGGATGCGGTACATCCCCACGTTCCGCACGCCGGTCTTGGGATCGCGCGTGATGACGCCCGGCAGGGTGACGTAGGGCCCGCCGTCCTCGGGCCAGCAGACCGGCACCGGAAACTGCGCCAGGTCCACGTCCCGCTCCCGCAGCACGACCTCCTGACACGCCGGCTTGCCGCCCCCCGTCTTGGGCGGGAACTTCGCCACCTCGGCGAGCTGCGGCAGCATGGCGAGCTTGCCGAGCAGGCTGTCGGGGACCTTGAGGTTGAGCAGGGCCGCGATCCGCTCGCCGATTTCGTCGAGACACTCCACCCCGAGCGCCAGCGCCATGCGGCGCTCGGAGCCGAACAAGTTGACCGCGACGGGATAGCGCGACCGCCCGCCGGCGAGCAGGGTCGGGTGCTGGAACAAGAGGGCCGGGCCGCCGCCCGGGGATTTCATGCAGCGGTCCGCGATCTCCGTGATCTCTTTGTCCACGGAGACCGGCCGGTCGACGCGCACCAGGTCGTCCTGCGTCTCGATCGCGCCGATGAAGGCGCGCAGGTTATCGAGCGCCATGATGGACGGCGCAGATGCCGCTGGTGAGGAGCTCCCAGCTCACGTCCCGAAAGCCCGCCGCGGCGAGCCGGCGCGCCAGCGCCGCGGGCTCTGGAAACGCGAGCACCGACTCTGGCAGGTAGGTATAGGCGTCCCTATGTTTCGACACCGCGCGCCCGATCGCCGGCAGCACGCGCCGGAAGTAGAACAGGTAGAGCGCGCGCAGCGGCGCGAACCGGGGCGTCGCGAACTCGAGCACGACGAAGCGGGCACCCGGCTTGAGTACGCGGTGCGCCTCGGCGAGCCCGGCGTCCAGGTCCGCGAGGTTCCGCACTCCGAAGGCGACCATGGCGCCGTCGAACCGTGCGTCGGCGAACGGCAGCGTCAGCGCGTCGGCGCCGACGGGGCGCGTGCGCTCGGCCTTCCCCCGCCCCCGCGCGAGCATGGGGACCACGAAGTCGGCACCGATCACCGTGCCGCGGAAGCCGCGCGCGCGGGCGAGCGTGGCCGCCAGGTCGAGCGTTCCGGCGCAGAGATCGAGATACACGCCGTCCGGTCTCGCCTCCCAGCCGAGGTGTGCCACCGCGGCGCGGCGCCAGCGGCGATCCACGTTGAGGCTGAGGAGATGGTTGAGGAAGTCGTAGCGCGGCGCGATGGCGGTGAACATGCGGCGCACATAGGACCGCTTCGCCTCGGGCCCCGAGTGCGCGGCCACTGCGAACGCAGGAGACGGCGGGGAGGGGGGCGCCATAGGCGCGAAAGATAGGCCGGGCAACCTGAGCGGCGCCAGCGACCAAGAGGTCGTGGCGTGGGCCAAGCGGGGCCACGACCCGGCGTTCCGCGAGCTGGTGCGACGCTACGAGCGGCCCGTCTTCTCACTGCTCTATCGCATGGTGCGCGACCGCACGCTGGCGGAGGATCTGGCCCAGGAGACGTTCATCAAGGTCCTGAACGCGATCGGGACGTACAACCCGCAGTACAAGTTCTCGTCGTGGATCTTCAAGATCGCGAACAACGCCGCGATCGATCACCTGCGCAAGCGCGAGATCGATACGCTGTCGCTCGACGGCTCGCCCCACGCCCGGACGCCCGACGAGATGAGCGCCACGGCCCTGCAGCTGGGCGACCGCGGCGAGTCTCCGCTCCAGCAGGTCGAGTCGCGCGAGCTGGGCGGCGCGATCGAGCGGGCCATCGCGCAGCTGCGCCCGGAGTACCGCGCCTGCATCCTGCTGCGCCACGTGGAGGGGCACAGCTACGAGGAGATCGCTGAGATCCTAGACTTGCCGCTCGGCACGGTCAAGACGTATATCCATCGGGCGCGCAACGAATTGCGGGGTTACCTGCAGGACCGGAAAGAGTGAAACCGGCGTCCCCGCGCGCGCGTAAGGCTGGGCCAAGATGACCCCGACACCCGACACCCAACACCTGACCCCCGACGAGATCGAGCTCTGGGCTCAGGGTCTCCTCCCGGCCGCGCGCGACGTCCACCTCGCGCAGTGCGCCGAGTGCCGGCAGACCGCCGAGCGCGAGCGCAAGCTGCTGCGCGAGCTGGCGCAGCTGCCGCGGTTTGCACCGGAGTTCGGGTTCGTCGAGCGGGTGATGGCGAAGGTGAAGATCCCGACGCCGTCGGGGGGATTCAAGAGCTGACCTGACCCGCGGATGAACGAAGCAGCCGAGCGATCGCTAGGGACCGCTCGGCTTTTTCTTGCATTCATTCACGGTCGCCACGAGGCGCACCGTGTCGCCGCCTGGCCGCCGTCAGCGGCCGGGTTGTTGGTGAGGTTGAGCTGACCCGAGCCGTCGGCGTTCATCACGTAGATCTCAGCGTTGCCGTCGCGGTTGGTGAAGAAGGCGAGCTTCGTGCCGTCGGGCGACCAGTCAGCGCACCAGTCAACGGCCGGGTTGTTGGTGAGCCGCGTGACGGCCAAGCCATCGGCGTTCATCACGTAGGCCTCCCGGTTCCCGTCGCGGTTGGTGGCGAAGGCGATCCTAGTGCCGTCCGGCGACCAAGCCGCTGGGGTGTCGTCCTCGGCCGAACTGTTGGTCAGGTTGCGGAGACCCGAGCCGTCGGCGTTCATCACGTAGATCTCACCGTTGCCGTCGCGGTTGGTGTAGAAGGCGAGCTTCGTGCCGTCGGGCGACCAAACGGCGCAGCAGTCAAAGGCCGGGTTGTGGGTGAGGTTCACGAGGCCGGTGCCGTCGGCGTTCATCACGTAGATCTCGGCGTTGCCGTCGGGGTCGCTGTAGAAGGTGAGCTTCGTACCGTCGGGCGACCAGGCGTGTGCGAACTCGGGGGCCAGGTTGTTGGTGAGCCGGATGACGCCCGAGCCGTCGGCGTTCATCACGTAGAGCTCACCGCCGTCGTCGCGGGTGCTCTGGAAGGCGAGCTTCTTGCCGTCGGCCGACCAGACGGCGCAGCAGTCAAAGGCCGGGTTGTTGGTGAGGTTGAGCTGGCCCGAGCCGTCGGCATTCATCGCGTAGATCTCACCGTTGCGGTGGAAGGCGAGCTTCGTGCCGTCGGGCGACCAGACGGGGAACCCGTCCGAGGCCAGGTTGTTGGTGAGGTTGAGGACGCCCGAGCCGTCGACCTTCACCACGTAGATCTCACGGTTGCCGTCGCGGAAGGTTTCGAAGGCGATCTCGCCGCCGTTGCGCATCGCGGTAATCGCCACCGTGGCCGTGAACGATTTGGTGTTGTCGGTCACCGAGGTGGCGGTGACGCCCAGGTGGGCGTCGGATGGCACCGGCGTAGGGGCGGCATAGGTCGTCGTGGTGTTCGTGACATTGGTCAGGCTGCCACACGCCGCTGCGCCGCCGACGCATCCCGTGATGGTCCAGGTGACGCCCTTCGTGCCAGGGTCGTTCGCAACCATCGCCGTGAAATCCTGGAACCCGCCAGCGAGCAGGCTCGCATTGGTGGGGAGGACGGAAACCGAGATCGGCGTAGGGGCTGCGGTCTCGTCCCCGCACCCCGAAACCAGCGCCACTGGAAGGAATCCACACGCAACACACGCAGTCCAGATGCACTGTCTCATGGTCATGCTCCCTGCTCGAGCAGCCCCACCGGACTCTCCAGCAGCCAAGCTGTCGACGATCGCTACCGCTCTACTCAATGCCATACTTGCACTCTTGCTGTGGCGTCGGCTTCCCGTACAGCCTCAGGTGCTGCATGCCTTTCTCCAGCCACTCACGTCGTGACACGGTTCCTGCTCCCTGCACCCTGCTCCCTCCACTCAACAGCTCGTCCCGTCCGTCTCCGCGATCCGCGCAGTGGCGAAAGGCTCGAACAGCGGCGGCGCCGCTCCGGCCTCCCGGCTGATTCTTGCGTCCAAGACCCCGAGTCACTCCTGCTGAGGATGAATGACTCCTTCTGTGTCGACAGAAAAGACTCCGGTCGTATACCCTTCCACTGCGCCGTGCTTCAACCACTCCTTGGAAATGTGGTGCAGCACCCTGCGCTGCCGTTCCCAGACCATGAAGTGTCCCGCGCAATCAACTCTGAACAACAGCTTGTGGCTGTGCGGGATGGTCTCGTAGAGGTTGAAGAAGGAGTGCGGGAATTTGGGAAACCCTTCGACTTGCAAGTCCAGTGCGCCGACGATGATGAGCACCGGAACCGAGAGCCTGGAAACCGTCCCGGAGTTCCAGCCCCATAGAAAGGGCGACCTCACCCGCATCACACCGTCCGAGGGCCCCCACGTGCGTCCTATCTCATCGTTGTCCATGATGGCGCTCCACACCACGTCCTGAATCCCGTCCTCTACCTGACCGTCGCACTGGATCTCGGGGTCCCAGCGATTCATGAAGGCGGGTCGGGTCGTCAACGTCATGGGCGTTCCGGGCTGAGGCAACGCAACGGGTGGATCGAAACCATCGGGCCCGACACCCGCGCGCCCCTCGGGGTTGTAGATCGGAGCGTACAGCAGCAGGCTTTCGACCTTGTCCGGATGCTGGACGGCGTAGGGGCCGACGCGGAATGAGCCCTGCGACCAGCCTACGAGAGCGACCTTATCCACTCCGCGAATCGCCCTGATGTAGTCGACCACCGCATCGAGCTCATCCCAATCGCTGTGTGCGTTGATGAGCTGAAACGGGTACGATGGCGGGCACGTGGCGGACAGAGGATTTGGAATCAAGATGCTCTGTTGCTGAGCCGTGGGGACGTTGCATGGGTCGTCCATCTTGGGGCGTGGCGACAAGCCTGATCCCTGGAAATCGAGCATGAACACGTCGAAGCCACCTGCCTGCGCCAACCAGAGAGCCCAATCATAGTGGTCAGTTCCCAGATCACCGCCCGGCAACACCGGAACGCTGGCTCCGTGGATCATGAGGACGACTTGGCGAGCGTCCCTATTGCTGGCAACTCGCTCCCGAACGAACAGCTGGACCAAGTCACCGGCGTTCGCCGGCACAGTGGAAATGTGGGGAACCTGATGATCGATCGTCAGGATCTGGGGGGTGTCGTCGTTGGCGAAGCTCGGCGCTCCGATCCGCGCAGGAAGAGAAGAGTCGCGGCATGCGGCCAGCGTGAGAATGGCGAACCAGAGTGTCAACCGTGCGCGTCGTGCGTTCATGGTGCATTCTCCTGAGAGTCGTTCGCTGCTCTCCGCTCCCTCCGCTCGGCTCTTTGTTACGTGCACAACACCCACTCGCGCCGGCCTATTCCGGCCCCTGACCCTCTCGCGCCCGCGTGCTCACAAAGAGGTCGCGGTCAACCGCCGGCGGGGTCGCGACGTTGCGCGTGAAAAACAGCTCCTCGGTCTGCCGGTGGGAGAAGATGACCGCACCGCTTTCGTCCGCCGCCGTGTTGATCGGGGCACGCAGATTCGTCGGGGGTGACCAGGGCGCGAGCACGCTCTCTCGGGTCGAGACCCAAATGTCGTTGGACGTCGTCGTGCCAAGGGGGTCGAGAGTAGAACCGAGCCGGTTCGAGTGGAAGTAGATCTCCACCCCATTGGGAGCGACGGAGGGGTGCTGGTCGGTCGAATCGGTGTTCAGCTCTGGTACTGGAACCGCCGTGCCCCAGGACCCATCAGGCGCCTGCTCGCTCACGTAGATGTCGCCGCCGGTGTTGACTGGTAAGGGGTTTCTGTTGAACAAGAGCTGCGGCGCGCCCACGTCGTCGTTTTCGAAGTAGGCGGGACCGCCTTCAAAGCCTGACGTGTTCACGCCAGCCCCGAGGTTCACCGGCGCCTGCCAGCCGAAGTCGTCATGTACGTTTGCTCGGAACGAAACCCAGATATCACCCGACCCGGCTGCCCCCGCTTGACGACCAGAACCGAAGAAGAGCCAGTGCTCGTCCCGCGAGAGCGCCGGGGCGAAGTCAGAGGCAGAACTGTTGACGGTGGGTCCTAGGCTCACGGGCGTGCCCCACGGACAGCTCGCATCGGCACAGGCGCGCTGGGAGACCCAGATGTCGAGGAGGCCCTGGGTGCCCAGGGCACCAGGCCGATTCGAGGCGAAGTACAGGCTCAGCCCGTCCTTGGAAAGGACCGCCTGCTGGTCGTTGAAACCCGGGGTATTAATGGCCGGACCGAGGCTGACGGGCTCGGACCAGGCCGAAAAGTTGGACGTGTGGTTCGCGACAAGCGTCCCCGCGATGCTCCGGTCGGACTCTGTTCGACATCCGACGAGCAATGCCATGGGGACCAGCAAAGCGAGCCCGGGTGGTGCGGTCTTCATATATCCTCCTAGTCTCGTGTTCCGTCAGCACGTCCCGCTCGTTCCGGTCTGGACGGGGCAACTCTTGCCGTTCGTCAGCCCTTCGGCGTCCTGCACGGTGAGCTGGACGTTGTACGTCGTGCGCGAGCCGAAGGTCTTGGTGAGTCTGATCCCACTGCCCGTGGTCCCGTCGCCGAAGTCCCACGACCAGCCGGTCACGCCGTGGTCGTCGCTGGAATTGCCGCCGTCGAACGTGCACAGGCGGCCACCCTTGATCTTGCCGCAGCTCCAGGTGTAGCGCGCCACCGGCGGAGCGTTCGTGGTTACGGTGGCGACGTTCGAGTACTCGGACGGCCCACCGGCATTCCGGGCCCGCACGCGATAGGAGTACGTCGTGCCGACCGTCAGGCCGGTGTTGGTGAAGCTCGTCACGTTGGCGCCGCGGACCGCGATCTGGGAGAAGTCGGTGCATCCCGCGCCGGTGCAGCGTTCGATCTCGAACCGATCTTCGTTGGTCGCGTTATCGGTCCACACGAGATCGATGCGCATGCTGTTGACCGCAGTGGCGGTGAGCCCGCTTGGCGGAGCAGGCGCCGGGGGCGGAGGGCTGCCGATGAAGCCGCTGTACAGGAGGTAATCCCGGCCCACCTCCGGCGGCGGGGGCTTGTTGGCCCACCAGGGATCGTTCCACACGATCTTGCCGATCGTGGCTTGCTCCTTGAGCGCGGCGTCCACGTCGGCAGGCATGGCGACGGGATTCGTCTCGAGATAGAGCGCTGCCGTCCCAACTACGTGGGGCGTGGCCATCGAGGTGCCACTCCACGTCTCGGTCGCGTTGTCGTCGGCGATGCCCGCCGACGTGACGTTCACGCCCGGCGCCCAGATATCGAGGCAGCCGCCGCGGTTGGAGAACTCCGCCTCAATGTCGTCGCTGTCGCTTGCGCCCACCGTCGTCGCGGCAGGCGTGCTCGCCGGCGAATAGTAGCAGGCATCGTCGTAGTCGTTCCCCGCCGCGACGCCATAGAACACGCCCGCGGTCACGGAGTTGGTCACCGCGTCGTTCAGCGCCTGGGAGTACCCGCCGCCGAGCGACATGTTGGCGACCGCCGGGCTCTGGTGATAGGCGGTCACCCAGTCCACGCCAGCGATCACCTCCTCATAGGTGCCCCACCCTTCGCAGTTGAGCACTCGCACCGAGTAGAGACTCACCGCCTTCGCGACGCCGTAGGTGATGCCGCCGACCGTGCCGGCGACGTGCGTGCCGTGCCCATAGCAGTCGCTGCCGTCGCCGCCGAGATCTATTTCGTCGATCCCCAGGGACGCCCGGCCACCGAACTCGGAGTGCGAGTACCGGATGCCCGTATCGATGATGTAGACGTGCACGCCGAGGCCCGTCGCGTTGTACACGTAGCTGCCGCCCAGGGGGAGACTGCGCTGGTCGATGCGGTCCAGGCCCCAGGTGGCGCCCGGCTGCTCCTCGATCGCGTACGCCAGCTGGTCTTGCTCGACGTAGGCGACGAGGGGGCTCGCGCTCAACGCAGCGGCCCGGTCGGCCGAGAGATTCGAGACCGTGAAGCCGCGGAGCGCCGCCGTGTAGACCCGCCGCAGCGTGCCGCCATGCTGCGCGGCGAGGCGCTGGGCAACCCCGCGGACGTCGGCCACGTTGCCCCGCAACACGACGATGTAGCGGCCCGGGATGACGTGGCGCGGGGCGGCGGTTTGTGACGCGTGCGGCGCTGTTCTCGGTATCGCCGGGGGTGACGTGACGTCCTGACATCCGATGATACTGGCCGCCAGTAGGGCGAGCGAGCCGATTCTCTTCACCGGGCAGTCCTTTCCTCAAATCGGGAGTCGTTCCCCAGACAGACGCATCGGGGTAGGGTTCTCATCGATCCCTCTTCACTTGGCGCTCACCGTGCGGATCGACATCCATATATCCACGCTCCCACCGATGCTGCCCGACCGATTGGAAGCGAAGACCAGGGTCCGGCCGTCAACCGACAGACCTGGCTGTTGGTCGGCGGCGGCCGTGTTTAGCGGTAGCCCCGGATTCAGGGGCGGGGACCAAGGATCGTGGATGTTCTGACGAGTCGACACCCAGAGATCGTTCCCGCCGAGCCCACCGGGGCGGTTCGAGTAGAAAAGCACCTCGCGCCCATCGGTGCGCAGCGTCGACGCTGCGTCATTGGCCGCGGGGTCGCTCAGTTCCAACACGAGCACGGCAGGGCCCAGCGTCTCCCCGTCGCGCGTCACCGCTGCAAGGTAGATGTCTTGAGAGGTGCCGGTCGGCCCTCTGTTGAAATAGAAGTTGGCGACCCCACCTTCGGCGCTTTGGAGGTATTCGGGTCCTGCCTCGAACGCCGCCGTGTTCACTTCACCGCCCAGAGACACTGGGGGCCGCCACCCGAAGTCGTCCTTGGGATTCGTCCGACGCGATACGTAGATGTCGTTGAGACCCTGGCCACCGGAGCGGCTGCTGGTGAAAAAGAGGAGGTGCCCGTCAATGGACAGCGAGGGGCCGGCATCACCAGCGGTGCTATTCACGACCGACCCCAAGTTCACGGGCGCGTTCCAGGGACACTCACCGCAGTCCCGCTGCGACACCCAAAGGTCGGTGGCGCCGAGACCACCCGGTCGGTCCGAGCTGAAGTAAAGACTGAGACCGTCAGGTGAAAGTGCGGGGGCCTGCTCCGTAGCAGGAGAATTGACCGGGGCTCCGAGATTCACGGGTGTAGACCACTCGGCGTTCTCGAACAGGTCCCCCCGGAGCTCGACGCGGATTGGATCGGATCCCTTCCCGCAGGCGAGCAGCAGGGCAAGAGCTGGTGCTCCGTACGCAGATATCTCATAGCGCCTCCTCGGCTAATGGTCGCCCACTGCCTTGCGCGACGCGGATTCCCGCCCTGGCCGTTACGGCACCACGCGCGTCGGGGTATACCGGTCGGTCCTGGTCCCGTCACCCAACTGGCCCCAGTAATTGCCACCCCAGCAGTAGGCGGCACGCGCAGCCGTGACTCCGCAGGTGTAGGCATAGCCGGCGCTCATCGTGGCGAAGCTCACGCCACCCGACACGGGCACCGGGACGGTGCTGCAAGGAATCTCCGTCTGGTCATAAGGACACGATTCAGGACCCGTCGCCGTCCCGACGCCGAGCTGCCCTAGGAGATTATTTCCCCAGCAGAAGGCCGCGCCGGCGCTGGTGAGCCCGCAAGTGTGTGCGCCACCCGTCGCGAGGGCAGTGAAGCTCAAGCCGCCGGCGACGGCGACCGGGCTGGAGTTGCTCGTGGTCGAGCCGACGCCGAGCTGCCCTTCGAGATTCAATCCCCAGCAGTAGGCCGCGCCGGCGCTGGTGAGCCCGCAGGTGTGTGCGCCACCCGTCGCGAGGGCAGTGAAGCTCAAGCCGCCGGCGACGGCGACCGGGCTGGAGCTGCTCGCGGTCGAGCCGTTGCCGAGCCGCCCTGCGAGATTCGATCCCCAGCAGTAGGCCGCGCCGTCGGCCGTGACCGCGCAGCTATAGTCGTAGCCGACGCTCACCGCGGAGAACGTCAGCCCTCCGGCGACAGCCACGGGCGTTGAGCTCCAGGTCGTGGAGCCGTTGCCCAGCTCGCCGTTATCGTTCCGCCCCCAGCAGTAGACCGTTCCGTTCGTCGTGAGCCCGCAGGTGTGATAGTCGCCCGTGGAGACGCTACTGAAGCGCAAGTTTCCGGCGACAGCCACCGGCGTTCCGCTAATCGAGGTCGAGCCGTCGCCGAGCTGGCCCTCGACGTCGTTTCCCCAACAGTAGGCCACGCCGGGGGCCGTAATGCCGCAGGAGTACAGGAAGCCCGCGCTCACTGCGGCGAAGCTCCTGCGGCCCGCTACGCGTACTGGGACGGTGCTGCAAGGCAGAGGTCCCCCGGCCCCGGGACACGTCTCGGAGGTCGTGGTTGATCAACCCCGAGCTCGCCGTATAGATTATGTCCCCAGCAATAGGCGTCCCTCGCCGCCGTCACCCCACAAGTGTGAATCCCGCCGGCGCTCACCGCGGCGAAGCTCCGCACCGACGCGACACCGGCAGGATTATCGGAGCAACCAGCGAGCCACCCCAGCGCGCCCAGCACCGCGATGGCGATACCCCCACGCACACCCCTCATGATATGGGGCTTCATGGCGCCCGCCTCCCGAGAGACACCGGCGTGATACGGACCGCAATGGATCGGTTGCTCAGGGGAGATTCAACGGGGAGCCAGGGACCAGAGCGAGCCGGGGGTGATATCGAAGGGCGCGGCCGAACTGCTCAGTGCTTACCGCCCCCTCACCAGGGCGAATCCCGCCCAGAAGAACGGGTGCACCGTCCCGGGCTCACGCAGAGCCACCCGCTGCGCCAGGGCGAGCGCTTCCGCCTCCGGTCGCCCCGCGGCGAGCTCGCTATAGAACCGCTCCATCAGCCGTGCCGTCGCGACATCGGCGACCGGCCAGAGCGTCGCCAGGACGTTCGATGCGCCGGCGTAGAGAAACCCCTGCACCAGCCCCACCCAGTCGTCGCCCGGGGGGACGTCGGCCAGCGCCCCGGCCGCGACTCCAGTCTGACACGCGCTCAGCACCAGCAGGCGCGCATGCAACGTGAGCCCGAAGACCTCGTGGACCTCCAACCGCCCATCCTGGCCGTCCCCGGCACCGAGCTCGACGAACGAGAAGAGCGGGTTGTGCTTATTGAGGACGCCGTAGGTGGCGAGGTGAATGATGCGCTGGTCCCCAGCCAGCGCTCGGAACGCCTGCTCCGTCGCTGGCGGGCCGACCAGCACGCGCGCCTGCACACCGTAGATCCTCCCGATGGCGGCGACTTCGGCCTGCGAGCCCGGCAATGCACCGGCGCGGGGAGCAAGAGCGAGCACGCCGGTCCGCGCCGACGGCGCCGCTCGCTCGCGCAGCCGGAGCCACACCGACGCCGACGGCACGTACTCGAGGAGATGGCGCTCGACGAGGAGCTGCTCCGGCGGACCCGGCCGCAGGAGCGCCGCGAAGGGCAGATAGTGGAGCTCGAGGTGCGGCGCGATGAGCAGGCGCCGCTTGCCCGCGAGCAGGCCGCTCGCCTCCACTGGCGCGACCAGCTGCCGATACAGCCGCCGGAGCGACGGCCGCCAGGCCCCGCGCGCGGCCCCCGCCGTGGGGCTCGCGAGCGTGGCGCGCGCGAAATCCACCGACGCGGTGAGGGCGCTGTGGCTCACATGCAGGTCCAGCGCCACCAGGGTGTCCGTGGTGACGACGAAGACGACCGTGGTCGAGTCGCCCACCAGGTACTCGAGTAGCGCCTCGTCCGGCGCGAGCGCGGCCATCACCGCGCGCGCGGGCACGATCTCCCCGCGGACGAGCGCCGCGTACGCCGGGTTGGCCTGGCGCATCGCGATCAGTAGCTCGCCGTAGGCCTCCTGGGCGCGGGCCAGCGCTGCGTGCGTTGCCTCGGTGGCCGCGTCTGCGTGCGCCGGGTCGCGGAGACCCGATTCGCTGTGAGGCGGAGCCTCGAGCTGCCGGGTCAGCTCCGCCATCCGGCGGCGGAGGTCCTGCTCCCGGGTCGCCAGCCCCCGCCCCGCCTCGCCCTCCGCGATGCGCCCGCGCACCAGCACGTCGAGCATCTGGCGCTCCCGCAGCCGCTCGCTGGCCTCAAACGCGGTCTCGGTCAGCCCCCGCTCCCGTTCGACGAGCGCGAGCTCGACGTACACATCCCACTTGTCCGCCCGAAACGCGGCCCGGTGCTCAGGAAGCGGGAGATCTCCGGAAGCTCGCTCGATCTGCCCAATGCCCGCACGCAACTCGCTCGCGGCCTCCGCGAGCGCACCCCGGCGCCGCAGGGCGCCCGCCAGGCCCGCGTGCAGCTGCCAAGCGCTGCTCGCTGGTCGGGCGCCGAGGCCGGTGATCGCGCGCCGGTAGAGCGATTCCGCCGCGAGTGCCCGTCCCGCGCTCACCTCGAGATCGCCGAGCGTGGCAAGCGCTTCGGCTTCGTCGTTCGCTGCGCCCAAGGAGCGTAGGGTGTCAATGGCCTCAGCGAAGGCCCGGCGCGCGGTCGCAGTATCTCCGCGCCGCCACGCGGCCAGGCCGATCCCCAATCGGATTTCGGCCCTGTCGTGGGGATCGGACGCGCTCGGCAGCAACTGCTCGAGCATCACTTGAGCGCGCCGATAGCTCTCACGCTTCAAGAGCACACCCGCCATCCGAAGCTCTAGCCGGAATCGCTCCTCCCGCTCTTCAAGTCCCGCGCCCTGCACGAGCCGCCGAGCGCGTTGGTACTGCCGCTCGGCTTCGGCCAACTGGTTGAACTCCAACGCGAGATCCGCGCGCGTTCGCGCGAGCGCAGCCAGCGATGCCCCACTCTTCGGCCTGTCGGGGCGTACCGCGAGCGCTTCGGCCCGCTGCAGCTCGGTGCGGGCGCCCTGCACGTCGCCCATGTGCGCACGGGCCTGCGCGAGCTCCACGTAGTTGTCGATCGCGTTAACCGAGGGACCCGAACCGATGCGCCGCATGATCCCTGCGGCCTCCGAAAGCGTCGCCACGGCCGCCGGAAAATCTCCGCGCATCATCGCCAACCTCCCAAGGTCGACGAGCACCTGCGCCTCGTACATCCGATTGCCCTGCTCGCGATAAATCGAGAGTGCCTCGCTCTCTCTGGCTCCGGCCTCGGCATAGTCACCCTCCCGCTGCGCGAGGCCTGCCAGATTGCTGAGGATGAGCGCGGCGCCCTCGGCTTCACCGAGACTCCGAGCGGCAGGCAGCGCCGCTTCCCAGGCCCGGCGCGCCTCCGCAAAGTCGCCCATGGAGGCCGCAACGGCACCGAGATTGGTCTGATCGACCGCGAACCCGACGACGTCTCCGCTCCGCTCCCGGAGCGGCTTGGCGCGGGTATAGAAATCGCGTGCGCGCTGCAAGTCCCCCTGCTTCCAGCTCAGGATCCCGAGCAGGCTCCAGACGTTGCCCAACATTCGGTAGTCGCCGACGCGCTCGGCATAGCCATGGGCCAAGGTGAGATACGCTTCGGCGCTGTCGGACTGTTGGGCGTAATGGAACCCCGCTCCGATGGCGGTGAGGACGGACGCGATTCCCGCCGTGTCGGCCAAGGCCTCGTAGCGGCGCAGGCTCTCGCGCCACGCTCGCAGCGCGACGTCGGCCCCGCCACGCACGGCCGCATTGCCCGCGAGTCGGATGCTGTCCGCGGCAAGGGTCGCCAGGCGGTCCGCTGGTGACAGGGACCGAAAACGCCCGATCTGGCGCACGAAGAAGGAGTCCTGCCAAGCCACGGCGTAGGCGCGAGCGAGCCGCTCCGCGGCGATGAGGGCGACCTCGCCGGAATCGCCGCCACGCCCGGCCGCCGCCCGGAGTTGGCTCAACGCCTTGCGCGCGGCATCGTTGCGCTGCCGCACCCGCTCGACGAGCACCGAGTCGGGCCCGTTGCTCGCGAGCGCGCGGATCGAGTCCACCTCTTGCGGGGCCTGCGCGGCCAGGGCCAGGACGGGGAGCGCCGTCAGGAGAGCGATCATCGCGCGGGCCCGACGAGCTGAAACTCCACGAGATCCGAGGCCGCCCATCGCCGCCACTCAATCTGCGCCTCGACCTTCCAGAAATACGTGACACGACGCGCGAGCACGACGGTGTCGGGCAGCGCCACTAAGGTGTCCGCCGTCTCTGCGGTCCATAGGACGACACCCTCCGTGTCGTATAGCCGCAAGCGGTACCGCTCGGTGCGCGGCACACTCGACCAGACGAGCCGGTCTACCGCAGCAACCGACCCGCGCGGGGCGATCGGCACGGGCGCGCCTGCGCTGATCAGCGTCGTATCTCGGAGGCCGAGGGTCGAGCCATCGTCGCCGCGGCGCGGGACGAGCAGCAGCAGCAGCAGCGCCGCCGCCGCGGCGAGCCCGAGTGGCAACGACCAACCGCGCCACCGGATCCCGGCCGATGGCCGCGCCGCCCCGGAGAGCTCCGGAGCGAGCGCCGGGTCAGCCAGCAGGCGACCTCCTGCCCGCACCACCGACCGGCAGCGGGCGCAGCTCAGGAGATGAGAGACGACGGCCCCTCGCGTCTCCGGGCCCAGACGCCCCATGACAAAATCCGCCACCGTGAGCTCGTCCAGGCAGTCGGCGGTCTCGGTCAGGCGCTCGAGCGACACCGGCGCCCGCAGCGATCCGGCCGCTTCTCTAAGCCGGCCGATCTCGACGCGACAGGTGGGGCAGTCCTCCACGTGGCGACCGGTAGCCGGGTCAGCGGCGCCCAGGGCGTAGGGAATCAGGGACTCGGGGGCCGGGTGGGTCACGCGTTCGCTCCGAAGCATGGCCCTTCGCATCGACCTTGTGATACGGACGGTTGGGCCGGGACTGCTCGGGCACGGCTCACAAGTCTCCCCCCTTGATCCCCGCCTGCTCGAGGCGGGCACGGACCGCCGCGAGGGCGCGATACACGTGGTTGTAGACTGTCTTGGCGTTGGGGTAGCCGAGGGCGCGGGCCACTTGGTCGGCGGGCATCTCGTCGACCACGTACAGCCGGACGGCGAGCCGGTCGTCTGGGGGGAGAGACTCCAAGGCTGCGGCGAGGATCTCTTGCTGCTCGGCGAGCCCTGCCGGGTCGGACGGGGGATCCGGGCACTCGGTGGGGGGCGGGATAGCGAGCGCGGTGGCCACCCGGCCATGCCCGGCGCTCGCCGCGCGGTAGGTAGCGGCGAGCTCCTTGAGGAACGCCCCAAAAGCGAGGTCCGCGCAGTCGCGGGAGCGCAGCAGTTCGTAGGCCTCGACGTGAGATTGCTGTTCCAGGAAGACGTACTGGAAGATCCGCTGCTGCAGCGGCGGTAGCCCGGCGGCCAGTGCAGAGAGCCGCTGCCGACCGGCACGATGGCGGAACCAATCGACGGTCAGGTTGTGCACGACGACCACGAGCCAGGTGGAGAGCGGGCGGGCAGGATCGGCGTGGGCGGCACAGCGACGGAGGCGAGCGAAATCGTTCTCACGCAGGGCTTCGCACACCCGCGCGAAGACGTCCATGACTTCGTCGGGTTCCACGGCATAGTGTCGGATCGCGCCGAAGACGAGGCGGCGGTAGCGCTCGATGAAGAGATCCCACGCAGCCTCGGGATCACCCGCCTCGAGCGGAGCGATCCACGGCTCCACCATGGCCCCTCCGATCGACGGGTCGGATATAGCTCCGAACCCGAGGCGGGTCAACAGGCTACGCTCGCACTTCCGCTCCCACGCCTACCCCGAGCAGCCGCGCGGCGCTGCCGTCCCGCACCGCGATCTCCACCGTCCCACCGCTCCCCACGAACGTCACCAACTGACCGCGCCCCACGTCTCCGAACGTGCGCGCCAGCGTGCCGATCTCCGTCCCCGCAACCTTGATCCGGACGCCGGGCTCGACCTGGTCGCCGGGAATGTTGGACACGAGGGTGCCGAAGCGGTCCACGTAGATCACTTCGCCCACCACGGCCGCTCCGTCGTGACGGGGAGAAGGGAGAGGGGAGAGGTACGGGTCGGTGATGGCGTGCCCGAGGTGCGCGAGCGCGGCGCCGAGGGCCAGTTGGCCTGCCGCCGGCGCGAATACGTCACGTGCGTGGAACGTGGGCGAGGCGCCAGCGGGAACGGGAAGCGCCACCCAGTGCGCATCGGCCGGGAGGAACGACAGCAGCCCGTTGTCGGGGGCCACGAAAAAGTGCCCCGCCGCCTGCACCGCGAGGGCGCGTCGTGCGGTGCCGACGCCGGGATCGATCACGGCGAAGTGGACGGCCCCCTGGGGAAAGCGGTGCCACGTCCGCGACAGGATGTACTGCCCCGCCCGCACGTCGCCCGGCGGCACCTGGTGGCTGATGTCCACGAGCGCAACCCCGTGGACCTGGGAGAGCAGCACGCCCTTCACCTCCCCCACGTAGCTGTCGGCGACGCCGAAGTCGGTGAGCAGGGTGATGAGGGTGGCCATCAGGGAGTAGTCCGTTCTCCGTTATCCGTCATCCGTCACACCGTTGCCCGGCGCCAAGCACCCATGAGCCAAAACAGAGTCATTGCGATCCCGCGGCAGATGGCCGTGACCGACAGCGCGAGCCAGATGCCCAGCACGCCGATGGCGCTCGACCACCAGGCGGCAAGCGGCACGCGCAGCAACGTGAGCGACGTGCTCGTCAGCTGCGGCCACAGAGTATAGCCCGCCCCGGCGAGCGCGCCCTCGAGGATGATCTCGAACGTCTGTCCGACTTGCGCGAACGCGATCACCCGCAGATAGAGGCTGCCGTCGGCGATGACGGCCGGGTCCGACGTGAACAGCGCGACGAGGGTGCGGGGAATCGTGAGGAACGCGACCGCGGTCACGGTGGTGACGACGAGGCAGTATCCCACGGTCATCCGCACCCCCTGACGCGCGCGGGCTTCCTGCCGGGCCCCCAGGTTCTGCCCTACCAGCGCGCTCGCCGAGAGCGCGAACCCCGAGATCGCGATGAAGCCCAACCCCTCGACCTTGTGCCCTACCCCGAGCGCCGCGAGCGCAGGGGTCCCGAAGCGCGACGTGAAACGCGTGAGCCACATGTAGATCCCGGAGAGCAGCACGCCGGCGAGCGAGAGTGGGGCTCCGACCCGGAAGATGGTGGGCAGGGCCCGCCAGTCCGGCGCGTCCAGGCGGATAAGGCCGCGCCGGAGCGCGATGCCGACCCCGATCAGGAAGCCCCCACCCCGCACCATCACCGAGGCGAGAGCGGCGCCCTCCACGCCGAGCCGCGGAAACGGGCCGACGCCGGCGATCAGGAGCGGGTCGAGCCCGATCGAGAGCAACACCGACGCGGCAAGCAGGCGGAACGGGGTGCGCGTGTCGCCCGAGGCGCGGAACGTCGCCTCGACCGCGAAGAACCCGAACACGAGCGGCCCGCCCAGGAGCCACGTGCGGAGGTACTGGTGCCCCAGGCGCGCCACCTCGGCCGGCACGGTCATCGCGCGGAACAGCCAGTCGGTGAGCGCGAAGCCGGCGATGCTCACCACCGCGCCGGCGAGCAGCGCGTACTGCACCGCCGCGGCGGCGGCGCGCGCGGCCGCCTCGGGGAAGCCTTCGCCGTGCCGACGCGCCGCAACGGCGATCAGTCCGACCTCGACCATCTCGCCGAGCGAGAGCAGCACCCACACGTAGAACCCGGCCGTGGAGACTGCGGCGAGCGCCGCCGGGCCGAGCAGCCGGCCCACCCAGATCGAATCGATGAGGTTGAAGGAGAAGTGGCAGGCCATCATCGCCACCGCGGGGGCGGCGAGCCCGAGAATGACGGGCCGGAGCGGCCCGACGGTGAGCGACCCGCGACGAGGGCGCTCGACAGTGGCCATGGCGCCACAAGCTACCGGGGCCGGACGCCGGGGGTCAACGAGCGCGCGATTTCGCCTGGCGGCGCGCCTTGCTCTGGTAGAGGACCTGATCCGCCGACGAGAGGAGGGCTTCGAGCGTCATGCCGTCCCTGGGGTACACCGCCACGCCGACGCTCACCGTGATCGCAGGCTTCTCGCCGTCCCGCGCCACTCGCTCCCCCACGCGGCGGGCCACGAGCCACGCGGCGTCTTCCCCTGTCTCCGGGAGGACGACAGCGAACTCGTCGCCCCCGAACCGCGCCGCCGTGTCCACCCCCCGGCACGAGCCGTGCAGGACTTCCGCCACGCGGCACAGGGCCCGGCTGCCCACCAGATGGCCGTGTCGGTCGTTGACCTTCTTCAACCCGTCCAGGTCGAGCAGCACGACCGCGAACGGCCGGTCGGTGCGACTCGACCGCCGAACCTCGGCCTCGAGCGCGTCGGTGAGCTTGCGGTAGTTCGCGAGGCCCGTCAGCGGGTCGCTCACCGCCAGGAGCCGCAGCCGCTCCTCCCCCTCCCGCCGCTCCCTCACCACGGCGGCGAGCACCAGCGTCACCACCGCCGTGACGCCCATGAACGCCTGCAGCAGCAGCAGCGATTCGTTCGCGGTACTGCGCACGAAGGGTCCGAACCCCGCGAGCGTCCCCCAGATCGCGATGCCCGACTGCAGCAGCACCGCCGTCGCAGCTTCCCGCTGCCCGAAGGCGAACGCCGCCCAGACGAACAACGGGACGCAGAGGAACTCGAGCGGGTAGTTCTTGACGGGCAGGATGCCACCGAACACCACGAGCCCCACGACCGCGAGGCCCGCGACCAGGCCCAGGGCCTCGAACACCTTGGGCGGCTCCCAACGGACGCGGCGGCTCAGCGTCCAGAGGATCGCCACCGGCGCGACGACCATGTCACCAACGGCGTCGCCGAGCCACCAGGTCACCCAGACGGACCCGTAGTCGGCCCAGCGGGCCATGCCGGCGAACGCGATGGTCGTCACGCCGATCGTGGCGCAGACGGCGGTGCTGAGCACCGCCGCGAGCAGGATGAACCGGAACACGTTGCGGGCCCGCTCGAACGCCCAGCGGCCGCGGGCGAACCGATTGACGAGGTAGGCACCCACCAGGCCCTCGACCGTGTTGCCGACCGCGATCCCGAGCGAGGTCGCGACCGACCCGGCCGTGGTGAGGTTCACGAAGAAGGCGCCCACGAGGATCGCAGGCCAGACGTCGTACCCCGCGAGCAGCAGGGTCGCGAGCGCGATCCCGGTCGGGGCCCATACCGGGGTCGCGCTCGGATTGGAGAAGGCCAGCTGCAGCCCGAGCTTCCCCGCCACGAAATACGCGGCGGCGATGGCGACAAGCAGCCCTAGGCGTCTATACATAGCCCGATCCTTGCGGGCGGGGCGCGCGCCCGGATTCCTCTTTTGTACTGGGCCCGGCGTGGTTCGTTCGCTGTGACGCACGACCGTGGCGGCACGGCCAGACGTCCGAATAGGGGGATTCCCTTAGCTGGCCTGCCGCCCGACCTCGCGGAGGAAGCGCTGAAATACGGGGTTTCCCGGATACCGCTCGGTGAGCCGGCCCACGTAGGTCCGCGCCTCCCGCTCCAGCGTGGCGCGGCCCCCGGGGTCGCGCGCGGCCTCGCGCGTCAACGCGGCCGCCAGCACCCAGGTCGCCTCGACGCGCGCGAGATCGCCGTCCTGCGCCACCCGGCGCAGGTACGCGACGCCGCGCTCCGCGCTGCCGCTTCCCAGCCCGATGATTTTGGCGACGAGCCGCGCGAGCATCGAGGCGCGCGCGAGCCCGTACTGATAGACGCCGAGGCCGAGGTAGCAATCCACGCAACTCGAGTCGGCGCGCAGCACCCGCGCGTAGGCGTCGCGCATCGCCTTGCCGTCCTTCGCGGCGCCCCAGGAGTGGCCGTGCAGGTCGCGCTGGCGCGCCCGGTAGCCGAGCGCCGTGGCGAGCCAGAAGTCGCGCGCCGGGCCGGGGGAATCGGCGCCGGCGCGGCGAATCGCGAGCTCCAGGAGCGAATCGATGCGCGCCGTCTCGTAGTCGTCGTTCTCGAGGGCCTCCGCCCACCAGATGTAGGCGCTCGCCTCGAAGATCACGGGCGCGGGGTCGGCGGTGTCGCGCCCGGCGAGGTCGGCGAAGTACGCGGCCGCAATGGGAAACCCGCCGGCATACAGCGTGTCGAGCCCCGCGCGGAGGTCGGGCCGCTCGACACGCGGGTGCTGCAACAGCGCGAGCACCGCGACCAGGACCTGCACGTCAGCGCGGAACGGCGGCGAGCGCGTCCATCACGCGGCGTGCGACGGCGGCGAGCGCCTGCGCCGCGGGTGATTGCGGCTCCGCCACGACAATCGGCTGGCCCGCGTCGGCCAGATCGGGAAGGTTCGCCTGCAGCGGTACCTGACCCAGCAGCGGCACGCCCAGCTCGTCCGCGAGCCGCGCGCCGCCGCCCGCGAGGAAGATCTCGGTGCGCTCGCCGCAGTGCGGGCAGACGAAGTAGCTCATGTTCTCGATCACGCCGAGCACCGGGACGCCGACCCGCTCGAACATCTTCGCGCCGCGCAGGCTGTCCCCGACCGCGACCTCCTGCGGGGTCGTCACGATGAGCGCGCCGCGGATGTGCACCGTCTGCGCGAGCGACAGCTGCGCGTCGCCCGTGCCGGGCGGGAGGTCCACGAGGAAGTAGTCGAGCGTGCCCCAGTCCACGTCGCGCACGAACTGCCCGATCACCTTCATGATGATGGGACCGCGCCAGATCGCCGGCGCGTCGCGTTCCACGATCAGGCCCAGCGATATGAGCTTCACACCGTGCGCCTGGAGCGGCCGGATCTTGCCGCCCTCCACCGGCGGCTTCTCGTCCACGCCCAGCATGCGCGGGATGTTGGGTCCGTAGATGTCCGCGTCCATGAGGCCCACGCGCTGGCCCGCTTGCGCCAGCGCGACCGCTAGGTTCGCCGACACGGTGGACTTCCCCACCCCGCCCTTGCCCGACGAGATCGCGATCACCCTGCCCAGATGCGGGAGCTCGACCGGGGTGGGGGGCGGAGGCACGGCTCCCGGAGCCGGCCGGGGAGCGGTCCCGGGTGCGGCGCCCGCGTCAGCGACGTTGACACGCACCGCGGTCACGCCGGCAACGGCCTGCACCAACTTGCGCGCCTCCCGCGCGAGCGCGCCCGGGTCGTCGTGGCCCAGCAGGAACGTGAACGACACCGCGCCGCCCTCGTCCGCCGCAAGGTCTTTCACCATGCCGGCGGAGAGGACGTCCTTCCCGAGGCGGGGGTTCTTGAGTTGCGACAGGGCGCGTTCGACGCGCGCCTGGAGATCGGAAGCGGGCACCAGGGAAAGGTAGACGGGGGTCAGGGAGGCGTGCAATGTTACG
>Ga0134086_10000082_pt1 | contig 20323 bp, 21 predicted proteins | sample 15_taG_13_FD_94459 | JGI IMG/M metagenome (GOLD analysis project Ga0134086, IMG submission 94459) | Grasslands soil microbial communities from the Angelo Coastal Reserve, California, USA - 15_D_Glu_40cm_2_24_1 metaG | ecosystem: Environmental > Terrestrial > Soil > Grasslands ...
CAGCGGTTTCGCAAAGCCCAGCCCTGAAGCGATCTAAAGGTCTTTAGCTGCATAGTTTTCAGGATGCGGCGCTTTCCTTGTCATTTTTGCAAATCTCAAAAGACCCTTGACTTCCTTGTATCTGACATATTATTATGGTGTCAGTAGGTCCGGAGTGGTATTCTATCGCTATGTCTTCGGATTCTGATCCCGACCTGCATTTGCGTGGCCGGCTGATACGCAGCCTCGGGCAGCTTCGCGAGATGCTGCCGGGGTCCTTCGTGGAACGGAAACGTTCTTGTGGGCGGCCCAACTGCCATTGCGCGGATGGCAAGAACTTGCATACGCAATATCAAATTTCCGTCCTGGTCGACGGCCAGGTAAAGACTTTCAATGTTCCTGCTGCATTAGTGGAGCAAGTACGCCAGAAAATCGAACTGCGACGGCGTTTTGAGGCTGCGGCGGCGGCCATTTGTAAAATCAATTTACGCCGCTACTTGAAACAAAAGGAAAAACCCTAACCTTGCGCCGACACCCGTTCGAGACCTATCTCGATAAGGTGTTTGATTTCCCCTCAAAAGTAGGCGCTTTACCCGACAGTCGCCAGTTTCCACGACACCACGGGAAAAAGATCTTTGACGCCGTGTTTCTGGGTGCCGCTTGTCAGTTTCCTGCCGTGCACCGGATCGAAACGGAATGCCAGAGCGGTGCTCTTTCGAAACGCATCGGCTCTGTTAGTGAAGATGCCATCGCATACGCCCTCGAACGGCAGGATCCTGGTGCTATTTTCAATCTCGGCTGTGATCTCGCTCGGCAGTTGAAGCGCAACGGAATATTCCGCTCGAAGTGGTCCAGAGGTCTCGTCGTTGCCGCCGTTGACGGCATAGAAATCTGCAGCTCCTTCGCGCGTTCCTGTGACTATTGTATGGAGCGCAAGGTGGAACATAAGGTCGACGGAGAGTTGCGCGAGGAGATGCAGTACTACCACCGCATTTGCGCCGTGACTGTCGTCAGCTCCGCCTTTCCCATTCCTCTGGGCATTCGCTTTCAAAAAGATGGCGAGACCGAGGTCAGTTGTTCGCTGTCCTTATTGCAGGATTTGCTCGGCCGCGTCGGTCGTCGGTTCCTCGATTTATTGGTGGCCGATGCACTGTATTTGCAGGCGCCGTTTGTGCGCGATGTCGAAGGTTTGGGTTTGGACTGGGTCATCAATCTCAAAGAGAACCAGCCCGAATTGTTGGCCGAAGCACAGCGCCTCACCGCAGGAGCAGCACTGCATCGAGACGGCGATGAGCAGCAAGAATTACAGCTCTGGCACGCTCCGGAAGTCTATTGGCCGGTCGCCGACCGCAGCGTCCGGGTAGTCAAAACGGTCCGGACCCAACAGAAGAATCGAGTCCGGGTGGGCCTAAACGATGCCGGGCAGAGGCGACCGCGGAAAGAAATAGTCGTCGAACAAAGCACCAACTTCTATGCCAGCAACCTGGAGTTGGGCACCATTCCTCCGGTGTTCGTCTATCAGTTAGGCCGCAGTCGTTGGGTCATCGACACGGAAGTGTTTCAGACCATCACCACCGACGGCCACCTCAAAAAACCATCCGTGCATCAGGGCCGCGGCCAGGCGTTGCTCGTGCTCACCATGATTCGTGTTCTGGCCTTCACGCTGACCATGGTGTTCTTTCATCGCCAGGTTCGCAGCCACCTCAGAAGTTGTTGCATCGGTTTTTGCGATTTGGCTCAGCGGCTGGCGTATCAATTTGTTGTTACTGCGCAGCCGGATTCCAGTTGATTCCCCGCTACAATGGAAACCCGCCGCGCCTTCTTGTCCGGGTGCATGGCATTCCTTTCCTTTTCCTCTCCAAAAGGCTCCGCCGAAGCACTCCCTGAGGTCTTTTCCCCCCTGCAAAACCTGCCGGCGCCGTCGCACACAGACAATACCTGCCGAATCAGGCGACTACCTACACTTCCTGAACGGCTTTGCGAAATCGCTGGTCCTGTCTTCCTGTCTTTACTTTCCTTTACACCTTTGTTGCGTTTGTGTTAGCCTGAATGGGTCGAAGAGAAGAGGAAAAAAATTCAGGGGACGACGAGGAAGGGCACTTGAGCGCACCGAAAGCAGCGTTGATCGAACAATTCCGGACCCACGTTAAGGACACGGGCTCGCCCGAAGTGCAAATCGCGCTTCTCAGCGAGCGGATCAACTATCTGACGTCGCATCTCAAGGCCCACGTGAAAGACCATGCATCGCGCCGCGGATTGATCATGATGGTCAATAAGCGCCGTCGTTTGCTGGACTATCTCAACCGCCGCGACCCGGATCGGTACCGCGAGATTGTTGAACGTCTTAGCCTGCGCAAGTAATCGTCCTGCATTTCCATTGGAATCAGGGCGGTATCCACTGCGTTCTCACGAATTGACACATTCCACACGGAGTCTGTCGTCAGGCATCCGGCTGAGTTAGTGCCGGAAATTCTCGTGGTGTAGTCCGTCGCGTTTCGTTCGCCTAACGATTCTTCTCGCCTCTTGCTCTTCCTCATGGATGGCCGCGCTGCGGTCAACGTAAGCTCAAGGCCCGTTTGCTTCGTCGAACGCGCCTCAACATGCCCCGACTCGGTCGGAGCCAAAGGAAATGATTCATGTCTGAAAATACACATACTCCCGCACCCCATCGCGTCACGGTGGATGTCGGCGGCCGCACTCTCACTCTCGAAACTGGAAAAATTGCCAAACAGGCCAACGGCGCCATTGTGGCGCGCTATGGCGATACCGTCGTGCTCACTACGGCTTGCATGGCTCCCACCGCCAATGACCGCGACTTCCTTCCCCTCACCGTGGACTATCGCGAGAACACCTACTCTGCCGGAAAAATCCCCGGCGGCTTCTTCAAGCGTGAAGGCCGCCCCTCGGAGAAGGAAGTTCTCACCTCCCGCTTGATTGACCGCCCCATGCGCCCGCTCTTCCCGGAATCCTGGCGCAACGAAACGCAAGTCGTCTCCATGGTGCTCTCCGCGGACAGCGAAAATGATCCGGACGTCATCGCTGTGACCAGCGCGTCGGCTGCGGCCTACTGTTCGGACCTCCCGTTCGAGAAGCCCATCGCCTGCGTCCGCGTTGGCTTGGTTGACGGGCAGTTGGTGATCAATCCCACCGTCGCCGACCAGAAGAAAAGTTTGATGAACATCATCATCGCCGGCACCGATGAAGCCATCGTCATGGTGGAATCCGGTGCCCTCGAAGTTTCCGAAGAAGCCGTCGCCGACGCTCTCGAGTTCGGCCACGCGCAAATTAAGAAAATCGTCTCCGCCATCAAGGAACTGTACGCCCAGCTCAAGCCCAAGAAAGTCGCTGTTGCGCCGCTCCCGTTCGATGAAGCCATCTACAAGGACCTCCAGAAGAAATACGGCGATCGCCTCCATGACGCAGTAAACACCGAAAAGCATCCCAAGAAGGAAAGCTATCATCTCGTCGATGCTCTCAAGGAAGAGATCATCAAGCTTATTCCTGAAGAGCCGAAAAAGGAGATGGACGAAAAGCGCACTCTGACCAAGCGCGCTTTCGAGCGTCTCCGCGAAAACATCTTCCGCGATGATGTTTTGAACGCCCGCCGCCGTCCGGACGGCCGCGCCTTCGACCAGATTCGGCTGATCACTTGCGAAGTCGGCCTGCTCCCTCGCGTGCATGGCTCCGCCCTATTCACTCGCGGCGAAACACAGGCGCTCGCCACTTTAACTCTCGGCACCAAGGAAGACATGCAGCGCCTTGACCTGCTCTTCGAGCAGGACCAGTTCAAGCGCTTCATGTTGCACTACAACTTCCCGCCGTTCAGCGTGGGCGAAGTCAAATTCCTGCGCGGCCCCGGCCGTCGCGAAATCGGCCACGGCGCCCTTGCCGAGCGCGCGCTCATGAATCTGCTGCCTGCCGAGGCGGACTTCCCCTACGCCATGCGCCTCGTTTCCGACATTTTGGAATCCAATGGCTCTTCCTCGATGGCCACCGTCTGCGGCGGTTCGCTCGCCCTTATGGACGCGGGCGTGCCCCTGAAGGCTCCCTGCGCGGGCATCGCCATGGGCCTCGTCGTCGGTGACAACAACAAGTACTCGATTCTCACGGACATCGCCGGAGCGGAAGATCACTACGGCGACATGGACTTCAAAGTTGCCGGCACTCGCGCCGGTATCACCGCGTTGCAGATGGACATCAAGGTCCTCGGCATCTCCATCGCCATGATGCGCGAAGCCCTCGCGCAAGCGAAGAAAGCCCGTCTCCAGATTCTCGACACTATGGAAAAGACGCTCAGCGAAGCTCGAACGCAAATCTCGGCTTACGCTCCGCGCCTCTTCAAACTGAAAATCCCGCAGGACAAAATCCGCGACCTCATCGGGCCGGGCGGCAAGAAGATCAAATCCATTATCGAAGCCACAGGCGTCAAGATCGACGTCCTCGAAGATGGCACCGTGCACATCTTCTCCACCAGCGGAGCCGGGGGCGATGCGGCTCTGCAGATGGTTCGCGACGTTACTGCCAGCGCAGAAATCGGCAAGACCTATCTCGGCAAAGTCGTGCGCCTCGCGGAATTCGGCGCGTTCGTCGAGCTTTTCCCCGGCACCGACGGCCTTCTACACATCAGCGAAATCTCCGAGCACCGCATCCGCGACGTTCGCGACGAGCTGAAACTCGGCGACCAGGTCCTCGTGAAAGTTCTTTCCATCGAGGGAAACAAGGTTCGCCTCTCGCGCAAGGCTCTCATCCGCGAAGCCCGCGAAAAGCAACAAAAAGCCGCCGCTGGTGGGGGAGGCAACCCTGTCTCCTCAAGTGGTGAAGGCGGCGGGGATTCCGGCTCCCACGAGTAATCACGAATAGTCGGCCGTTCCGGCCATTTCCTGACGGCATCTTTGGCCCGTCCCTCTTTTTGCTTGTAGTGGCGCAGCATGCTGCGCCCTGTTCGCTCGAACCGCAATAACTTGCGTTCTGGTTTGCACACGACCGCGCCCCAAAACAAAAGGTTCGTGATCGGGGGCCTTTTGTTTATCTATCTCTTAATTCGGGTTATTCTTCTCTGCGCTTCCTCCGCGTCTCCGCGTTATCCTCTTACTTCTTGTCTCTACCTCTTTGCTCCCTTACGTCGTTAATTCCTGCCTCTCGCAATGCACCGCATCCAACGCGCCCCAAAGCGCATCCAGCGCCTCGTGGGTCGTCGCCAAAATGTCTTCCTCATTTCCATCGGCGTGTTCTTCCAGCCATCCGCGCCAAGCCGCCCGATGCGCCTTGTCCGCTTCTTCATGGATCTTGAAGTACGCCAGCCCCTCTGGCTCCGTCACGCCATAAAACTTCTTCAGCCCATCGATCTTCGTTGTGGCAATCTCCGGCACTTGGGACTCATACGCGTACAATGCCGCCACCGCCTCCGCCACCGGCCGGTCCCCGCAAATCTCCCGGAACTTCTGCACCACCGTCTGCGTCCCCGGAAGGGCAGGGCAGCACGTGATGTCGTCCTCCCCCACGCCTAGTGCCGCCGCAAAATCCCGCCACAGCTTCGGATGCGGCCCCGCCGGATTTTCTTCCTCCGCCAGATTTTCCCGAATCAACCCCTGTAGCGGGCCCTCCGTCCGCGCCGCCAGCACGCGCAAGTGTTTCGGAAACGCCTCCACGTGCCGGTAGTATTGCGCTGCATAAAGTTGCAGCGCCTCTCTACTCAGCTTCCCCGCCTGCCAATCCTGATAAAACGGATGCTTCAGTAGACTCTTCTCCGCAATCGCTGCGTCTAGCTTTCTCAGCAATTCCGCCTTCGCCATGGTCGTTCCCCCTCCGTAGGCCGCGTCCCGGTCTCTGCCTACGCTCGCCCCATTCATAAACGTGTCGCGCATTGTACCAGACTTTCCAATGGTTTGTCGGGTAGCACAGCTACTCCTGGCTGTGCGCCTTTCGCAACCCGCGCAGCAATTTTATAGAAGCTCTACTCAGATTTGGATCTTGAGACGAAAGACTCAACCCATGTGCGCTGTTCGGCCGTGTCCGGTACAACGCATCCGCGAGCCTCTTGAATTTTCTGAAAAGCAGACTCGACGGAAAATCCCTGCTTGACTAACAAGCAGGCACACAACATTGAGGAACGTCCAATACCCGCCCGACAGTGGATAGCGATACTTTTCCCCTGTCTCACCCTTTCATCGAGCGAACCAATGAACACTTCTAGTCCTTCCTCCGAATCAAGCAACGACCTGTCTTCAATGGGGAAGGAAAGAAACTCAATCGCGGATTCCTTGCAGCATTGCGCTTCCTCGGAGAGTCCTAATTCCAAGGTCTCTGCTACTGTGAGCGCTGAGACTATTACGTTCACTTCTGAGCGCCGGGCCGCAGCAATGTCGTGTGCTAGCCAGTCATAGCCTCTAGGTCTCGGCAAGATCGCCAGACGAAATGGGCCTGCTTCTATCCAATAGGGATTCATAAGAGAGTGGATCTCCAAGACGAGAGGGCGGTCAGCGTGACATTCGCGATGATTTTTAACTAACCGCGGTATGAACCCGCTCAATCTCCGCCCCCACTCCGCGCAGCTTCTCCACAATTCCCTCATACCCACGATCAATGTGATACACGCGTTCAATCATTGTCTCCCCGCTCGCTACCAGCCCCGCCAGCACCAGTCCTGCGCTCGCCCGCAAATCCGATGCCTGCACCACGGTTCCGGAGAGCGCCGCTGGCCCGCGCACCGTGGCTGTATGCCCTTCAATCGAAATGTTCGCGCCCATCCGCATCATTTCACTCGCGTGCAAAAAGCGATTCTCAAAAATCCTTTCACTGATCACCGACGTGCCTTCCGCCTGCGTCGCCAGCGCCATATACTGCGCCTGCATATCCGTCGCAAATCCTGGATACTCCTCCGTCGTCACATCAGCGCCTACCAGTTTCCTCGCGCCCCGCACGCGCACCGTTGTCTTATCCACGATCTCAATCGGCGCTCCCGCCTGCTCCAATTTCGCGATCACCGCCCCAAGATGCTCCGGCGCGCAATCCTTAATCGTCAAATCGCCGCCCGTAATCGCCCCGGCCACCAGAAGCGTTCCCGCTTCGATCCGGTCCGGAATCACGGTATGTTCAGTCCCGTGCAACTTCTCCACACCACGAACGCGCAGCGTCGAACTCCCATCACCGCAAATTTGCGCCCCCATTTTCCGCAGCATCGCCACCAAATCCGTCACTTCCGGCTCGCGTGCCGCGTTTTCGAGCACTGTCTCCCCGTCCGCCAACACTGCCGCCATCAAAATATTTTCCGTCCCGGTCACCGTAATTTTCTCGAACACGATGTGAGCACCCTTCAATCGTCCTTTCGGTGCGCGCGCCTCGATGTATCCGTGCGAGGTTCCAATCTCCGCCCCCATCTGCTCCAGCGCCTTCAAGTGCAAATCCACTGGCCGTGCCCCGATCGCGCATCCGCCCGGCAAGGATACTCGCGCAATTCCCACGCGCGCCATCAGCGGTCCCAGGGTCAGCACCGACGCCCGCATCGTTTTCACCAATTCATACGGTGCTTCCGCATGATTCAACTTCGGCGTTTCAATCACATAATCGCTGCTCGGAAACTCCGTTATCGTCACCTTTGCATCCATGAACGCCAGCAGCTTGCTCATGGTGATCAGGTCGCGCACTTTCGGAATGTTGTGCAGCGTAACTTTCTCCACCGTCAGCAAAGCCGCCGCCATTACCGGCAGAGCAGAATTCTTCGCTCCGCTGACCGCCACCGTCCCCCGCAGCGCCTTCCCGCCCTTGATCCGAAATTTGTCCATCCTGCCTCGCGCCTTTTCCTTGTAGCGGCGACGGAATTTATCCCGACCCGGTCGGGACGTCGCCATCTTTGCTTGCTTTTCCTCTGCGCGCCTCTGTGTCCTCAGCGTCTCTGCGTTATCCTTTTCTTCGCTCCTACCCTGTCGCTACTTGCTCCCCCAGCGCCTTCCGCAAATCTCCCCTCGCCTCTGCAATCAATTTCTTCGCCTCACGTGCTCCCACGCCCCGCTTCAATATCACCAGCGCCACTCGCATATCGTGTCCCGCCGCCCGCAGAGCGTGTTCCGCCGCAGACACTCTCTTCCCGCTCGCCTCTGCCAAAATCCGCAGTGCTCGCTCCGCAACTTTCTCATTTGTAATCACGACATCGATCATCAAGTTCTCATACACATGCCCCAGTCGCGCCATCACTGCCGTACTTAGCATGTTCAGCACCATTTTTTGCGACGTCCCCGCATTCAGCCGTGTCGACCCCGTCAGCACTTCCGGCCCCACTTCCGGCGCAATCACGATTTTCGCCAACCGTCCCACCGGCATGCGCAGGTTGGACGTCACCGCCACCGTCGTCGCGCCGCGCCTGCGCGCATACTTCAGCGCCCCCAGCACATACGGCGTCGTGCCGCTCGCTGCGATTCCCACCACCACGTCGTTCCGCGACAATCTCTTTGCCCGCAAATCCCGCTCCCCGTTCCGCGTCGAATCCTCCGCTCCTTCCACTGCGTGGGTAATCGCGCGCCTGCCCCCGGCAATGAGCGCCTGCACCAGTTTCGGCGAAGTCCCAAACGTCGGCGGACATTCCGCCGCGTCCAGCACTCCCATTCTTCCGCTCGACCCTGCTCCCACATAAAAGAGCCGTCCGCCTCTTCGAATCCCGTTCACAATCGCGTCCACGGCACCCGCAATCGCCGGCAACTCTCGCCTCACAGCGATTGCCACTTTGCGGTCCTCGCGATTCATCAACCGCACAATCTCCATCGCCGTCATGCGGTCCAGGTTTCGCGACGCCGCATTCCTCTGTTCCGTCAGCCGATGGTCGATAAAGAGGATTTCTTTGGACCGATTTTTTATGGACCGATGTTTCTCGTGCTGGCGCTTCGCGCGCTTGCGTTTCTTAGGCTGGAAAGTCATCACCGCATTATATCTGCGCAGTCGCAGGCCCCGCGCGCTCCCCGCCAAAAGAAAGTCTCTTTTGCCCCGTTAGTTAACGCGAAGGACAGCAACTCCGCCCTAATCAAATCTCGTCCAGGCCAATCAGCTATGCTAAAACTGTTGGTCCCAGCAATTCGTCGCCGCGGAGTGGCGGTAGTCAATCAATGGACATTCTCAAGAAACTCTTCGAGCAGCATTTCCACGCGCCGCCCGACCGCATCGTGCCGTTGCAGGGCGAACTCGGCGGCTCCGGCCGCAAAATCATTCGGCTGGCCAACAAGAAAAGCCGGGCCGTCGGCATTCTCTATGGCGTCCGCGAAGAAAACGCCGCCTTCCTCGAATTCTCCAAACATTTTCGCCGCCACGGTCTTCCCGTCCCAGAAATTTACGCCGAAGACCTCAACCACGGCGCGTATCTCGAGGAAGACCTAGGCGACACCACGCTCTTTGAATTCCTCTCCAAAAACCGCACGGGCGGAAACATTGCTCCCGAAGTTGTGGAAGCCTATCGCAAGGTTGTCGCTGTGCTACCGCGCTTTCAAGTCGAAGCTGGCCGCGATCTGAATTACAAGGTCTGCTATCCCATCTCCAGTTTCGACCGCCAATCCATCGCCTGGGACCTGAACTATTTCAAATACTATTTTCTTCGCCTCGCCGGCATCCCCTTCAATGAACAAGCTCTGGAAGACGACTTCGGCCGCCTCACCGAATTCCTTCTCAGCGCCCCGCGCGATTATTTTCTCTATCGCGACTTTCAGTCCCGCAACATCCTTTTGCGCAACGGCGATCCTTATTTCGTCGACTATCAAGGTGGCCGCAAAGGCGCTCTGCAATATGACATTGCCTCGCTCTTGTATGACGCCAAGGCCGATCTCCCACCCGACCTCCGCCAGCAGCTTCTCGATCATTATCTTCACGCGCTGGGCGGTTTCATCCCCCTCGATCGCGAAGCCTTCCTGCGCCACTACTACGCCTACGTTTACATTCGCATCATGCAAGCGCTCGGTGCTTATGGTTTTCGCGGCTTTTATGAACGCAGGGCACATTTCCTGCAAAGCGTCCCGTATGCGCTAAAAAATCTCCGCTGGCTCCTTCATCACGTCAGGCTGCCCGTGCCTCTGCCGGCGCTGATGGATGCTTTCAAAGGCATGCTGGCCTCAGAGAGGTTGCAGGGCCTGGCTTCCGAAGCCGACAATCTTGTCGTGCGCATTTTCAGTTTTTCCTTTCACCGCGGCTTGCCCAAGGACGAAAGCGGCAACGGTGGCGGCTTCGTTTTTGATGGCCGCAGCCTGCCCAATCCTGGCCGCGAAGCGCGCTTCAAGACTCTCACCGGTAAAGACGCTCCGGTCATCGACTATCTCAATCAGCAGGAGAGCGTGCATCAGTTTCTCGCCAGCGTCCTTTCGCTTGTGGATTCCAGCATCAGCAACTATCAGCAGCGCGGCTTTAAAAATTTGATGGTTTCGTTCGGCTGTACCGGCGGCCAGCATCGCTCGGTTTTCCTAGCCGAACAATTGGCGAAGCGCTTGCGCGCCAGGAACGGCTTGGAAGTCGCCGTCCGCCATCTCGAATTGGAAAAACTGGGCAAGCGGAAATCGCTCCAATGAAGCCCGAGGTTATTTTTCAAGAGTTGTCCCTCTTCTCTGCGTTTCCTCAGCGTCCTCTGCGTCTCCGCGTTATCTTTTTTCTCTTCTCGTCACTCGCCACTCACGACTCGCCACATTTTTCCTCCACGGAGACCCCCCCCCAATGAAAGCCATGATCCTCGCCGCGGGCCTCGGCACGCGCCTCCGCCCGCTCACCGACGATCGCCCCAAAGCCCTCGTCGAACTCTCAGGCCGCACCCTGCTCGAAATCACTCTCTCCCGCCTGCGTGCTTTCGGTGTCACCGAGGTCATCGTCAACGTCCACCATTTCGCCGATAAGGTCATCGACTATCTGAAATCGCACGGCAATTTCGGCATGCGCGTCGAAATCTCCCGCGAAGACGTCTTGCTGGACACCGGCGGCGGCCTGAAAAAGGCCTCCTGGTTTTTCCTCGAAGACTCCAGCCGCCGCCACTCCAAAAGTAGCGATTCCAATCCAGTGGACGAGCCCTTCCTCCTTCACAACGTCGACGTCATCAGCTCCATCGATTTCCGCCGCATGCTCGAATTCCACAACGAGAACCACGCTCTCGCCACTCTCGCCGTCCAATCCCGTGAAACTTCCCGCCCCCTCCTGTTCGACGGCGACCTTCAACTCCGCGGCCGCCGAATCGACAACAAAAATACTCTCATTTCGCCTGCACCGACCGCGTCGGGGAGCGAAGCGGGAAATCTCTCTTCTATTCCACTCCAATCCCTCGCCTTCTCTGGCATCCACGTCATCTCACAGCGCCTCCTCCCCATGCTTACAGAAGAAGGCGTTTTCTCCATCATTCCCTCCTACCTTCGCCTCTCTGCCCAAGGCGAAAAAATTCTCGCCTTCCGCGCCGAGCAATATTACTGGCGCGACCTCGGCCGCCCCGCCGACCTCGCCCAAGCCGCCCGCGATTTACAGCAACGAGTACTCCATTAGCACCAAGTTTTTTTGACTTATACAACCGCACCATTATGGTGCATACTGGTGCTATGAGCCCCGCAAACAAGACCGTGCGCCAAAGCGTTACTCTTGCAGCGAACATCGCATCGCAGGTTCGTAACCTGGCCAAGACTCGCAGGCTGAGTTCTAACCGCATGCTCGTGGAACTCATCGAGAACGGTATTGAAGCTGAAAAGCGCAAGCAGAAAGAGTTCTTCGAACTGGCCGAGCGGTTCCGCAACACGGCCGACCCAGAAGAGGCTAAGCGTCTTGGTGACGAATTGGGCCGCCTGGTCTTTGGCAGCTGATGCCCAAGATTGCAGGCTGGGACAACTTGCCGCCGAACGTCCGCCGGCACTTGATCGAGCAAATGCGCGACTGAGCCATCAGGCTCGCCGACCTAAATCAACTTCGTCTTTGGATTGAGTCACAACCAGAAGTGTCCGAAGGTGACTGGTATAAGGATTTTGGCTCATTCAAGATTTGTGGCCGCGGCTCGTATCCCAAGACCTTCCTGCTCCGAGGCCAAACCGCCAGGGGCGAGTCGCTCTAGCAAGAACCTTCCATCTTCTCCGCCATCTCCAGCATTTTCGTCACACTGCTCCAGTTTCTCCCTGTTCCCTGTGTCTTCAGCATCTTCTCGAGTGCCGCGCCCGATAGTTTCGACCGCCCCTGGCCATTGGGAAAATAGATGTACAGCTCTCGCCCCTCGATCCGCAACTCCTCCGGATCGCACTTTATCTGACGAACCTTCTCCCGAGCTTCCTCCCCAGGGTCACCCGCGAGAAAACTCACCACGAGTTTGCCCGGCTCGATCCCGTGCCGCTTCGCGAATGGGCTCCTCGCAATCACCTCTCGCATTTCCGCCGCAGTGCGCAAAATCACAGCGGGGCGAAACCCGAATTTCCGCTCAATCCCCTCTTCGATTCGCTTCGCGATCCGTGCGATGTCCCGTTCGTCGCTCCTGAAAATCACGTTGCCGCTCTGCACGTACGTCTGCGCATCCCGCAATTTCAGGGACTCATAGAGCGCTCGCAGCGCATCCATCTTGATCTTATTGTGGCCGCCGACATTGACGGCGCGCAGCATGGAAATAATCACCGCCATAGCGCCCCTTATATCCGGCCGTCGATAACCCATTGCGCGGGCGGTCTTGAACCCCTAGCATATACACGTACACGGAGTCCCCACGATGAAAAGTCTTAAACCCGTTTTTGTGATTGCAGTACTTATCGCCATCGGCTTGTGCGGGACCGCCGCAGAACCGCAATCATCGCGCTGGCCCGAGCAAAAAGCCAGCGCCTGGTACGCGCAACAACCCTGGTTGGTCGGAAGCAACTACACTCCCAAATCGGCGATCAACCAGTTGGAAATGTGGCAGGAAGCCACCTTCAATCCCGACGAGATCGATCAGGAATTAGCCTGGGCCGAATCGCTGGGCATGAACACCATGCGCGTCTTTCTCCACGATCTTCTCTGGCAGCAGGACGCTGCCGGCTTTCAGAAGCGCATCGACAGCTTCCTCACCATTGCCTCGCGCCACCACATCCGTCCAATGTTTGTACTCTTCGACTCTTGCTGGGACCCTTTGCCTCATCTTGGCCCGCAGCATCCGCCGATTCCCGGCGTGCACAACTCCGGTTGGGTGCAAAGTCCCGGCGCCGCGGCGCTGGCGGACCCCACACAAGTTCCGCGCCTGAGAGCCTACGTCCAAGGCGTCATCGGAGCGTTTGCCAAAGACGACCGCATCCTCGCCTGGGACGTTTGGAACGAGCCAGGTGCTGACAACGCTGGCAGCTACGCGAAACAAGAGTTGAAAGAAAAGACCGCTCGCGTGATCCCTCTCCTGCCCCAAGTTTTCGCTTGGGCGCGCGAAGCCAACCCCACGCAGCCACTCACCAGCGGAGTCTGTTGCGTGGACACCTCGCCCGACGGGGCAAACCTCCCTGAAATCCAGCAGATTCAACTTCGCGAATCGGACGTCGTCACCTTTCACAACTACAGTTGGCCGGAATACTTCAAGCAGGAGATTGCGTGGCTAAAGAAGTACAACCGGCCGGTAATTTGTACGGAATACATGGCCCGGTCCGTAGGCAGCACGTTTGACACGATACTGCCGATCGCCAAGCAGGAACATGTTGGGGCCATCAACTGGGGATTCGTCGCCGGCAAAACGCAAACCAATTTGCCCTGGGAATCCTGGGAGCATCCCTACATTCTCGGCCAACCGCCCGTATGGTTTCATGAAGTGCTGCGCCCCGACGGAACGCCTTACCGCCAGGCCGAAGCAGACTTGATCCGCCGCCTCACCGCCAACCAGTAGCAATCACAATTTCTCTTTGCTCTTGCCTTCTGCCTTTGACTTACCGCGCACGTTGCGCCACGCCCCAACTCTTTAGTTTAGAATCTGCTTACTCGAAACCCTTTGCGCTGAGGGAAGGACGAATGAACATTTCTGAGGCCTACGATTACCTCGTACGCGCCCGCCGGGACTTGTGGGGCGCGCTGCGGTGCGTGCCGGACGAGGTTTTATCTCGCCCGTTGCTGGACGGCGCGAAGCTTCACTGCATCAAGGACCTCGTGTTTCACATAGCCTCCACCGAGGACTTCTGGATTCGCGAGGAAATCCTGCGCGAGCAGCCGGCGCGGAAAACCAATCCCGCCTTGAAGGATACGAAGGGCGGCCCTGTTTTTGCGGGTTTCGCGCTCGAAACGCTGCTCGACTACTGGCGGGTCGTAGAGCAGAGCACCGTCACGTACCTCTCCTCTCTCGATGACGACGAGTTGAACCGGATTGTGACTGTGCACGACAGGCCTGGGAAGCGGTACACCGTGGACGGCCTGCTGTGGAACCTCATAATCCACGAGGCGCGGCACGTGGCACAGATTAGCGTACTCCTTCGCACGCAGGGCATCGCGCCGCCTTTTCTTGACCTGTTGAATTACTTGCCGGTGCCACCGGCCTAACCACTGGCTAGGGATAACGCGCTGAGTGAATTCGCTAAATCACAGGGCATTCGGACAGGGCGGGCAAAAGGAGAGAGGCGCTCGGCAACCTCACAAGCGCCTCCTCCACTACCTCAACGTAAACCGTACCTCACTGGATCACCTCCTTCTCGGCAAGAACGCCGATGTCGACAAGAGTGTCGAGTGCTCCGAGTATAGCGCGGGTCGGAGATGTCAGACCATGCGTTTCCTCTACCCTTTGGGTTTGGGCGGCGCTGATCCAAAGTTGGGGCTTTTGATTTTCTCGCCTCAGCTGGGCATTGCATTCTTCCGCATCATGCTACTGCGGCCTCGACGATCGGGAGCCACGTTTCAGGACCATTGAGCTCGACGTTGTAGTCAGCACCGGGCAGTTGCAGGCATTCGGGCGGATTCAAGGCGAGAACTTGAGCCTTGGGGTATTTGGCCTTCAGCCAAACAACAATTTCCCTCCTCGTTTGTTCAGGTGCTTTATGGCCGACGATAAAAAGGTCGACGCGTTGCGGCAAGCTTAAGACGGCTTGCGCACGCTCGTTGCCGACCACAGAAATCACCTCGTACCCAACACGTTTCAGCACACCGGCCCTTTGCTCAAGTCGTCGTTCCTCGTAAGCGACCTGAAACACCACGCGTTTACCCCGGGCTATATTCGCGAGAGCAACGACCTGGCGGGCTGGCAGGTATATTACGGAACACTCGTTGGTTGTGGTTCTTGCGAGCTGTTGAAGCTTGCGACGGGCATTCTCCAGTCCGTGCACGCAACCATGCCAGACCACGGATTGATCCTTGGAGCGCTCGAAGAGATCGTAATCCTTTTCCGTGTGAGCACTGCCTTCCTATCGGCAACGGCATCAACCCCAGCCTGCAATGCACGTTGGTTCAATTCCACTTTACATGAGCTCTCCCGCTGGGCGGGGACTCATCTCAACTCGTACGCCTCGGCGACGTGAATGTCAAGATTCGCGCCCCGCGCGGCCCCGCGCGGGTCCCAGTTAGTTGTCCTACAAGGAAGCCGAAACGTGCTTGCAAAGCTAGCATTTTTTACATACCTCCTCATTACTTTCGTGTCTATTTCTCACATTGGTGATTCTCCCCATATCGATTGGGGTTTTTCTCGGATTGCGAGTCCGGAACCTTGGACGTACCCTGATGTTAGGGCACGGCCAGGTATCCTCTTCTTCCGGCTCCGAGCGCGCCTTCCGTCGCGCACGTGCAGCCCGCCGCATTACCCTGACTCGACCTGAGAGCCCAACAAGTCTCTTAGAGCCACCAGACTTTCGCTGTTGCCGAACGGAGGCAACGAAAGGAGGCTGCTCAGAGGCAGTGTTCCTTTTTGCACAGACGCTAGAACACTGAGAGACTAAAATCTCCACGCCTCTATTCGGACGCAACTCGGCCGGCATCCCAGTAATGCAGCGACAGGAAGCAAGTGCTAAATGCATGTACCCACTGGCCGATATGAAAAGCGCACTTCGAAGGCAGTGCACGTAGAGCTTTTGCGCTTGGACGAGTCGCAACGCATTAAGAGCGCGGTCACTGAAAACGTAAGCCCACGAGGCGCACGCGTTGTGACTGAGTGCATCTGCCCTCCGGGGAAGCATGTGGTAGTTACCGCCCCCCAGGAAGGCGTCAAGTCGCTCGCGCGCGTGGTTTACTGCCAGCGCGTGGAGAGTTCAAAATTTGCTGTTGGCCTCCAGCTTGTTGTGCGAGTCGAGGAGTGGGGGAAACGCGCTAACCACGAATGAGTTTGCATCCCCCAAAATCCCAGCCTGAGTAGATGACGCCGGCGGCTTGTGAGCAACACCATCAGATAGCGCTTTGCCGATTACCAAACTCCATTGGCAGAGCCGTGGGCGAGCGGAGAGTCCGAATATCCCGCATGGGTGGTTGGCCGAAGAAGCGACTGTATTCGCGATTGAATTGGCTGGCGCTCTCGTATCCGACCTCAAAAGCCGCACTGGCGGCGTCCAGACCATCCATGAGCATGCGTTCCCGCGCTGCCTGCAGCCGAAGCTGCTTCTGATACTGAAGAGGACTCATCGCTGTCAGCGCCCGGAAATGGTGGTGCAGTGTAGAGACGCCCATGCCCGCGATTTTTGCAAGATCTTCCACTCGTAGCGGCTTCGCGTAGTTCGCCCTGACCCACGCGATTGCCTTTGCCGTCCGCTGGCTCTGGTCCCCCAGCGTGGCAATCGCTCGAAGGCGCGCCCCCGCAGGTCCCCGGAGGATTCGGTAGATGATCTCACGCTGAATCAGGCCGCTCAGAAATGGAATGTCCTGCGGCGTGTTCAGTAGGTCGATGAGTCGGCAACAGGCATCGAGCAACTCGGCCGTGGTCTCACCAGTGGCCATGGCCGGACTATCAGACGGCGCCTCAGTCGCTAGAATCTCCTCTCGGCTAAGAAGTCAGTTGCAATAAAGAACTGCGCAAGCGATCCGCTCATTGCCCAATCTTACGAGGAACGAATGCACGCAAACGGGAGAGTGCCCAGTGAAAGTTGAGGTCTTATATGTGGCAGACTGCCCAACTCACCCTGCGGCAGTGAATCTGGTTAAACAAGTCTTGGCCGCAGAAGGTGTCGAGGCGGAGATCCACGAGGTACTCGTCAGGGACGAAGGGATGGCCAACGAACTTGGATTTTGCGGCTCACCAACAATCCGAATTAATGGACGAGACGTCGCGGGAGAGTCGCAGAACGCTCGCAGTTTCGCGCTGAGTTGCCGTTTGTATCCTGGATCGAAGCAGGTCGGGCTTCCACCAGCGGAGATGGTTCATCGGGCAGTGCTGAAAGGACGGCAAGGCGCCAGAACGTGAAAGGAGCACGGGCGTTTCGGCCTTCCTCGGGGCAAATCCTGAGTTCCATGAATGGAGGGTCCAAGTTGTGACAGAGGAAAAGAGAGCTTGCTGCAGCTCACCGGCGGCGATGTGCTATTGGTTCGCTGTGTCTTTGATTGCGTGGGGAGCACTCAGCCTCATAGGAATCTATTGGCGTCCTCTGCATGGGTCGTCCGCCACCACCATCCTTTTTGCCATGGGCATCGGCTGCGTTGCGAACTTGGTCAGGAATCGCACTCTTCACTGCGCGTTCAGTGCGCCACTACTCTTGATCGCCGCCGTTGTGTTCTTGCTATCCGAGGTAAACATCCTTCACGTCAATCCCATTCTGATTTGGCCATTCGTCCTCATTGGAGTAGGCGCAGCGTTTCTAGTGGAGTGGCGTCATGCACGCGTCGTGCGCCAAGGGGCCTAGAGGGGGAACGAGTTTCTGATGAGTAGCGAAACGATTAGCGCGACCGGCAAAGCTTCTTCGAAAGGGGGACTTGCGGCTGCGCTCTCAGCGGTAGGAAGTGTTCTAGCTGCGGCGACATGTTGCCTACCCTTACTTCCTTTTGTACTCGCTGCCGGAACGGCGGGGAGTGCGAGGTTCCTGTCTTCGTTCGTCGGGGTTCTTCGGCCATACCTGTTAGGGCTGTCCGTTCTCCTCATTGCGCTCGGCTTCTATCAAAGCAGACGCGCCAGCCAATGTAATTGTAAACCGAGTGTTCTCAGCCAAGTAGTTCTGTGGTTGTCGGCCCTGATTGTTGCCATCTCGATTCTGCTTCCACAGGCCTTCGCGGATCTGGTCGAGAGGCTGCTATGACCCGCAGAAACATTGCACTAGGTCTTGCGGCCCTGGCCATTTTTGCTGGGCTGCTTTATTTCTATGGCGGACACCAGACTCCCAGCAGCCAAGCGCCTCTTGCCGATCTAAATACGGCGAACCTGAGTGAACTCAAAAATGAGTTCAACAGCAGTCACGCCAATGTTCGAATGCTGGTGCTTCTTTCCCCGACTTGACCGGTTTGCGTGCGGGGGGCCTCCGCACTCGAATCATTGCTGGAAACTCAAACAGACTCGCATCTGCGCGTGTTCGTAATTTGGGAACCAGTGCTGGCTACCGACTTGGGCGCGCCTTCGACCATCACTCTTCGGAGGATACATGATCCGCGCGTGAAGCAATATTTGGGACTCAAAGCGAATTCTCTCCCACGCTATGGGAGAGCATGATCGTCCGAGCGTCGTCTGGGACTACATCGCGGTTTATAAGCCAGGACAAATCTGGACAGAAGCGCCCCCGCAAGCCGAATTCACGGGCCGCCCCGTTGTGCGCTTCATCGAAGGAGCGCGGAAGGCATTACAGACTATTTATTTTGAGGCGAGAAACGGAATGTAGCTGCTCAGGGATCAAAAGGGACACATGGTCGTCGAACACCCGCCACCCCCACCGCCCCCCAATCCCATTCCCGCAACGCAACCCGCTACGTCGGTCACACCAGCCACTTACTCCGGCAACCCGCCGCGGACCGGCCCACCCACTCCGCAACTGCTCCAAATAGAGTCGCCCACGCGCTGCACTTCGACCATTAGCTGCCGCCTCTTTGTCGCGGGCGCGCAGCAAGGCTAGCCTAAGTTCGTCATGAGGAGCGCTAAAAGCGGAGCAACTCCTTCAGAATCAGTTCACGCAATCGCCGAGTCTACACTACATTGGCGGTTGAAACTGAGGCGGTCGGGAAGGCTGCTGCCCAGCAGGTCGAGAAGAGATTTCTGCTCAGCGGTGGGCTCAGTCACCCGGCGCAGTCGGATCTCACGGCCGTCTGTCGTGGGCAGAACGATGTCGCCGCTGTGCAGTTTGGATAAAAGTGCCAGGGCTTGCATGGGTGTAAGCGGCTGAGTGTTCCCGACGTCGGCCGCCGCTGGCTTCGGAATCAAGGCTGGCCGACGCTGCAGCAGATGTTTTAAGGTGACCCAAAGCGCATACCCCAGAAACGCTACCAGCACGTGGGCTTTGACGCGCCGCTCCTTTTGATGAAAGAGAGGCCGAATGGAAAGTTCGCTCTTCAGTGCCCGGAACGACGCTTCGGCCTCCGTCAACTGCATATACTTCGACCATAACTCCTCGGGCGTCTCCGCCTGCAGGTTGGTGCGCAGCAGGTAGGCGCCTTCGCGCGACTCGTGCCAGCGGCGACGATCCTCTCGCATGTGCCAGGACAAGCGTACGCCTGCACCTGTTTCTCGCAGGGAGATTTCATAGAGGTCGTTCACCGCTGGATGCCGAGCTTGAATCTTCCCCAATCGTCGCTCCATTAGATTGCGATTTTTCAACCGCCCCGTGGCCATGGTCTTTTCCAGGCGCTTCAGAGCCTCTTCCATCCGGGAGCAGAAACGCTCCCGGATGGCTTTCTCTTTTTCCCGACGACCCGCCGTGCGACAGAGAATGTAAGTTTCCTCGCCCTGCGGAATGGCTACCTTCTTTACTTCCACTTCGGGCCGCACCCGCGTCCAGTCCTCTTTCACCAGTTCCGCTTCAAACCGCTTCATCTGCCGGCGGGGTGTGCCCACCAGATATTGCCCGCCGCGCTTGCGGATCGCCGCCAGGTTTTCCTCACTCACGATACCCCGATCGAATATCCAGATCCTGCGGGCCTTCCCATATTTGCGCTCCACCATGCGCAGGATGGTTTCCACCGTCGAGACGTCGGCGCGGTTGCCGTCGAACGTCTCATAGCTGAACGGAAAACCTTCGCTGTTGACGATCAGGGCGATGACCATCTGCTCGCAGTCGGGACGATGGTCACGCGAATAGCCTCGCCGCATCATCGGATTGTCCTCTGCCGCTCCTTCCACATAGGTGCTCGTCAGATCGTAGAGCAGCACATCGAACTCCGCTCCAAATAGCGAACCGTAGCGCTCCTTCAGATGCCCCTCTAATTTCGTCTTGTGCGGCAGAATTTGGTCTAGACAGCGGTACAGGCGCGTGTCATTGATCTTGCCTTCTTCGATTCCCAGCAGATCATCCAGCGCCGTCGAGGGGTACCAGCGTTGTTCGAC
>Ga0134086_10000098_pt1 | contig 19142 bp, 8 predicted proteins | sample 15_taG_13_FD_94459 | JGI IMG/M metagenome (GOLD analysis project Ga0134086, IMG submission 94459) | Grasslands soil microbial communities from the Angelo Coastal Reserve, California, USA - 15_D_Glu_40cm_2_24_1 metaG | ecosystem: Environmental > Terrestrial > Soil > Grasslands ...
CACAAAGGGAACATTAAGCGACGAACACCATCGAAAACCCAGCACTCCAGACGCGAGAACAAGCTAGACGAATCAACTTAGCATTGGGAGCGGTGGCAGCGGGTTGGAGGTTCGGGTCCTCCCCGGTTCACCACTGTTTCTTTCTAACTTCTTGAATCAAAACTAATTGACTTTACTGGGCTCTTGCGAGCCGGAGGCCAATTTAGGCACATCTGGTTGGTCGTCGCGTCAGGGTTGCGCGTCCGCGCGAATCACGCGAATACCGAAAACACCGGGGATCTCGCTTCCATTCTTCGCTTCAAATCGAACTGTCACTCTTTGCTTGTCACGGAGGACTTCTGCTGGTATCGCATATTCGACGTCAAAAAAACGCACATCCTTTTCCGGACTGCGCCTTTCCGCCGTTTGCTCACCAACTTTCGTTCCGTCTACCAGTACGTCAAAGGAACTCTCACGCCGTGCGTTGTTGGTGTGCGTAACAACCAAAGTCAGCGGATGTGAGCTCTCCACGGGCAGGTCAAAAGAAAACCATTTTGTCCCTCGCCGTCCATAACGTCCTTCCAGTTGAACAGGGGAACTTTCTTCTCCCTGTTGATTGAAATCTCGTTCCGTCTGCATCTGGCCGGGCTGCAAGAAGGCCACTGTAGCCGCTTCAAGCCTTTTCTGTTTTTCCTGCTCTGCAGCATAGGCCGCGGATTTCTTCTGCCACTCGGCGGCGGTATAGACATCCCAATAGATTGCATATCGCCGGCGCGGTACCTGGTAGAACGGGGCAAAAGTGATGTCCGCACTCAGCCCGACGCCCGATGTGCGAAAAGTGCCGGGCTTTCCGGCGACGGGCTTGAGCCAGTCCTCGACACGCCGCGCATTGGTCACGAAAACGGGTGCAGCTGGGCGGGCATCCCTTTCTCGCGAAGTTGGTTGCTCCGGCCCAACATCGCCTGCTAGCACAAGCGGGCCCCACATCACCGCAAGACGATTTGGGTTATCGGGCAAGGGCTCAGTCCGCAACTGCTTCGGCAGCACCACATCCACCTTGTCCCCATTCTTCCACGTGCGCGAAATTTGTGCGTAGGAATCAGGTTGTGGGAGATCTTTTATGGCCTGGCCGTTCACCTTAACGCGGAAGCCTCTCCCCGCCCAAAACGGCCGTCGCAGGGCCAATGTGAATTTCTTTGGAGAATTCAGAGAGAATTTCAGCATCGCCGATTCTCCGACTGGGAAGCCTGTGTTCATCTCCACCTTGACTCCCTCGGCCTCCCAGTTCGCGGTCGAAGGCACAAATAAGCCGACCCAAAGTTTTTCCTTAGATTCGTAGTAGATGCCATAGCCGTGCAGCGCATGACTCTCCATGCCAGTGCCCACGCAGCACGTGAAATCCTTAAGCTTGTCCTGATATTCGTGTTGCACTCCGCGGCCAACGGGCACCATGTAGCACACTCTGCCGTCATCGGGGTCTTGGGACGCCAGGATGTGATTGAAAAGCGCGCGCTCGTGGAAGTCTACGTAGCGAATCTCGGGATCGATCGAAAAGAGTTCGCGAGACATTTTGATCATGTTATAGACGTTGCAGGTTTCCGCGGTGCGGCCGTCGACCATGTCGTTCAGTTTGTCTGGGGGGCCGAAGTACTCGTTCTTTCCATGTCCTCCAGTCGCAAAGCTGTGATGCCATGCTACTTGATCCCAGAAAAACGTGGCAGCTTTGTGGTCCGTTTCATCTCCCGTGTAAACATATCTCATCAATGAGCCCAGAAGCTTGGGCACCTGGGTGTTGCCGTGCTTTCCGCCCAGAATATCCTGCCGCGCCGCCAGTGGATCGAGGATAGCCCGGTGTTCGAATTTGCTTGAAAGCTGCAGCCAGCGTGGATCACCCGTATCAGCGTAGAGGTCGGCAGTTACTTCGTTCATCCCGCCGAATTCCGTGGCCAGCATCCTCTGGATGTGCTCGTCGTCGAGTTTGGACAAAATCCCCTCGGCCCATTCGGCGAATTTGATCTCGACTTCCAGTGCCTGGGTGTTCCCTGTGTAACGGTACGCGTCCCGAAGGCCGGCAAAGATTTTGTGCTCGACGTACCAGGGTGACCACAACCCATTTAGGTCAAAACCGCCCGATTTAATGGTTCCATTCGCTAAATCTTGGAACCGAATCTTCCCGTCAACTCCCTGGTCGTCCATCAATGCGCCTAGGTAGCCGTCTTTCTGCGCGTTCTGAATCTCCGCTAGCTCTTTGACGATATAGTCGGCGCGTTCCTTAAACCGGGCATCAGCGGTCGCCGCCCACATGAGACTGACGGCAGAGAGATAGTGTCCGGCAATGTGGCCTGTCAGCTGCCTTCCCCCTCCGTCCCAACCACCGTAGCCGTTAGCTTTTGACTGCAACCCGGCGCGCTGCCGGAGATACGACAGCATTCGATCAGGTTCCAATGCAAGCAGGTATTTGGCATCCAAATCTTGAGCATTCTTAAGAGGCCCAGCGAGCAAGCGGACACTGCTCAGTGGCAAAGGCCGAGCTTTAACCAGTTTCTGCTCAGAGGTTTTTGCAGGGTTTGACTGTTGTCCGTTGGCGGGAGCTGCCAATAGCATGGCTGCTAGAAGAAAAACCGAAAAACGCTTGCTCATAACGCCTCCAGGATTCATGCTGCGGATTCGTAACACATTCTGTTGCAACATTTTCTTTCGATGCCCCGACCCACTTTCCAAATCTACGGACTGGGGATCAAGTCCACCCAAGTCGTCGCCTGACCAATCGGCACCACGTAGGCTCCCCGTTCTTGTCTCAGTTGCGTAACGGGTTTGTAGGTTGGGGAGCTACCAACCTTGGCGGGCTGTTCCACCCGCAAGCGTGCCTCTCGCAAATATTCCGTCGCTGGCGAAACCCAACGCGTATTGCGCCGGTGCGCGGGTGAACTTCAATCTCATCGAATTTTCCGGCGTCCAGCGTCAACCAGACGCCTGCCGATGCAACGTACACGCGCATCCTGAAGGAGTCGAGCGGCTTAACCTTTACGGTGTCGCCCTCAACGCGAGTATTTCCGCCGAACGCCAGCCAACCAAATTCTGGATGATGAACAACGTAGGTGGCCGTGTTCCACGCGTGCCCGAATAGGTTCGGCCCGTCGTCTCCGGAAAGCGCATCCGGTCTCAAAAGGTCAGGGAACGCGTGAAACGCTGGCGCCAGAAACCCATCCTGGTCAATGTCCGAAATTGTCCCCATCGTGCCCCCGTATCCCACTCGCAACAAATAGAAATCATCCGGGTGCTCGCGAAATTCCGCCAGCACCGGAATCGCGTTCAGGCTCGAGCCGTAGTGGTGCAACTGGCGTTCAATCTGCCGAAGCTTGCCCGCAAAAACAAAGTCCCAATAGCGCCGCGCACTGCCGTTGTATCCCCAGTGCGGAATTGTCGGATCGTAGGCAAGGATGGCATTCAGCGTCACGTCCGCTTTTTCCTGGAAGCCAAAATACTTCATCCACGCATAGACTTCTTCCTGCCCCGTGGAATCCCACGGCATCTCGCTTCCGAACGGATACGCTTCCTCCTTCCAGCGATTAGCTCGTGTGCGCATTTTCGCTTCCAGGTCGTCTGCTTGCGAATTCATTCCTTCGCGCCGGAGGTCTGCCATTACTTCAAGGAAAATATCTCCTTCCATCTGACCAAATACCGCGTAGTTTGGTGCGAGCTTGACCATCGCGACGGATGTTTCATACGCGTTCGTTAGGTACCACTCCCACGGATGATTCGTGACCAACCCTTCGTAATTGCGCGCCAGCCGGTACAGAACCCAATCAGCAGCGACGACGTGGAGATAGTTGAAAGAGCGGTCGACAAGTTCCGCGTGAGCTTTGTTCCAGCTTGTCCAGGTGGTCCAATCAAAATCCTTTCGGTAAAAGCCCGCGGGCATTTGATCAGGCTGGTAATAAAAAAGGCTCTTGCGAACGCCAAATTTCTTCGGGCCATCCTTGTATTGCAAGCCGCCCCACAAGACGCCATCCACAAACTGCTGAAACTTGCTGAGCTCTTCCTTATTCGGCAGCCCCAGCTGTTTCATGATCGCTGCCACCCATGAGCCGCCGCCTCCTTCGTCGCCAAGTCCGGCAATCCAAGCCCGGCTGTCCTGCATCACAATTTCGTTGGTTTCGCGGTCAAAGCTCATGATCGAGGGGCTGCGATGGAATGGATCATTTGGATCGGTGAACCACTGCTTCGTCGTTAGGAAGTGGCCCATGTCAGTCAGGGCTTGCCATTCGGGCTTGGTCACAAAGTAATGAATTGTTTGTACCAGTCCGTCCTGGTAGCTGACAGTCAGGCGCGCGCGTCCCCAAAGCTTTCCTTGCACTGTATAGTCTTTCCATCCGCCTGACGTATTCACTCCCTTCTTGACGGTAATCGCACCGCCCGGTTCCACGGTCATGGACTTCACCGCTTTGGGATACTTCAAAAACAGGCGAGCTTCGATGTTCATTGGCAGCACATAACCAGGTGCCCCAACAGCCACAGGTCGCATATTCTCGGTAAGAGTCTTCTCGATGTCTCGAATCGCGTCTCCCGTTACGAACTCCACCCCGTAGACCTTCGATTCGGCCGGCGCCAGTGTTGCCAGCGTGGGGGGATTCCACGGTTTCACATTCTTCCATTCATTCTCCGCATACGCAGCGCTGTGCACCATCCACTCGTAGAACCCTTCGAAAGTTATGCCTCGCGGCGTCAAGTCCTGGAAAATAGCAGGGCCTGCGGAACGACGTGCACCGAGGACGGGGTTGTAGGCTTCGAACGGCGTGTTGCCGGCGGGAAGCACCAGCAATACCGGCCCGTGCCCACTCAAGCGAGTCACCTGCAGATATCCCGCGTCCCGGCCGATGTAAGGATCGTAGAATGAACAAACCGCGTGGGCCTGTTCCAGCGAGCGCTCATTCAAGACGTTGTTAAATATCATGGGGATGCCCAGGGCGCCAATCTGTACGCTCTGGGTTGTCCTATTCTTCAGCGTGAAGCGCAAAACGAGCTTGCCTTCCTCGAGTTCCCAGGTTCGGGTGATCTGCAACGGAATTTCTGCCGGAAGTGTCGGTGCCAGGTCCGCGGCAGCCAGGATCTGTTCCGTGGTTGGCAGTGACCTCAAGGGAGTGCGCGCTAGCGCCGTCGAATAGCTTTTCCACTCGCCCGAGTCTCCCGTCCGTAGGCGCAAGTCGATGTCCCCCAGATGGTAGTAGCCGTCTCTGGACCGAGCCACCAGCAAATCTCCTGGGGTAAAGTCGAAATCACCCGCCCCTTTCGGCTTGAGCGCGGCGACTGTCTGGGATGATCGTACCAGCCGGAGTGAAAACGCGGGGGTATCCAGATCGATGTACCCCTCCCCAAGCATTGGCCCGGGTGTGGGAGGGTCATGCTTCTGTCGTCCTGAGGCTCCTACGAGCCAAGTCGTGACTGCAGTGACACAGAGAAACGCAAGCCGCACTTGGCTGGTGCGCGTCCATCGAACGGTGCCATGGTCCGTGTTCACGTCAGTATCCTTCGGCTTCGTTTCTTGAACCTTTTAACGACTAGCGAGAAATCCTGGCTGTAAGCGCTTCCGACTGCGAAGAGTGGCCCTATAGGCACGTTGAGCTATCTTTTCAGAGTGTATAATATATCCAGAGCGCTGCATTGCAAGCGCTTACTTTAGGTGTTCTATGGAGGGCTCCCGTGCGCTTGGTCCCGACGATGCTCGTCGCTGCCTGGCTTTCTACCGTACCCACCACCCGGGCACAATCCCTTCGCAAATCTCAATTTCCATTGGTTTCGAGCGAAGCGGCGCCGCAGCGGATTCGATTCCAAGGCGAAGAGGCGATGAACTTATGAGTCTCATGCGTTCGATGTTGCTCGCAGCATCTCAAAATGAGTGGTTACGTGATCGCGCGGCACACTATCCGTTTGTCAGGCGCACGGTCTCCAGGTTCATGCCCGGCGAAACGCTCGAGGATGCGCTGGGCTCTGCGCAGGTCTTGCGTGGGAAGAAGATTGGAACGGTCTTCACGCATCTGGGCGAAAATATCCAAGATCGCTCTGAGGCTCAACAAGTTACGCAACACTATCTCGAAGTTTTGGACCGCATCCGGGAAAGAGGTTTGCAGGCGGAAATTTCCGTGAAGCTGACACAACTCGGTTTGGACCTTTCGCCGGACCTTTGCTTCCAACACTTAAAGCTCATCGTTGAGCGCGCGCGAAAGGAATCCATCGTCTGGGTGGACATGGAAGCCAGCAATTATGTGGACCCGACCCTGGATCTGTATCGCCGCGCCCTCGCCGAGCATTCGAACGTTGGTGTATGCCTGCAAGCATATCTCCATCGGACAGCAGAGGACCTGGCACGACTTCTTCCGATGCGGCCCTCGATCCGATTGGTGAAAGGGGCATACAACGAGCCGCCGGAGATTGCGTTTCCGCGCAAACAGGACGTCGACGAAAACTATTTCGAGCTTGGTAAGCGGATGCTGCAGGCCAAGAAAGCAAATTCCTGCGTGCGCGCCGCTTTCGGCACGCATGACGTGGTGCTAATACGTCGGCTGGACAGGTTTGCTGCTGCCGAAGGGTTTGCGAAAAGAGACTTTGAAATCCAGATGCTCTACGGCATCCAACGTGCCGAACAGGAGCGTCTGGCCAGAGAGGGTTGCACCTCCATTGTGCTAGTCGCTTACGGCAGCTACTGGTATCCGTGGTTCGTGCGCAGGCTGGCAGAACGCCCGGCGAACTTATGGTTCATGATCCGAAACGTGTTCGCGGCGTAGGATCGAAGTGGAGCGCATTTCGGATTTCCATTGCAGCGGCGCCACCGAACAATGTTACGGGTCTTATAGGCAGTCGATTTCAAACACCCTCTTAATTTTGGTTCAACTCAGCTGAACTCGCCAACAACCTCGAATCGACTCTCGTTCTGTGTTTGGATAAGCACCGTGTCATTGCGCGGACCACGAAGGTTCGCAACCCGTCCGTTGATTCTGACTTTCAGTAATTTGTTTTGTAGGGGCAACCGCAGTTTCAAGTGCACCTCGTTGGGCGAACCCAGGCGGGATAGCTGCACGCTAGCAACGACTCTTTTCTCTGCAGGCAGGGCCACCAGTTTGAAACTAATTCTGCCCCAGCGCGTCGGTGCCCGGTCGATTCGAATTTCCTTCCCGCTGGCCAGCCAATCACGCGGCACTCCTTTTGCCAGGTACAGCTTCTCTTCATCGCAGTCTTCGAGAACCAGCATCCAGCGAATCAACAGCGGAATGGTTTGCTGCGCGGGGATGCAAAACAGCGCGGTGTCTCCACTAATGCCGGCCACTTCACCTGCAGTCCAACTCCCTCGAGTGTGATCGTGGTAACGGTGCGAGTAGAGGAACAGCAGGTACTCTTCAACGCGGTCCAGCCGCAGCAGCATCTGGGCATAGCCGTATGAAATGAAACCTAGAATGTCGCGGCCCTCCGGATGCGGCCGCTCTACGTTGGCAACGACTCCAAGCGTTGTGGCGCCGTATGCGCGCATGCAGTCGATCACCACGTTGGCAAGGCTGGTGGGCAGCATATCGGCCTGCAGCAGCTCGGCATAGGCGCGGTGCGCCCACTGTTGCGGGCTCGGCCTTTCCTTCTGCATCGATTCCCAAAATGTCAGCGTAGTTCCCGGGAAAGGCCCTATGTAGGGTGGATGCATGTCCTTCCGTACGTTCTTTTCTATGCTTGCCACCAGTGCATCCTGAAGTACCTTGCTTCGCGCCATCCAATCGACGGCCATTTTCTCCATCGCTGCCGAGCGCTTCGATCGGCTAACTTTGCTCCATGCTCGGGCGATATCTCTGAGCCCTCTAGCCGAGTATGCGTTGTTCGCGAAGTACGGCAGCCACCAAGTCATGGGTTTCGGGGCCAGGCAAGAATCCGATTCGCTCCAGCCGTGGATCAATCCGTAGCCGGGATCGTCCTGCGGCAAGCGCAGGCTTTCCTCATGAAGGTCCACAAGCAAAGCCGCCGTCGCTGCGATTTTGTCACGATGTCGCAGCAACAAGGCATCGTCTCCCGTATAGTTGAAATATCGTGCCAGCAGCGAAAGGGTAAGGCCGAATTGTGCGATCTCCGGCCCACGCATGTTGTTCACGCCTGTGGCGTCCACGAAATCGCTGAAGAAGTTGTCAATCACTGTGCGCGCCATCTCGAAGCGCCCCCATTCGAGATTCGCGTAAACACTCATCGTGAAGATATCCTGGAATCCGTCATACTCGGAGCCGTAGTAATCGCGGTCGACGGCCCCATATTTCGGATAAACACCGCCAGGCCGTACCATGAGCTCTTTCGCAAACGCATGTTTAGACATGTCGATCCAGTCATATTCGGGTACGGAAGCCGCTGAGAAATCGCTTAACAACTTCTCCCAGTAACCCGTAAACGCTACGAGCGCGCGGTAGAACTGTTCGGGGCTTGGGTCCTCACGGCGCGGCGGGAAACCTGGGTAGGTGTGGCCGTAAACGACTCTTGTGATTTTGCCATTCTCAACACGCGCTGTGCGATGCCATGTCTGGACGATGAATTTGTCGCGCGCCTGCACGTCGCCGAACACCACGATTTCGTCGTAAGCGGTTTCGGAGACGGTCACCACCTTTCGCACTGCAGGCATCCAGCCGCCGATGAGTCCATCGAATCGTTTTCGGGCCGCTTGGTTTGTCAGTTCGGGGAAGTACTGCACGGGATGATAAGTTCTCGTGCTGCCCGCGGGGAACACCGGCATCGTGTCAAAACATTCTCTCGTCCCCACAATCGTGTCCCAGGGCAGCCTCCAACCCGAGCGCTCTGGTGACGACGATCCGAGAGGCGGAGCAGCCGACCGCACCATCCTAGGATCGGGGTCACCCCCGCTCGCAAGAAGGCGCTCTGCCAAAAGATCCGCACCCGTTATACCGATGTCCTTCAAGTTCAATCCAAGATAGGCTGGTTCGGTCTCCGGGAAGGAAGCCTCTGCGCTCTTCCGCAGTATGCGCACGCCATCCTTGGAAGAAACAAACGTGATCACTCCCTCGCGAGTCCGGAGGTCTTCGTATACTTTCCACATCGTCGCATCAATTTTGAATTCAGAAATCAAGGTGTGACCATCGATATCCGGGGCGGCTACCGAAGTCGAGCGCGGGTCGAAAGCTGCGGGGAGATCGGCAGTCTCGCTCGGTATCTCAGCTGCTTTGACATCGTCTGGCAGACAATGAGTGGCCGCGGTAACAACGACAAGGTCCTTCAAGAATTCTCGGCGGTCCATCGATCGGCCCTCCCGGCTTTATCCCCGGCGAATCACTTACCATTGGCAGTTGGCGCTACCTTTGTCGAATGCTCCCAAGGACGTAACTTGTGGTCACTGCGAGGAACGAACTAGGGCACGCTCGGCCGTTCAAGGGTGCTGCTCGCGATGGCGCTTGATGAATTCCTTCAAGTATTCGCCGGCGTCGGTAATGTGTTTCCACAGAGCGGCAGAGGCTAATTCGGGATCTTTTGTCTTGCAGACATCGAGAAGTTCGCGGTGCGCTTGGCCGGCACGGTGTAAATCACGCGTGAATACCAGGTGGAGACGAGTGTATCGGTCACAGTTAATGTTCAGCTTCTTCAAAAACGAAAGCATCACCGGGCGATTGGCCGGTGCATAGAGTGCAGAATGGAAACTCCAGTTCCACCGGCCCCAGGACTTTACCTCCGAATCATTCTCAAGAGATTGTTCGTACTGGCGAAGGATGTCTTCAGCGCGCTTGAACTCATCTTCCTTCATGTTAGGGATCGCGCAGCGCAGCATGTAGCACTCCAGGACCGCGCGCGTTTCGAACAACTCCATGATCTCGCTTGGAGAAAGAGCCGAAACAACCGCGCCTCGATTCGCCACAATGGTAATGAGTCCTTCAGCCGCCAGATGGCTGAGAGCCTCGCGCACAGGAATACGACTGATCTGAAATTCAGTGGCAATGGCGTCCTGCCGAAGTTGTTCTCCTTCGCGCAATTCGCCACTGAGGATTTTTTCTGTGAGTCTCTCGACAACAGCAGCAGAAAGGGATTGCCGAGGGATTGGTGCCGATTGTTTTGGGGTGAGCGTCTCCATGTTTGGGTCAAAATCCACAAACATCATGATACAGGGGATAGCGCTCGTACTGTACGTCCCACTAAGTAAAAGAAACGACCGAATCAAAGTAGACGGCGCGCAGCACAGTAAAACGGCGATCAGTATAAGCGAAAACGGTTGACGAGCCGCCTTGCATACAATATACATAATTCTGCCGGTGCACAAACCTTATTTTGACTCGCGCTAACCGCCACCGTTCCTGACTCTTGCAGGTGGCTGTTGCAGGGAGGGGCCCAAAAATGCGTTTTCTCCTTCTTTGCCTGAAGATCGGAATTCTGGCTTTGGGAATATGGACCGCGGAATTGAGCGCTTATGCCCAGGGCCCAAACGCCGCACCCAAGGACCAAGAAACTTTTCGGTTTAGGTTTCTTGGGCCGCGCGTTGGGAATCGAATCGCCTCCGTGGCAGGAGTGCCAGGGGACGCAAGCACCTATTATGCGGGAGCTGCATCCGGCGGAGTCTGGAAGTCGGCTGACGGAGGTAACAACTGGGAACCAATCTTCGATAAACAGCCAGCCGCAGCGATTGGAGCGATTGCGGTTGCTCCTTCCGATCCATCCATGGTCTGGGCCGGGACGGGGGAAGCCTGGGCGATTCGCGACAGCGATGTCATGGGGAACGGCGTCTATTTATCCACAGATTCCGGAAAATCATGGAATCATGTTGGTCTCGATGAGACGGGGAGAATCGGGAGGATTCTCATTCATCCGACGAATCCAGACATTGCATTTGTTTGCGCCCTGGGGCGTGCCACGGGACCGCAACAAGAGCGAGGCGTCTACCGGACCGCAGACCGGGGACAACACTGGGAGCGAGTGCTCTTTGCCGATGAAAACACGGGATGCTCCGGCCTCGCGATGGATCCGCACAATCCACGGATTCTGCTAGCGGGCATGTGGCAACTCGAAATGCACACCTGGGGAGAATTCAGCGGAGGACCTGGCAGTGCGATCTACATGTCCAAGGACGGCGGTACGAAATGGACCAAACTCGAGGGGCGCGGATTGTCGAAGCCTCCAGTGGGGAAGATAGACGTCGCGATTGCCCCTACGAATTCGAACCGCTTCTTTGCGTTGATCCAGACGAAGGACCAAGGCTCGCTGTGGAGATCAGACGACGGTGGGGAGCATTGGCATACGGTAAATTACCAGCGGCAGCTAATAGGACGTGCCGGTTACTACATTCGAATCGCCGTCTCTACCGGAAACGATAACGAAATCTACGTGGCCAACAGCAGTTTTCTCGAATCCTTGGATGGCGGTGAAACATTCAAGGAAGTGCCGTGGGGTGGCGACAATCACGACATCTGGATTGACCCGCTGAATCCTGATCGTTTCGTGATCACCGACGACGCAGGGTTGAGTATTACCACGGTTCACGGGCGGGGATTTCATCACGTGACGCTGCCGATCGGACAGATGTATCACGTCGCCGTGGACAATCAGGTGCCGTACTACGTCTACAGCAACATGCAAGATGGACCGAACATGCGCGGTCCCAGCTTACCGTTGGGCGGCGGCCCTATCGAAATCGGTTGGGAACGTCGAATGGGCGGCTGCGAATCAGGCTTTACCCTTCCTGACCCCCAAGACCCGAACATTGTTTGGTCCAGTTGTTATGCGAACGAAGTCACTCGCTGGGACGCCAGGATCAAGCGGGCGCGATCCGTCAGTCCTTGGATTCATACCTTAGATTCGCCTCCGAACGAATTGAAGTACCGTTGCCACTGGACCCCTCCGCTGGCCATCGATCCATTCGATCACAACTCCGTTTATTACGGTTGCCAGGTCATCTTCAAGACGAGCAATGGAGGGCAGAGTTGGTCGGTCATAAGTCCAGATCTATCTACGCAAGATCCCTCTCATATCGTGTCGTCGGGCGGAATCGTGGGTGACAATTTAGGCCAATTCTACGGTGAAGTCGTATTCGCAATTGCTCCTTCCCAGTTGCAGCAGGGTCTCATTTGGGCCGGGACTAATGATGGGCAGATCTGGTACACGAAGGATGCTGGTGCTAATTGGACGAACGTCACGAAGAACATTGGGGGCATGCCGCCATGGGGCACGGTTACCAGCATCGAGCCATCGCATTTCGATCCGGGAACTGCCTACGTCAGCGTCGATTTCCACCTGGTTGACAACCGCGATCCTTACATTTACAAAACCACCGATTTTGGGAAGACCTGGAAACCGATTGTAGGAGGCTTGCCCAAGCATCCGTTGTCGTACGTTCGAAGCGTTGCGGAAGACCCTAACGTGAAGGGTTTGTTGTTTGTAGGCACTGGAAATGAAATTTATTATTCGCTCGACGACGGAACTCACTGGACCATTCTAGGTGGCGAGTTACCGCACGCGCCGGTGACGTGGGCCGTCGTACAGAAGCAATTCCACGACCTAGTCATCTCCACCTACGGCCGGGGGCTCTACATTCTGGATGACATCACACCTCTCGAGCAGATGGCGCAGAAAGTATCGGATACACCGGTCCGTCTGTTTGAGCCGCGCGACACCTTTGCTCTCTCTCCCGGTGGACGCGCCCTAATAACGTATTCGTTGAAGTCGGCGCCAAAGGCACCTCCAGTTATTGAGATCCTCGATGCCCAAGGTGCCGTGGTCCGAAAACTCAGTGGGCCACGCCATGTAGGAATGAATCGAGCCGAATGGGACCTCCGCTATGAACCACCCAAGCTTGTTGCGTTGCGCACTGTGCCGGCTGAGAACCCGCACATCTGGGAAGAGCCGCGGTTTAGGGGAACAGATGCCAGACCAGTCCTTCATTGGGGCATCAAGGAAGCGGAAGTCGGGCCGGTTGCACTTCCAGGAAAATATACGATTCGCTTAACGATCGACAACCAAACTTACACCCAGCCTCTAACCATCCTGAAAGACCCGAAAGTTTCTGCAAGCGATACCGAACTGGAAGCCTCTTTTAAGATGCAAATGCGGATCCGCGATGACATTAGCAGGACCGCCCAGTCCGTGAACCGGATCGAATGGATGCGCAAGCAGATCGGGGTAGTCCAGGGGATGCTGCGAAGCGAAGGAGAGCAGCATCCCGGCCCCAAAACGGACGAAGGAAGCACGATCGAACCACCCGATGACCAAGATAAAGCAAATCCGAACGCAGAATTACTCAGCTCCCTCAAAACGATGGACCAGAAAATGCAGGATGTCGAATACAAATTCATTTCGCGCGCCGAAGCTTTAAGCGACGATAAGTATTATTCCTCGGCAGACAAAATTTATCTCAATCTGATTTGGTTGAACGCTGAAGTGGGTGCGGGCGGCGGGGACGTCGCCGGAGGCGTCGGATACGGTCCGACAGACACGGCCATGACCCTGCTTCAGATGCTTGAAAAGGACCTCACCGCTGCCGAGAGTGACGTGCAAACTTTACTCGACAAGGATGTTCCAGAGTTTAATCGAGCTCTACTCCAACGCCGCATAACTCCAATAACGGCTGCGAACTCTGCTACTCAGTCGCCCCAATAGCAACCCCCATAACAGAGGAAGGCCATAGGGCAATGCAAATTTATCTTTCCAAAACCCGCAAATCGTGAAAGGTGGGAACAAGAGATGACATCCTGGTGCAGGACTTTGGCCGTCGTCGCAGTGCTCGTTTGCCTTTCAGTGCCAATCTGTCCGGCGCAGGGAACGCGCGAGGACTACCAGCGTGCTCAGCAATTCTTGCCTGGGAACCTGCGGCATCGTGTTTATATTGCTGAAGTCATTCCCCACTGGATCGCCGAGAAGAGTCGCTTTTGGTATCGCAAAGCTGGCACTAAGGGGACGGACTTTATCCTGGTCGACCGAGAGCGTAATACGTCAGGCCCCGCATTTGATCACGCTCGGTTAGCCGTTTCTCTTTCGAAAGCTACGAAACGCGATTATCAGCCAACTGAGCTTCCGTTCGACACCTTTGATTATGCAAAGGATGCGAAGTCCGTCTCATTTCAAGTCGAAGGAACTCCGTGGACGTGCCAGCTCGAAAACTATGAGTGCAAAAGGGGCCCGGAACCGTTAGCTGGGCAATATGAAGAAGCGTCGCCAAACAAGGAATGGGTCGCCTATGTGAAGGAACACGACTTGTATCTCCGTTACGCGGCCACCGGAGAGATCGTACGCCTGACGCGGGATGGCGAGGAATCTTGGGATTACGCAACGCCAATTCCGTCGCTGCGGCCGATGGTTGCGCAAGGGACCCAGGATGTGAAGCAGCGGCCTGCAGTTTTCTGGTCGCCGGATTCCTCCAAGCTGGTTACCTACCGGATGGACACGCGAAATGCAGGGCGGTTTACAAACTTGCAGTTCGTTCCACCGGGGCAGCTTCGGCCCAAGGCATTCTCTGTCGTCTATCCCTTGCCCGGAGAGGTCTTGCCCAAAGCCGATCCAGTCATTTTTGATGTTCAGAAAGGCAGGCGCATCGATGTGAAAACCCCATCCCTGGAGGTCCAGTTTCAGGGCGGGCCGGGTTTCGAGTGGTTTCCCGACAATAAGACCATCTACTACGAGGCCGAGGAGCGTGGGGAAAAGGCCATTGAGCTGCGAACCGTAGATTCTGAAACAGGGGAACAAAAGGTTGTCGTTCGAGAAAAGTCCGATCACTACGTCGATCCAGGCGAGACCTTCTTCCGATTTCTTCACGTCTCGGAAGAAATCCTTTGGTCCTCAGAGCGGGACGGCTGGAATCATTTATACCTTTACGACCAGAAGACAGGTGCTCTGAAAAACCAGGTGACCCGGGGCCCGTGGGTTGTCCGCAGTATCGTCGCCGTCGACGAGAAATCACGGCGCGTTTATTTTCTGGCGAACGGACGCGAGAAGGGTGAAGATCCCTATCAAACACACCTATACAGTATCGGCCTCGACGGGAACAACGTGACGGCGCTGACTCCGTCGAATGCCAATCACACAGTGAGCCTATCGCCTGACCATTTTTGTTTCGTCGATAATTCCTCACGGCCTGATCTTCCCGGGGAAGTAATTCTGCGAAGCGTGAAAGACGGCTCGCAAATTCGTGTCCTTGAGCAAACCGACGCGAGCGAACTGCTCAAAGAGAACTGGAAGTTTCCTGAGGCATTTCAAGGCAAAGCCAAGGATGGCGCGACGGATCTTTATGGACTCATCTGGCGCCCATCAAACTTCGATGCCACAAAGAAGTACCCCATCATCGAAATGGTTTATACCGGCCCCCAGGCGTTCTTCGTTCCAAAGACATTTGGGGCAGCGCTGCGTGGCTTGCAGTCAGTCGCGGAGCTCGGCTTCATTGTAGTGATGGTCGACGGACGAGGCACGACCGGACGCTCTCGTGCTTTCCATGAGTTCTCGTATCGAAATCTGGGCGGCGCGTTTGAAGACCATGTAGCCATGATCCAGCAAATGGCTGCCCGATATTCGTACATGGACGCGACACGGGTTGGAATTTTTGGTACCTCCGCCGGTGCCTACGGCGCCGCCCATGCCATGCTGGCATTTCCTGATTTCTACAAAGTCGGTATTGCGATCTCCGGAGATCACGATGCAAGACTAGACAAGGCCTGGTGGAATGAACTCTACCAAGGATTTCCCGTAGGTCCCGACTACGCCGAGCAGTCCAACGTCACGATGGCGGACCGCCTCCAGGGACATCTGCTGATCGAGCATGGTGACGTCGACGATAACGTGCACGTCGTCGAGACCATGCGGTTTGCCGATGCTCTCATGAAGGCTAACAAGGACTTCGACATGCTCATCGTTCCAAACATGTATCACGGAGAAGGCGGCAATTTGTACCTAGTGAGGCGGCGATGGGATTATTTCGTTCGAAACCTTCTCGGCGTGACCCCACCCGGCAACTTTGAAATCCACGAGGACCGGGAAGCATCTCCGGCAGGTTCCCGATGAAGCAAGTGATCCTGAGATTTGGGATGCTCAGCGCGATTGCGGTCTTGATCAGTGACAGTGCGTCTTCCCAGGGGCTTCCAAAAGCGCCAAAAGCGGAAGTCAGCAATGTGACACCCAAACCGGGCTTCTTCACCGAACCTTCGATCGCTGTGAATCCCGGGAATCCTCAGCAAGTTGTTGCTGCTTTTCAGGACAACGCTCATATCGCTTATTCCACCGATGCTGGACGCCATTGGCAACTCGCAAATGGAATCGAGCCGCCAAACTATCGCGTTTCTGGGGATGTCTCGGTCACCTATGATAATGAAGGACGGGCCTACATCTGTTACATCGCCTTCGACAAGCTGGGCACTTTTAATTATTGGGGTCATAACTCGTCGCGCAACGGCATTTACGTTCGCCGTTCGCTGGACGGGGGCGCCACCTGGGAGTCACAGGATGTCGCCGCGACGGAGCAGCCCAATGAATCCGCGGTTCCGTGGGAAGACAAGCCCTACATCGTCGCTGATACAGGACCCGGACCTCATGCCGGAAACCTTTACATCGGGTGGACGCGATGGACGTTGATTGACTCGCAACTTCTATTTGTTCGCTCCACGGATCACGGAAGGACTTGGTCCAAGCCTGTGGAGATCGACAACATTCGCGGACTTCCGCGCGACGATAACGGAGCCATTGAGGGATTTGCCGGTGCCGTCGGGCCAGATAGCACTCTGTACGCGGTGTGGACGGACGGCAGTCACGTCGTTTTCACCACTTCTCACGATGGCGGTGTGACCTTTTCTCATGCGCGAAATATTATTGACACGGCCCCCACGATGTTTACGCTGCAAGCCGTGTCGCGGGCCAATGGATTTGCACAAATTGCCATCGACCCGCGTGGCGGCGCAAAGAGCGCCCGGCTGTACGTGACGTGGAGCGATTACCGCAATGGCGATGTGGACGTATTCTGCTCGAGGTCCGCGGATTACGGCGAAACGTGGAGTCCAGCCGTTCGCGTCAACAATGACTCCGCGCACGACGGCGCGGATCAGTTTTTTCAATGGATGACTGTTGATCCGAGAGATGGTGCAGTGTACGTCGTCTTCTACGACCGTCGCGGCGACCCGAAGAACAGGCAACAGACGGTCACTCTGGCCAGATCCAGTGACGGTGGGCGTACCTATCAGAACTTTGCCTGGATGGACCAACCGTTTGACGCGCAAGGAGTCTTCATGGGCGATTACAACGGAATTGCCGCTTTGAACGGACGCGTGTACGGAGTGTGGACGCAAAAGCCGGAGAACAAATCGTCGCGAGACACGGTGATTCAGATTGGTGTCGCGGATTTCAACGCCGAAAAACTCTCTTCCGCCCCTTCTCAACCCGCACCGTCGGCAACGACCGGCCGCAAGTAACTTGTGGAGAATGCGCTGATAACACTCGAGAATTGGGACGAGGCTCCAAGGGGGCCGGTTTGATTGGCAGACTTCAGAAGGAATGGCGAAATTATCTTTCTCGCAGACGCTTCCTCAGCATGGTGGGGCGAGGAACAACGTACAGCTTGATGGCGAGGGCCGTCCCGGGTCCGCTCCAAGCTGCGCTGCCTTCCGAACCCAGGGCTTTGCCCGACTTCGAGGAGATTCCACCTTCGGCAAGCGGCATCCGCTGGGTGCATACCGCGGGGCTCTCGCCCTCGAAGTACTTGCCGGAAACAGACGGCGCGGGTTGTGCCTTCCTCGACTACGACAACGACGGCTGGATGGACATCTACCTCGTGAACAGCGGCAAGTGTGACTTCTATACGCCGCAGCAGCGTCTGCGAAACGCCCTGTACCGCAACGACCGGGATGGAACGTTTACGGATGTAACGGAAAAAGCCGGTGTGACCGGAAACGCCTACGGCATGGGCGTGGCAGTGGGTGACTACGACAACGACGGATTTCCCGACCTCTACGTGACTCAGTATGCGCAGGGCATCCTCTACCACAACAATAGGGATGGCACGTTTACGGACGTGACTGCCAAAGCCGGAGTGTCTACGCCCGGTTGGAGCACCAGTGCGGTCTGGTTTGACTATGACAACGACGGGCGGCTGGATTTGTTCGTGCTCCAGTTCGCACAACTCGACAAGACCATCTGGTGCGGCAACAAGCTATCCGGCGAGAGGTGGTACTGCCACCCGGGCTTTTACAAGCCCATGCCTTGTTGGCTCTTTCACAATAACGGGGACGGGACTTTCACCGACGTGAGCAAGGCTTCCGGTATCGCCCGATCGCTGGGGAAAGGATGGGGAGTGGTTGCCGCGGACATCAACAATGACGGATGGATGGACCTCTTCGTCGGCAACGATACGGTTCCTAATTTTCTGTTCGTCAATCGAGGGAATGGCCGGTTCGATGAAATCGGAGCGCTTTCCGGCGTCGGCTACAATCCCCTCGGTCGCGCACGCTCGGGGATGGGAGTGGATGCCTGCGATTACGATCAGGACGGATGGATGGACCTGTTCGTTGCGAATATCGACCACGAGATGTTTTCGCTCTATCACAACAACCGGGACGAAACCTTCACCGATGTCGCACCGGCTTTTGGAATCGCCTCTGGGACGTTATTGTTGAGCGGTATGGGCCAGAAATTCCTCGACTACGACAATGACGGGAACTCCGACCTGCTTCTCTCTAACGGCCACCCCGAACTGAACGTCGATAAGATGATTCCCGGCGTGACCTATGCCGAGCCCATGATGCTGTACCGCAACACGGGCCGAGGGTTTGAAGATGTGAGCAAACAGAGCGGCACCGTCTTCTCGAAGCGGATTGCCGGCCGCGGTCTGGCGATCGGCGACTTCAACAACGACGGATCGGTGGATGCGCTAGTCTCGGTGAGCAATGACGCTCCCATCTTATTGCGGAATAACGCAGGGCGGCGCAACCACTGGCTCGGGATTCACCTGGTTGGACGAAAATGCAACCGGGATGCGGTGGGCGCCAAAATAACATATCGCGCCGGCGACCTTGAGCGCCACCAATTCAAGGTTGGTGGCGGTAGCTATCTCTCCTACCACGATCCACGAATCGTGCTGGGACTTGGGCCGCGAACCAAAATCGATTGGGTCGAAGTGAAATGGCCACAGCCCAGCGGCACTTCAGAACGGTTGAAGGATTTGCCCATCGACCGGTACATAA
>Ga0134086_10000120_pt1 | contig 17928 bp, 14 predicted proteins | sample 15_taG_13_FD_94459 | JGI IMG/M metagenome (GOLD analysis project Ga0134086, IMG submission 94459) | Grasslands soil microbial communities from the Angelo Coastal Reserve, California, USA - 15_D_Glu_40cm_2_24_1 metaG | ecosystem: Environmental > Terrestrial > Soil > Grasslands ...
AGCTTGAAGTAGATAAGCTCCCAAGACTCTGTTTCCTTGCCTGTTAGGTGGCGTTCCACCTCCCCCTTAAAACTTTCCCTCGGTAGCTCCATTGCTTTGTGCAACCAGGTTGCACAATCAAAGCCTTCTCCGTCCTTACGCGCCACCTTGACAAGTTCTACTGCTTTGCTCCAGCCGACTTCCCGGAGTCGCTGCGTTGCTGCTTGGGCACGCGCATCAAGTTCTCGTGGATGGCCATCAGGTAGTAGGCCTTGCGGCGCGATTCCGGAAAGCGCTTTTCGAGAAATTCGTCGAATGACTTCAGTTTCTCTAGCCTCCAATACTGCTTCGCTCTAACCTCGCATAGAAACTCACCAAGCTCGACAAACCGCACGTCCTTCTCTTGCTCTTTGGTCTTCTCCCAGCTCAAGATCTCGTCGATCTTGCCGAGGACGAAGACCGCCCGCCGACGATTCAATTCCGGTTCCACGGCAGCACGTCCGTTAATCCACAAGCTCGTCAAGCCAATCAAGGTCGCTCGCTCCTGCCTTGCGCTCGAGATTCGTGTCGACTAACGGCTGGTTGTTCAGGCAAAGCCCCAGATGTGGGCAGCTCAGGCAGCCGTTTTGGACTTTATTGACAGCTCGGGTTTCGGCGACGCGCATCTCGGCGCCGTGGATACCCTTGCCACCTGCGAGTCTAGAAACGTTCGAGATATAATGCAGCGTTAAGCAATGAACACCGAAACTTCACCAACGATCTCCTCTGGCTTGGAATGGGCACATCCGCTCGTCCGCGACTGGTTTCTCAGTCGCTTTGGCACGCCCACGGAGCCGCAACAAGAAGGCTGGCCGTCGATTCTCGCCGGACAAACCACGCTGATTTCCGCCCCCACGGGTTCGGGGAAAACGCTGGCGGCGTTTCTGATCTGCATTGACCGCTTGGTGCGGAAGGCGCTCGGCGGGGAATTGACCGATCGCACCGAAGTTCTTTACGTGTCGCCCCTCAAGGCGCTCAGCAACGACATTCAGAAAAACCTGGAGATTCCTCTCGGTGAAATTCTACTGCTCGCCGGACAACGCGGAATGCTCATGCCGGAAATTCGCACCGCCGTGCGCACCGGGGACACGCTCGCGCACGAGCGTCGCGCCATGCTGGCACGTCCACCGCACATTTTGGTCACCACTCCGGAATCCCTTTACATCCTGCTGACTGCCGCAAAGAGCCGCGAGGTCCTGAGAACGGTGGAATCCGTCATCGTGGACGAAATCCACGCCGTAGCCGACGACAAACGCGGCGTCCACCTGGCGCTATCCCTAGAACGCCTGGACCAGCTGACCGGAAAGCGCCTCACGCGCATTGGTCTTTCCGCTACGCAGAAGCCGATTGAGCTGGTGGGCCATTTTTTGACCGGCACCGACCGGCTTGATCCAGTGATCGTGCAAGTTGACCCGCGGCGCGAGCTCGATCTCGCGGTCGAAGTTCCCGGCAGCGAGCTTAGCGCCGTGGCGAGCAACGAAATGTGGGACGAAATCTACGATCGCATTGCCGCCCTCGCGACCGAACACCGCTCCACGCTTGTTTTTGTCAATACCCGTCGCCTGGCAGAACGCATGGCGCATCATCTTGCCGAACGCCTCGGAAAAGAAGCCGTTGCCGCGCATCACGGCAGCTTGTCGCGCAAGCTGCGACTGGTCTCCGAAAGAAAGTTGAAGGCTGGAGAAATCCGCGCGCTCGTAGCGACGGCTTCGCTCGAATTGGGTATCGACATCGGCAGCGTTGATTTGGTTTGCCAGATTGGCTCGCCGCGGTCCATTTCGGTGGGCTTGCAGCGTGTCGGCCGCGCGGGTCACTGGCGCGGCGCCGTGCCCAAAGGCCGCATCTTCGCGACTACCCGCGACGACTTGCTGGAATGCGCTGCGCTGGTGCGCGCCATTCGTCAGGGGGATCTCGACCGCATCGCCGTTCCCGAAGCGCCTCTGGACATTCTGGCGCAACAGATCGTGGCCATGTGCGCCGCCGAAGACTGGAGGGAAGATGATTTGTTCCAAGCCGTGCGCCGAGCTTATCCATATCGCCATCTTGCGCCCGCGGACTTTGAAGAGATCGTCGAAATGCTTTCCGAAGGCATGGCCAGCGCGCGTGGACGTTACGCGGCATACTTGCATCGTGACCGCGTGAACGGGGTGGTACGCGCCCGCCGCGGCAGCCGCCTTGCGGCCATCACCAGTGGTGGCGCCATTCCCGAAAATTCGTTGTACACCGTGGTCGCGCAGCCTGAAGGCACCGTCGTGGGCACGGTGGACGAAGACTTCGCGGTAGAAAGCCTGGCGGGCGACATCATGCTGCTGGGAAACACTTCCTGGCGCATTCGCCGCGTGCAGTCCGGGAGCGTCCTGGTGGAAGACGCCCAGGGAGCGCCTCCGAACGTACCGTTCTGGCGTGGCGAAGCTCCAGCGCGTACCGACGAACTTTCCGCGCACGTTTCGGAATTGCGCGAGAAGATCAGCGCGTTCGTTCCGCGCTCGGCATCGGATGCAAACGGCGCTGCCAAAGGGATTGCCGACGCAGTGAGCTGGCTCAAATTAGAATGCGGCCTCGACCACGCGGGAGCGGAGCAGGCAGTCGAGTACGTAATTACCGGGCGCGCATTGCTGGGCGCGGTTCCCACGCAAACGACGGTGATCGCCGAACGCTTCTTCGACGAAAGCGGCGGCATGCAACTGGTCATCCATGCCCCGTTCGGCGCGCGTGTCAACAAGGCCTGGGGCCTGGCGCTACGCAAGCGCTTTTGCCGCTCCTTCAATTTCGAATTGCAAGCTGCGGCTACTGACAACGGGCTGAATATCTCGCTCAGCGAGCAACATAGTTTCCCGCTTGCGGATGTTTTTCATTTTCTCCATCCAAATTCTATGCGCTCCATTCTGGAACAGGCGGTACTGGCTTCCCCGCTTTTCACCACCCGCTGGCGCTGGGATGCCGGGCGTGCATTGGCCTTGCTTCGCTTTCGTGGAGGGAAAAAAATTCCGCCACAGATCCAGCGCATGCGCGCTGAAGATTTGCTGGCCGCCGTCTTTCCCGAGGCCCTCGCCTGCCAGGAAAATCTTCCGAGCGATATCCCTATTTCGAATCACCCGCTGATCCGCGAAGTAATGAAGGATGTTCTCACGGAAGCGCTGGACATCGAAGGGCTGGAGCGCGTGCTCGGCGACATCACGGGCGGTAGAATCACGTGTCTCGCAGTGGATACACCGATGCCGTCACAGTTTTCCCACGAAATTCTGAACGCCAATCCCTATGCGTATCTCGACGATGCGCCGCTCGAAGAGCGCCGCGCTCGTGCCGTCGAAATGCGTCGCATCCTGCCCGATGCGGTGCTCGGAGAAATTGGGCGGCTCGATCCCGCGGCCATCTCCGAGGTGTGCGATGATGCCTGGCCTGATGTGCGTGACGCCGAAGAACTCCACGATGCGCTGCTCACCTTGATTGCGTTGCCTACCCGCAGGAAAGCAGACGCGCACGTAACAAATCGTTTGCGTGCCAAGTTCGAGGAATCGCTGCCTCGATGGAGCGCATTTTTCGATCAGCTTGGAGCAGAACACCGTGTCGGTCGGGCCCAAGTGGACAGTCAATCGTATTGGGTCGCGACGGAACGCATCCACACATTCATGGAAATCTTCCCGTCGGCACAGTTCGAAGCGCCGCTACCGAATGTGGAATCACCGCCGGTTTCGCGCGAGGATGCCCTTCTGGCCCTCGTAACGGGGTGGATTGCTCACGGCGGCCCGGTCACCGCAAACCAGCTTGGGAGCCTCCTCACCCTTGCTGTCTTGGACCTAGAGAAGACTTTGTTGCGTCTTGAGGCTAGCGGCGTCGTGCTGCGCGGCAAGTTCACGGGTCCGGGCTCGGACGAAACCGAATGGTGCGAACGCCGATTGCTCGCGCGCATCCACCGGCTGACGCTTGGACAACTCCGAAAGGAAATCCAATCCGTTACCCCTGCGCAATTTATGAACTGGCAGCTTCGCTGGCACCATGTGGCCACCGGTACGCAGCTCCTCGGCGAACGGGGCACGCTTGAAGCGCTTCGCCAAATCCAGGGTTTCGAGGCACCCGCGAATTCCTGGGAACCGCAAATCCTCAGACGGCGCGTGGCCGATTTCGACCCCAAGGTGCTGGACCATCTCTGCCTGACAGGGGCGGTTGGCTGGGGCCGCCTCTCTCCGCATCCTGCCACGCTCGAAGCGTTCACGGGCGGAAAACGCCGCGTTATCCCCACCAGCGTCGCGCCGATTACTTTCTTTGTGCGAGAAGACGCGGATTGGATGATTCCGCGACGCGCAGCCGGCGAAGCGGAATTCACTGGTCTCGGCTCTGACGCCGGTGCAGTTCTGCGGTTTTTGCGGCAGCGCGGTGCTTCTTTCTTTGCCGATATCGTGCGCGGCACCGGCAAGCTAAAGTCGGAAGTGGAAACAGCACTCTGGGAACTTGTTGCCGCGGGGCTGCTCACCGCAGACGGTTTTGATAACTTGCGTGCGCTCATCGATCCCAAGCGCCGCTCCGGCCAAGGAAGCGGACGCAGCTCACGTCCGCGGGACAGCGCGGGCCGATGGTCGCTGCTCTATTCGGGCGAGACTCACGACCACGGTCGAGCACTCGAAGCCATTTGCTGGATGCTGCTCGGTCGTTACGGAATCGTCTTTAGGGAACTTCTTACCCGCGAGACCATACTTCCCAAGTGGCGTGAGCTGCTTATAACCCTGCGGCGCCTGGAAGATCGCGCTGAGATTCGAGGTGGCCGATTCGTCAGCGGCTTTTTGGGAGAGCAATTTGCTTTGCCTGTGGCCGTCGAGTCTTTGCGCGCCATGCGCAACCAGCAGCCGACCGGTGAAATCATTACCGTCTCTGCGGCTGATCCTCTGAATCTCGCCGGCATCGTCGTTCCTGGTGAGCGCGTCCCCGCCAATTCCGGCAGAGTTGTTGCGTTTCGCGATGGTGTCGTCGTCCAGCCAGAAGAACGAGCGAACGTTATTCGAATGAGTGCCGGGGGTTGAGATAATATCGCTGCCGGTTAGACCTTCTCTAGCAAAGGAATGCTGACCATGCCGACCGAACAGAAAAGCTCTGGCAACGAAATCTACCAGATCAAAGTTACGCTGTTGCGGACGGTGCCGCCCGTCTGGCGGCGCCTGTTGGTACCCTCGGATATCACACTGTCCAACCTGCACGACCTGCTGCAACTCGCCATGGGCTGGACCGACTCTCACCTGCACGAGTTCCTATTTCGCGGGCAGTGCTATGGCCCGACCGGTCCGGAGAGGCGTGTGGCGGAGGCGATCGACGAGCGCAAAGTACGGCTCAATCAATTACTGGTCCGAGTTGGGGCAAAGATCGTTTATACGTACGACTTCGGCGACGGTTGGGAGCATGGCATAGTCCTCGAAAAGGGTTTGCCGGTAGACCCAAACATGGCCTATCCGGCGGCCACGGGCGGTCGAGGCGCCTGTCCGCCTGAAGATTGCGGTGGCATCGGAGGATTCTATAGTTTGTTGGAGTCGCTACAGAATCCGCGTCACCCTCAACACGAAGAACTCCTTGAATGGGTGGGTGAAGACTACGATCCGAAAAAGTTCTCCATCGAGGCGATCAACCAGGTACTGCATGGAAGAAAAAAGCGAGCGGCCCGATCTTCGGGCTGAAAAACGCGCCGGAGTTATGGCCTCTGGGCGCAAGTGCCGACGCGCCAGACTCACCCAGATAGGCTTGCCGAAAGGACACGCTTAGACGACTCTTGGCGATTGCTGTGGAGGGACTCGTGGCAGCCGGCACAAAGCGTGATCAAGTTCTCCGAGCAGTCATGTCCGAGTTTGCTTCGCGACCGGACATGATGGACCTGCAGGGTTTCAGACGCCCCGCAACTCTGACAGCGCCAATTGTCTCTGGCGAGGACGTGCTTGCAAAGAGCCATGTGCGCCTCCGGGTCCAATCGAATCCGAGGTCGTTTTGGCCTAGCCTCGACAAGACATGCGCGCATCTTGTGCAGGAATTGATTCAGCTGCTCCTGCGGCAATAGTTCTTAGATTCGGCGTAATGAGAATGCCAAGGGCTCCGGATGGGGTGCGTGCCGTGCAGATTCGTCATTTTTACGGGAAAGGGAGTTTGGCAGCGGTGCTGGCAGGCGCCGGAGTGTTGGCAATCGGGTGCGCCAGTGGGGGTAGTGGCGGAGGAGTGGGGACGCTCACGATATCGCTGTCCGCTGGTTCGGCTGTTTGTCTTGCAGAGCTGTCGGATAGGTAATACGCTGAATTCATGAAGACTCTCACTGTACGATTGCCCGAGCCCTTGGTGGCAGACATCGAGGCGGAATCGCGCGGGCGCAAGATCTCGAAGTCCGATGTGGTACGCGAAAGGCTCGAGCGTGCTCCCCGCAAGCGGCGGCGCACTACGTCCCTCAATGCCATCGCCGATCTCATCGGCTCCGTGGATGGCTTACCGACCGACCTCACTGCCCGCAAGAAGGAGTATTTGCGAGACATGGGTTATGGCCAAAAACGTTCTCGTTGATGCTGGATTTGTGGTGGCGCTGCTTAGCAGCCGCGACAATCACCACGAATGGGCTGTGACCCAAGCCTCCGAATTGCCTCCACCTTGGTCCACGTGCGAAGCCGTTCTATCCGAGTCCTTCCACCTTCTCGGAGGACTTGGCGCACGCAATCTCGGCGCACTGCTTCGCCGTCGTGCTCTGCTGGTCGCCTTCGAACTTGCCGACAGCGTAGAACCCGTTGCGAGATTGATCGAAAAGTACTCGGACGTTCCGATGAGCCTCGCCGGCGCATGCCTGGTTCGCATGACCGAAACGCTTGCTGATCCCGTCATTCTGACGACCGACCAGGATTTCCGGGTCTACCGCCGCCATAGTCGCCAGGTAGTTCCTTGTGTGACACCTGAATGATCTTTGCTGATCTTTGCCAGAGGCCCATTCTTCGGCGAAGTTAAGTATCGGCTTTGGGCCAACTTGGCTGGTGCTACGGCGGGATTGAGAAACGACCCAAGAGTTTCGGGTCCACGGGCGGAGCCAACAGTTTCACCTGCAGAAAATGGCGTATCAGCATTCATCCACATCTGATCATTCGCTTGCCGCCATGGCCGGGGTCTGCTCGCCGATTTTCGCCGAGTAAAGAATGTATTTGAACGGGTCGGTGTTCTGATATTTTTCCATCAGTTTGAGATAGACGAGCCGCTCGGCTTTGGCGATCGATTCAGTGCGGCCGAACCTGGCGCTGGCCGATTCGAGGAGCGAGGCCGCAAGTTCGTATTTGCCATCGGCGGCCATTTTTTCCACGGCCTTCACAAACTGTTTTTCTGAGAGGCCAAGGTAATCCACCAAGAGTTCCGCATGATCGGAATCGCCGAGATGGTCGAGGCCTTCGAGGTCGGCCTGCCAATATCCGACATTCTGGTGATAGAGCCGGTCAATCACATGTTCGCGCAGGATCAGGTAAGGCAAGAGCGCGTCGGGACGGCCGCTGAGGAGGCCGGGCGGAATGAGATTTGCCTGATGGATTTCAGCGCGTGTGTCACCGCGGCGGATTGCGTTAAGCACCTGATCGCGCAGCCAGCTGAGGTTTGTCTTCAACTGGGCCAACATGTCGGGAGAGGAGAAGTTCCGCGTCAGCGGCTCGTGACCGTGCAGCATGTAGCGCGGATTTTTCTCTACCACTACGTCAATGGCATCGAGCAGACCTTGCAGGTCTCCTTCTACAACGAACGGCGCACCGATGTAAGGCATGATGAAATCGCCGACAAAGAGCACGCCAAATCGGGCAGATGGATGAACATGGCGTCACGCGTTTCTCCCCCGTGCACGGGAAACAAGTCGATGCGCGTTCCGCCGACTTTTAGTTCAGTGGGGCGGTCTACGGTTGCGTCCGGCCTAAAATTCCGGACATCCTCGAGATTGAAGCGTTCGCCGAAGAAGTGTTTCGCGATGGACTCGGGCCCGTTGATCTCGCCTGCTATTTCTTCCTGATAATTGCTTCTCGCATAGAAGCGGGGCTTCGGATTCAGACCGCGAAAATAGGTTTGTCCGCCGATGTGGTCCCAATGCGAATGTGTGACGAAGATGGTGGTCAGCTCCGGCAGATTGGGGGCGTAGGCGCGCAATGCTTCATAGGCAGTCTTTGCGGAATCGGTGCGGGTTCCCGTGTCTATTCCGATCAGCTCTCGCCGATTGTCGGAGACCACGAAATAGTACTCCGTGAACTCGAAGCCCGAGAGTGCATAGACCCGGCCGGGAACAATCTCCGCGATGCGGCGTGAAGCAAAAGCGTGCCCGGACAACGGGTCTTCTGAAAATGGGGTGGTAAGGACAACCGGCTTGTCGAAAGATTTGTAGCCGCTCTGGCGCAGGTAATCCTGCGCTTTGACCTGGTCGCCATCAGTGAGAGCAAGCGATGCCAAACGAAAATCCACTTCCCGCAGCCAGCCGATGTCTGGCGCTTTAGCGATGTTCGCGGCACACCACGTCAAATCATCCTGCGCGGCCCGCCTCTGATGGAAGAAATTTGGAATTTGGGAACGGACGACGCCGGAAATCCAGTTCACCACATAGATTTGGCCGCCGGAGAGCCGTTTGGCTTGGTCCAGCATTGCGATGGTGTCTTTCACATAGCCGATGCGGTGGAGCAAGGAGATAGTGGAGGCGTGCTGGGCGCGCAGCAAACCGATAGCGCTCAAATAAAGCGACTTTTGCGCGTCGGTGAGGCGGGGCCCGAATTCATTCAGCCGCGCGGTGAGGAACTCGGCTCCTTCCGCCTGCTGGTTGGCATTCGCATATGCCCCCATGAGGAGAAAAAGCAATTGCGGATCTTGTGGCGGTGCGGCGCTGTTTACCGCTTTCAGGTATTCGAGTTCCGGGCGGGAAGAGCCGGATTGATTCCCGTTGGCGCCACCCCCGACCGTCCTATTTGTTCCCGCCCAAGCCAGGAAGCCTACGCCGAGCGCCACCACTGCCAACAAAGAAACAAGTTTTCGCATGAGAGCAATCCTTTCCGGGAACTTATCAGCTAGAATAGATGTATATGCATCTACTATGGGTACAAAAAATCAGGCCCCTGCCGCCGCGTTCGTGACTCGGGTGACGGTGGCCTGCATCTGCTTCCAAACCGAAGGTCCCAACGCCTTTCGCAAGCGACGTTCCGCAGCCTGCCAGTGTGGCTGAGCCATTGCCATTTGCCTCTTTCCTTCTTCCGTTAGGCGAAATACCCGTTCGCGGCGATCCTTCCCGGGCCTGACGTGGATCCAGCTCTGCTTGCGCAACAGGGCCAAGGTGCGCGTGAGGGTCGTGCTGTCCATCGCAAAACCGGCACTCAGGGCCTTCTGATTTGCCTCGCCCACAATGGCAAGTGCGGTCAGCAGACCGAACTGGCTGATTTCGATGCCGGCGTTGCGGAGCTCCTGGTCGTAAATGCGGGTCACAAGTCGGGTGACGCGCCGAAGGTTCTGACAGGCGCAAGGGAGCGCAAAGAGCGCGTTCGAGGGATGATCGTCGTGAATCGGCATATCCACAATAACATGTATATACATGTTATCTTGGTTTGTGTCAAGTAAAAAGGGAAACTCGTCATCGGTCCCCACGGGAGCAAAATTGCAAAACGAACTCTCGTAAGTCCCTAGAATAGATACACTTATGCTTTGGCAATGTGCAAAGAAGCCCATTCCTGCCCTACTCTGCGGGTGGGAGGATGACCGCGACTACGGCAGTGGTCCATTGTCCGTGGTTGTTGAAGTAGGAGCCGCGCATCCAGACGAGGGCGGTTCGGGAGTCGTTCCACTTGGGAATGATGGGGCGGAGATTGTCGTACGTGGAGTTGCGTGTGATCGGAGTCCACGTCCATTTACCGGAGTGCTGCTTGCGTGTACCGCGAAACAATTCGTAGTGTCTGCGGTGGTCCGCCTGACTGACGATTGGGGCGCCGCTCACCGGATCGGCGTCGGTCGAAATGTAAACGATGTCGGGATTCTTGGGATCGAGCGCGCCCAAACCGGAGTAGTCGTCTTCGCCGGGATATAGGCGCGTGCCCGCGTGGGCGATTTCCTCACTATGCCACGCGGCGCCGTCCCAGCGCGCGTAGTGATACCGCAAGTCCATGCCACCCTGACCACGCGGCAAACCTCGGCCATCGATTTGGCAAGAAAACAAGACGTAGGGGTGCCCGGTGGGGTCCAATTCCAAATCAATCATCCATGCGACGTCATCCGGAGTTCCCTGGAAGATTTTGGTGAGCTCCCAAGTGGCGATTTTTGCGTCGGTCGATGTGCTCAACGGGCCAACCGGCGTCCCATTCGATTGGTAGATGGTGCCGTTCCGCAAATATGCGTGATACAGGCTATTGTCAAAATTGCGAGGATGATCCTCGGTGGCGACGAAATGAATCGTGCCTTTGCCATCCTCGGCGTACTTCAGGTATGGGCTATAGCCACCTTTGCCGTAGAGCCAGTGGCCACCATAGATCCATGTCTGGCCTTCATCCTTCGAGACCATGTAATTAGGCTCATGATGGAGGCCGCGATAGAAATTGAATATGCGCCCGTCCGGCAGACGAAACAGATTGGCATAGGTATCGTTGTTGCCGGCGTACTTGGTGTCGGAACCGGGCGTTTCAACGCTCAGCGCGGGACCCCACGCGAGCGCATCGTGGGGTTCGGAGATGCGGTAATACATCTTTCGCTCGGCGGCATGCTTCGAGTACATCGCGATGTATCGGCCGTCGGGCCGCACAAGGAAGGCGGGAGCATCGTGATCATCTTGCTCGAGATGCGCATGCAGAACCATCGTCGCGGTCTTTTTTGCGGCGAGGTCATAGACAGCTATTTCGACGTTGCCCCATCGCGGGTCGGAAGCGCCTGATTGGAACGTGCCGATCGCGCGCACCGAACCGGCAATCAGTTTGCCGTCATCCACGACGACGCGCGGATCCATAAACCAAGACCATGCGCCGTTGTCATTGAGCTGAATCAGACTTCCGGCGATGTAATTCGCGGGAAAAGAATCGCCGGTGCCTAGGACTGCCCCCGAATAGGCGATCAGAAACAGCGCAGTCAAGCCGAGCAGACCAGAAATTATATTAATCGAGTAGCGCGTGGCTCGCGAGAGGAAGCTTGGATCCATCGAATCGGTGGTGCAGTCAGGGCCGGAACAGACAGACCTGAGCGATTCTCATAGCTGCCAAAATCAGACCATATCACGAAATCGCAGTTTCACTTCCAAAGCCTTTACTGCTCCAGCGAGACTCTCGCGCCGCGGCAGATATACATTGTCACGTGCTCGAAAGGCTCCCCATACGGATGATTCACATATCCGCTCCTTACAAGGATGAGATTAGCGAACAGATTGGCGCGATCATCGCGGGGCGCTGTTGAGTGCCCCGATGTCAGTGCGAATGAGTTGAGGATAGCGCTCTAGCAAGGATCGCCTGGCGTCGCGCCATTCCTTCGTCTCTGCTTGCTCTGTCCGGGCGGTTGCGATCTGCGCTTGTACAGCCTCGAGGGCCGGGCCGCCTGGAATCTTTCGGATACTGATGAAATGGTCGGGGTCGAGCGCCCGCATCCAGACTTCGCGGGGCTTGCCGAGTTCTCTTCCCAACGTTTCGGCTGCGAGACCCTTCATTGCGGTCACCAGTCGTTCGGCAGAGTACTCGCGGCCAACGGCGCGGACAGCCGCGGCTACGAGGCCGTGGGCCGTGCGGAAGCTGATGCCTTCTTCCCGGACGAGAGTATCCGCCAACTCCGTGACGCAAAGAAAACTCCCGCAAGCCCGGAGGCGCATCCGCTCGCGATCCACTTCGGCGTGGCTCATAATGCCAGCGAAAAGGCGGAGCGCGCGCGCGGCGTCGGCGCACATGGAAAACGCCAGCGGTTGTAGGTCATCCTCACTGTCCACGATGTCCCCGAAGGGAGTATTGTGCGCGCAACTGAGCACCGCCTGGGCCTGACTGAATGCCTTGCTCGCCAGAATGCGCACGTGTTCCAAAGCCACAGGATTCCGTTTCTGCGGCATGATGCTGCTGATCTGGATGTAAGCGTCGCTCAAGCGCAGAAAACCGAACTCTTCCGTGCACCACAACAGCAAATCCTGCACGAGTTTTCCCAAATTGAGCGCCAGCACGGCGACAGCCGAGGCCGCTTCTAGAAGGTAATCGATCGCCGCGATGGCGCCATAGGAATTTACCTGCAGCCCCTCAAAGCCCAATAAACGGGCGGTATAATCGCGATCGATGGGAAAGCCAGTCGTCGTAATGGCGCAGGCGCCGAGGGGGTTCCGATTAATAGTGGCAAAGGCAGCGCGCAATCGTTGGATGTCGCGACCCAGGAATTCAACGGCGGCAAGCAAATAGTGGGCCAGCGTGGTCGGCTGGGCCGGCTGCGTGTGCGTGTAAGCGGGCATGATGGTTCCCACGTGTGACGCGGCAAGATCGAGCAGCACCTGGCGCGCGTCCGCGGTTTCTTCCGCAATTCTCAGGATTTCGCGACGCAACCACATGCGGTACATCGTAAGATCGATGTCGTTGCGGCTGCGCGCGGTGTGAATCTTGCCCGCTACCTCTTCGCCGCAAGCTTCGACCAGCAGTTCTTGGACGTAAAAGAACAGGTCCTCGCAGCGTCCGTCGTAGCGCGTCGCCAAAATCTTGGGACGATCGAGACGGGCGATTGCTTCAAGGCACCGGCGGGCATCCGCCGTCGGAATAATGTTTTGACGCGCGAGCATCAAGGTGTGAGCCGAATGGATTTCGAGCAGCGCATCCAGAAAATACTTCTTGGCGTCTTCGAAATTCACGGCCAGAACGGTTTCAGCATAGACGGGGGCGGGAAAGCGGTCGGAAGACTTGGACGGCGCTTCGGAGGGGTGGTCCAGTTCATTCAAGGAGCGCACCCCCCACTAAGGAAAACGCAGAACTATCAGCCGCTGGGCGCTTGGCGGCCCCAGCCAAGGAGAGAGTCATCCCGCAGGTCTCCTCTCTTCGACTCGCCCGCGCATGAGTCTAGCAGCGGCACTAGAAAACATCGAGTGGCCTTACCATCTAACTCCCAATCCGAAATTGAGAATTCGGCCCTGGAGGACTGTGGCTGAGGGTGTGCCGAAGCCCGACGGAAAACCGGTGACTTGTCCACAATGCGTGGGGTCCAAGGTAAAGCCATTGGCAGTCTTGGGGCAACCTGTGGTATCTACCAGGACTCCCCCCGTTTTCAGGCTTGTGACATTGGGGTGATTGAAAATATTAGTGGCTTCGGTCAAAAACTGTGCCCGGATTCGTTCCTTCAGGGTGAAGAGCGTTCTCGTATAGCGTAGGTCAAACTGATAAACGTTCGGTCCGCGGAGGGTGTTGCGTCCAATGCCGAGCGACCGCGTGATGCTGGTCACAAGTGAGTCACCGTTGAGGTTGGCGTTTGCAGTGACGTTCTGTTCGTCGCCCGAGGCGATGTTCGTCAGCATGGCCAACTCGTTGTCATTCAGCACGCGGTTCACCAATGAGTTCTCGACCTTCAGGCGAGGAGACCACACCACACTGGCCGTGAAGGACTGTGGCCGATTGATGTAGCTGTTGCTACGGTCACGCAGTCGATTCGTCGCATCTTCGACGTACACGAGGTTTTGCTCAAAGCCGTTAACGTCGGGAGCGTCGCTGATGGTATGCGAATAGATATACGCTGCGCTTGCGACCAGGCCGAGCGAGAAGCGGTGTTCGTAGTTGACCTCCAGCGCGTTATAGCTCGAGCTCGTGCCCACGTCCTGTATTGTCACGTTGTTGAACGCCGGGTTTGCACGCGTTCCCGCATTCACCCTTGGGTCGAACACGGGTCGGTTATCGAGCAGAAAACCCAGCGGATTAATGAGATTGATGTTGTGCAGCCACTGCAATTGCCGCCCGCCCGTGTTCACATACGCGAACGTCAAGGCATCGTTCTTTGAAAGCTCCCGCGATATCTGGAGGGTTGCGGTCATCGCGTAGGCGTTCTTGAAATTCGGCGTGACTGTGAATACCGATGGAATCGCCGGAGCAGTCGCTGTCGTCAATGGCTGCGGGAAAGAAGGCGCCCCCGGCGATGAGGGAGACAGCGACGCGTTGAACGACCGGCCAGAACCGTCGTTAGAAAGCGCGTTGAACCACAGATTGGTCGGAGGCGCGTCGTAGAACATCCCCCACGAAGCGCGCACCACGGTCTTGCTACCAAGCCTCCAGGCTAAGCCCAGACGTGGCGACACGTCGCCGGCCGGATTGTGAAAGTCCCGCGAGAAGGGAAAAGGGGCGGCCGCGTTCGGCGAAGGAGACAAAAAGCGATCGTAGCGAATCCCGTAGGTGACCAGCAAAGACGGCCGTAGCTGCCAGCTATCCTGCCCAAAGAAATTGAAGAAATTGGAAATGTAGCCCACGCGCGTATTGCCGATCAAAGCATTTACCGTGTCATAGGACTTTGGGTTCGCACCGCTCACAGCGGCCTGGTACGCAGCGACCGAACCGAAGACGTACTGCGTGAAACTGTCGCCCTGCTGCACGTCGATAATGCGCGAATAGCCGAACCCCCCTTTGAAAGTGTGTGGGCCGCGGATGTAGGTGAGATTGTCGTTCCAGCTTGGGATTTTTTCCGCAAACACATCGCCCGTGGAGACGCTTCCGCCAAAATTAGCTATCCCAGAGATGGTTACTGCGGGCTGAGCCCCCGTCAGAGCGCCCGCGATGTGCTTCTCATTCCGGTAGGGATAGGAGAAGCGAAACTCGTTGACCATCAGCGGTGATATCGTACTCACCCATTGTAGTCCGCCGACGTGTGCACGGTCCCGAAAGTCTGACTCCGCGGAAATCAGGTTCATCCCGCCAACGGCGGTGTTGAAGGGATACTCGTTCCGGAAGTAATTGACGCGAGCAAAGACGCGGTTCTCTTGATTGATATCCCAATCCCCGCGGACATCCAGAAACTGCGCATGCTGCACGGAAGGCGCAGTCCCGAACTGCGAGGTGGGAATGCCGGCGCCCTCGAGGGCCGTCTGGTTTGCGGCGTTGACCGTAATCGGCACAGGTAGCGCGCGGTACAGGTGCTCGTAAGCACCGAAGAGGAAAAGTTTGTCTTTCTTAAGAGGACCTCCGGCATTCATGCCGTAGGAATTCATAAGCAAGTTCGGCTTCGGTAAGGTTGAGGAGAGAAGAATTGGTCTCGCGGTGGTATCGACAGGTCCGCGAATCCATTGGAACATGCCGTGGAGATCGTTGGTGCCTGAACCTGTGATGACGTTATAGATGTTTCCTGTGGTGCCGCCAAACTCGGGAGCGAAGCTGTTACTTACGGTCTGGACCTCGCTCACATAAACGGACGAAATCGGGAACAGGCGAAGACCGTAGCGATCACTCTCCGTGTCTACCATCCCATCCATCTGATAGTTGATGCGATCCACGAAGCCATTGGTGTTTAGCGTGCGCGGGATGCCCAGTTCCGGGTTGGGATGTCCACTGACTCCGGGCTGAAACATGATCCAGTTATACGGGTTCCTCGAGGTCAACGGCAGACTCTGTACCTCATCCTCACTAATCGTTCGGCTGATATTCGTTCGCGCTGGATCAAGGACGGGCGCGCCGCCGCTGACTTCAATCGACGTGCTCACCGCGCCCAACTTGAGCGCGCCGTCTACCACGGCTTCGCGGCCTGCTTGGAGGACGATTTCAGTGAACTTGAGCGTGGTGAACCCGTCCTTCACTACGGTTACCGTGTATGTTCCGAGGGGAAGCGAGACAATCACATAGTAGCCGTCTTCGCCGGAATCGACGTTGCGCCAATACCCCGTTGCATTATTAAGGGCCGTGACTCTGGCGCTGGCCACAGGTTGGTCGCTGGGGTCGCTGATGCGACCGCGAATGGTGCCGTTGATCGATTCTGATTGCGCCCGCGTGGCTGGTGCGCAGGTTAGAAGGAAGAGGACGACCAGCGCCACAAGACTCGAAGTGCAAAAGTAGACGAAAAGAGACCCACGTTTTTCATCGCGCATTTTGAGCACCCCAGATTTCTTCCCCGGACCCGACTTCGTAAGTGTGTCTCAATGGCGAAGATGAAACAAGGCCGCTTAGCAAAATTTGAGGAGACACTGCGCAAGTTCGCTGCTCTTTAATATCGAATACCTCAGCGGGACAGGGTTTTTCGTCAAAAACAGTTATAGAAGTCGTCTCAAATTTCGATCTCGCCAGTTTCCGTTCCACTTGGTTGTGCAACTGGCAAAGGATTTGGCAGTGGAGGTTCTGTCCCAACATCAATTTGCCGCGGCCGGCTGGTCACGCAGGAAGGCTCCCAAATCCTCATACTGGTCCGTCGCAATGTAATCGACGTGGGCATTGACCGCCGCCCGCCAACGCAAATCCACAGCCGCGCGCGAACCAAAGTTATAGCTGCGGAACCAGCCGTGGCAACTCAATTCAGCGGGTGTTGCTCCATCGAGCGTATAGAAGCGGATCCAAAGGCCTTGTTTGTGTGCGTAGCTCACGAGCTCCATTAGGCGCTCGTTCTTCTCGGTTGTCCACGAGCCCGCATTTGCGGGACCACCAGCTTCCACGACATTCCAGGAGTTATTCCACCACCGGTGATAATCATCCGCAGCGTTCGGCTCAAGAATTTCTGGCTTGGCTAGAGAATCTTTCAAGTTTGTGGGTACCGCACCAAAGATGAAAAGTTTGGATCCGACGGGGCGCCGGTCATAGAAGGCCACCTTCTGCGCCTCCGACTGTCCGCTGAGGACAAGAATGGGTTTGACGTCCAGCGGCGCAACTCTGTGGATATCGGCCGAACGTGTGGCCGTCGAGATCCAGTCCCCATACTCACTGAGGAGGTTCCAAATTGCAGCGAGGTGCTCGGGTTCCTCGGACTTGAGGTCGAGGTTTAAGGTGATGAGGGGCCAGCTCCGGCGGTCTCCTTCCCGCAGGGCCTTTTCCACAATCGGGCGAACACGCTCGAAAAAATAGTCGCGCATGGCAGGTTCGTTGCCGCTTACGGACGAGCCATGAGTAAGAACGGACCTCCCTTGTCCGGTCTTCGGATCTGTATACCAATATAGGTCTTGCTCAATGGCGAGTGGCGTACCGCTGGACAGTGCTCTGTCGATTCGGTCCGGCCACCATTCGAAGTAGGGGTAACAATTGTGAGCATCCATCAGCGAGCGCGCCCCGGGACGAACTGCGTCGGGCACGATTCGTCCTTCAGCGCAAAGGAGCAACATAGAAACGAACACGAGCATGGACGGCCCGAGAAGGCTATTGCCGTGGGTGCGGGACGTTTGCAGCGTGTTGTTATCCATTGGGATCAAACCTCGCGGTCATTGGTTAGAAATGATTCGCGTTTGGTTCTCTGTATTCGGCAGGTTCCCTTACGTAACCGAGCGTAAAATAGGAACTAGAGAAAAACAAGGAAGCAAACATCTACGATATGGACTGTCGCTGAATTTATACATTATTCTCAGCTTCACTTTGTTATCAGAGAGCTGCGGACCTTGACGTAACCTGGCTTGATGACGGAGTAGATTAAATCGCAACGCCGGTCATAGGGAAGAAAGGCGCTCTTCATCGCGTTGATGGTGATCTTTTCAAAGTCCTCCAAGGACAGACCAAAGGTGTCCCGAGCCGCCTCGAATTCGCGGGTCATCGTCGTGTCGCTCATCAACCGGTTGTCGGTGTTGAGAGTGACGCGAAATTTCTCCTGATAGAAAATCTTAAAGGGATGCTCGGAAAGGCTGCGGGCGGCCCCCGTATGAACATTGCTGATCAGGCAAATTTCCAGGGGAATCCTCTTGTCGAGAACATATTGAGCGAGGTCGCCTAATTTCACGGCTTTACTCTGGGCGACGGCAATGTCATCGATCAATCGCGTCCCGTGTCCGATGCGGTGCGCTCCGCAGTATTGAATGGCCTGCCAAAT
>Ga0134086_10000138_pt1 | contig 17211 bp, 18 predicted proteins | sample 15_taG_13_FD_94459 | JGI IMG/M metagenome (GOLD analysis project Ga0134086, IMG submission 94459) | Grasslands soil microbial communities from the Angelo Coastal Reserve, California, USA - 15_D_Glu_40cm_2_24_1 metaG | ecosystem: Environmental > Terrestrial > Soil > Grasslands ...
AGAAAATGCGTTTGTCCAGCTTGCCCCCTTCCCCACCGCAAGCGACGGGCGAGTTTCCCTCCCAGTAGGACACGCCCCGATTCTGCAAAGTGCCGCGCTTGCCGGAGGCGCCCGAAAAGGGATCGAATATCCATATCTCCTTCCCCGTTTCTGCGTCCAGCGCGATGGCCCGGCTGGCGGGTGTCGTGAAATAGACCACTCCATCCACCATCAAAGGAGTGGTTTCAAATGCTTGGATATGTTGGGGACCGCTGAATGAACTCCAATTCGTTTCTCCGGTGTGATAGGTCCATACTCTTTGAAGCTTCTGGACATTCGCTCGGTTAATCTGGTTGAGCCGAGAAAATCTCATGCCTCCGGGATCGTGTCCATAAGACCGCCACTCTTGATCGACGGACTCCGGCGAAGCTTGCCCGAAGGCAAAGCCGCACGCCAGGAAAAACCATGCCAAATTACAAACCAGACGAGCCATCAGGAGTTCCTCATTACGATAGCGCTTGCCAAACAAACATCGTCCAAATTTTTGGCAGCAGACCTCGTGCGCTTTCGGCTCCGCGCGCCATGAAAATGGAGTTCGGAGAGAAGTTCGGTCAGTCTGTGATACAGGCCTCGCTGGAGGCGATTGCTTGGAGGTCGAGATACACTGTGACGGCACAGATCCTGCTTAGCAGACTGACGCGCGCCGGTAAAGGTACCACGTTTTGTGGCACCGGGAAAACGGGAAGGGCGCCGAGCAATGCCTCGAACAGCCCTGGGCGCAGCAATCGCCTCCGCTCAGGAGGTGTGAGGCCATGGAGAGCACAGGAGTGTATCGCAAACCTAGCTACGCCTTCCCACCAAGTTTGCTACAACGAATTGGGAGATGCTTACCTAGAGAGATGCAACAGATACTGGCTCACCCGCAACCTGGTTCATCACTGCGAACGTTTAGGCTCGAGGGTCACCTTACAACAGAAAGCAGCATAAGATGGGGGTATTTTCAGAGCAGCAGGCTGATGAAAAACGAGAAACACCCCCATTGCCGAGCTTCAGAAGCGCCTAAATGGCAAAGCGGGAGTGCCAGGTATGCAACGGTCCGGTCAGGAGCGGCATGCCTTGCGGCAGGAAAAAGACATTTTCATGGTCGCCTGTGTTAATGGCCACAAGCTCCGAAAGAACCTCTGTTTCTTGCGACCGCTGTCACAGCGCCGGGCATTGAGTGAGGAAAACGATCGCGTCATGCGGGCCGTGCGACGTTTTCCCAACCGCGCTTATGGCTCCGTGTATTTGAGCCCAAGCTATCTCGATTTCAGTCTAGAGGAGTTCGATCGCTGCGTGCGGGACGGCCCCATGGTCAGCGTTGGAGAGCTGGAGGCTGATAAGCGCTGCAACGCTCCTGAACTGGATCCTATCGTCGAGCAAGCGGTCTCCATGAAGGCGCCTATCCTGCAACACACCTGGCTCAAAGTCGGCGGCAATGAGCCTGGCGAGTCCACTCCTTATGACTTGGTCGAACTCGCTGAGCGACATCCCGAAGCGTCCTTTATACGCGCCCACACGGGAGGAGACTGGGAACAAGGGATCCGCATTATCCGCCAGGCGAGAAATGTGGCGGGGAGCCGACATCCCTGAATCGGCGAAAAGATTGATTCTAGGCGGAAACATACGCCGCCTATTAACACCCATCCTGCAAAAGAAAGGATACCGGGTGTGATAGTCGACACGAACGTGAGTCTCTCCCGTTGGCCCTTTCGACGTTTGGTAGGGGACGAGCCTGCCGAACTGGTTGCCAGGCTGCGGAAGCAGAACGTCGGGCAAGCTGGGGCAGGGAGTTTCGACGGAATTCTCCATAAGGACATTACCGGCGTAAATACCAGGCTCACGAAGGACTGCCGCGCGTTCGGTCACGGCATGCTCGTGCCCTTCGGATCGATAAATCCCAAGTTTCCGGACTGCCAAGAAGATGTTCGGCGCTGCCAGGAAGAGCACAAGATGCCGGGAATCCGGCTGCATCCTAATTATCACGGATATACTTTGGACGATCCGGCGTTTGAGGAGTTATTAAAGTTGGCCCTTACTTGCCGGATGATCGTACAGCTTGTCCTAAGCATGGAAGACGTGCGTACTCAGCATCCACTCATGCGCGTACCGCCGGTCGATGTTGCGCCGCTGGCTGAGCTGGTCAAACATCAACATGGATTGCGGCTGGTCGTCCTAAATTGGACTCCCGGACTCCAGTCGGGGGAATTGCAAACGGTGTTGGCGCCCACTGGACACGTCTATTTTGATATCTCCACGGTTGAAGGAGTAGGAGGAGTCGCTCACCTGGTCGAGCAGGTCTCTCTCGAGCGAGTCTTGTTTGGCTCCAATTATCCCTTGTTCTATTTCGAGTCGGCTCTCCTAAAAATGCAGGAATCGGGCCTAATCGAAGCGCAGAAAAATGCTCTCTTCGAGGAAAACGGACGGCTACTCCTTGCGCCCACGGGTCGCGAAGGCTATGCCCTTAAATCCCTATGAAACTGATAACGCTAGTGCTCGTTGCCACCTTTCTTACTCTCTCGTCTCTTTGCGTTCAAGGGTCTCCGGAAGACGGCCTTAGCCGATGGAAGGACCAAAGTGTGCAGCAGCCGGCCGATGACCCGCTTCTCCGATGGATGAACAAGATCGCACAGCAGGAACTTCAGGCGCGGGAGAACGCCATCGCCCAGATTCGCACGGTGGCCGACGCGGAACGCCGGAAGCAAGTGGTGCGCGAGGAAATCCTCCAGATATTGGGCGGTCTGCCGGATTACAACGGGCCGCTCCATGCAAGAATTGCGGGCCGCATCCAAGCTGAGGGCTACGCCATCGAAAAGGTTATTTTCGAGAGCCTGCCCGGCTTTTTTGTCACCGCCAATCTTTACCGGCCCAATCAACCGGGTCGCTATCCCGCGGTTCTATTTCAGTCCGGCCACACCCAAGAGGGGAAGCCGGAGCCACAGAGGGCGGCAGCCAACCTGGCATTGAAGGGTTTCGTGGTGCTGTGTTTCGACCCTATCGGACAAGGCGAAAGGGAGCAGACTTACGACCCCCAACTCAAGGCGCCTGCGGCCGGTTGGTCAGTCAACGAGCATATACAGGCGGGAGCCCAGGGCATCCTCGTTGGCCAGAGCGTGGCCCGCTACTTTATTTGGGACGCGAAACGAGCTCTCGACTACCTGCTCAGCCGGCCTGAAGTGGATGCTGCAAACGTGGGAGCTGCGGGTTGCTCGGGAGGCGGAGCATTGACTATGTTCATTGGGGCTCTTGACCCGAGGCTCAAAGCGGTCGTCCCTGCCTGCTTTCCCAATTCATATCGGCTCCTATTTGCGGGGCCAGATCCCGATTCCGAAATGAGTTTTCCCGAATTGCTTGCGCACGGGCTGGACACGGTGGATTTTGTGGAATTGTCTGCCCCAACGCCATGGTTAATTCAAGCAACCGAAAATGATTATTTCACGCCCCCCGGGGCAAAGCTTGTCTACGACGAAGCGCGACGCTGGTTTGGACTTTACGGCGCTGAAGACAAGGTGGGTTTCTTCGTGGGTCCGGGCCCTCACGGCACTCCGCTCGAAAGTCGAGAGGCTGTCAATAAGTGGTTGATCCGCTGGCTTAAAGATGGCAAGGGCGATTTTCACGAACAGCCGGTGCACCTCTATGCCAATGATGAACTTCTGGTAACACAAAGCGGCCACGTGGAGGATGAGCCGGGAAGCCGGAAGGTCTACCAGTTGATTTTGGACGATTTTCACGCGAAACAAAGGCCGGGAACAATACTAGAACTTCAAGAGGAATTGCACAGGCTGCAAGTTCCTACGGACGGTTCCTCTCCGGCTGTGAAGGTTCTGGACGAGTCGAGCGGCCAGCAGGGCCAGCGACAGCACATTCGATTTGCGAGTGAACCGGGAGTCGAAATTGATGGAAGGTTGTACATTCCGCCTTCCCCTGTCCGAAAACCAGCCGTGCTGCTCGTGGCGGATGGGATGACCAGCCACTGGATCTTATCGACGGGTATGTTGGCGGAAAGAATCTCTGCCACGGGACGAGTTGTGCTCCTTCTGGAACCCCGTGACTCTCCTGGAGAAAGTGCGCGGCGGCCATATCTCGGGAATTGGCTGACCAACTCACGGGCTGACCAGATCGGGCGAAATCTGCCGGCGATGCGCGCCCATGACATTTTACGAGGTGTGGATGTTCTCGCCGCTCGCAGTGACGTGGACCCGACCTCCATTCGCGGCGCCGCCCGAGGTGTGAGGGGAATCTGGCTTTTGTTGGCGGCAGCGATCGACCCCCGAATAAGCAAAGTCTGGTTGGATCGCACACCCTACAGCCTCCGGGCTGCTCTGGAAAACTCCATGAACACCGACTTGTTTGATGCCGTGATTCCCAGCTTTGCGCTCCAATGGGACCTGGGTGATCTTACCAAGGCCATGGGGAACCGGTCGATCCTATGGACTGACCCGACGAATTGGATGGGGAGGACCGTTGCTGCCGGCCCATCCTACCAGTATCGCTATGTGATCGGCGACACCACGGATCTCCAAGATGAGCAAGACAACATGTTCATCACCGAGTTCATCAAGTGACGGTCCATTACGCTTCATCCTGCGGATCACGCCTCGCCTACGTGCGGATTCAGGGCCTTTGCGTACTCGAAAGCACCGAAAAAGCATTTCAGGCGTCGTGGATACGCATTCAGCGGAGCCAACGCTCTAGATTATTCGAAACAAAAGCATCATCGCTGAGATGCGGGTAGCATGTGCAGACCCGGTCAATCTCTTCGATCTGTCCCGGAGAGACATCTTCGTTAGGATCCAAGCACCAGCGGCCTTCCAGGAATCCTTGGCGGCGTAGAATTTCGTGCAGGCCTGCGATGCAACCCGCAAAATTGTTTCGAGCGTCGAAGAGGGCGGCGTTTGAGTCGGTGACTTCAGCGGAGCGGGCAAGCAAGTCCGCTGTCAGCTCCCGATGTTCGCGACATTGCCGAACTTTCTCCAACAATTCAACCGCATGCTTGGTCCACACGGCCCAATGCCCCAGCAGGCCCCCAACGAAATTAATGCTGACGGTGCGATCCTTTGTCCGCATACGGAAGTCTGTGAGCAGATCGCCAACGATGTTGTCGTCATTGCCGGTATAAAGGGCGACTTCGGATTCCCTGCCGCTCTCGGCCAGGGCGCGAACGACATCAAGGGTGTGGTAGCGGTTGAAGGGGGCCACCTTAATCGCCACCACGTTCTCCACCTCCAAAAGCTGTCGCCAGAATTGTAATTCCAAGACGCGACCGCCAACCGCGTGCTGTAGGTAAAATCCAACAATGGGAGTGACTTCAGCAACCTCGCGACAGTGATCGATTAGCTTTGGTATGGAAGCTGACCCTAGCGCGCTCAGGCTTAATAAGCCCGCGTCGTAGCCAAATTGCCGCGCCAATCCAGCCTCTCGAATCGCTTGCGAAGTTTGTCCGCAGATGCCCGCGATCTTTAGGAAGCGCTTTCCGAGCGCTTGCTCGCATTCGCGGGCGGTCTCGACGGCAAGCTTCAGAACTGGATCAAAAAGGCCGATCCGGGGATCGCGGATGGCAAACTGCGTGGTGTGTACCCCGACGGCGAGACCGCCCGCGCCGGACTCGCAGTAGTAGCGCGTGAGAGCGCGCTGGCGTCGCTCATCCAGCTTCCGATGGGAGTTTAAGGCAAGGGGATGCGCCGGGATCACTACACCCTGAAGTAGAATCCGTCGCGCTTCGGGATCCATCGGGGCAGCTGCAGGCATGGGGTTCAGAACCTACCGTCAGCGACTTCAAATCTCGTGGGTTTGCCGAGGCTCACACCGCCGCGCTCGACCCAATGGGCAACCCACTCGAGCAGCCCTTCAAGTGTGACTTCGGGTCGTCCAAGCAGGGAATGACACAGTGCGGCATTGCTCAAGAGTGCGAAGTCTCCTTCTTCCCCCTTAAAGAGCGGCTCACGGTGTAACAAACGTGCAAAGGATTCTGCCGCGCGTCGGACGGAAATGATCTCCGGGCCGGTCACGTTCAGAATGCGTGCCGGTGACGAACATTGCTCGAGGCAGCGCAAAGCGTAGGAATTGGCGTCGCCCTGCCATATGGCATTTAGAGCAGGAACTGTCAAATCGATAGGTTGGCCAGCAAAAACTTTCCGTGCGATATCCTCCAACACACCGTAGCGCAGATCCACGGCGTAGTTCAATCGGAAGAGCAAGCAGGGAGTGCCACGCTCTTGTGAGTAGTATTCAAAAACACGCTCCCGCCCCAAGCAGGATTGCGCGTATTCACCGACCGGACCTGGTGGATCGCTCTCAACAGATCCCCCAGAATTCAGCTTAACGAGAGGGTATACATTTCCCGTTGAAAAAACGACGATTCGAGAGGTTCGAAAGTGGCAGGCGACGTGGGCGGGGACGACGGTATTCGTGGCCCAGGTAAGGTCGGGCCGGTCCGTTGACCCAAATTTCCGTCCGGAAAGAAAAAGGACGTTTGCGCAGGCAGGCAGTTTTGCGACCTCATCACGGTTCAAGAGATCGCAGGTGATCGTCTCAATGCCGTCCCGATTCAGTTCATCGACCAGAGCCAGTGACGAGAACCGGGATACGGCAATGACCTTGCGACGTACTCCTTCGGCGTTCGCTGCGCGCCTGATTCTGCGTGCCAGCGAGGGGCCCATTTTCCCGCCGGCCCCCAAGACAATGAAATCGCCCTTCAGCCGCCGAACCGACTCCCGGTCGAGCGCACTCGGTGTGGCCATCTGCTCTTCAAGGCTTTCCACCGACTCGATAAAATTCATGAATTGTACGTTCCGCGGTTATCGTCTGCAATTTTACCGCGCGCTTCAATTATTTAGAGTGCAACTCTTGAGCACTCAAAATCCCAGCGAAATTATCTCATAGTTTGTCCGACCTGGGGTCGACGACCAGACCGCGCATTAGGGCGAAAGCTTCGATTAGACAGCCGTCCATTAGCCGCCCTTGTTCCCGAAGTGATCAGGTCAACGGAACGGACGTAATCCATTCTGCGAATACGTGATATCAGAAAGATTTTTATGACCGACAGAGATCCCGAGGTTTCGGCGACGTGTTACAATCGCACCCTCACAATCGGCCGCGCAAACTTGCCGGCGGCATTCCCGCAGAGCGTTTCATCATGCGAATGCGACAGATGACCAGGCAGGACATTGCGGATGGGATGCGCTTGAAAGACCTCGCCCAGTGGAACCAGACCGAGGCAGATTGGGAGCGCTTTCTCTTCGCCAGCCCCGAGGGATGTTTCGTAGCCGAAATTGACTGCCGGGTGGTCGGAACGGCTGCGACCATTATCTATGAAGATCATTTCGCCTGGATAGGGATGGTCTTGGTCGATCCAGGTTTTCGAAACCGCGGAATAGGCAGCGCACTACTTCAAAGGGCCATCGAACATCTCGAATCGCGAAGCATCGCTTGCATGAAGCTCGATGCCACGCCGCAGGGGAAGTCGATCTACGAGAAGCTCGACTTTGTGAGCGAATACGAAATCGAGCGGTGGACGCTGAAAAGGCCGCCGGCTCGGGTGAACTGGGAAGGGTTAAGTCCCGAGCTCCACGAAGTTTTACAGGTGGATCGCGAAGTTTTCGGGGCCGATCGCAGCGCACTTTTGCGGTCGCTGTCGGAGTCGGCGCCGGACTTCGTCCAGGTTCTCAGGCCACACACCGGTGTAACTGGGTACACTTTCGGCCGTCGCGGCTCACTGGCTGACGAGCTCGGCCCGTGGATTGCCTACGAAGAACGCGCGGCCGCAGAGTTACTGGACTCCTTTCTGGCGCGGTCTTCGAGAGAGCTTGTATTCGTCGATTGTCTAAAATCTAATTCGTGGGCTATCGGCTTGGTTCGTGCGCGAGGTTTCGAATTCGGGCGTCCACTGACGCGGATGTATCGAGGCGACAACATATTCCCTGGACGTCCGGACATCGTCTGTGGCATTGTCGGCCCTGAGTTTGGATGACGGCATTCGAGACCAGTGAGGAGTGCTCCGTAAGGCCCGCAGCCTCTTGACCGAAAGACCGACGCCGCGGTGCTGTCGGCAAGCAGAGTAATGCAATGAGTAAAATACTGCAGGGGAGATCTTTCTATGGGTGGTGGATTGTTGTTGCGGCATTCCTCAATTTATTCTTCACCACGGGAATCGTTTATTATGGTTTCCCGGTTTTTTATCCTTCATTAATTGATTCCTTGGGATTCAGTCGGCAGCAGGCAACTGCCGGTATTTTTTTCGGCTTTGTGGTCATGGCTCCGTTGTTCGGCTTACTCGCTGGGGCGTTGATCGATCGGGTTGGGGCTCGAGCTGTGATCCTTTGTGGAATCGCTTTCGTTGGCCTCTCACTCGTTTTTATGGGGATCATTGAAACGCCCCGGCAATACTACCTGCTCTGCATCACGGAGGTGGTGGGTTATGTGTTGGCCGGGCCCATCCCCAACCAGGTACTGATTGCCAACTGGTTTCGCACCTCGCGTGGAAGGTCCATGGGCTATGCTTACTTGGGACTCGGTCTGGGGGGCGCGGTTTCTCCAATCCTGATCCATTCCTTAATCGAAAACTTTGGCTGGCGACGGGCGTTCGAAGCCATCGGCGTTTCAATCCTTGCAGTTCTCTTTCCGGTGGGAATATGGATCACACGCTCGACACCGCGGGAAATGGGTCTGCTCCCTGATGGGGCCGCGTCCGATGAAGCCGCAGGGGATGGCATTGAGGTACACCCGGTTCCCGTCCGGATGGCGATTCGAACGTCGAACTTCTGGCTTCTGCTTGTGGGCAGCACGCTCACTATCGGCGCCATTGGCACCGTCACTTCGCACTTCATTCTTTTCCTGAACGACAACGGCTATTCCAGAGGCTGGGCTTCTCGTGCTTTGAGCATTCTGCTTGTTTCCAGCCTGGCGGGAAGGGTTACGGTGGGTTACGTTGCAGACCGTTTTACTCGAAAAAACGTGATGGCCTTATTCTATTTGGTTCTGGCGCTTGCCATTTCGTTATTGTTTATCGGTCACAATTCCGCGGCAGTCTATGGATTCGCAGTGGTGTTTGGTTTCGCGATGGGCGCGGACTACATGCTTATCCCGCTGGTGGCCGCGGACTGTTTCGGACTCACGTCACTCGGGAAATTGCTCGCACTCATCATTATGGCCGACTCGCTGGGCCAGACTTATGGCCCCGTGATGGCCGGGCACATCTTCGATATCCATCACAACTACGATCTCGCCTGGGGCATCGTTACCTCCGGAGGTATCTTGGGCGCCATCACTACCTATTTCATTTCAACAACTCGCTTCCGCCATTAGACAGGAGGAGCAAAAGAGCGGACATAAATCTCGACGGCACGCCCAAACAATTCCTGGAATACATCAAGCGATTTCGCTTGCATTGCGTCATGATGTCGGGTTTCGTTGATTGGCCCTAGTCGTCACAGTCATTTTCCTGAATTTCTGCGCGCAGGCTAATGCCCGGAATCATTGGGGGAAGATTAGCATGACGGGATTACGAAGGGTGATCGGAGTCGGAGTATACTGCGCCGTCTGTATGGGTGCAGCGTTGGCAGGGCAGAGGGATCCTAATCCCCTTGTGGAGGAAGGATCAAAGTCCTTCCATCGGCCAAAGGGGAAGCGCGCGGCAGTGAGCCTCAGCTTTGACGACGCCCGGACGAGCCAGGTGGAACGGGGACTCGTTCTGTTGAAAAAGGAGGGTGTGAGGGTCACTTTTTTCGTTAACCCCGAGCATGTAAAAAAACGCTTGGCAGGTTGGAAGCAAGCCGTTGCCGACGGCCACGAGATCGGCAATCAATCGCTGGCGCATCCTTGCACGGGCAACTATCCCGCCTTCTTGCAGAACGCGCTGGAGAACTACGACCTTCGAATGATGGCACATGAACTGGATGGGGCTAACGATCAAATCCAGAAACTGCTGGGGGTGAAGCCCACCCCCTTTGCCTACCCTTGCAGCCTGAAGTTCGTGGGAAGAGGACTGGACGTGAGAAGTTACGTGCCGCTGGTAGCCGAACGGTTCATTGTCGGACGGGGCTATCTTGACGAGTCTCCGAACAACCCCGCAGTCTGCGACCTTTCGCAAGCGATGGGCACGCCGTTCGATGACCTGGATTTCACCCAAATGAAAAAATCGTCGAAGACGCCGTCAAGGAAGGCAAGTGGGTTATTTTTGTTGGTCACGAAATCGGTGAACGACATTACCAAACGACAGACATCAATGCTCTCGAGCGCCTGTGTGACTACCTGAACGACCCGGCGAACGAGATGAACGAGATTTGGCTCGGCACGGTGCAAAAGATTGGCAGGTATATTCGGAAACAGGGCGAGACGAACAATTAGATCTCAAAGGCCGGGCTCCCGGGCATGGCAAATTTGCATAGAGATGACAGCTCACGCAAACTCCCCAGAGGCGGATTCGCTGGTGTGTAGCGAACGGAAGGTGCACTCGATCGTCTGGAGGCCACCTCCAGAGCCCAAGAAGGCTTCGCGATAGAAGAGGCCTCGGCCATATCTCGGCTGGCACGGACGACCACCCTCCGTCAAAACCATTTACCTGGTCACTTCCCTGAGTGGCACGGAGGCTCCGCCTCGAGCCTTGCTCATGTCGGCAGCCTCCATGAAAGCTATCATTTCCAGAGTTTCGTCGGGACTGACGGGAGGTATTCCCGTTCGGAAGAACTTGGCGATTTCCCCAAGTAAGGGACCATAGCCCTCGGGACGAGGCTCGGAGTAGAGAACGTTTTTGTCGCTAAACAAGGTTATCCCATATTTCTTTAGTCCATTCCGGAACCCTCGCATCACTCCCAAGCGACCGTCTTTCCACCTGCCTACCACAACGTCCTCGTTCGCAGTGCTCGCTCGACTTACTGACTCGCATCCCCGACCCATGAGCGTGAAAAGCATCTCCACGCTATGAATGCCATACCACATCAAATCAGGGTGGTGTGGTTCGATGGGAGAAGGACCGTAAACGCTGTACCCGATGATATGCCCCACCACATCTCCAGGACTTTTCAACCGCTGGGTTTCCTCCCAAAAACGCAAGGAGGAGGAGCTGAACCAAGGTACGCCAGTTTGTTTGGCCAATCGTGCGATCTCCGTCGCGTCCTTGTAGCTGGCGGCGAGCGGTTTGTCAATGAAGACAACCTTCTTGGCTGCCAACACCGGCTTCACTTGTTCTAGGTGGGTCCGGCCATCCACGCTTTCGAGTAAAATCGCATCGACCATTCCACACAACGTCGGAATGTCTTCAACAATTTTGATGTTCCACTTGTCTCGCAGTTCTGCTGTGAACCCATCGATACGAGTCCGGCTGTCTTCAACATCCGGACTTCCCCCCTTGAAGGCGGCGACCACACGAATTCCCGGGATGTGCTCTGGGCCGGTGGGGTCGTTGAAGATTCTCGTGAAGACGACAACATGGGAAGTGTCGAGGCCGATGATTCCTACACGGAGCGGTTTGATCGATTCCGTTTGAGCGAAGCTCATTGAGGCGAAGAACAAGACCACGGAAAGCAGAAACGCGATACCACAAGATAGATGCTGAAACAGCCGACCCATGATTCCCTCCTCGAAACTTCGGTAGACTAGCACAACAGCCGTTTCGGAGGATTGATAACCGCCAGTCTGTTGCGCTCCTGTAAGACCGCATTTTTGCGCCACTCCGCGGTCCTGCAGCAGTAGACTCCTATTTTCGCGAGCTCTGCGATTACGCGTGACCTTCGGGATGCCTCTTTCAAGGCCGCTGAGCAAAGTTTCTAAAAATCGGCAGGCAAAGCGACCTGAGCGCGTGAGAATCTGACGGCCACTGCATCAGCTTCCTTTTGAGACTCCTGGGAGGAAGCTCATAGCGAGGCGGAGATCAAGCGAGCGTTCTCGATAAATGTAGGTGCTTCCGAAGAAAGTCAAACGCTCCCTTTCCATTAATGGTGTGCCCTCCGTCGAAGTATTCAATGGCGGTTCGGTCCGCAATGCCGAGTTGATTGTAGAAATGCTTCACTTTGGCGTATTCAAAAGCGACCCGTTCATCCACGCTTGCCCACTGAGACACGGGAGCCCTCGGATCAAGGGCTAAATTCACCTTATCCGATTTGCGTCCCCCTTTGTAGTTATGTTATAATTCAGAGTTACTGGAGCAACGAGTCGGAATTCTAACATAATGCGACCCAGCACTTTTAGCCCTGCGATCCTCCGGCGCTACTTGCTCCGCCACAAGATTGCCGAGCTGCCCCAACTCAAGCGGGTCCTCGGCACCTCGGTCGATCTCACCGTCTTCCGCAAGCTGCAGCACCTCGGTTATCTCACCAGCTACAGCCATCGCGGACGCTTCTACACCCTTCAGGAAATCGCGCGCTTCGATGCTCGTGGGCGGTGGTCTCACGAAGGCGTCTGGTTCTCTCGTTACGGCTCTCTGGTAGACACCGTGGAAGCCTTCGTCCAGGCTTCCGCCAACGGCTACTACGCCCCGGAATTGGCCGACCTCCTCCAAGTCGAAGCCCAAGAGCCTTTGCGTCATTTGGTCCGACAACACCGCCTGAGTCGATCCGCAATCGGAGGCCGGTTCCTCTATACTGCCGTGGATTCCACCCTTCGACGCCAGCAAACCCTAGCGCGTCGCAGTGCCCAACAGCTACCGGTGGCGGTTCACTCCGAGGCCCTGCAGCTCTCTTCTGATGAACTCAAGGCCGCCATCCTCCTGTTTTATGGATTGCTGGACGAGCAGCAGCGCCGCTTGTTCGCGGGGATCGAGTCCTTGCGGCTCGGGCATGGCGGCGACAAGCTCCTAGCCGAGTTCCTGGGCCTGGACGTACACACCGTGGCGCGGGGCCGCGAACAACTGCTGGAGCAGAAGGTGAGCCTCGGCCGGATCCGCCGCATTGGCGGGGGTCGCTCACGGGCGGAAAAAAAAACGCCGCGGTGATCGAACAGATCGCCCATCTGCTCGAGCACGAAACGGCTGGGGATCCGATCAAGGGTCTGAAATGGCGCCGCCGAGCCACTCGGAAAATCGCCCAGCAACTCCGTCGGCTGAAGATCCAAGTCAGCGCCAGCACCGTACGGCGGTTGTTGAAACAGATGGGTTACTCCTTGCGAGTGAACCACAAGAAGCTCGAATCGGGGAACAAGAACTTGCCGCCCCGACGGGTGCGCCATCAGCAGTTTGGCTACATCGAGCGTCAGCGAAAACAATTTCTGGCGCAGGGGAACCCCATCATCAGCATCGATGCGAAAAAAAAGGAAATGATTGGAAATTTCAAGAGCTCCGGGGCTGGCTGGGAGAGGCAGCCGCAGTTGGTCATGGATCACGACTTCCGCAGCGACGCCAAAGGCATGGCCGTCCCTTATGGCATTTACGATCCGGTGCGGAATCAAGGTTTCGTGGTGGTGGGACCAGCCATGAGACCCCGGCGTTTGCCGTCGATGCCGTCACGTTGTGGTGGAAGAGTTACGGACAGAGGATGTACCGCCAGGCCAAGGGGCTGTTCATCCTGGCCGACTCGGGCGGCGGCAACAGCGCTCGTTCGCGTGGCTGGCCCTACCACCTGCAACAGAAGCTCGTAAATCCCCACAGACTTACAGTCACGGTCAGCCACTATCTCCCGGGTGCCTCTAAATGGAACCCCATCGAACACCGTGTGTTCTGCCAGATCAGCAAAAATTGGGCAGGCCAACCCCTGAAGAGCTTTCAGACGGCCCTCAACTACATTCGCGCCACCACGACTTTGACGGGACTGAAGGTGCGTGCTCGTCTGCTGCGCAAGAAATACGAAAAAGGTGAAAGGATATCAGCTCAGGAAATGAAACACCTTGCGCTGACCAGGCACAAGACGCTACCGAAGTGGAACTACACGCTGAGGCCAATGTGAAATTATTTCTGCGCAGTTCCCTAAGTTCATAAATTTTTAATGCTCAGGCACTTTGACTCGCATAGCGTTCCGTGGCGAAAGCAAAGAAATTATTTATCTATTACACTCCCGATCATGAACTCGTGTTAGCCAGGGGTTGCTTTGAGCACCAAACTCTTCGAACTTTCGCGGCTGTCAGGAGAGGCCGATACGAATTCTAGAAGGACGGGTTCCAGGTAGCTTGCAAAGCTCGGGCGTCTTGGGTTTTGGAAGTCCCCTTTTTCCACCATTTTCCAAGTGGGCGTTGCCTTGCCGTGTATAAGTGCCGCCAGTTTAGCGTGTTAGGATTTACTAGAGGAAGCTTGGGAAGCTTCTATACTGCCATTGTACGACGCCCGCTCTGAAGATTAAGCTAGCAAATTGGAGAGAGGGCTGCAATGCAATGGGTAGGTTACTGTATCTTTGCTCTGTGAAATCCAGCAACACACCCGCCAGCTCTCCAAGAACATGAGTTATGGCAAGGAGGTACAAATGGGAAGAATGGACCGGATTATTTTGGCCGGCGTAGTTCTGCTACTGGGACTTGCTCTCGCACCGCGCGGGGCAGCCCCAGCTACGGAAGCTGGCGAACTGAAGGTCACGATCCACGAATGGGACGTCCCCACTAAGGGCGCCCATCCACATGATCCTGCTGTTGGGCCAGGTGACACGCTGTGGTTCACGGAGCAGATGGCGAACAAGCTAGGTAGTCTGGATACGAGGAGCGGTGCATTCAAAGAGTATCCGCTGAAGGTGGAAGACTCCGGACCACACGGGCTGGTTGCCGATCGCGACGGGAATATCTGGTTCACTGGAAATTTTAAGGGCTACATCGGAAAGCTCGATCCCCGCACTGGAGTCGTTTCGGAATATAAGATTCCTGACCCGAAAGGCGAGGACCCGCACACCGCTGTCTTCGACAGCCAAGGCATGCTGTGGTTCACGCTCCAAGTGGCCAACATGGTGGGCAGATTGGACCCTCGCACCGGAAAAATCGACTTGAAAAAAGTGCCGACAGAAAATTCGCATCCTTATGGCATCGCCATCAACAGCAAGGGCACTCCCATTTTCTGTGAGTTTGCGACGAACAAAATGGCCAAAATCGATCCTCAATCGATGGAGATCGCAGAATTTCCTCTGCCTGAGGGCACGAGACCACGGAGAATGGCCATTGATGCTGCCGACCGCGTTTATTTCACCGACTACAGCGAAGGCCACCTCGGACGGCTCGACATGGCTTCCGAGGCGGTAAAGATGTGGGCGTCGCCTGGCGGGGCGAAGTCAGCTCCGTATGGCATCGCGATTACGCCCGACGGAATGGTTTGGTACAGCGAGTCTGGGGTGAAGCCCAACACCATCGTCCGGTTCGATCCGAAAACGGAAAGCTTTGCGCGAGCGAGCATCCCCTCCGGCGGCGGGACAGTGCGGAATATGGCAGCAACTTCCGATGGCCGGGTGTATATTGCGTGCAGCGGCGTCAATAAAGTGGGAGTCGTGGAACCCGCTCGCTGATGTCCCTCTTCCGCGAGAATCGTCTTCTGTGATTTGGAGGACGCGATGAGTTCGACAGGCGTAAAAACTAAGGAACAGATCTGCCACGGCGTATCGCGCATGGACGAGCCATGGGATGAGCCCGGCCAACGCTTCTGTGAACGATGCGGCTTGTGGTTTTGCAGGCCGCACTTCCCTGACCCGGAATGGCATCCCTGTGCCCCAGAGCAGGGCGAAAGTTGAGCAAGGGCAGTTGGCTTCCACGCGAGACCGTTGGCGATTGCACAGCAGCCTGCGCGCGAATTCTTGACGGACGCACACTCCTCCGCTAGCGTCAATATATGCGGAGCGAGACCATTCTCCGCCTGCGCGCCATGCGCAAATCTTCCAGGTGAGAAAACCCATTGCCCAACGCGATCATCACGCTCACAACTGACTACGGTACCAACGACCATCTGGTCGGAACACTGAAGGGCGTAATCCTGAAAATCAATCCCGATGTCACCATCGTGGACATCACGCACAATATCACGCCGTTTGACCTGCTCGACGCGGCGTTGGCGATCGGCTCGGCTTATTCTTACTTTCCGCCGAAAACAATCCACGTAGTCGTGGTCGACCCGGGCGTCGGGACGGAACGCCGTCCGTTGCTGGTCAGCGCTCAGAATCAGTATTTTATCGCGCCGGACAACGGCGTACTGTCCGTCGTTTATGAGCGCGAGGCGGAAAGTCTTGTCGTCCGTCACGCGAACGTCGAACACTATTACTTGCAGCCGGTGAGCAAGACTTTTCACGGACGCGACATCTTCGCGCCGGTCGCTTCCTGGCTTTCCAAAGGCTGGCAGACTCCCAGCATGGGTGATGAGATCAGCGACTACAAACGCTTCTCAATTCCCCGCCCCAAGGAAGCAGATGGAGGCTTAAAGGGCGCGGTATTGCGCACTGACGCGTTTGGGAATTTGGTCACAAATTTCCGCTCGGAAGACTTGCCGGAATCGGCGCTGAATGGCGGCGCCATCAACCTTCAAGTGGGGCCTCATCAGGTGTCGCGACTGGTGGATACCTTTGCTCGCGGGAATAACGGCGAGCCTATCGCCTATCTGGGTTCGAGCGGATACCTGGAGATTGGCGTGAACAAGGGAAGCGCGGCGCGCACTCTGAGTCTGGGCCGCGGCACCGCTGTGGTGCTGACGAAATAGGTTTGACGACGCTGGAGCTACTTGTCAACGGGGTGCCCAAAACACAGCAGATATCCGCTGTTATCAGCGATCTCGAAGGCCCTGAGTCCATCGCTTGTATTGGCCAGTTCCCGAAGCACGGGAACCCCTTTGCCAACGAACTCTGTGTACAGGGAGTCGGGATCGTCCGTGTAGATGTAGGCGTCCCAGCGAGCCCATTTGTGACGCGAACGATTCGGCTGTGGATGGACCTCGGGCGTGATGGCCTTGAACATGAGCATGACTCGGTCGCGTCCAAGGATGGCCCAGAAGTCGTCCGTATTTCCGTCGCCTCCACCCTTATAACGAACGTCGAATCCCAGCTTGGATTGATAGAACGCAAGCGTAGCGCCCAAGTCGTCGACAATAAAAAAGGGAGTAACGCTGTTCAACATGGCGAAAGCGCCGTGACTCCAAGTAGCCTAGCAGGTTGCGCGGGATTTTCCACTTGAGAAGGGGAAGCTGGAGGCATGTAGAAAGAGATAGTCCAGCATACTGGGCCGTCCCGATCATCACCTTCTGAACGGATTAGGGTGCACAACGGCCGGCTTTGCCTCAGTGCTCGAGTCAGGCCCCAAGCCCCAGGTTCTCTGGAC
>Ga0134086_10000151_pt1 | contig 16785 bp, 14 predicted proteins | sample 15_taG_13_FD_94459 | JGI IMG/M metagenome (GOLD analysis project Ga0134086, IMG submission 94459) | Grasslands soil microbial communities from the Angelo Coastal Reserve, California, USA - 15_D_Glu_40cm_2_24_1 metaG | ecosystem: Environmental > Terrestrial > Soil > Grasslands ...
ACCGGTTGGGTAGCTTGATTTCGATGTCTGTATTAGAATGAAAACAAATGTGTTGCTCAGTTCCCCGGTAGCTCAACGGTAGAGCATTCGGCTGTTAACCGAAGGGTTGCTAGTTCGAATCTAGCCCGGGGAGCCATTTCCTCTTTTGTAGGCAATCAGTTAGAGACGGTTTTCAGTGCCTCCTATTTCCAGGTCTCCCACTTCGAGTCTCATATCCGCGTTTTTCCAAGCGGCATTCGACCTTCTTCCACTCCGGCGCGCCTCTCCTCTTGAAGCAGAATCACTTACGTAACGTGTCACAACCAGCTACTTACAGGTGTAATGGAATGCAACTTCTGCCTTTCAGTTGGAAGTGCAAACCCCGACGTCCAGCTCAACGACTTGCAAAACGATCAACCAGTTCCAAAATAACGATTTGCCTCATCGCAATTCGGACACTGGCAGAGCGCGGAATCCACTGCTGAGTGGAAAACTATTGGGGGTGCGAGAGATGACCGCGCCCCCGGTCACTCGCGACTTGCCCACAACGGTGCGCGCGAAATTGAGGTTTACCGTATCACCGTCACCCGGAAGTTCGGTCCACTTCGCTTCGAAAAGGTCCAACCGTCCGCCGATATCAACAACAAAATCCACTTCGCGTGTCCGGTCACGCCAGAAGAATAGACTGCCAACACGTCCGGCGCGGCGTTCTCGACTACGCAGTTGAGCAAAAACAAAGGTTTCCCAGATTGCGCCGGCGGCAGGTGATTGGTGAAGGGCATCTTCAGTGCCGATGTTCAATAGAGCGCAAAGCAGGCCGGTATCTGCCAAGTAGAGTTTAGGGCTCTTGACGATGGACTTGGTAGGGTTTGAGAACCATGGTTCAAGGAGGACCACCTGCCCGGAGGCCTCGAGCGTGGATAACCAATGATTTGCCGTGGAAGGAGCGATGCCGATGTCACGCGCGAGATCAGCTTTGTTTAGCAAGTTTGCGGAACGCAAGGCGCAAGCGCGTAGAAAACGCTCGAAGTCTCGCAGGTTACCAACGTTGGCCAGTGACCGCACGTCACGTTCCAGGTAGGTGGCAAGATAGGAGTTATAGAAGGCAACCTGGTCAATGTCCGGGTTCGCGTGCAGTTCGGGAAAACCGCCCCGAACGATCGTCGTCTCGACCGTGGTTGCTGGCCTTGCGGAGTGAATCTCGGCAAAGGAGAGCGTCTCGAGTTCCGTAATATCCGCCCGCCCGGCCAGCGATTCGGAAACACTCTTCATCAACGTAAATTTCTGTGAGCCGGTAAGCAGGAACTGGCCGTTGCGGGCGCGACTCGCGTCCACAACCACCTTGAGATGCCGGAATAGGCGAGGAGCATACTGCACCTCATCGATGATCACTGGCGGCGGGTGGCGACCAAGGAAGTTTTGTGGTTCCTTTTCCGCTTGTTCTGCTTCAGTCGGCAGGTCCAGGGAGACAAACCCATACTTCGGAAATAGCCGTAGAAGTGTGGAAGTCTTGCCGGTCTGGCGCGCTCCTGTGAGCACCACGACCGGACGAGTGCGGACAGATCGTTGCAGCCTAGGTTCAATGTCCCGTGGTATCCACACGCGCATAATATACGATACGGTCGCATATTTTGCAATGCCTTCATGCAAACGGCAAAGTCGTCTTCGATTCGTTGGTTCACGAGAGTACGGAACAACTACAGCGCCTTTGAGAGAGAAAGATTGGCTTCTCAATAACCCTAAGCGATGGGCGATCCGTACCGATGTCAACGTACGAAAGCCATGACTGATGCGGCCTTTATGGCCCTGCCGACCGAGAATCAGGTATTCTTTCTAAAGTCTGACCCTCAAGCAATATTAGGACCGTGTTTCGCTGTCTTCAAGAGACTTGATGGATCGCATGGATCGCCGTGTATGTCGGCACGCGGCTGGGTACGGTCGTCCTGCAATTTGTGGTGTGCATTCCATCTGTATTTGGATAGCTGCCAAAGAGAGTTGAGAAATGCCTGCCTTATCCCACGTTGGCACAAGAAATCCGGGAGATGCAACCTGCAGATGGATTTAGGCAAGGGAGACAACTACTTCCGCGCGATCCAACTGGCCAACAGCTCGGCCAGGCGTGCTTCGTTTGGTAGATGGAGCTAATTCCGACAGCCGATCATTCCCAATTACGGAAACCTAGTACAAACGTAGTAATCAATTGCGGCGAATGCGCCAAAAAGCGAATAAAACATAAATAAAAGTTCGAGAAGCGACTGCTTGCTTTTATTTTCTGCCTCCGAAGGAAAGTCCTATCCGGAGTTCCAGAGGCTGCTGGCAGTTGAGGAGCTTTCTTTCCATGGAAAGTCATGAAAAACCTGCATAGAATATCCTGCGAGTTCTATAGAGCAGGGGCATGAGTCTCTCCACCAAGCTGGCAGCGAATTTCACCAAGAATGTTCGGAAGCGCGGCGACGACTACTACTGTAAGGGCCGCGTCACGATCCACGAAGGTTCCCAATCCGAGCTTACTGCCTGTGTGCGCGGTTCCGGCTTTTACGAGGTGCAATTCGCCTGGAGAGACAACAAGCTTGCGGTTTGGTGCGACTGCCCCCATTTTGTGGAGCAGGGCGTTCCCTGCAAGCACGTGTGGGCCACCACCCTTGCCGCTGACCAGCATCAATATTTGACCGCAGCTGCCTCGGCAGACAAGTTGATCCTGGACTTGGATGCTCTTGGCGCGGATGGTCTTGATGGCCGTGACTACTACGATGGCGATGAAGAACTCTATGAGGACGACGGGACGGCGCCGGTCCTTTCATCGCGTTCTCCTGCGGTCGTCTGGAATCCGGCAAAGCCGAAACCAGCGGACTGGCGGAAACAACTCGGTGAGGTCTTTCCGCCTCGAGATCGCGCGGCTTGGCCGTCCAAGCTGGAGATTCTATATGTCGTGGATGTCGCGAAAAACGTGCACGCCGGCGATTTGGTTCTCTCCCTGCAATCGCGCAACCGGGAGGTCAATCGTATAGCTACAGCTACGGCTACGCGGGAACTTATCTGCCGATCCCCGAATCTCCTCTGCTCTCGCCCGCGTTGGCCAGCATGCTCATGCCTTTGGTGGTGCGCACCGGACGTTGCTTCCTGCGGCCACTGAACGAACCGGACAACCTGCTTCCGCTTGCGTGGGACGAAGGCGGTCCCTGGAATTTCGTCCTTGAGCTGCACCGGCTCGGCGAAACGGCATGTACCCTCGCCGGCTTTTTCCAGCGCGGAGAAGAGCGCGGGGAAGCAACATTCCCGGCCCTGGCCACGGCAGGTCTGGTAATCACGAGAGACCGCGTGGCACCTCTCGCCAACGATACTCCGATCGAATGGATCATCGCTCTTCGCAAACAGGGCTCGATCTCGGTTCCCGAAAAGGAGCGCGATGAATTCCTGGCGACTTTGCTCTGCTGTCCGAACTTGCCGCCGCTGCGGGTGCCAGAGGAGTTACGATACGAGGAGGTAGCTCTGCCAGCCCATCCTCATTTGACAATTTCCAAAACCCGCGTCCCGTACCGGCATGAACGCCTGGATGCGAAGCTGTGTTTTGCTTACGAGGGCCGCATGTTTGCGGCGTTCGATCCGGCGCGAGGCTTTTTCGATGCTGCAGGACGGCGTTTTATACGCCGGGATTCCAACGCGGAGAAGGCCGCCTGGGCGTTTCTCGATCAGCTTGGCCTGAAGCAGCGCGCTCCTACCTACCCGGATTCCACGCCGAGGTGGGAGTTGGCGCCGAGCAAGCTGCCTCGCATCGTGCGCTCGCTTGTGGAGGCAGGCTGGGACATCGAAGCCGAAGGAAAGATCTTCCGCCGCCCAGGCCCATTCCGCATCGAAGTTTCGAGTGGCGTGGATTGGTTCGAGCTGCACGGTGAGGTAGAGTACGGGAACACCACAGCGCGCCTGCCCGAGTTGCTCGAAGCCCTGCGGCGCGGGGACAAGATGGTGCGGCTCGATGATGGAACCTATGGCGTGCTGCCGGAAGAGTGGCTGCGCCGTATTGGCCCGCTGGCTGGAATGGGTAAGCCAGAGCAAGGTCATGTGCGCTTCCGTCACAGCCAAGCGGGACTGCTTGACGCCTTAGTGGCGGCGCAACCAGAAGCCCGCTGCGATGAGACCTTCGCACGCGTGCGCGAGGAGCTACGACGGTTTCACAGCGTCGAACCTGCCGCACAGCCCGCGGGATTTGTGGGTCAGCTGCGTGACTATCAAAGCGAAGGCTTGGGTTGGATGCACTTCCTGCAGCGCTTCTCCTTCGGTGGCTGCTTGGAAAACCACCTCGGTGAGCTGTGGACTTTATTCGAGTTTCTCAACCCTGGAATGCTTGGCGCTGCCAACGCCTTCAAGGTCGTGGGCGGATCGATGCGCAATCCGGACGAGAAAACGCGCCGCCTGCTGGGTCACGCGTTGCGGCCGTTCTTCTTGCGCCGAACCAAGGAGCAGGTGGCGCGTGAACTGCCGTCCAAAACCGAGCAAACGGTGTACTGCGAGCTCGAACCTGAGCAACGGAAACTCTATGACCAGTTGCGCCAGCACTACCGCGATTCGTTGCTTAGGCGGATCGAAACCGCCGGCCTGGCGAAATCCAAGATTCAGGTCCTGGAGGCATTGTTGCGCCTGCGGCAAGCCGCTTGCCATCCCGGCTTGCTCGATTCGAAACGCTCCAGTGATTCCAGCGCCAAGCTGGACGTGCTGCTCGAGCAACTGCGTGAAGTCCTCGACGAAGGACACAAGGCGCTGGTGTTCTCCCAGTTCACCAGCTTGCTGAAGATTCTCCGCGCCCGGCTGAATCAGGACGGAATACTCTACGAATACTTAGACGGCGCCACCCGGGACCGCCAGACGCGAGTGGAGCGCTTTCAAAATGACAAAGACTGCCGTCTCTTCCTTGTCAGCCTGAAGGCAGGCGGTCTGGGCTTGAATCTCACCGCCGCCGAATATGTATTCATTCTCGATCCTTGGTGGAACCCCGCAGTTGAAGCGCAGGCCGTAGACCGTGCGCATCGCATTGGGCAGACACGGCCCGTCTTCACCTATCGACTGATTGCCCGCGACACGGTTGAGGAGAAAGTCCTGGAGTTGCAGAAAACCAAGCGCGACCTTGCCGCCGCAATCATCGGCGCCGAGAACAGCATGATTCGAGACCTACGCTCTGAAGACCTGGCGTTGCTGCTGTCATAGCGATGGCCGCGATGAAAATGTAGTACAGACGTAGTATCAGATGTGGAGAATGGCGGCAAAAAGTGAGTATCGGACGAATAAAAACTGAGGAAGTGACTCGTTGGATTTTGCTGCAATTCGTTAGCTTTCCTCGGTTTAGCTTAGCTCCGGCGAATGCTGATTAAGTTACTCTGCTGGCTGTTAACCGAAGGGTTGCTAGTTCGAATCTAGCCCGGGGAGCCAACCTTCTTTTTTTAACCACTTACATTTTTTCGAAGAATTTCCGCGTTGAGTCGCAAATTCTGCCGTAGGTATGCGACCGGACGAAGTCGCGGAAGGTAGACTATATAAGCCTCAGTTCTGGAAAATCCCGCTGATATCGCTTCGGATCGAGCGTCATAAAACGATCAGCCTGCGCCAAGGCATGCGATCCAATGATGAAATCAGCTAGCAAACGCTTCGGACCCTGATGCGCAGACCGTCGTCGCCGTTTCGCATAACGCGCAAAACGTCGGCCAGCCCCAAGCCATACCGGCTGTTGAAACTCAAAGTCCACAGCGATGCCCGTATCTGCGAGAAAGTCATTCACGAACGATTCCGTGGCCTTCGGATAGGCGAGCAGTTCCGCGTACACTGGCGCGCTGACAACAAGACCTCCCTCCCTCTTCGCATTGCCAAGATTTCTCGCTATGTCTGAAGCCAGAGGTTCCTTGGACCAGAGGGCGGAGAGGACATTGGTATCGATTGCCGTTCTCATCGTCCTTCAGTTTCTTCGTCACGCAACGTCCGCACCCATGCATTTGCCTCATCGACGCCGGAAAAGGCGGGAAGTGCCCCGACATACTTCGCGAAGGGATTCTCAGGTGCACGTGCGGGGCGGATGGTCGTTCGGTCATTGTCAACGACAAATTCCACCCGATCTCCCTTTCGCAGCCCGAGCCGATTACGAATCTCAAGAGGAACCGTGATCTGGCCCTTGCTACTGATTGTGCTAGAAGGTGGCATCTTTACTCATCTCCTTTACAGTAAGGATATCACACCTTACAGAGATGGGATATGCGAATGATTTTGCTCCCGATCCCGCCAAAGCCGGGCAATACGCCCGTTGGCGGGACCTTCGCAAGCTGCAGGAGCAGAACGAAGAGAAGTCTAGGTAAACCAATTCAGCCTGCCCCGAACTGACACTCAGGGAGGACTGCTTGGGCAGTGTCCGCATATCCAGACGAACTCTGGCTGAGGGTTACCGCTTTGGACGTTGTCACAGGAATGTCACGCGAAACGCGGTGAAGCGCAGCAAATTGCGAATAAAAGGTGAATAGAGAAGGAAAAGTCCGCTTACCGCGTTTCATCGAAACTTGCTGATTCCCCTCGGTCGTGCCTAACTCCGGCAAGTTTTGGTTAAACAACTCTGCTGGCTGTTAACCGAAGGGTTGCTAGTTCGAATCTAGCCCGGGGAGCCAAGTTCTTGAATTCAATCGCTTGTGCACTTGCATTCTCACGGTTTGCTTCCAGAAAATCATAGTGTCATGTAAGCAAGTTTTAGCAACCTGAAAAGCAAGCCCAACGAAAAGGTCCCTTTGCCCTTCGATGTCATTCCTCCTGAGATTCAAGCGACTGTGCTTGTTCCTTGAGAAAAATCTCGATTCAATTTGTAGTCCACACCGCGACGCCAGTACCGAAGAAATCCGCATCTTCGGTCCACACTGCATATGCCAGTCCGAGTGCTGTGGCGAGTATTGGCCAATCACTTTCGTCTCGACGGCGCAATCGCTGTCGGGCTTCGCTTTCAAAGGCGGCGTAAAGCTCGGGAGTAACAGCCTCGATGATGTTTCGCAAGTATTCGAGCGACGCCGAAAAGTCGGCGTGGGGCTTGCCCCGCTTTTTCAAGAGGGAAGGTAAGTATTTCTCGGCGTCATCGAAGGCAACGTCAGGTGCGAAGAAGCGGACACCTTGCCTCGCATAGGTGTCGATGAGCTGCCTAACGCGTCGCCCCAGGACGGCGCGAATAAGGATGTCGAGAACGATCATCTCAGCGGGATGCGCCCTTCCCGCGGCGACGCAGCTCCTTGAACTCGGCCACTAGTTCCTCCTCATCAACATCCGCGAGTGCACTGGCAAGACGGTCCGCTGCTTCCTTCAGTTCGGAAATTCTCGCCGCGCCGAGTGACAGCAACTGGAGTGTCCGATTCCAGGAAACTGGCGATCCGTTCGCGGAACTCGCGCACGCCGACTTTGATCGTAGTCATAGGGATGCTCCTGGACGTGAGTGTACACCCATGTGTACGCAACGCAAACGTGCCGGGATTCGCGTAGTGCGTCGCCTCCGGGAGGTCGACGCCGTTGAATCTGTCATACAGTCCATTCAGGCTGCGTCTCCGGCACGACCCTTCACATGGACTTCAATTTCTCTTCGACATACAGCGAGAGCTCAATCATGCGCTCCGCCACTTGTTCGGCCGACTGACCAGCAAAGTTCTTAAGCACCAACTCCTTGACATAGAGCCGCACAAGGTAACGCAGCTGGAGCGCGCGACTGCGCGTGGCGAAGACAAAATCGCGATGCCCACTATTCACGACGATCAGGTTGCGTTCAGCATCGAATCGCGAGCGCCACAGTTCCCCAGCGGCCCGTTCAAAGGTGTAGCCCGGTAAACCGCGCGCATTGACAACAGTTGGGCCGATAGCCACATCAAGGCTGTCGGTGACAGTGATCAACGCCTCGGCACTGCAGCGTATGTCGCGCTGTGAGACGGCAACGGACAAACGTACAAGAACGGGCGACGCGGGAGCTTCAAAGCTCACTTCTTGATCAGACGTGGACAAGAGCGTGCCACCCCCGTCGACGATCTCCCAGGCAAATGTCAAGTCCTGTTCGACCCGCCGGCGCGAGCGATCCCGGGGTAGCGCACGAAGCCGCCGACGTTGGCTCACTGCCAATGTGCTTGCCGCAGGTGAAATCACGACGGTGTGCAAAGGACCGGCATAGTCGAAGAATTGGCGCTGTATAGGTTCGCCTCCGCGCGGTTCGGGAACGCCCCCCTCTCCCTCCACACCTGAGGCCTCCACGTCTCGCCCCGGTGGCTCGCCTGCACCGGACGCTTGCGGTGAGCGAGACTGAATGTCAAACCAGTCGTATTCCTCGCGCGGCAAGACCAGCATGGCCTCGCGAAACGCACGTTGGATAGCACGTAGAGACTCCCGGCTTGCCTGTTCTTCCTCGGCGCGTCGTTGGGCCTCGATGAGCCCATTGAGGTGTGCTTCCAGCGGTACTAAAGCTTCCACGAAAGCCCCATAGCGTTCATCGTGGACGATCCCGGAGCGCGTGCCGGGTGTGAGATTAAGGTAGGGCACGTCGATCAGGCCCTGCAGGTAACGAGAACTCCACGGCGGGCGCTCCAAACCAGGCAGCGTTCCAATATCCGCAATCACGCGCGTGCCGTCTCGGGTAAGGGCGACCCGGCAATCCTCGTCCGGTTCTGTGAGATACAGTTCGCCATACGCCTCGCCGAATGGCGAGCGAACCGTCGGCAGTTGGTGCAGCAAGCGGCCTTCGAACTGTCGCGGCTCGACCTGGTACTGCTTGCGCGCAAGTTTATCGAGCACCGTTACTCGAACCTGCGTATTGCGAATACGGTCGCGCAGCTCCGAGGCCAAATACCACTGGATCTTTTCGCCGCTCAGTCCGCGGATGCCCTCGAGCAAGGGCCTGATCTTGAGTTCGGTGCCCCGCTCGGAAAAGAGCACGCGTCGAGGCTTCACGACGTAGCGCGGATCCCCTTTGCTCATAACCATCTGATAGACACGCTCATCGGCACTGGTAGAAGTCATCGTGAGCGTGTCGCCCACGGTCCAGAAGCTCAACAGACCGATGCCAAATTCTCCTTGTAAGCCGAGTCCAGCACCGTCTGCCTTCAAGCGCCGCTTGACCGAGTCGCAGATATGAGTCGCGACGTACTTGAAGTCAGGCAGTCCGTTCGGATCGCGGGGGACACCGTCGCCATCGTCCCTGACCGTTAGATAATGTTCGCCGTGCTCGCGGCCGCGCGTGATGGCAATCGTCTTGGCATGAGCATCGATACTGTTTTCGACCAACTCCGCGATGGCCTTAAGCGGATTGCTTTGCGACAGGGCAATGATACGGATAGCATTCCAATCATCGCCGATCCGCAATTTACCGCTCTCTGATTCCTTCGACTTGGTCGCGCTCGTCTTCGCCACAGTGACACGAACTCCGCGGGTTGAGGGCAAGGCAGGGGAGGAACGATCTCCGCCTGCCATCAGCCACCTACTATAGCGAGGACTTTAACTGCCGGGCAAGGTTGGCTCGGCAGCGGTTACGCACGTCAACGGAATAAGAATGTACCCAATTCATTTGTGGGATGACGTTGTGCTTGGGCCAGAAGAAGGAAAACACCAACCATGGCGATTCGCCGCATCTGAGTAATCTAGGCCACCGGGGCTCCGCTTAGCAATTGGACGTGTAACGAAATCCAACACAGGGGACGCGCTAAGCGCGCCGCTACATTCCCATGCATTCGCGTGTGTTCGCCTGATACGAGATTCTCGGGCCTCGTGAGATTCTCAAGCCTCGTGAAGGTTGCGGACGGCGTCGGTGTGCGTCGCGCGCCACAATGGCAAGCTCGCTGCGAGCGCGGCGATAACGAGCACGGCGGCCCCAGCAGACACCATCATCGACAAGCTGTGGACCTTGACGCCGAACACCAAACTCTCCAGCCATCGGGCCGCGTTCCATGCGCCGATTCCCCCGAGCACAATTCCGATCGCAGCGAGCCGCGCGGCGTGCAGTCCGGCCCAACGAAGAATCGCGGAGCGCGGTGCGCCTACGGCCAGCCGAATGGCGATTTCTCTTTGGCGCGTGCTCACCCAATAATTCAGGACGCCGTAGATTCCCACGGACGCTAGAGTCATCGCCAGCGCCCCGAAGAGCCCTAGCAGAAGGGTCGAAAAGCGTCTGCTGTCGAGGGTTGCTCCCAGCCAGTCTTCAGCGGTCCGAAGCGATTGAATTGGTATATTGCGGTCCAGTTCAGAGACGTGGCGGCGTGCAGCGTTCATCCATGGTGCTGGATCGCCGCTGGTGCGCATGACGACGACTATGAACGGATGCGGGTTCTGCGAAAACGCGTAGTAAAACGTGGGCGCGTTTTCGGCGTCGAGACTCTCTTGGGTGGTGTTCGCGACAACTCCGACAATTTGGAGTGTAGGGCCGTCCATGTACGGCCCGCCAACCTTTAGATGCTTGCCAAGCGCAAGCTGCGGATCGCCAAACGCGCTACGCGCGAGCTGCTCGTTGATGACGGTGACTGGTGTCGTACCGACCCGATCGGTGTTGCTGAACGCTCGTCCGGCAATGATGCGGATACCCGCAACACGAAAATAATTGGCGTCGGCGAAGTTGAAGAGAGTAAGGGGAACATCGTCGCGGGGCGGAGTGGGCTTTTCGAGGATTGAGTACCAATAATCCCCGCGGTCTCCGGCCCCGGGAGGAGCCGTGACAAGCCCTACGTCTTCTACGCCCGGCTCGGAACGCAGGCTTTGCGAAAGCTGACTATAGTAATCGCGGACGCTGTCATCGCTCTTGTAGCGTGATCCGGGCAGTTCTAGCTCTATCGTCAACAGATGCTGAGGGTCAAAGCCCGGGTTGACACGTTGCGCGGCGATCAGGCTGCGGATCAGCAGCCCTGACGCGAATGCCAGAATCAAGGTGATCGCGATCTCGGCAATGACCAACGCGTTGCGAAACCCATGCCCACGTTTGCCGGAGCCTGACGTCGGTGAGCCTTCCTTGAGTGCCGTGATGAGGTCAACCTTCCCGGCATTTAAGAGCGGAGCAACTCCTGCCAGCAATCCGACAAGGATGGAAGCCACGGTGGCGAAGAGCAACACCGGAAGATCCAGCGTGGCGTCCGTGAGGCGGGGAATGCTGCGCGGCCCAATCAAGATTAGCGTGCGCAAGCACCAAGCCGCCAAAAGGAGTCCGAGTGCTCCGCCAATCACGGCTAGGACTAGGTTTTCCGTGAGAAGTTGGCGGGCGAGACGCGGCCGGTCCGCACCGATGGCCACGCGAACGGCGATTTCGCGTGCCCGCGCCGTGCTGCGCACGAGCAGCAGGCTTGCGACGTTGGCGCACGCAATGAGAAGCACGAGGCCGACGGCGCCCATCAGAATGAGCAGCGTGGTGCGCAGTTCGCCGCCCGTTATGTCTTCTGCGAGGTAGCTCACGTAGCTGCGATGGTCATCCTCAGGGCCAGGATCGCTGAGCGCCAGCCGCTGCATGATGGCGTCGAGGTTAGCCTTTCCTTCTGTGGCCGTTATTCCTGGTTTGAGGAGGCCAAGCCCGCCGATGGAGCGATGCTCGCTTCGTTTCTCAGCGGGGTTTTGCGTTCGCCCAAGCGGCAAATACACTTCAGCGGATCGCCACAGGAATTTCCGTCCTGGACTTAGCACGCCGATGATCTCGTAGGGTGTGCCGTCCAACTCCAGCGATTCACCAATCACATGAGGATCACCGCCTAGCCTGCTCTGCCAGAAGTCAGCAGTCACGATCGCGGTTGGCGCAGCGCCGGGCCTGTCGTCGGCATCTATGAAAAGACGCCCCAACATCGCCGTCATGCCAGTAAGCTGAAACGCGCTGCTCGTCACCAGACGCGTGTTCACGACGACGGCATCGCCGCGACCCGTAAGAGTCATCCCTGCGCCTGTGATCGCCGCCATGTCCTCAAACGTGGTATTTTCCGCCCGCCAATGCTGAAAATTGCCCCACGTCACCGCGATTCCGGAGGCCTGCGCCGTGGACTCACCTAATCGAACGAGGCGCTCGCCGTGCGGATAGGGCAACGGTCGCAACAACACGGAATAAACGACGCTGAAAATTGCGGTGTTGGCGCCAATGCCGAGCGCGAGCGTGAAAATGACAACCAGGGAAAAACTTGGGGCTTTGCGAATGCCACGCAGACCATAGCGAATGTCTTGTAGGAATGTTTCGAGTCTCGGGAACTGCCAGGCTTCGCGCGCCCTTTCTTGCGTGCGCGTCAGGTTCCCAAAATGACGGCGAGCAGCGGCGCAAGCTTCGCCGGGAGGCATACCGCGTTCGAGATTGTCGTCGGTCATGAGCTCGAGGTGCGCGCGCATCTCGTCGGACAGATCGTCATCGAGTCCGCGGCGAAGATGCAGGGCTCGAGCGAGTTTCGACCACCATTCGCGCATGGTTCACCTCTGCGGGGCCAGGATGCGCCCCATGGCTTCAACGAAGCGCAGCCATCTAGATTTTGCGGCGACCAGTTGCGTGCGGCCCAGAGCCGTCAAGCGGTAATACTTGGCGCGGCGTCCGTTGGGGGATTTTTTCCATTGCGACGTAATCCAGCGCCTTTGCAGCAGGCGTTGGAGCGCGGGGTAAAGCGAACCATTGTCCACGAGAAACTCGTATTCGGATTGGCGCTCGAGAAATTGCGAAATGCCGTAGGCGTGATTCGGTGCAGCCTGCAGGCTGCGAAGAATGAGCACTTCAAGCGTGCCTTGGAGCAGTTCGAGGGCGTCCCGTTGATTGTCTACCGTAGACACCCTATCTATCTACGCCCGCAAAATGTTTTTGTCAAGTGTCTCGCCGCTTTTGATCAGAACTTGCTGATTCTCTTCGGTCTAGTCTGGTCTTCCGGCAAGATTTGATTAAATAACGTCGATAGCTGTTAACCGAAATGTTGGAGGTTCGAATCCTTTCCGGGGAGCCAACTCCTTGGGGTCATTCAACGAGTTGCGAACATTTTCAGGAAATCCGGCCATTCGACGATGCGATGTCGGGTGCCCGAATCACGATCAATCGTGATCAATAAAGACGAATAAAAATCAACTGTAACAAGTTTCTCTGCGTGTTATCAGATCAATCGCGGCGAATCGCGATGAAACCAAGCATTCGGCTCTCGACCGAATGCGCGGTCGAACTCCGTCGAGAGAACCCACGCAACTTGGCGAGCAGGATAGGAGATACCATATTCAGCACTGGTCTTGAGTATGGTATGATGAGATACAATGGAGACAGCGCGTAAGATCACCGTGGAGGTACCGCTCGAGCTTCTCAAGAAAGCGCGACGAGCCAGTGGCACCGGTATCACCCAAACCGTCCGTACCGGGCTGCAGCTAGTTGCGGCATCGAGGACCTACGCTCGCCTACGCCAACTCCGAGGCAAGGTTCGCTTCACGCGCACGTTAGCAGAACTGAAAGCCGACCGATGATCGCGGCCGATACGAGCACATGGGTTGCCTTTTTAGAAGGCGGCGCAGGTGAGGATGCACAGCTACTCGATAAAGCACTGGAAGACCGACAGGTGGTTATGGTTCCCGTTGTGCTCACCGAGCTGTTAAGCGACCCGAAGCTCCCTACAGGCGTTGCCGAAACGCTCTCAGAAGTGCCTTTGATCGAGATCGGATCTGGCTATTGGAAACGAGCGGGAGAGTTGCGAGCGAAGGTGCTGGCGAAGCGCCGCAAGGCACGCCTCGGCGACGCTCTGATTGCCCAAAGCTGCATCGACGGAGGCGTTCCTCTCCTCACGCGAGACCGGGACTTTCGAGCGTTCGCCGAAGCTGCGCGCCTCGATCTTGTACTTGGGTCGTGAACGGACTGACCGGGCCCCGTCCAGTAACAAGAGCGAGTACGTCGGTATCGTGGAGTGCTTTCGCCGTTCGGGTATTATCCTCCCAAGTGATCTCTACCACCTGCACGACAATCGGGAGTCCCGCGCCTGCCCAGCTTCAATTACAGCCGCTCCGAGCTGGTAGGCGAACGGAGGTTGGTGTCATACCAGTGTCATGCGAATTGTGATGAATAGCGGCGAATGACGATGGAGACTGCAAAGAGAAGGCGAATCTGAGTTAGTCGCGTTTGATCAGAACTTGCTGATTTCCCTCGATTTGGCTCGGCTCCGGCAAATTGCGATTAAATTGGTCTCAAGGCTGTTAACCGAAGGGTTGCTAGTTCGAATCTAGCCCGGGGAGCCATTCTTCCTCTTTGATTTCAGGTCCTTACGCTGAAGCTGATAACAAATCATTTTGGGTGCAGTTAGGTGCAACTTCTATACTTGGGGCCAGAATCGTAAATTCGATCCTCTCGTAAACAGCAGGAAACAGTGTGTTTAGAATTCGCCACATTCGACTGATCAAATTACAGTCTGTGGGCAGGCATCCGTCGAAGAGCCAACCTTAATTTTCTCAATGCGTTGGAAAACGACAGAGCATTCGGCAGACTACCGAATGGTTTCAACAAACTATTTCTAGCCTGGCCGCCTTCGTCCACTGAGCGAACGACTGAGAATCTAGTTTCCTAGAAACCAGGAGACGGAGCGATGTTATGGAGGATCTCTTCGCCGCGAATCCGAGGAATCTCAAACTTCCCACAACAGGTCCGGCATTGCTTCCGGTTTGCAGTAACTCAGGAAGAATTCAGAAACAGTCCTGAACTGTTTCGCGACCTAGCCTTTAGTGTCTGGAACCTTAGGTTGCCACAATTCGATCGGATTCCCCTCAGGGTCATGCAGGCGAGCGAACCGGCCGTAGGGATAAGACTGTGGGTCAATCTTGACAGCGATTCCCGCAGCTTGTAGCTGGGCCGCCATTTTGTCGAGATCCCGCACTCGAAAGTTCAACATCCAAACCTTGTGGGCATCCCCGAAATAGTCGCTCGTCTCAGCGAAGGGAGCGAAAGCGGTTGGTCCTGCCTCTTGCTGCCACCCGTGTTCCTCGGAGGTCGTTGGTATCGTCAAAATCCCCAGGTGTTGCTGGTACCAAAGCCTCAACGTTTTCGGATCTTTGGCTCGAAAGAAGAACCCTCCGATTCCGGTCACTTTTTCCATTTCTGCTCCTCCAGCGATCCCATCGCGAACAGCTGCCCCCGCAAGGGGAGGGATGACATTTGGCTGTATGGCTGTCTGCGCAGCGATGCCGAGTTGGTTCCGGCTCCAGATGAAGCTCGACCCGAAAGCAAATGACAGAGTTCGAAGCAGTTGGCGTCTTAGAAAAAGCATCCCATCCTCCTTCCGAGAAGAGCGCGGCTCGAGCTACGATACCTGCGCAAGCGGAGTTCTGGGAAGTGCAAAATTAGGCTCTGCGCGAATTGTCGGCAAACAAGAAGTAATTCGGTTCCTTCCTGTTTCCCCGTGATCCGGACACAATCGGTGAGGTAACAAAGCGGAGCGCATCTCCGGTTTAGGCGACTTCTCAAGTCGGACCGAGGCTCACTCATTGGACGCAATTGGTCTTGCCTCTGCGAAGGGCATTTGTCACCATCAACTCGGTTTCATCAATTGCCTAGCGAACCGAGGTGAACATCTGAAAGGAGGCCACTGATGCATGCCGCCGTGCTGCATGCTCTCGGCAAACCGCCGTGCTTTGAGGAATTTCCCGATCCAACTCCGCGCGAAGGTGAGGTGCTCATAAATGTCTCCGCGGCTGCGCTGAAGCCTGTGGACAAACAGATGGCGGCCGGAACGCACTACGCCAGCCCGCGCGAATTTCCTGTCGTTTGCGGCATGGATGGCGTGGGGCGGCTCGACGACGGCACGCGAGTGTTCTTCGGCAGAGCGCGGCGGCCGTACGGCGCGATGGCCGAGCGCACTGTGCTTCGGCGAGTTCAATGTTTTTCGATCCCTGAAGAACTGGACGATGTCATTGCCGCGGCCATTCCCAATCCCGGTGTGTCGGCCTGGCTGTCTCTCAAGCACAGTGCGAAGCTGGCCGCTGGCGAAACCGTCCTGATCCTCGGCGCCACCGGAGTCGCGGGCAAGCTGGCGGTACAGATCGCCAAAATCTTGGGCGCGGGACGCGTCGTTGCGGCAGGACGCAACGAACAGGTGTTGAGCACACTCCACGAGCTTGGCGCCGACTCGACGATTCGCCTCGAGAAACCCGATGAAGAATTGATCGCAGCCTTCCGCCGCGAGGCCGGCGAAAAGCGTTTTGACGTGATCATCGACTATCTATGGGGTCACCCGACCGAAGCTCTGCTGAAAGCCATCACCGGAAAAGAATTTGCGATTGGGGAATCGGAGACTCGACTGGTGGAGGTGGGCGAGAGCGCTGGATCTACAATCACTCTGCCCGCGGCAGTCCTGCGAAGCACGGCGCTGACGATTCTAGGAACCGGAGGCATGCCGTCTTGGGACATACTCACCGACGCGTTCCAACAAGTGATGAACAGCGTAGCCCGCGGCACATTGCGCATCGAGACCGAGCGTGTTCCGCTTGCCGAGATCGAGGATGCCTGGGAACGCGACGCACACGCCCACAGGCTGGTCGTGATCCCGTAGCCTAACAAGAGTGCCGTTCGCGGCGGCTATGATCCCAGGCGAGCGCGTACTTGGTTCCCTGCTTGACGCTGCAACGCAAACATTCCGCGGCGGGCTTGTCTTTCAGATTCCCCGATTTGTTGGAGACATTAGCAGTTAGAAGTGATTGGAGGAGTTGTTGGAGTCGAGCTGCGTGCGCCCAAGCCAGGCGAGCTACCTCTTGGAAGTCCTTCCTTTCAATCTCATTTCTGAAAATAAAGGAGCTAAGGAAGAATTTGGTGGTGGCACGATGTGCAATGATGTGGCTCCGCATGCATGGAGTCCCCACGATTTTCCC
>Ga0134086_10000193_pt1 | contig 15335 bp, 10 predicted proteins | sample 15_taG_13_FD_94459 | JGI IMG/M metagenome (GOLD analysis project Ga0134086, IMG submission 94459) | Grasslands soil microbial communities from the Angelo Coastal Reserve, California, USA - 15_D_Glu_40cm_2_24_1 metaG | ecosystem: Environmental > Terrestrial > Soil > Grasslands ...
AAACGGATGTTCGTGCCGAATTGTAGTGTGTGCTTACCTCTTGTCCAAGATAGGTCGTCGACGAAGTTATGCACCGGAGTCTGGAAAGAGTTGCTCCGGGTGACAGCGAGTTCGGAGTTGTTGGCTCCCTCGTCGTCGTTTAGCCCTCTAAAGAAGATGAATGGCTGGCTGTCATTGTTACCGATATTGCCAAAGCTCTGCCGCGTGAAACCCCAGTGGAAGTTATTAATCAGGGTGGGCTTAAGTAGTGCCGTGTAACCCACGCTGAAGCCCTTGCTGTAATCTGCAAAAGTATGTTCGGGAGGGGTACCTGGAAGGTAGGGAGCAGTGGAGTGCACATCGTTTCGCAAGGCACCGCGCCAAAACAAGGTGTGGTTCCCGCTCGACGTAAGTTTATAATCGGCCCGTGCGATATACCAGTTGTTGTTGGTTGGGACCGGACCGCGGAAGCGGAACCCTACAAAGTTGAGCAGGTCACCTTGACCGAAGTCATTCGGTTCAGGAAAAGAGTTGAAGTACTTCAGCATGACCGGGTTGACTCCAAGACCGAGGGGATCCATCGCCTTAATTTGGGCAGGAGTCAGTGTGGCAACAAGGCCCAAGGATGGATCATTGACGACGTTCACTTTGGTGTTGCCAGTGGAACAATTCGGATCGCTGCTGGCACACACATACCGAATCATTCCTTGTCGTAAATTATCGCTCGGCACAATGCGCAGAACGCTGGCCTCTTCGCGTTGGCGCGAACCTTCGTAATTCACAAAAAAGAAGAAACGATCCTTCATGAAGGGGCCGCCCAGTGATCCACCAAAGATGTTTCGAAGGAGCTTGGGAGGTAGGTTCGGCTGGCCGGACTGCAATTCCGCGAGCTTCACAAAGTAATCGTTAGCGCTTGTGTAGGTATTGCGGTGATACTCGTAGAGCGAGCCGTGAAAATTGTTGGTGCCGCTCTTCGTGATCAGAGATACCTGGGCACCCGATGAACGTCCCTGGTCGGAGTTAGCGTTGGTGGTCGTGACCCGGAACTCCTGGATGGAGTCTAATGTGACGGGTAAAACGGAGGTGAACGCGCTCCCATTTACCTGGTCATTGACGTCCACTCCGTCTAGGGTGACGTTGCTCTGGTCACTGCGAGCTCCATTCACGGCACCGCTACGCGTATCGACATCCCGATTTACATCGGGCCGGTTGCCTGTATAGGTGACGCCAGCCTGCAATGTAAGCAAGTCTGGTACGTTTCGCCCCTCCAGCGGCAACTGCTTCACCTGATTCTCACCGAAGGCACTCCCCAGTGATGCGTCGGTGGTGTTGAGGGCCACGGCCTGCGCAGATACTTCGACGGTCTCTGTGGCCGCGCCCACCTCCAGGGTGGCGTTGACGGTAGCAGGTGAGTTCACCAGCAATTGCAGGTTCCTCTGCTCGAATTTACGGAAACCTTTCGTTTCAACCGCCAACACATAACTGCCCGGAGGAAGCGCGAGAAATTCGTACGCACCGGAGCCATCCGTGAGAGTTTCGCGCTGCAACCCCTGTGCTGCGTTGATGACCGTCACTTTCGCGCCGACGATGGCCGCCCCCGTTTTATCAGTAACCGCACCTCTTACCGAAGTGGTGCCGGTCTGCGCCCACGCGCAAACCGCCGCATACACAAGAACTACAAAGCCCACCAGAAGGCTGCGCTTAATTGAATGTGAATACATACATTCTCCCTTCGCGCACCATAAATTGAAGATCGATCCAAACCTAAAAGGAAGGTGCCGGATAAATGAGAAGTGGCGCCGACTCGCCGCTGACTCAAGACCGCTCACGAGATGTCAATAATCCCCGGGCAACCTTACCCGCCGCTCGACACAAGCTACCGTTGAGCTAGCTTTTAGACCAGGATGCCTGAGGATGTCAAGTCAAGTTGTTTCGATTTAATGCAGCTATTTTTCTCACGCATTGGCCACCAGGGCCCAGTACATGCCCGCCCCGCAGCAATCTTTGCGCGCACTCGTCCCTTTCGTCTCCAAAATGGGAAGATCCACTCAAGAACAGAATGGAAGGAACTTGCTCTCGCCAACTTCGAAAAGACTCTATCTAGCCCAAATGCAGTAGCTTAGCCTCAGTGATGGCCGGTATCGCCCGAATTGGCTCCAGAATGGCCGGTGACACTTTCCCGTCGACACGTACGAGCGAAACGGCGTCGGCGCCACGCTGGGCTTCCCGGCGGCCGAGAGCAAATGTAGCGATATTGACGCCGAGCTTCCCCAGCGTCGTCCCGATCTGCCCAATGACGCCGGGCTCGTCGCGGTTTCTTAAATAGAGAATCGTCCCCTCGAGCTGCGCCTCTAGCGGAATTCCTTCGATCTGCAGCACGCGCGGTGAGCCGTCATGCAGGACTGTGCCTTCCGCCGTGAAACCTGCGGCTGTTCCGGTTTTTTCGGGCAGTGCGGAGACCTCAAGCGTGTTTGGAAAACCATGTTCGCGCCTGCGGGTCTGTTCTTCCACCGTCAGGCCTCTTGCAGCTGCCACTGCCGGCGCGTTGACGACGTTCACTTTTTGGTCCAGCACAGCGTTGAGCACGCCCGCCAGCACGGCGCTGCGAAGCAGATGCGTTCCAACCTCCGCTACTTCGCCCGCGTAGCGGATGCGTATCCGCGCCGGCCGCACTCCTGCCGCCTGTGAAACCAGCGACCCGAGTCGCTCCGCAAGCTCCAGGTACGGCCGCACGCGCCGATATTGGTCCGGCGAAAGTGCCGGTAGATTCACGGCATTGCGAATCACTCCTTCCACCAGATAATCGCGGATCTGCAGCGCAACCTGCGTGCCCAGTTCTTCTTGAGCCTCCGCCGTGGAGCCCGCCACGTGCGGCGTGGTGATTACGTTCGGAAGCCCGATCAGCGGGCAATTCTTCGGCGGCTCTTCTGCAAAGACGTCCAGCGCCGCTCCCGCGACGTGTCCGCCCTTGATGGCCGCCGCCAGGTCGGCTTCGTTGATCAGCTCTCCGCGCGCAGCGTTGATGATGCGCACGCCTTTCTTCATCTTCGCGATGGACAGGGCGTTGATCATGTCCCGCGTCTGCGGGCTCACCGCCGTGTGCAGCGAGATAAAATCACATTCCGCCAAAAGTTGATCGAGTGGCACAAGTTCCACGGACAGCTCCCGCGCCGCGGCTTCGCTGATGAACGGATCGTAAGCAACGACGCGCATATCGAACGCTTCCGCCCGCGACGCTACCTCGCTGCCGATGCGGCCGAGCCCAACGAGCCCCAAGGTCTTCCCGCGCACTTCGGCGCCCGACGAGGATTTTTCCCACCGGCCCTCGCGCATGGCAGCATCAAATTTTGGGAGCTGACGAACAAGCGCCAATAACAATGCAAAAGTATGCTCGGCAACGCTGACCGAACTTCCGCCGGGCGTGCTCATCACCAGCACGCCGCGCTTGGTCGCTTCATCCAGGTCGATGTTGTCCACGCCTACGCCGGCACGGCCCACGGCGCGCAATTTTTTTGCGCAATCCAGCAATTCCGCTGTCACTCTCGTTGCGCTGCGCACAATCAAAGCATCCGCGTCGGCAATCTCCGCTTTCAATGAATCATTCGCCGTCATCACCACGTTCCAGCCCGGCTGCTCCTTCAACAATTGCACGCCCCGATCGCTGATCTTGTCCGCTACGATGACTTTCATTTATCCCTTTCTGATCTCGATTCCAACCGGCCGGACGCATCAAAAAGCGAGATTCTCTGCTACCGGAGAAGAGCTCAAAAGTAGCGAGCCGCGCCTACAGTGTCAAATCATCGAGCCGAGAAAAAAGAAGGCCGGTACTCGACAGCGGCCCTCTCCGGGAGCTTTTTGAATGGTGCACTTATCCGCCGCGTGAGCGGACGGCCGATTTCCGTGGTTGCCGGTGCGGGCTCCTGCTCTGCTATAGTCGGGTGGACGAGGAGATCCGATGGGTCTTGCGGAAAAAATTCAGAAGGATCTGGTCGACGCGATGCGGGCCAAAGATGAACTGCGACTTAGCGTCCTGCGGGGAATTAAGGCGGCCATCAAGCACAAGGAAGTCGAAAAGATACGCGCGCTCGACGACGCCGAGTCCATTCAGATTCTTCAGACTCTTGTAAAACAGCGCAAGGAATCCATCGAGCAGTTCACCAAGGGCAATCGCCCGGAACTTGCCGGCAAAGAAGCTAAGGAGCTCGCCATCATCGAATCCTATCTGCCTGCAGGGGCCAGCGCGGCCGAAATGGATGCGGCAATCGCGAAAGCGATCTCCGAATCCGGCGCGAATTCCATTAAGCAAATGGGCGCCGTAGTGAAAGCTGCCAAAGCGGCCCTTGAAGGCAAGACCGTTGACGGCAAGATTCTCAGCGATCGCGTGCGCGACCGCCTCTTGAAACTCGGCTGAGCCTTCGCATCATTCCTTCCGCATGCCGCTCCCTGAAAACATCGCGTTGCGCTTCACAGAAGAAGACGCGGGCTATGTCACCGTGCGGCCGGTTGTGAAGCAAACGTTTCGCCTTGCCGAACTCGCGGATATGGTGGTTAGCGTGACGGGCAAGAACGTCGCGCGCGTGCAGCAGATTTTTCGCGCCGGCACTGTCGTCTATAACAGTTATCGCTACTGGTGGGATGGGTTTGCTTCCACCGAAATCGAAGTCGCCGGACTCCTCGCCCGTTTTCCAGATGATGATCCCGGGTGTCCGTTCAACACCGCCCAAGTAACTTCAGTCTCTCTCGAAATTGGAGGCGGCACGCAGCGCTCCCTGGTTGGCCTTGCGCGCGATGAGGCTTCGGCGAAGAAATTATTTCAAAAGCAGAGTCCCTGGGAAATCTTGCTCATGGCAGCGAAAGATTCCACTCCGCGCTACGAAAAATATTCCCACGCGGAACACGCGGACGTCTTTCGTCTCCACCTCTCTTTTGAAGCGGCTGCCTCGCTGATGAAACAAATGCTGGAAGCTTCGCCCCGCGCTCTTCGCAAAAAATTGGCCGCCATGCAACCTCCTGCGGCAATACTATTCTTCATCCCTCGCGCGAATACCGCGGGAGTGGGAGCTCCGCCGTAGAATGGGAGTGGCGATGAATCTTCCGCCGGATTCCAGTGTCCGCAACAGCGAAGCGCTTGCCCTGGTCCGTGTCGGTGTGGGGATTCTTTTCCTGATCTTCGCGCAATACAAAGTTTTCGGCACCGCATTTACACTTCACGGCGGCTTTCAATTCTGGATCAATAAGTTCCTGGAGGGCGGGACTTATCCGTTCATGGCGCCCATCCTGCGCGGCTTTGTCCTTCCACACGCCACGGGCATCGCCTTTTTGGTGGCCTATGGCGAATTGGCGATTGGAATTGCGCTGGTTCTCGGCATTTTGGTGCGTTCCGCAAGTTTCTGCGGCCTCGTCTTCATGCTCACGCTACTCTTCTCTTCGGACTACCCCGGCGCGGGAGCGGCCTTCTGGCAATACTTTGGCGCAAGCCTGAGCCATTCGGTATTTGCGCTCTGCTTCGCCGCCTTTCTAATCGGGCGCGCGGACACGGTCTGGTCGGTGAAAGCTCTGCGTAAAAATCGCGAGGACGCTTACCGAAGTGAAAATCAGTGAGTCGCAGGCCTCAACACCGCAGTATTGCGCTCGTCGCCCGCAATGATGCGATAGAGTTTCTTCAAATCCTCGACCTTGTTGACCGGCACACTCAGCTCTTTGATTTCAAACGTCCGCGTGTATTTTAAAGTGTTCCCATTCACTTCTGTCTTGCTGTGATAGCTCGCGAAACTGTAATCCGCGTTCACCGGCGGTGGCAGGTCATCCACTTCGTAACCCGGCGGAAGCGTGATTTCAAATGTGTCCGAGTCCCGCGATGGCCCGTCAAATTCCACGGCATATTTTCGGGGCTCTTTTGTTTCCAGCAGGTCGCTCGATTTGTTACCGATGAATCTAGGCCGGACCAACAACAGGTTTCCTGCTGACTTCGCATAATTCTGTGCGACCACCGAGTAATTGTACAAAAACGGCTGATCGGTCAGTTGCAGGTTGCCGACGCTCGCGTTGGTAATTTGGAAAGTTGCAAGCGAATGGGAAAGCAGAGTTTCAATCGGCTTGATCCTGTCCGTATCCTTTGTAACCGTTCGCAGCGCCCACCGCTGCGACCAGGCGCGGTCGCCCACGCGTGTTTCCTGCACTTCGCCGCTCAACGTGCCCGCAGCGCTCAAATTGAGCTTGGCGGTCCTCTGAATCCCGTTCATGGCCGGCGGCAATTCCGGAAGTTCGACCAACTCACCGCCATCCGGCGTTACCAGCAGTCCATAATTCGCCTGCAGCGCGCCACTAAGCTGTCCAAAGGGGGTCAATTCGTCTGTGGGGTCAAAGAACAAGATCTTGCCGAGCCTCGGGTGGAACATCGTGGCTGCGAGAGAGCCCTCGCTGACTCCATCAGGCAGTTTGATGGCAAGGATCACGTGGTCGAAACCGCCCATGTGAGCCGGCGTCTCTGGCGTAACGGAACCGCGCTCGGAATTAATGACTACGTAGTACGAATCGATGCCGATCTCATGCAGCATCGCTCCCATCAGCGTTGCTTTATCCTTGCAGTCACCGTAATGGTGCGCGAACACTTCCGCGGCTGGGTGCGGTTGCCACCCGCCGATCCCCAGCTCAATCGCCACGTACCGGATGTCCCGCTGCGCAAACTCTCCAAGGGCCTTCATTTTCGCGGCGGGAGCGCTCGCGGAAGCCGTCAGCGACGCTACCTTTTGTTTAAGTTCTGGAGAAGCATCCCGCCGTCCGCTGGTCAGCCCCTGGTACCAAATCCCCATTTGCTTCCAGTTCTGAAATCCCTGGTTTTGCGCTGAACTTCCCGGCGGGAAAAACGAGACTATCATCTGGCCGGCCACGCCTTGCCAGGGCGGCATACTGTCTTCGTGCTTTATCCCCTTGATGTCGCTCACGCTCCATTGTGACTGGTTTCCCGATTGCGCCGGCTTCACCTCCGGATAGTTCATCCACGTGGCTTTGTATTCCCAGCCTGCCGGAAGCTGCAACGTATAGTGCGCTTCCCGCCCGGGGTCTGCTTCCTGAAAACGCCATACGTCCTGCAAGACAAAGGGCTGTAATTCCTTCTCGTACTCGAATCCCACGATGTTCCCCACGTCTGCAGCGGGGATGCGCAGGAGTTTGTCTTTTACATCGGAGACAAGTTCGCTGCCGTCCACTTTTGGCAGCGAGATTTCTACCGCCTCTTTATCTTTCACTTCGTAGTCTTTGCCCTGCGCGGGAATGCACCATCCGCGCAAGCCGGTGATCTTTGAATGGGAGTTGTACGAGACGGTCACGGTGCCATACTCGCGGCCGCCCGGGCGCAGAATCTTGTAGGCTTCGCGAACAGTAATTTTGAATTTGTCCGCGGATTGTACCGTTATGATTCGCTCGGAATAGAGCAGCACCCCGTCTGTCTTCTCGTCGTGCGCCGGCAAGGGCGCACTAACGAGCGCGTGCATCCAGGCGGGAGCGTCTCCCGCCGCACACGGCGGCACACCTGCAAGACAGCCCATCATAACTAATGCAAAAGAAAGCAGTGCGCGCCGCATTTTACTTGCTCGCAGCCGACGCGCCGGGCTGCAACACAATCTGTTGCTCATCTCCTGTCCTCACGGCTTGATAGAAATTGCGCAGCGCAGGGTAGTATTTTTGTTCGAGGAACGTAAGCCCGCTCCGGAGATGCCGCTCCAGATGCAGCGCACCCTTCTCATTCTCGACTTTAAGAGTGTAGGCAATGACCTTTGCATCGTTGTTTTGCGCTTGCGGCAGGCTGCTTGGCTGCCAGCCCAGGGGCAGCTCAATGCGGACATCATCGGTTTTTTCAAACAGGTACTGAAAGTAAAGCGGATGAACCCTGGTGGAATGCTCAAACATATGTTTTTCGGGACCGCTGAACAAACCAACCGGAAGCAGCGCACGCTTTCCCGCGCCGGAAGCCCAGCCGGGAACCTTCAAGGAATATTCGGCAACCATGCTTGGCGCAGAGCTCGCCCAGTCCGGCTTGTTGGTGAGTTCGATTTCGATCCCTGCCGGAACGACTTCCTTCACGTAGTCTTCTAGGAGCTTCTTACGGTGGGTATCGTCCTGGTTGCGCTCTCCGACTCTCCGCCATTGCGCTTCAAGACCTGTAAAAGTGACAGTTAGCTTTCCCTCCAGCGCCCCCTCGGACGTCAGATTCAATTCCGCTTTGCGCACAATTTGTGACGCAGAAGGCTCCGGCGTGGTCGTGGTCACCCACGTTCCGCCCTCTTTGTCCAGATTCAAGCCGGTCGTACCGGTCTCCGACCATGGCAAAAGGCCGAAAGGCGTAAATGCAGCACCGGGATCGAAGTACGAGTCTTTGCCGTTGACCTTCACCAGCGCAACGTAAGTATTCAGGTCCCTGGATCTCATGATATTGGGCTTGAAGAAATGATCGTCGCGCGTAGCAACCCTGACCGGAGAGGCATCGAAGCCTGCCGCCCGCGCGAGGCCCACGAAAAGCAGGGTAATTTCGTTGCCGTCAGCATAGCCGCGTTTCCAAACATCCTCGACATTGCTGATCTCTTTTTCCTTGGCGCGCTTTTGTTCCTGTTCTGTTTTTTCAATTTCATAAGAGGTATTGCGGATTTTCTGGACCCGGGCATAGATCTTCTGCAATTTGACTTCGGGAGAATCGCCCGTGGAAACAATCTCCCCAACAGCCTGTTCCATGGCCTTGCGTTTGTTTACGAAGCTCTCGGCCGCGTCATTCATCTTCTTTCCTTGCTTTTTCCAGAACTTATCCGGTTCTTTTTCGAACCCGTCTTCGCTGTAAATGAAATCCACGCGGTATTTCATCGCGGCTTCCGGTGGCATGTCATCTTCCACTTGAAACGCGGGAATGTCCTGCGCTTCCATATGAATCATCTTGTTCTCATTCACCGGCGGCTTCGCGCCTTCCGGCAGGCCATTGGGCCAGCTCCATTGCAGGGCCCAGTCGCCGTAGGGCTTCAACGTGAACTTGGTCTTCTTGCTGAATAACTCGTCACTCAAAACCCAGTTTGAATCGAAGACCAGGTATTCCGCGAAGTCGATCATGTAGTGATATTCAATGATACTGCCCGGTTGAACGTCGGAGAGCGTGAACGTCTTGGCTAGGAATTTGATGCCCCGAGCTTTAACAATCTCCTTCTCGTAAACTTTGCCGTCAAAATTGACAATCGTGCCATCCGGCCGTACGGTGCGGGCTTTAATGTTATGAATATCCCACTTGCCCTTGACGACAGGAATTTCCACGTCTGCGAATTTCCGCCCTTCTTCAGTGAATACTTTCTTGCGGATGTAGTTGTACTCGTGAGCTGTCCGGACATTGCTGTCGTCCCTGTCTACCTGGCGATAGAGAATTATTGCCGGCGCTCCAGGAGCTTTCGGCTCGCTGGGCATCTTCAACTCTTCTTGCGAGATGGGCTGCCACTCATCGCCGGCGCTTACGGGATGAGTGGGGCGCACGGCGCCCAAAACGACCAGTAGCAAAGCGAGCAGGAACAGGCGGCGGTAGCTCATGATAGTTCTCCCAGCTTGCATCGGCAGAATCGCGGTATTTCGACGGACCACGGGGAAGGATCCGCAGGTGGCTCCCATGTGAATCGACCGGAACGCGGCGGCCGCCGGCCTTAACGGCTTCGCGCTTGTCCACGGCGTGGCGACGTCCCATCCCATGGGCTGTTGCCTACCTGAGCAACATATATCGGCGCACATTATAGGGACGCTCTGCTACCCGTCAATAGGGCATAGACCTGAGAAAACGGACCCCTTCCCGCGGCTAGGATTCGCTTTCCCGCCTGGCCCACCTGCGGCATAATCCCCCCGCACAGGGGCGTCATCGGCATCCGATTCCAGCAGATGGAGGATTCTTTGAGCGAACAAACTGGGGTGCGCGAAAAAGCATGGAGTTCCACGGCGCCACCTGGTGAATTCCGCACCTATGTATCGGCCGAAGAGAGCCCCAAGGAATTCACCATCCGGGCGATCGTCCTGGGCGCGCTTTTCGGGCTGCTATTCGGCGCCGTGACGGTATACGTCGGCCTGCGCGCCGGTCTTACGGTTTCCGCTTCGATCCCGATTTCCGTGCTATCCATCAGCATCCTTCGCGCCTTCGGCCGCTCGACTATCCTTGAAAACAACATAGTACAGACGACCGGCTCGGCGGGCGAATCGCTTGCCGCAGGCGTCATGTTTACGATCCCTGCGTTGATCTTTCTCGGCTTCGGCTCGGAATTCACATTTTGGCGGATTTTCCCACTGGCTTTGCTTGGCGGGTGGCTGGGCGTGCTCTTCATGGTGCCGCTGCGGCGCCAACTTATTGTCAAGGAACACGGAAACCTGGCGTTTCCCGAAGGCACAGCTTGTGCCGACGTGCTGGTCGCAGGCGAACGCGGCGGCTCCTTCGCGGGCCGCGTTTTCTGGGGACTTGGACTCGGCGGCGTTTATACCTTCCTGATGAACACCGTTCAAGCCTGGACGTCCCAGCCCGAAGGTCGGCCCAGTTGGTTCCCCGGAGCGAGTTTTCGCGTAGCCATCACCTCCGAATACCTGGGCGTCGGCTACATCATTGGGCCGCGGGTCTCCGGTATACTTTTCGCCGGAGGCATCATCTCCTGGCTGGTCATGATGCCCGCTATCAAGTTTTACGGCCAGCTTGCCGGCAACGCGCCGATTTATCCTTCTACCATTCCCATTCCTCTGATGACGCCGGATGACATCTGGCGCAGTTACATTCGCCCGATGGGGGCGGGCGCCGTCGCGGCCGCCGGATTGATTACCCTGTTGCGCACTCTGCCGACCATCATTTCCGCGTTGCGCGCCGGATTGAGGGACGTACGCGCCGAGGGCGCCGGCCAACCGACAGCCTCCAGCCGGATCGACCGCGACGTCCCCATGCGCTGGGTCATCCTCGGCTCGATCGTCATCATCGTCATGATGTGGGTTTTGCTGACGTTTCATCCGATGAAAGATGCCAGCGCGTTTTGGTGGCAAAATCTTTTTGCCGGTATTTTTGTGGTCGTCTTCGGATTCTTGTTCGTCACTGTCGCGGGCCGTATTAGCGGACTCCTCGGCAATTCTTCCAATCCCATCAGCGGCATGAGCATCGCTACATTAATGGCCACTTGCGCCATCTTCTTCGTTGCCGGGTGGACGGCGCCGAACTACGCCGTGCTGGCCCTCATGATTGGCGGCGTGGTTTGCATCGCCGCCGCCATCGCCGGCGCGACTTCGCAGGATCTGAAAACCGGGTATCTTGTCGGTGCCACGCCGTTCTGGCAGCAGATGGGTCTTCTCGTTGGCGTTACCGTCTCAACGGCCGCCATTGCGGTCACTCTCAATCTGATGAACACAGGACTCGAGAAATACATTCCCACGCAGATTCCTATCAATATCGATGCCCTGCCGAGCGGTGTTAAGGTCGAAAACCCGGTTTTTGTTTATCACGGCAAGACTTTTGCCCTCATCAACTCGCTCGGCTCGCATGAAGTTCCCGATGGCGAATATCTCTATGACGCCGGTACGAAACGGATCGAGTTGCAGTGGGCCCAAGGCATCGGCAGTGACAAAGCGCCCGCCCCACAAGCGCGTCTGATGGCAACGGTCATCAATGGCATTCTCAATCAGCGCCTGCCTTGGCGGCTAGTGCTCATGGGAGTCGCCTTGGTGCTTGCCGTGGAGATTCTAGGCGTTCGCTCGCTGGCGTTTGCAACTGGTTCCTATCTTTCCATCGCTACCACGGGAGCCATGTTCGCGGGCGGCCTCGTCCGCGCACTGATCGAAGCTACGACGAAGAAAAAGGACGAGAGCGAGGCGAGTCCTGGAGCGCTCTATTCCAGCGGATTGATCGCCGCCGGAGGCGTTTTCGGGCTGCTCGGTATCATCATCGCTCTTCTGCAGGACCCGGAAATCTCCAATCGCGTCCCGCATTTTGTGACATCCATTCTTGGTCTACCTTGGCGGCCTGACCTTTTCTCCTTCGGGCCCAAACTGATGGGACCACTCGCGGCCAGCAATCTCTTTGGCGTTTTCATGTTCGCGCTTCTCGCGGCCTCGCTTTTCTATTTCGCGCGCAAGAAGCTCGACTAACCGAGCCATCGCGCCTTTGACGGAGGCGACGGGCCGCCGTAAACTGGCTTAATGGGAAGCACCTTCGGCGCGCGGCGTTACAACTTCGACTGGCGCAGTTTCATTACTCCCGGCGTCAAGCTGATTGTGCTTGTATGCACCGGCGTCTTCCTCGTACAAACGTTTGCATTTCTCCTGAGTCCGCCTGCCTATAACTGGATTTTGAAATGGTTCGGTTTGATCCCCGCGGCAGTAACGCGTTTGCTCCCGCCGCGCATCTGGCAGCCCTTCACCTACATTTTCTTGCACGGCGGTTTGTGGCACATCCTGATCAACATGCTGATGCTCTGGATGTTTGGCCGCGAACTGGAATTAGTCTGGGGAAAGCGCCGCTTTCTGAATTACTTTATTTTATGTGGGGCTGGTGCAGGTCTCATCGAGGTGGTCGTCAAGACCGTTCCTGTGTTCTTCGGAGCACCACCCTCTTTAGTACCCACCATTGGCGCTTCCGGGGCGATTTTCGGCATCCTGATGGCCAACGCGGTGCTCTTTCCTGACCGCCGCATCTGGCTGATTCCTCTTCCCGTCACCATTCCTATGCGTCCGTACGTGGCAGTGATGGGGGCTATCGAGTTCTTCTCCACGATTGGCGCCGGTGGAGACAATGTCAGTCACATCTGCCATCTGGGCGGTATGCTTGTTGGTTATCTTTACCTCCGCCGCGGCTCGTTCTTGTATAACGTCCGCAATTCAGTCACTGACTGGCAGTACAAACGCAATCGCAGGCGCTTCGAGGTCTACATCAACAAACACAAGAAAGAACCGCCCTCCCGTCCCGACAACTGGGTTAATTAGAAAGCCACCAAAGAGATTTCTATTGCGTGTCCGGCGAACGCTTCAATTAAGTGGTCATCTGATTCGCGGCCCAAAGCTGATTACTGGGCACTGATCGCCGATTACTTCTTCACGCCGGCCCGCCGATAACGTGAAACTTCATGAAGTTCGTTGTGCCGCGAATGCCCATCGGCGTGCCCGCAACAATTCCGATGATCTCGCCCTTGCGGACGAGCCGCTCTTCGAGCAGGCGTTTCTCCGCGACCTTGGCCAGCCCGTCGACCTTTTGCACGTCCTGGATGTTCCTTGGCACCACCCCCCAGATGAGCGCCATGCGCCGCCGCGTCTCCGCTTCCGGCGAGAACGCCACGATCGGCACCAGCGGCCGGTAGCGCGACACCAGCCGCGCCGTGAACCCGCTGTGCGTAAACACGGCGATCACTTTCATGTGCAATTCGCGCGAGGCATGGCACACCAACTCTGCGACAGTTCCGGCAACTTTCAATTGCTCCTGAGACGCCGGTCGCGGAAATTCCCGGATGCTCGATTCCGCTTCTTCGATGATGCGCGCCATCATGCCAACGGCCTCGATGGGATATTTCCCCGAGGCCGTTTCCGCCGAGAGCATCACTGCGTCCGACCCATCGAAAATCGCGTTGGCCACGTCCGAAGCTTCCGCGCGCGTCGGCCGCGGGTTCTCCGTCATGGATTCCAGCATCTGCGTGGCGGTAATCACCGGGCGCCGGAGTTCCCTGGCACGCGCAATAATCGTTTTTTGAACCACGGGAACACGCTCCGGATTCATTTCGACGCCAAGATCGCCGCGCGCCACCATCACGCCGTCGGCGGCCCGAAGAATGGCGTCCAGATTTTCGATGGCCTCGGGCTTCTCTAGCTTGGCAATTACCGGGACGTCTTTCCCGGCGCGGCGAATCAACTGCTTCGCCAGCAGCACGTCCTCCGGCCGCCGCACAAAACTCACCGCGATGTAATCCGCACCGTGTTTCAGCGCGAAAACCAGGTCGGCGCGGTCTTTCGGCGTCAGCGCGGGCACGCGCAGTTTCACTCCGGGCAGGTTGATCCCCTTGTGTTCGCCCAGCGCGCCGCCGTTCACGACTTCGCAAATTACGTTTCTGTCGCTGACTTTTTCCACGCGCAATTCGATCAGCCCGTCCGAAAGCAGGATGCGGTCGCCGCGGTGGACTTCCCTGGGCAGCGGGGTAAAAACCGTGTTTACTCGCGTTGAATCTCCCAAAATCTTCGCAGTGGTGATCACGAACTTCTGGCCTGTGCGCAGCAGAACCGGCCCGCCGCCCGCCAGAGGTCCGGTTCGGATTTTTGGCCCTTGCAGATCGGCAAGAATCGCGATCGGCTTTTCGTGCTCGACAGCGGCGGCCCGCAGCATCGAGATATTCTTCGCGTGTTCCTCGTGCGTGCCGTGCTAGAAATTCAACCGTGCAACGTCCATACCCGCGCCAAGCAAACGGTCAATCATCTTCGGCGAACGGCTTGCCGGACCGATGGTGCACACTATTTTGGAATGACGGAAACTCATGCGTCCTTTAAGGGCACTGATTGTAGACTGTTTCTATTCTTTACGGGAATCCAATGAAAAGGCGCTTATTTCTTCGCTGGCGATTCGAATCCATTCTTCGCTAGCGCGCGACTGCGAATTCCGTGACAATCTTCAGCAGCACCTCCACGCCCTTGTCAAACGCTGCGAGAGGTATCCGCTCATCGTTGCCGTGCATGCGCTTTAGATCATCCTGTGTCAGGGGAAACGGCACGAGTCCGTAGGCTTGCACGTTGTGCAGCCGCAACTGCGCCGAATCCGTCAGCCACGTCGATTGAAACGGCAACGCCGGGGCAGCTCCGAATTCCCGGGTAACCACTTTAGTGATCACACCATAAAAATCCGATTCCAGCGACGATGGCGGCGCTGCCAGTCCCGCATTCGGCTGCACTTCCAGCCTAACCTGCGGGTCGTTCACCAGCTTGTTAAGCTCGCTGATCAGCGCATCAACGCTGTCTCCTGGCAGCAGCCGCACGTTCAGGTTCGCCCGGGCCTCCGCGGGAATCACATTGTTCGCCACCCCGGCCGTCAATACCGTCGGCGCAATCGTATCTCGAAGCATCGATTTCCACAGGGGGCTAGCATCAGAAATGACTCTCTGGGCGTTCTCGCCGCGGTCAGGCGTGTCCATTGATCGCATCCACTTGCCAATTTCGTCGTCCTCGATCGGCGCCAGCCCCTCGAAATATCTCCGCACAATCGCCGTGAAGTGCACGGGCGCCGAATAGTTTCCAATCTTCGCCACCGCCGCCGCCAGGTGTAGCACGGGATTGTCTTTCGTTGGCTGCGAAGCATGGCCGGACGTTCCCCGCGCGATCACGGCGATGTTCGTGGCCACTTTTTC
>Ga0134086_10000194_pt1 | contig 15324 bp, 12 predicted proteins | sample 15_taG_13_FD_94459 | JGI IMG/M metagenome (GOLD analysis project Ga0134086, IMG submission 94459) | Grasslands soil microbial communities from the Angelo Coastal Reserve, California, USA - 15_D_Glu_40cm_2_24_1 metaG | ecosystem: Environmental > Terrestrial > Soil > Grasslands ...
ACGGTGATCACCATGTCCTCTTCGGCGATCAGGTCCTCGATCGAGAACTCGCCCTGGTCGGCGACGATCTCGGTGCGCCGCTCGTCGCCGAACCCGTGCGCCAGCTCGGACAGCTCCTCCTTCAGGATCTTCATGCGGCGGGGCTTCGACGCGAGGATCTCCTTGCACTCCTTGATGAACTTACGGACTTCCTTCAGCTCGTCCTCGAGCTTCGAGATCTCGAGTGCCGTGAGCCGGGCGAGCCGCATGTTGAGGATCTCGGCAGACTGCTTCTCGGACAGCTTGAACCGCTTGCGCAGGGCGGCGTCCGCCGTCGGGACGTCCTTCGCCTTGCGGATGATCCGCACGACCTCGTCGATGTGATCGACGGCGATCTTCAGACCTTCGAGGATGTGCTCGCGGTCCTGCGCGCGCTTCAGCTCGAACTCGGTGCGGCGGGTGATGACGATGTGGCGGTGCTCGATGAAGTGCTCGAACAGCTCCTTCAGGTTCATCTCCTTCGGCCCCCCGTCCACCAGGGCCAGCATGATCGCGCCGAAGGTCGTCTGCATCTGGGTGTGGCTGTAGAGCTGGTTGAGCACCACCAGCGGCACCGCGTCGCGCTTCAGCTCGATCACGACCCGGATGCCTTCCTTGTCGGACTCGTTCCGAAGGTCGGAGACTCCCTCGAGCTTCTTCGCCACCACCAGGTCCCGGATCTGCTCGATCACCCGGTCGGGCGAGACCTGGTAGGGGAACTCGGTCACGACGATCTGCTGCTTGCCCGTCGACTCGATTTCCTCGGCCGTCGCCCGAGCCCGGATCACGATCCGTCCCCGGCCCTTCTCGTAGCAGTCTTTGATGCCGGCGCGGCCGTAGATGATCGCGCCCGTGGGGAAGTCCGGCCCCTTGACGAACTTGCGCAGCTCCTTCACCGGGGCGTCGGGGTGGTCCACGAGGTGATTGATGGCCGCGACGGTCTCGACCAGGTTGTGCGGCGGGATGTTCGTGGCCATGCCGACGGCGATGCCGGCCGAGCCGTTCACAATCAGGTTCGGCAGCCGGGCGGGCAGGACCGTGGGCTCCTGCAGGCGGTCGTCGAAATTGGGAACGAAATCGACGGTGTTCTTGTCGATGTCCCCGAGCATCGTCATGGCGATGCGCGTCAGCCGCGCCTCGGTGTAGCGATAGGCCGCCGCGGGATCGCCGTCCACCGAGCCGAAGTTCCCCTGGCCGTCCACGAGCGGGTAGCGCAGCGAGAACTCCTGCACCATGCGCACCAGTGCGTCATACAGCGCGACGTCGCCGTGCGGGTGGTACTTGCCGAGCACGTCTCCCACGACGGTGGCGCTCTTCTTGTAGGGGCGGCCCGGCACGAGCCCCAGCTCGTTCATTGCGTACAGGATGCGGCGGTGCACGGGCTTCAAGCCGTCGCGCACATCGGGCAGCGCGCGCTGCACGATCACGCTCATCGAGTAGTCGAGGAACGACTCTTTCAGCTCGTCTTCGATGAGGCGCGGCAGGATGCGTTCGCGGGCGTTGGGTGCGGTCATGGCTCGGCTGGTTAGGCGGTTAGTCGGTTAGTCCGCTGGTCCACAGCGGATGAGTCTAAGTTGAACAAAGATAACCACTTAGATATTGGAAAGCAACAGGAGCAGGACTCCTAAGTGGGGCTCCGACAGCGGCTTGGGCGGCCGCTACCGGTGCCGCTCCAATTCGGCCACCCAGATGTCGCTCTCCAGATCGCCGACGGTGAAATAGAAGCGCCCACCGCGCGCCCGGAACCCGTAGCGGTGCCAGGGTCGCGCGGGATCGTCGAATCGCACCAGCACGCGCGCCGGGCCGCCGGCCACCGGCACGGCGCTCACGCCGACCATGCCGAGTGAATCCGCGAACAGGTTGTACACGGTCCGGCTGTCCGGCGACCACTGAGGCACGAGCGACGCGCCACCGGCCGAGTCCGGGACGAGCACCCGTGTCGGGCCGCTGTCGGGGGGAACAAGGATCAGTCCCGGTCCTCCCGCTACGCACGTCACGGCAATCCAGCGACCGTCGGGCGACCACGCCAGCGGGGCGCGCGGCTCACAACGGACTGGGCCGCCACCCCGCCGGACGGTCAGGCCGACGCTCCGCGGCTCGGACCAGCGACCTTCCAAATCCCGGGTCACGATATCGAGCCGCTGGTCTGGACCAGCAAAATCCCGCTGCATCGCGACGCGCCGACCACCCGGGGCCCAGGCGGCGGCGCGCTCGTCCCCTGCCACGTGCGTCAGCGGCGTCGCTGGACCGCCCGCGGCCCCAATGACGAACACCTGCCGTCGTCCCGCGCGGAAGCCATGGAATGCGATCTCCCGCCCGTCGGGCGAGTAGGCGGGGAAAAACACGTCCGTCGAGTCGTTGGTGAGCTGCGCCGGCTCCCCGCCCGCGAGCGAGACGCGAAACACCTGCTGCACGCCGTTCCGGTTGGAGTCGAACGCCAACCAGCGACCGTCCGGCGAAACGTCGAAGCCCTCGATCGTTTGGTTCCCGCTGGTCACCGGCCGCGCCTGCGCGACTGACAGCGGCGCGTGGCTGGGGATCGGCAGCGACCAGACGTTCGACGTCTCCGTGAACGCCGAGTAGGCGAGCAAGCCTCCACTCGCGCCCACACTGATCCCGTGGACATTGAGGCCCGTCGTGAGCCGCACCGGCGGGCCCGCCGAAGCGCCCGAGGCCGCCACGGTGACGGCGTACACATCCCGCCCGCCGTCGCGGTTCGACACGTACAGCAGCGCCCGCCCCTCCGGCATCCAGACGGGGCTCATGTTGAGATTGCGGTCGTCGGTGGCGCGGTGCGGCGCGCCGCCCGTCGCGCGTACGATCCAGACGCTACTCGGCGCGAGATTGCCGAAGGTGCCGTCAGCAATGAAGGTCTTATTCCCCGACACATAAGCGATCCACCGGCCATCGGGGGACCACGCGAAGGAATGGAGCTCCAGGCCCGTGACGATCAAACGGGCCAATGCGCCGTCGAGGGGCCGCAGGTACAGCGAGTCGCCCGACGCGTACAGGAACGACCGCCCATCGGGCGAGATCGGCCCTGGGGCCGCGCCTGCGAGGGCCAGGAGCAGCCGCGGCGCGCCTCCCAAGGCGGGCGCGATCTCGATGCCGCGATCGGACAGGAACAGCAGGCGCGCGCCGTCGGGTGCCCAGTGCGGCAGCCGCTGGAAGCCACCCACGCCACGCACGACTGGCACCGGGGTGCCACCCTCGAGCTGCCGCACGTACAACCGCATGCGACCGGGCGAGCCCGCCGTGTAGGCGAGGAGCTTGCCGTCGGGGGACAACGCGGGATCGATTTCCAGCCCGGGATCGAGCGTGACCTGGACACGGCGCCCGAGGGCGACAGCGGGCGGCCGAGGGCGGGCGAGCAGCACGACGCCCACAACCACCGCCGCCAGGACGACCGCGGCGGCCACGTAGCGGCGCAGCGGCGTCCCGATGACCGCGGCCATCGGGCGCGTCGCCGTGGGCGTCGTACCGCCGCTCGGTGTCGCCAGCGGCTCGAGCTGGGCGAGCAGCTCGTCCGCGCTTTGCCAGCGGTCGGCGGGGCGCTTCTCGAGGCATTTCATCACGATGTGCGCGAGCGCCGCAGGGCATGCGGGGCGGCGAGCCTGGAGCGGCTCGGGCCGTCGCGTCACTTGCGCCGCGAGGACCTCGGAGGCCGTCTTCCCGACGAACGGTGGCCCGCCCGTGACGAGCTCATAGCCCAGCACGCCCACCGCGTAGAGGTCGGCGCGATGATCGATGTGCGGGTCGGCGGCCGCCTGCTCGGGCGCCATGTAGGCCGGCGTGCCGAGCGCGACGCCGGCCGTCGTGACCCGACTCCTCGCGCTCGCGTCGCTCAAGGCCTTGGCGACGCCGAAGTCCATCACCAGCGCGTGCCGGCCCGAGAGCAGCACGTTGTCCGGCTTAATGTCGCGGTGCACCACGCCGTGGGCGTGGGCGTACGCCAGGGCGTCCACGACCTCCACCAGGATCTTCACGGCGTCGTGGATCGGCAGCTCGCCGTGCCGGGCCAGCCGGTCGCGCAGCGACTCGCCCTCGACCGACGGCATGACGTAATAGAAGAATCCGTCGGCTTGACCGGAGTCGAGCAGCGGCAGGATGTGTGGGTGCTGGAACTGCGCGACCGTCTCGATCTCGCGCGTGAAGCGGTCGGCGCCCAGCGTGGCGGCGAGCTCGGGGCGCAGCACCTTCACCGCCACCTGGCGACGGTGCCGCATGTCTTCCGCGAGATAGACCGTCGCCATGCCGCCCGACCCGAGCTCGCGGATCAGACGATAGCGGTCAGCCAGGGCCGCGGCGACGCGGTCGAAGGAGGCCGTCACGCCGGGTAACATACATGAAGTTGACGATCAGTTGATCAGGCGCTGGTACGTTTGTTCCCAGGCTGAAGCCTGGGCTCGGCCGGCACTGTGCTGTAGGACACGGAGCGAAGCGAACGGCATCAAGCGAGTGTCCTTCAGGACAGGGCCTCGCCGAGCCCATCAGGTGGCGATCTCCACGACGACTTTTCCCAACTGCTCCCCTCGCTCCAGCCGCTCGAACGCCGCGCGCGCGTCGGCGAACGGAAAGACTCGGTCCACGGGCGGCCGTAGCTCCCCGGTCCCGAGCAGCCGCACAATCTCGCGGTACTCCGCGTCGTTCCCCATGGTCGCGCCCATGATGGTCCACTGATACCAGAATAGACGGCGCAGGTCGATCGCCACATGCGGGCCCGTGGTCGCACCGCAGGTGACCAGCCGCCCCCCGCGACCGAGCGCCCGCAGCGACTCGCCCCACGTCGCCTCGCCAACGTGCTCGATCACCACCTCCGCGCCCCGTCTGTCGGTCAACGCGCGAACCTCCTGCGACACCGTGCGGGTGGTGTGGTTCAGCGCGACGTCGGCGCCGAGCTCTTGGGCTGCGCGCAGCTTGGCGTCGCTCGAGCTCGTCACAATGACCTTCGCCCCCCGGAGCTTGGCGATACGCATCGCGGCGAGCGACACGCCGCCGCCAATCCCCCAGATGAGCACTGTCTCGCCAGGCCGCACCTGCGCCCGGGTGACGACCATGCGCCACGCGGTCAGGGTGACGAGCGAAAACGCCGCCGCTTCCGCCCAGCTGAGGGGGCTCGCCAGGGCCGGGATGAGGGCGATGTTCTGCTCGGGCACGACGATGCGCTCGGCCAGGGTGCCGGGGAGGTGTTCGCCGAGCAAACGGTAGTTGACGCACAACGAATGCTCGCCGGCGCGGCAGTACTGGCACGTATAGTCCGCGATCCCCGGGTTGATCATCACGCGGTCGCCCGGCCGCACCGATCGCACGCCCGGGCCCGCCGTCTCCACCACGCCGGCCCCGTCCGCCCCCAGGATGTGAGGAAAGCGGTATTCGTGGGGCAGTCCCCGCACGACATGGAGGTCGAGGTGATTGAGCGCGGCGGCGCGCAGCGCCACGCGGACCTCGCGCGGGCCCAGCGTCGCGGGCCCGCCCCCAGCCCCGGGGTCGGGAACATCGGCGAGGTCCAACTGGTCGAGGCCGCCGGTGGCGCGGATGACCCAGGCGCGCATGGGGGGCGGGGGGGGCGGCCGGAGGCTAGGGCAGGAAGGCTGGCGACACCATCTGTTCGGTACCGGTCGTCGGCATTGGCACCGGAGCGCCGCCGCCCGGGCCGACCGGCTGGATGTACACCCGGTTGACGTTCTTCTGCACCATCACCACCAGGCCCAGGAGATCACCGCCCGGCGACGCGGCGAAGTCGTTGATCACGAGGTCGCTGCCGGTGACGGGCGTGACCTTGCCCGTCGCCAGGTCCGCCTTCACGACCTGCGTCGTCGTGCGGCCGCTTTCCTTTTGTTCCACGAGGTACGCGAGCGAGCCGTCGCGCAGGAAGTGGGGCGCGCTTTCCTTGATCTGTGGGGTCTTGGTGAAGGCGCGCTGGTTCGAGCCGTCCTTCGCCATGAGCCAGATGTCGTTGTTGCCCTCGCGGTTCGAAACGAACGCTATCGTCTCGCCGTCGGGCGACACCGTCGGCTGCGAGTTGTCCGCCGGCTCCTGGGTGAGCTGCACCGCGTCCGAGCCGGTGATCGGCTGCAGGAAGATCTGCCGGTGACCGGTGCGGAGCGAGTGATACGCCACGGCCTGCCCGTCCGCCGTAAAGGCGGCGTCGCCGTCCAACCCGGGGGAGTTGGTGAGTCGCGAGGCGTTGGTCCCGTCCGCGTCCATCACGTAGATCTCGGGCTGCCCGTCGCGCGTCGAGGTGAACGCGATGCGCGAGCCGTCGGGCGAGAACGCCGGCTCGGTGGCGCTCGCGGTGTCGTCCACGACCTTGCGCAACTGCGCCAGATTCGAGCGCTCCGCCGAGTAGAGCTGGAACCGGCCGACCCGCGAACTCGCGACGACGATCTCGCCCTGCACGAACACCTCGGCGGCGGCGTGCTTCCCGCCGGGCGCGGTGGCCGTGACGCGCGCGTGGCCGTAGCCGGCGGTCGACACCGTCCCGTCCTCGGCGACGGCGGCCACCGCGGGATTGTCGGATGTCCACGTGACACCCGTCGCCGGCCCGATCGGCGTCCCCGTCTCGTCGGCGAAGCTGGCCTTGAGGCTGTAGCGTCGCGCGAGCGGCAGGCCCACCCGCGTCGTCGACAGCTTCAAACCCGCGGCGATCACCCGGACCTGCCACGTCGCGACGAGCCCCGGGCCGGGACCCTTCGCCGTCAACGTCGTCCTCCCGGCCCGCCTCCCCATCAACGTTCCGGTCGCGGGGTCAAAGGTCGCGAGCGACGTATCCGCCACGGTCCAGCGGATCGGCGCCTCGGGAACCGGCGCCTTATCGGCGGCGAGCGCCTGCACCTGGAACTTCGCGACCCCCTGGATCGGCAGGGGCACTTCCGTCTTGAGCGTGGGAATCACCGCCAGCTGGTCCACGGTCTTGTGCACCAGGACGTCCATCGTCTTCGTCTGCAGCAACCCGGAGACGGTGAGCGTCGTCCGCCCGGGAGCCACGGCGGTGACCACGCCCGTCAGGCTCACGCGGGCCACGTTGGCATCCGCCGCGGACCATTGGAGCATGAGCGGGCTGATCGCGCGGCCGCCCTGCCCTGGTACGACGACGCGCAGGGTATCCACGTCGCCGGGCGACAGGAGGAGGGGGCTCGCTTCCGGGATCGCGATCTCGCTGGGCTGGACCACGACCGGCGCCGTCGCGGTGAGGCCCGTCGTGCTCGTGACCTGGACAGTGCCTTGCCCCTGGGCGAGCGCGATGACGACGCCGTTCTGGTCCACGCTCGCGATCTCGGGCCGCAACGACTTCCAGGTCACCGCGACCGGCGCGGCAGGAGACCCGTCGTCCTTGAGGGCGCGCGGCGCGACGCGGGTGTTCTCGGAGGGCAGCAGGTACACGGTCGGAGGCTCGATCCGGAGCACCGCCGCGGGCCCCGTGCCCGTGGGCTGCCCGGCCAACACGTCCGGTCCGGAGGGGGCGGGGGGAGTGGCCGCCGGACCCGGCGCCGGCGGCGCGGCACCCCCCCCGGCCGCGGCGCCCGCGGGACCCACGACCTGCACCGCCGCGGAGCCCCGGCGCGAGGCGACGCGCGCCTCGATGATCGCAATGCCACCGGCCACACCCGTGACCGTGCCGTCGTTGTCCACGCTCGCCACGGCGCGGTTGTTGGAGGACCAGATAACGCGCACGGTGGGGATGACGTTGCCGGCGCGGTCGAACGCCGTCGCGAGGAGGCCCGTGCGCTCCCCCACCTTGATCGTCACGGCCGGCGGGGCGACCTGGACTTCGGCCACGTTCTGCGCCAGTGCGACGCTCGGCAGCGCCAGGGCGGCGAGCAAGAAGCTGGGGCGGACGACCATAGCGGCGCGAACGTAAACGGTCGTAAGTGTCGTTGTCAAGCTAACTTGTCACGACGGCGCGGGAGCCGACCGGTGCCGCGCGGATCGGGCCGTGATCACTTGCGTGGCACGATTCCCGGCGTAAGCTATAGGCCACGCCCACGGCACAACCCAGCGGAGGAGAGATCATCCGATGCTCGACCCAACCGATTTTTCGGAGAGCAGCTGGACCGGCCCCGGCATGATGGAGCCGATGTATCCGCCGGCGCCATCGACGCCCCCGATGCCGATGGGGGAGCCGATGGCGGCGCCCAAGCCGCGGCCCCCGGCGAAAAAGAAAAGGAAGGCGTCGCGGCCCAAGGCGAAGAAGAAGAGAGCCGCGAAGAAGCGGCCGAAAGCCAGGGCGAAGCGGCGCGGGAAGGCCAAGCGGAAGAAGGCGGCGAGAAGGCGGCGCCGCTAGCCTACGGCACATCGCCCACGGGAGCGCCGTTCGGATGGCTCGAGCCATCTCCTCACGGCGCTCCCGCGGCATTTTACTCCCTTCGTCACCCTCTCCCCCGGATCGACTGAGGCACCCGTGCGCGGTGTATGGTCCCTGACGCTCTGCGCCGTCGCGGCTTGCGCGGCGCCCTCCGCGGCCCCGGCGCCCCCCGCGCCCCGGGCGCCGCTGACGGATGCGCAGGCGGAGGTCACGGCGATGCTCGCGCGCAGCGCCGCCGACTGGAACCGCGGCGACCTCGCGGGCTTCACGAGCGACTATGCACGCGACTCCCTCACGAGCTACGTGTCGGGCGGCCACGTGCAGTACGGCTGGCAGAAGCTCTTCGACCGCTACCAGGCGACCTACTTCGCGCCCGGGAAGACGCGCGATTCGCTGACGTTCGAGGAAGTGCGCGTCCGGCGACTGGCGCCCGACCTCGCCTTCTGCACCGCGCGCTTCAAGCTGATGCGCGGCGACTCGATCACGGCGAGCGGGCCGTTCACACTGGTGCTGGAAAAGCGTGGGGCCCGCTGGTACATCCTGCACGACCATACGTCGAGCGATCCGAAGCCGTGACGCGCATCCTGCGCCTCTGCTCCCTGCTCGGCTGCGCCCTGCTGCCGGCGGCGTGCCAGCCCGGCGGCGACCCCACGATCGCGCTCGAGGGCGCGACGCTGATCGACGGCTCCGGTGGCGCGCCGATGCACGACGCGCTGATCATCGTGAAGAACGGCCACATCGAGACCGTGGCGCGCGTCAGCGAGGCGCGAGTCCCGCGCGGGGCGCAGGAGATCAGCCTGGTCGGCAAGACGATCATCCCGGGGCTGATCGACGCACACGCCCACGTGGAGCGGTGGGCCGTGCAGCGTTACGTCGTCTGGGGGGTCACGACGGTGCGCGATCTCGGCGCGACCAGCACCGACTCGGCCATCGCGCTCCGGAACGATCTCAACCTCGGCGCGGTGCTGGGGCCGCGCATGTTCACCTCCGGCGCGATGATCGACGGCGCGCCGCCGACGTATGCGGCCGCGACGGCCGTGCGAACCCGCGACGAGGCTCGCCGCGCGGTGGACCAGCGCGCGGTGGTGGGCGCCGACTGCGTGAAGATCTACACGAAGCTCACACCCGACCTGCTGGCGCCGCTGCTCGACGAGGCGGCGACGCTGCGGCTCCCCGTGGCGGCCCACCTCGGCAAGATCGACGCCCTGGCCGCCGCGCGCGCCGGTGTGGCGTCGCTCGAGCACATGGCGGGCGTGGTCCAGGCCGCGACGCCGAGCCCCGGCGCCTACTTCCGGGCGCACGACCAGTTCCTCCGCGGCTGGACCCTCGAGGAAGGCGGCTGGAGCACGCTCGACTCCGCCGCCGTCGCGCGCGTGGCGCGCACGCTCGCGGCAACGCACGTCGCGATTGTGCCGACGCTGGTGCTGCACGAGATGATGTCGCGCCTCGACAACCCCACGCTGCTGTCGCGCCCGGTATGGAGGACGTGCCCGCCGCCGCGGCCAGCGTGCGCGACGTGCAGGGCTTGCTGCGCCGCGCCGGCTGGCGCGCCCCGGAGCTCAAGGCGTTCCGGCGCTCCCGCGCGCGCCAAGACCAGTTCGTGCGCGAGTTCAAGCGCGCGGGCGGCCTCATCGCGGCCGGCTCCGACGCCGCGAACCAACTGCTCGTGCCGGGCCTGTCACTGCACGAGGAGCTGAGTCTGCTCGTCGGCGCTGGCCTCACCCCGCTCGAGGCGCTCACCGCCGCCACGCGCAAGGGCGCGGAGCTCATGCACGCCGACTCGCTCGGCCGGATCGCGCCCGGCAAGGTGGCGGACCTGGTGGTGCTCGACGCGGACCCGGCGGCGGACATCGGGGCGACCCGGCACATCGCCTGGGTGATGATTCGCGGACGGATGATCCCACCCGATTCCTTGAGGAGAACGTGGGCACATTGAGGCTGGCGCTCGTCGCGCTGATCGCGCTGTTGGCATGCGGGAAGCGGGAAGAGGGAAGGGGGAAGGGTGTCGTCGATGTGATCCTCCGCGGTGGCTGGATCATCGATGGGAGCGGTAATCCCCGCTACCAGGGCGACGTCGCGATCACGGGCGACCGCATCGCGGGCGTCGGGTTCCTGAACGGCGCCGCGGCGCGGGAGACGGTGGACGTGCGTGGGCTCGCCGTGGCGCCCGGGTTCATCGACATGATGGGGCAGTCCGAGATCAACGTCCTGATCGACAACCGCGTGCTGAGCAAGGTCACGCAGGGCGTCACAACCGAGGTGACGGGCGAGGGCGGCTCGGTCGCCCCGCTCACCGACCAGCTCGCGCTCGACGACTCGGACGCGATGAAGAAATGGCACTACCGCGAGGACTGGCGCGACCTGGACGGCTACTTCGCGCAGCTCGCGAAACAGGGGTCGACGGTGAACATCGCCACGTTCGTCGGGGCCACCCAGGTACGGCTCGCCGTGGTTGGCAAGGAGAACCGGGCGCCCACGGGACCCGAGCTGGCGCACATGACGGCGCTCGTGGACACGCTGATGGAGCAGGGCGCGCTGGGCCTCTGGACCGCGCTCGAGTACGCCCCGGCGAGCTACTCCACCACTGACGAGATCATCGCCCTCGCCAAGGCGGCCCGCCGGCACGGCGGCATCTACGCGTCGCACATGCGAAACGAGGGCATTCGCATCGACGACGCGCTGAACGAGCTGTTCCAGATCGCGCGCCAGGCGGACATCCCGGCGGAGGTGTCCCACCTCAAAGTGTCCGGGCGGAAGAGCTGGGGACAGATGGCTCGCATCCTCGCGCGGATCGATTCGGCGCGGGCGGCGGGGCTCGACGTCACAGCCGATCAGTACCCGTACACGCGCGCGGCGACGGCGCTCGACGCCTCGATCCCGTCCTGGGCCGAGAGCGGTGGCTGGGACTCCTTGCTCGCGCGGCTGCGCGATCCCGTGACCCGCGCCCGGCTGCGCGACGAGATGCTCAACCCCCGGGGAGCGGAGAGCTTCTACTATGAGGCGGGTGGGGGCCCTGGCGTGCTGATCACCGGCACCTTCCAGGACTCCTTGCGCTACCTGCAGGGGAAGTACATCAGCGAGATCGCCGCGGCGCGCCACCGCGACCCCGTGGAGACACTCTTCGACATCGTGCTGGCGGAGAACGGGCACCGCACCGACGCGGTGTATTCCGTGATGAGCGAGCCCGACGTTCAGACGGCGATGAAGACCTGGTGGTTGGCGGTGAACACCGACTTCGGCGGCGTGGCGCCCGACGGGCCGTTCGGGTCGCAATCGGCCCATCCCCGCGCCTACGGCACGTTCGCGCGGATCCTGGGGCACTATGCGCGCGACCTGAAGCTGTTCCCGCTCGAGTTCGCCGTGCGCAAGATGACGTCGCTCGCGGCGCAGCGGGTGGGCCTGGTGGACCGCGGTCTCTTGAAGCCGGGCCTGGCGGCCGACGTCACCGTGTTCGACCCGCGCACCGTCGCCGACCAGGCGACGTTCGAGCAGCCGCACCGGCCGTCGGTGGGGTTCGCGTACGTATTCGTGAACGGGCAGAAGGTGCTCGATCATGGCAAGCTCGCCGCGGCCCGCCCGGGACGCGGGCTGCGCGGGCCGGGATACGTGCCTCCGGAGCGGCGCGGCAAGCGGTGACGCTCGGGCGCCTCGTCCTCGCGTGGCTGCCGGTGGCGGTGTGGCTGGTGGCTACGGGCCACGGGCTCGAAGCGTGGCTCCCTGTCGAGGCGGTCGCTCCCCGAGCGGCGACGGCGGTCGCCCTGGCGGAGTCGGTCGTGCTGACGCTGCTCGCTTCGTTGTGGTTCGATTCCCTCAGTCACGGCGGCTGGTGGCTGATCTTCTTGCTGCTCGGCCTGCTGCAGGCACTGCCGGGCCTGGTGTTGCGCCGACATGGCGTGCGCCGACTTGTTGCGGCCGTCGCGCGCTACGTCCTCGCCGGCGCCATTCTCGCCTGGAGACTCGGATAGAGTATCTTCGGTAGACCCTATGTCTACCGCACCCATGACCGCGATCCGGTTGACGCGCTTCTCGCACGGCGCCGGCTGAGCCTGCAAGCTCGGCCCCGCCGAGCTGGCGCAGGTCTTGCGCCACGTGCCGGTCGCGACGGATCCCCGGATCCTCGTCGACGCCTCGACCCGCGACGACGCCGCCGTCATCCAGCTGGCGCCTGATCGCGCGATCGTGGCGACGGTGGACTTCTTCACGCCCATCGTGGACGATCCCTACGACTTCGGCCGCATCGCCGCGGCGAACGCGCTCTCCGACATCTACGCGATGGCCGCGACGCCGCTGTTCGCGCTCAACCTCGTCGGCTGGCCGCGTGACAAGCTGCCGTTCGAGCTGCTGGGCGAGGTGATCCGCGGCGGCGCGGACATGGCGCGCGAGGCGGGTGCCTTCGTGCTGGGTGGTCATTCGGTGGACGACCCGGAGCCCAAGTACGGCATGGTGGTGATCGGCGACGCGCGCCCCGAGCGGATCGTCAAGAACAGCGGGGCGAAGCCCGGCGACGCGCTGGTGCTCACGAAGCCGATCGGCACGGGCGTGCTGGCCACGGCCCTCAAGCGCGATCTGGTGACGGAGCAGGACCTCGCCCCGGCGGTGGTCTCGATGACGACGCTCAACGCCGGTGCCGCCCGGGCGATGCTGGCGGTCGGCGTCCACGCCGCGACGGACGTGACGGGGTTCGGCCTGCTCGGGCACCTGCGGAACCTGCTCGAGGCGAGCGGCGCCGCCGGCGAGGTCCACGCGGCGGCCGTGCCGCTGCTGGCGGGGGCGCGCGAGCTGGCGGAGCGCGGCGCCATTCCGGGGGGCACGGAGCGGAACGCCGCGAGCCTCACGGCCGCGGTGACGTTCGGCGCCGGCGTGGACCGAACCGCGCGGGTGCTGCTGGCCGACGCGCAGACATCGGGCGGGCTGTTGATCGCCGTGCCGCCGGCCCGGGTCGACGCGCTGGTGGCGGCGCTGGGCCGCGAGGGCACTCCGGTGGCCGCGGTGATCGGCCGCGTGGTCGCGGGCTCCGCGGGACGGATCTCCGTCACGTAGCGAGGGCCATGCACGCGATCCCCGAGTACACGAGCCTCACCCCCGACGCCCTCGATGCGCTGGAGCGCGCGGTGCGCGAGCGGCGCCGCGTGGCGCTGCGGCGGCGCGGCTCGGAGTACGTGGTGGTCGCCGAGCGGCTCGATACGAACGAGCGCGAGGAGGCGCTCGGGGGGAGGCTGCCGATGACGGGCGAGGTGCTGCTGTTCCCGTTGCGCGAGCTCGAGTTCTTCGCGGTGCTGCCGTAGCCGTGTTCACGCGCCTGCTCGTGGGTCTCGACGGCAGCCCGCGGGCCGATTCGGCCTTCGAGCAGGCGGTGGTGCTCGGGAAGCGGTTCGGGAGCAGCATCATCGTCGCCTACGTCGAAGAGCCGGGGGGCCGGTCCGCCGACGGGGCGGCGATGCTCGACCGGGCGCAGGAGCGCGTGCGCGCCGCGGGGCTCAAAGTCGAGACCGTCGCGCGCGCGGGGCCGCCGGACCTGGAGCTCGCCGAGCTGGCCAAGTCCGCGGACGCCGTGCTGGTGGGGCGCCGCGGTGTCACCACCAAGGGCCAGGGCGCGCTCGGCCCCACGGTCGCCTCGCTGATCCGCATCGCGGAGCGCTGCGTGATCGTGTGCGGCGGGCTGCCGTCGCCGATGCAGTCGTGTGCCGTCGCGTTCGACGGGCGCGACACCAGCCGCCGCGCCCTCGAGCTGGCGATGCAGTTCGCGTCCGTCGTGGAGGGCACGATCCACCTCATCCATGCCACCGACGACCGCGAGGCGGGGCTCAAGGTCGTGGGCGTCGCCGAGGCGACGCTCTCGATGCAGCGGGTCGCGTTCGTCACGCACGTCGAGCCGGGAAAGCCGGGCGAGGTGGTGGCGCGCGTGATCAAGCGGACCCACTGCGACGCGCTGTTCGCGGGCGCGCACATGACCCACCAGCAGGGCCGCCCCAGCGCCGTCGTCGTGTCCCACGCCGAGGAGATCCTGCGCCATACCGACATCCCGGTCGTCATCCAGCCCTGACGCGCCCCCCCCGATCGGCGTGCTGGTCCACGCCGACGAGAGCTGCCTCGGGAACGACAGCACCAAGCCGAGCCCCGGCGGCAACGCCGCGCTGATCGAGGCGCCCGCGGGGGACAGCGTGGCGCGGTGGGATTTCTACGAGTACTCTCCGCAAACGACGAACAACAAGATGGCGCTCGCGGGCGCCATCGCGACGCTCGAATGGATCCGCCGCCAGTGGAAGCACGCGCGGGTGGTGTACGTGTCCGACTCACAATACCTCGTGAAGGGGATGACCGAGTGGGTGCAGGGTTGGGAGGCGCGGGGGTGGAAGCGCAAGGGCGGCGCCCTGGAGAACCAGGAGCTGTGGCAGAAGCTGGTGCAGGCGGCCGCGGCGCACCAAATCGCCTGGCGGTGGATCGAGGGGCACGCCGGTCACGCGAAGAACGAGTATGCCAACGACCTCGCGATCCGCGCGGCGCAGCGCCAGGAGCGCTCCGACGGGCTCGTCCCGTCGGGGTTCGACGTCTGGCTCGCCGAGCAGCGGGCGCGGGGGGCGTACCGCGGCTACGACCCCGATCGGGAGCTCGATGAGCGTCTTTAAGGACGGCGTCCCCGTCAACACGCACTTCCTGAACCTGCTCCCCGACGGGGCAGCGGCGCCCCCCGTCGAGCGGATTCCCCTGTACGAGGTGTACATGCGCATGGCGGAAGAGCTGGCCAAGCGCTCCACCTGCGCCCGCCTCCAGGTCGGGACCGTGGTCACCGACCAGCGGCTCGAGAACGTGCTCGCGATCGGCTACAACGGGAACGCGCGGGGACTGCCGAACAAGTGCGACTCGGCGGTGCCGGGGAGCTGCGGGTGCATTCACTCCGAGATGAATGCGCTCGTGAAGGCCCCGGGCAACGCGCGCGACAAGGTCGTGTTCATCAGCGCCTCGCCGTGCGTGATGTGCGCCAAGCTGATCATCAATTCGGG
>Ga0134086_10000294_pt1 | contig 12801 bp, 9 predicted proteins | sample 15_taG_13_FD_94459 | JGI IMG/M metagenome (GOLD analysis project Ga0134086, IMG submission 94459) | Grasslands soil microbial communities from the Angelo Coastal Reserve, California, USA - 15_D_Glu_40cm_2_24_1 metaG | ecosystem: Environmental > Terrestrial > Soil > Grasslands ...
ACCATGGGTCTATACAAGGCGGTCGCCCGACGGGCTGTGCCCGCCGGGCGATGATCGAGCGGCTTTCTCTATCCGGCTAACCGCCTATCCGCCTATCCGCCTATCCGCCTAATTCAACCATTCCCCTTTCCAACCACCGGTGCTCTCCAGCCAAGACTTCCTGGGCCACCCGGTAGGTCGGCACGTCGTCGTTCCGCCACAGTCCCTGGAACTTCGCGCGCACGCGGGCGCGCGCCTGGCGGCAGAACAGGTCGGCGACCTGCACCGCCCGTCGGCCCGTGGCGGGGTCCTTGTGGAGCAGCCATTGCGCGCGCGCGCACGACGCCGCCATGGCGAAGAGCTCGGCCCCGGCGTCCACGAGGCGGAACAGCACGGCCTGGCGGTACTCGAGCTTCGGCCCGAAGCGGAGCATCGCATGGAACAGGCTGCGCGCCAGGCGGCGCGAGCCCCGCTCGACGTAGCGGATGTGCCTGGCCAGCGGGCCGAAGCCGGCGTACCTCGGCCAGTAGCTCCAGCCGAGCCAGCGCGACGGATACCACCACGCGTAGAACAGCCCGGCGCGCACCAGCCCCCGCAGCCGCTGGCCGAAGGTCTTCCCGGGCAGCACCACGTCGCCGGCGACTTGGAGGTGCCGGTCCACCGCCTCGCGCGCAATGAACAGGTGCATGATCTCGCTCGAACCTTCGAAGATCAGGTTGATGCGGAAGTCGCGCATGATGCGCTCGACCGGCACCGGTTTCTCGCCCCGGGCGCGCAGTGAGTCCGCGGTCTCGTAGCCGCGGCCGCCGCGGATCTGCACCGTGTCGTCGATGATCCGCCACCCCGCCTCCGAGTTGTACAGCTTCGCGATCGCCGCCTCGAGCCGGATGTCGTAGCCGCCCCGGTCGGCCATGGCGCCGCACAGCTCGGCCACCGCTTCCATCGCGAAGGTGTTCGCCGTCATCGTCCCGATCTTCTGCGCGATCGCGTCGTGCTTGCCGATCGGCTGCCCCCACTGCACGCGCGTGCTCGCCCACTCACGTGCGATCTCGAGGCAGCGCTTGCCCGCGGCGACGGACGAGATGGGCAGCGTGAGGCGGCCGGTGTTGAGGGTGGTCAGCCCGAGCTTGAGGCCCTTCCCGACCTCCCACAGCACGTTCTCCTGCGGCACCCGCACGTTCGTGAAGCGCATGACGCCGTTGTACATCGCCTTGAGACCCATGAAGTGGCAGCGGTGCTCCACCTTCACGCCGGGCCAGTCGGTCTCGACGATGAACGCCGTGATCTGCCGTCGTTCCCTGCCGTTCACGAACTTCGACGGCGTGCGGGCGAGCACGACGATGATCTCGGCCCGCGTCCCGTTGGTGCACCACAGCTTCTCGCCGTTCAAGATCCACGCCGCGCCGTCCTCGCTCGGCACGGCCATGGTCTCGAGCGCGGCCGGATCGGACCCGACCCCCGGCTCCGTGAGCGCGAACGCCGAGATCGCCCCCTTCGCCAGGCGCGGCAGGTAGCGCTGCTTCTGCTGCTCGGTCCCGAACATCTTGAGCGGCTGCGGCACCCCGATCGATTGGTGCGCCGAGAGCAGGGCGGTGAGCGATCCGTCCACCGACGAGACGAGCTCGATCGCCTTCATATAGGAAAGCTGCGACAGCCCGAGCCCGCCGTATTCGCGCGGAATCTTGATCCCGAACGCGCCGAGCTCCCGCAGGCCCTCGATCACCTCGTCGGGGATCTCGCCTTCGCGGTCGATCCGGTCGGAGTCCACCTTGTCGCGCAGGAACCGCTCCAGCTGTTCGAGGAACGGGCGCGCGCGCTCGGCGTCGTCGGGTGCCGACTCGGGATAGGGATGGATCAGCTCCATCCGGAGCTTGCCGAGGAAGAGATCGCGCACGAAGCTCGGCGCGGCCCACTCCTGCTCTCGCGCGGCTTCGGCGACTTCCCGTGCCTCGGCGGCGCTGACTTTCCGTTCCGGCGCGGTGACCGTGGTCGCCATGGAGGCCTCCTGCTGGTAACATACACGCCTTCCTCTCGCCTTCACAGGAGCGTCTCGATGCGTTCGGCGCTGCAACTGGCTCTCCCGCTCGCGCTGTCCATCTCGCTCGCGGCGCAGGCGCCGCCCCGGGCCACGAGCCCCGCACCCGCGCTGATCCTGGTGAAGGCGGGCCGTCTGATCGACGGGCGTGCGGACGCGCCCCAGAGCAACGTGGCGATCCTGATCGAAGGGGAGCGCATCAAGGCCGTCGGTCCGCTCGCCCAGGTCCAGGGCCAGGCGAAGGGCGCGCGGGTGATCGATCTGTCGCCGCTGACCGTGCTTCCGGGCTTCATCGACACGCATACGCACCTGCTGCTCCAGGGCGACCCGACGGCCGAGTCGTACAACGTGCAGCTCCTCTACCAGTCGATCCCCTACCGCGCCATCCTCGCGGCGCGGAACGCCCGCATCGCGCTCGAGCATGGATTCACGGCGATCCGGGACCTGGAGACCGAGGGCGCGATGTACGCGGACGTGGACGTGAAGCGCGCGGTGAACCGCGGCGAGATCCCGGGCGCCCGCATCTTCGCCTCCACGCGCGCGATGGCGCCGACCGGGATGTATCCCATCGTGTCGGACAACTGGGAGCTGGAGCTGCCGCATGGCGTCCAGCCCGTGGACGGGGTCGAGGGCGCGCGGCTCGCGGTGCGCGAGCAGGTCGCCCACGGGGCCGATTGGATCAAGTATTACAGTGATCGCCGCTATTACTTCACGCCCGACTCCGTGCTCCACAGCTGGGTGAACTTCACCGACGACGAGGCCCGCGCCATCGTGGACGAGGCGCACCGGCTCGGCCGCAAGGTGGCGGCGCATGCGATCGGCGCGGACGGGATCGCGGCGGCCCTGCGCGCCGGCGTCAACACGATCGAGCACGGCGACGGGATGACGGACTCGCTCATGGACGTGCTCGTGGCGCGTGGCGTCTATTGGGTCCCGACCGTGACCGTCGGGCGCTACGTCGCGGGGCCGCGGGGCGGCCCGTGGGAGCCGATGGTCGAGCACCAGCGCCTCGCGTTCCAGCGCGCCCTCAAGAAAGGCGTCAAGATCGTGTTGGGCACCGATGTGGGCGGCTTCCCCTGGACCGAGATCAACCAGGCGAAGGAGTTCGAGTACTACGTGCAGTACGGTATGACGCCGATGCAGGCCATCAAGTCGGGCACGTCGCTCGCGGCCGAGCTCCTGGGCCAGCCGGACCTGGGCGCCGTGACGCCCGGCGCCTACGCCGACCTGGTGGCGGTGCAGGGCGACCCGCTGAAGGACATCACGGAACTCGAGCGCGTCCGGTTCGTTATGAAAGGCGGGGTCACTTACCTTTCGCAATAGTGCGGCGCGCGCTCGGGTGTAGCCTCGGTCTGTGGATCGGCGCCGCCGGCGCCGCGGTGGGCCAATTCACCCCACCCGGCACCGGCGGCGTCGCGGCGTTGGCCGGCGCCCTGAAACAGCTGGGGGCGAACAAGCGCGTCCTCGTGATCGGCGCCCACCCCGACGACGAGGACACCGAGCTGCTCGCCATCCTGTCCCGCGGCATGGGGGTGCGGGCGGCCTACCTCTCGCTCAGCCGGGGCGAAGGCGGGCAGAACCTGATCGGGCCGGAGCTCGGCCCCGAGCTCGGCATCATCCGCACGGAGGAGCTGCTCGCGGCGCGGCAGCTCGACGGCGCCCGCCAGTTCTTCACGCGCGCGTACGATTTCGGCTTCTCCAAGACCGCCGACGAGACGTTCCGTTTCTGGCCCCGGGACTCGCTGCTCGTCGACGTGCTCGCGGTGATCCGCCGGTTCCGGCCGCAGATCGTCGTGTCGATCTTCTCCGGCACTCCGCGCGACGGGCACGGGCAGCATCAGGTGGCCGGCATCGTGGCGCGCCAGGCATTCGAGACCCTGCGCGATTCGAGCTGGGGGCCGGTGAAGCTGTACCGCGCCGCCTGGTCCGACACCGGCGCTACGACGCTGCGACTCGACGGCGGGGCGCTCGATCCCCTGGCGGGACGCTCGTACCACCAGATCGCGATGGCGGGCCGCAGCCGGCACCGGTCCCAGGACATGGGGCAGTTCGAGCGGGCGGGGCCCAGCGTCGACCGGCTGGCGTTTGTCGAGTGGCGCGACGGCCGACGAGGGACGAAGGACGGGGACGGCCTCTTCGCCGGGGTGGACACGGTGCTGCACGGCAGGGCCCGCTACGTCGCGCTGCTCGATTCGGCGCGGGTGCGGCTCAACCCGTCGCGTCCGGCGGCGATCGTCCCGCTGCTCGTGCGTGCGCTGCGCGAACTGGGGCGGGGGACGGTGGGTGAGACCGACGCCGAGCAGCGCGAGAGCCTCGAGCACGCGCTCGCGGCAGCGGCCGGCGTGGCGATCGACGGCTTCGTGGACGACGGCATCGTGATCCCGGGCGAGCGGCTCGAGGTAGAAGCGACCGTGTGGAATGCCGGAGCCGGGGGAGTGACGCTCGACGGCATCGACGTGACGGCGCCCCCTGGCTGGAAAGTTGAGCGACTCGACGCCGCGACCTCGCCCGTGCCGCAGGGGGCGCTCGCCACCCGGCGGTTCGCCGTCACCGTCGCGCCCGATGCGCCCCGGTCTCAGCCCTATTTCCTGCGGCACCCCCTCGCCGGGGGCCTGTACGACTGGACGGGCACGCCCGCCGACTGGCGCGGCCTGCCTTTCGAGCCTTCGCTCGTCGAGATGGCCGCGCGGCTCACCATCGCCGGGCAGCCCGTGACGCTGCGCCGCGAGGTCGTGTACCGCTATCGCGATCAGGGAATCGGCGAGGTGCGTCGGCCGATCGTCGTGACGCAGCCGTTCGATGTGGCGGTGACGCCCGACTTGGTTGTCTGGCCGATCGATGGCGCTGCAGGCGGACCGCGGCATTTCACCATCACGGTGACGAACCGCGCGCGCGGGCCCGCCGCGACGCAGGTCGTGGTCACGCCGCCCTCCGGTTGGGCGGCCGCGCCGGCCGAGAGCCTCTCGTTTCAGCGCGAGGATGAGGCCAAGAGCCTCACGGTCACCGTCGCGCTTCCGCCGGGGGCGCGGCCCGGCGTCTACGCGCTCCAGGCCGCCGCAGTGACGGCGGGCGAGCGGAAGGAGGGCGCGCTCGCGGTCATCGACTACCCTCACATTCGGCCGCGGCCGGTCGCTCACGCCTCGACCGCGGAGCTGCGGGCCGCGCGCATCGCGCTGCCCGCCGTCACGCGGGTGGGATACGTGCGCGGCGCCTCGGACCGCGTGCCGGAGGCGCTGCAGGCGGTCGGGGTGCCGCTCGAGCTGCTCGGCCCGGACACGCTCGCCCGCGGCGACCTGTCGCGCTACGACGCGATCGTAATCGGCAGCCGGGCGTACGAGGTCGACGCGGCGCTGGTCGCGAGCAACGGCCGGTTGCTCGACTACGCCCGGACGGGCGGCCTCGTCATCGTGCAATACCAGCAATACCAGTTCGTGAACGGCAACTTCGCACCATACCGCCTGTCGATCGCCCGCCCCCACGACCGCGTCACCGACGAGACGGCGCCGGTGACGGAGCGCGATGCGGCGCATCGCGTCTTCCACGTGCCGAACGAGATCGGGCCGGACGACTGGGCGGGGTGGGTGCAGGAGCGGGGGCTGTACTTCGCCCATGACTGGGACGCGGCCTACACCCCCCTCCTGGAGACGCACGACCCCGGTGAGCCCCCGCTCTTTGGCGGCCTGCTCGTCGCGGCGGTCGGCCAGGGCACGTACGTCTACACGGGGCTGAGCTTCTTCAGACAACTCCCGGCCGGCGTCCCTGGCGCCTACCGGCTTTTTGCGAATCTCCTCGCGCTCGGCAAGCGATAGAATGCGGAATGCGGAGTGCGGAATGCGGAGTGGACCGTGCGCGTGTCGAACCCGACGGTCGGCATCGAGGATCGGACCTTCCCCTGCAATTCCGCACTCCGCATTCCGCATTCCGCACTGGCTCGTCGCCGCTCCTCTGCTAGTCCTGCTCTCAATCGCGTGTCGGGGCGACGGCCGCACTCCGTTGGTGATCTACAGCCCCCACGGTCGAGATCTGCTCACCCTGCTCGAGCGTCGCTTCGAGCAGCTGCATCCCGAGGTCGATGTGCGCTGGCTCGACATGGGCTCGCAGGAGGTGTACGACCGGCTGCGCTCGGAGCGCGCCAACCCCCAGGCCGACGTGTGGTTCGGCGGTCCTGCGGCGATCTTCGCCCGCGGGGCGCGCGATTCGCTGCTCGCGCCGTTTCGGCCCAGCTGGGCGGGCGCCATCGACGCGCATGGCCGCGCCCCGGGCGATGTGTATTTCGCCGCGTACGAGACTCCCGCCGTGATCGTGTACGCCGAGCAGGCGGTGCCACCGGACCGGGCGCCGCAGGATTGGGACGACCTGTTGCTCCCCCAGTGGAAGGGGCAGGTCCTGATCCGTGACCCGCTGGCTTCGGGGACGATGCGCGCCGTGTGGGGGATGATCATCGAGCGGGGCTTGAAGCAGACGGGCGACAGCGCGACGGGCTTCCAGTGGCTGCGCCGGCTCGACGGGCAGACCAAGGAGTACGTGCTGAACGGGCCCCTCCTCGATCAGAAAATCGTGCGCCAGGAGGGGTTGGTGACGATCTGGGATCTGCCCGACATCCTGCTCAACCGGCGCGACGGGCTGCCGCTCGGCTACCGCTTCCCGCGCAGCGGCACCCCGGTGATCGAGGACGCGATCGGCGTCGTGCGGAACGCGCGCCACCGCGCCGTGGCGGAGGCGTTCGTGGAGTACGTCGGCAGCGTCGCAGCGCAGCTCCTCGCGACGCGCGAAGCGTACCGGCTGCCGGCCCGGCTCGACCTCGTCGCCGACTCGCTGCCCGCGTGGGCCCGCGCGGTGCGCCGGGAGATGAAAGCCGCCGACGTGGATTGGGACCTGCTGGCCGCGCACGAGGCGGATTGGATGCGCTACTGGGACCGGAACGTCCGGGGGAGGAGCCGGTGACGCCGTTCGTGCTGCTGGACGGCGTGCACAAACAGTGGTCTCCCACGGTGAGGGTGGGCCCGCTGTTGCTCGGCATCCCGCGGGGCGAGATCGTCGCCTTGCTCGGACCGTCGGGCAGCGGGAAGACGACGGTGCTCCGTCTGCTGGCCGGCTTCGAGGCGCCGGATGCCGGACGCCTCGTGATCGATGGGGAAGACGTCACCGCCGTGCCGCCGGCGCGCCGCCGCTGCGGCATGGTGTTCCAGCACTACGCCCTGTTTCCCCACCTCGACGTGGGAGGGAACGTGGCGTTTGGACTGAAAGGGAGCCCGGAGCCGGGAGCGGCCGGGCAGAAGGTGGCCGAGGTACTCGCCCTCGTCGGCCTCGCGGGATTCGAGGGACGCAAGGTGCAGGAGCTGTCGGGAGGCCAGCAACAGCGCGTCGCCTTGGCGCGGGCGCTCGCGCCCGAGCCGCGCGTGCTGCTGCTCGACGAGCCGCTCTCGAACCTCGATCCGACGCTGCGGGAGCGCACGCGGCGCGAGCTGCGCGCGCTGATCAAGCGGGTCGGGATTACGACCCTGTTCGTGACGCACGAGCAGGAAGAGGCCTTCGATCTGGGGGACCGCGTCGCCGTGCTGAATGACGGACGGCTGGAGCAGGTGGGCGCGGCGGACGAGCTGTACGAGCGGCCTGCCAGCCTGTTCGTGGCGACCTTCGTCGGCCGGGCGAACGTCGTGCGAGGGGGGGGCGCCACGGCCCGCGCCCTGGGCGCGCATGATGGCGAGGTGCTGGTCGTCCGGCCGGAGCGGTTGCGGTTCGCGGACGCGGGGCTGCCCGGCACGGTGCGCGAGCGGCGCTACACCGGCGCCGCGGCGTTTTACCAGGTCGAGACCGAGCGCGGCGAGCGGCTGGAGGTGCTCGCGGGGCCGGAGGCGGCGCGCGTGGGCGACCGGGTATACCTGGAGCCGGCCGGCGTGTTGACGTTCCCCGAGGAGCGCGCGTGAGGGCGCGGCTCGCGCGCCCGGCGTTCACCCTGCTGCTGGCGTGGCTCGTCCTCTACCCCGTCGCCATCGTGGTCGCCGACTCGGTCCGGGGCGACGCGGTCGCGACGTTCGTCTCCCGGCCGGGCGAGTGGGGCGCGCTGTGGGCGAGCCTGTGGATCTCGCTCGCCAGCGTGGCGCTGGCGGCGGCGATCGGTGTGCCGCTCGCGTTCCTGTTCGAGTGGCTCGAGTTCCCGGGCCGCAAGGCCCTGGGCTCACTGATCGCGCTCCCCGCCGTGCTGCCGCCCTTCGTGGGCGTGCTGGCCTTCCTCTTCCTGTACGGCGAGTCCGGGTTCGTGGCGCGTGCGGTCCAGGCCGTCTTCGGGCTGCGCGGGCCGCCTTGGCGCCTCCAGGGCGCCGGGGCGATCCTGCTCGTCCACGCCTATTCGATGTACGTCTACTTCTATCTCCTGACGCGCGCGGGGCTCGCCAAGCTCGACGCGTCGATGCTCGAGGCGGCGCACGCGCTGGGCGCCGGGCGGTGGGAGACGCTGCGCCGCGTCACATTCCCGCTGTTGCGCCCGTCGCTCGCCGGCGCCGCGCTACTCGTCTTCATGACGGCCCTCGGCTCCTTCAGCGCGCCGTACGTGTTCGGCGGCGGCTTCCGCGTCATGACGACGCAGATCGTCGCCACCAAGCTCAACGGCGAGCTGCCCCTGGCGATGGTCGAGACCGTGGCGCTCGCGCTCGTCGCCGCCCTCGGGCTCGCCCTGCTGCGTCGCACCGAGGGGGACGAACTCCTCGCTGCGCTCGGCAAGGGAGCGGCTCCCCCCCGCCGGCCCATCCGCCGTGCCCCGATCCGCGCGCTGGCGGCGACGGCGGGCTGGCTTTTCACCGTGCTGCTGTTGCTGCCGCACCTCACGCTCGCGCTGGTGTCGCTCGTGCCCTACAGCAGCTGGACCACCGAGGCGCTGCCGCCCGTCCTGAGCTTCGTCAATTATCAACGGCTGTTCGGAGAGCCCGAGCGGCTGCGGCCGCTCGTGAACTCGCTGTGGATGGCGGCGGCCAGCACCCTCGGCGCCGTCGCGCTGGCGCTCGCGGCCGGGGCGCTCGCACGCGGGCAGCGTGCCCCCCGTGCCCCCCGTGCCCCCCGTGCCCTCCATGCCCCCTCCCCCCGCGACCGGTGGCGCGGGCCGATCGAGACCCTCATCGCGCTCCCCTGGGCCCTGCCCGGTACCGTGTTCGCGATCGCGCTCACGACCACGTTCAGCGTGCACGCCCCGCTGGCGCTCCGCTGGGTCCTCGTCGGCACCGTGTTCCTGCTGCCGCTCGCGTATCTGGTGCGCAATCTCCCGATCACTGGCCGCGCGGTGCTCGCGGGCTACCGCCAGCTGGACCCCGCGCTCGCGGAAGCGGCGGCGAGCCTCGGCGCCGGGCGTTGGACCACCTTCCGCCGTGTGACCCTGCCGCTGCTCCGGCCGGCGCTCGCCGCCGGGGGGAGTCTCGCCTTCGTGGCCGCGCTGGGCGACTTTGTGACGTCCATCGTGCTTTACACCTATGACAACCGCCCGATTTCCATCGAGATCATGTCGAGCCTGCGCCTCAACGAGCTGGGCGTCGCCGCGGCGTTCGGGGTGATCCTCATGCTGGTGAGCGCGCTCGTGCTCGGGTTCGGAGCGAGGCGATGAAGCGGCTCTCGGTGCTCATGGCGGTGTGCTTCGTGGACATCCTGGGCCTGATGCTCGTCGCGCCGCTGATGCCGTTCTACGCGGTGCACCTGCACGCGCGGGAGTGGATGGTAGGACCGCTGATCGCGTCCTTCGCCGTCGCGCAGTTGGTCTCCTCGCCTGTTTGGGGAAGGTTTTCCGATCGGTATGGGCGGCGGCCCGCGATGATCGTCGGACTGGGCGCGTCGGCGTTCGCCTACCTGATCTTCGGGTTTGCGAACACGCTCTGGCTCCTGTTCGCGTCTCGTGTCGTGCAGGGCCTCGGCGGCGGGACCACCGGCGTCGCTCAGGCCTACGTGGCGGACACGATGGCGCCGGCCGAACGGGCGAAGGCGCTGGGATGGCTCTCCGCAGCGACGAGCGCGGGCGTGGTCGTCGGGCCGATCATCGGCTCGCGCGCGCATCACTTCGGCACAGAGGTCCCCGGCGTGGTCGCGGCCGTCCTGGTGTTGATCAACGTCTACTTCGCCTGGAAGTGGCTCCCCGAGTCGCGCGTCTCGGACGGGCCCGCGCTGACGGACAGCGGCCGTCACCGTTCGACGGAGGCGCGCCCGGTGCGGCAGGCCCTGTGGGAGATTGTGCGACACCCGGCCACCCCGGCGCATCGGGTGATCTGGATCTACGTGGTGGGGATGCTGGCGCTCAATGTGGTCATCGGCGTGCTCGCCCTGTACCTGAAGGACACGTACGCCGTCACCGAGGACACGATCGGATACTTCTTTCCGGTTTTCGGGATTGTCGGCGTGCTCATGCGCTTTTCGCTGGTCGGATGGTTCAACGACCGATTCGGTGAGGTGCGCACTATGCAGATCGGCACGGTGTTGCTGGGCCTCGGCCTCGCGCTGATGCCGGTTCCCGCGGCGCTGATGCCGGGCGGCCCGGCGATGGCGCTCTTCATCGTCTTCCTGGCCCTCGTCCCGATGGGAACGGCCCTGCTCTTTCCCGCGTCCACGTCGCTCGTCAGCCAGCGCACCGCCAAGCACGAGTTCGGTCTGGTCATGGGGGCGCAGCAGACGTTCCGGGGGATCACCAGCATCGTAGGTCCGGTCGGCGCGACCCTCCTGTTCGACGGATTCGGCCACGGTGTCCCGTTCCTGCTGGCCGCCGGCATCGTGGCGGTCGCGGGCCTGCTCGCCTTCCGGGAGCGGCGTGAGGCTCCAGTAGCGGTCACCGCCTGACTATTTCTGACTATTTTTCGCCCATGCTACGAACGCTCCTGCTGCTCCTGTCCGGCGCCGGGCACGCACCCCAGCCCAAGCTCGTGGTCGTCATCACCGTGGACCAGCTGCGGCGGGATTACCTCGACCGCTACCGCACGCAGCTCAACGGCGGGCTGGCGATGCTCGTGAAGCAGGGGGCCGACTTCACCGAGGCCTACCAGGATCACGCCGTCACCGAGACCGCGCCGGGGCATTCCACGATTCTGTCGGGCCGCTGGCCGGCCCACACCGGTATCATCCGGAACACCGCGGGCGTCCAGGACTCGGCGGCGCCGCTCATCGGCATCGCCGGGCCGGGCGCGTCGCCCGCGCGCTTCCGGGGCACCGAGCTGTTCGACTGGCTGCAGGCCGCGGAGCCGAAGGCGCGCGCGCTGTCGGTGTCGCGCAAGGACCGCGGCGCAATCCTGCCGATCGGGCGCGCGCGCCAGCAGGTGTACTGGTACCAGTCGGGGTTCTTCACGACCAGTCGCTACTACGCCGACTCGCTCCCGCTGTGGGTGCGCGAGTTCAACGGGCGCCGCATTCCGTTTCGGGCGGCCGCGAGCGGCTGGACCCTGCTCCTGCCCGAGCGCGCCTATCCCGAGCCGGACAGCGAGCCATACGAGAACGGCGGCCGGGACGTCACCTTCCCGCACCTCCTGCCTGCCGACAGCACGGTGGCGGCGGTGGCGTTTGCGGGGATTCCCGCGATGGACTCGCTCACGCTCGCGTTCGCGCTGGAGGGCGTGCGGGCGCTCGGCCTGGGGGGTCGCGGCGCGACCGACCTGCTGGCCGTCAGCCTCTCCACGACGGACGCCGTGGGGCACGCCTACGGGCCCGACTCGCGCGAGATCCACGACCAGGTGCTGCGGCTCGACCGTTACCTCGGCTGGTTCCTGCAGCAGCTGTTCGTGCGCTACGGCAAGGAGAACGTGCTGGTCGTGTTGACGGCGGATCACGGTGTGACGCCGTTTCCCGAGCGCTCCCGGGCGCTGGGCCACCCCAGCGCCGTGCGCGTCGTCCCGGACAGCATCCTCGACAGCGTCAACGCCGCGCTGGACGGGCGCGTCGGCGGCGCCGCCTGGCTCCAGTTCGATACCGGCCTGCTGGTGCTCGCCGATCGCGCCAAGCTCGCGGCCCAGGGGGTGGACGTGGACAGCGTGCTCGCAGGCGTGGCAGCGCGGTTGCGCGCCCTGCCCGGCGTGGCGCGGGTCGACCGGCCCGCCGACCTGGCACGGCGCGACACGACCGACGCCGTGGTGCGCCGCTGGGTGCATCAGGTTCCGCCTGATGCAGGGGTCGAGCTCGTCGTGACGCTCAAGCCCTATGCCGTGTGGGGCTACGCGAACGGGCCGGCGATCGCGATGCACGGACAGCCGTCGGACCTGGACGCGCACGTGCCGTTGCTGCTCTTCGGGCGCGGCGTGAAGCGCGGCGCCTACGACGGGCGGGTCAACACGGTGGACATCGCCCCGACGCTCGCCCGGCTGCTCGATCTCACTCCCGCCGAGCCGCTGGACGGCCGCGTGTTGGCCGAAGCGCTCGACGGCAAGCCCTGAGCGCGCCCATGGCGCAGCAGAAATTCAGCCCCGAGCAGCTGCGCCGCATCGAGGAGATCCACGAGTTTCAGCGGACCGTCGACGTCGTGAAGCACCTGGTCGCCGAGCTCGAGGCGAACCGCGCCGCCGCGACGCACACCGTCCAGCACTTGTGCGAGCGGATCGCGAAAGAGACCTCGCAGATGCGGCAACGCGCGCTCACCGCGAACATCGGGACCATCGGCGACGTGGCCGGCGCGATGTCCGTGATGGCGGGGCGCGGCGGCGGCATCAACATGAAGCTCCGTGGGCTCACCGAGGGCGTGAGCAGCTTGTACATCCAGCTCGACCAGGCGCTGAAGCAGGCGATGACGCCGGAGCCGAAGAAACCAGCCTGACGTGTTCCCTGCCATTCGCTGC
>Ga0134086_10000304_pt1 | contig 12609 bp, 10 predicted proteins | sample 15_taG_13_FD_94459 | JGI IMG/M metagenome (GOLD analysis project Ga0134086, IMG submission 94459) | Grasslands soil microbial communities from the Angelo Coastal Reserve, California, USA - 15_D_Glu_40cm_2_24_1 metaG | ecosystem: Environmental > Terrestrial > Soil > Grasslands ...
ACCCCGCGTAGCGGCCCGTGGAGTGCCCGGCCCACCAGGCGACGCGCACGCTGCGCCGCAGGCGGCGGCGATGCGTCCAGAAGACCCGGGCTAGTTCCAGCAGCGTCGCGTCCCCGGTGGCATTGTCGCCGATGCCGACGTGCCAGGAGTCGAGATGACCGTGGGCCAGCAAGAAGACGTCGGGTTCATCCGTACCGGGGATCTCCGCCACCACCACAGGACAGCGCATCCACCCCTCGCGCAGCCGCGTGTGCAGCGCGACGTCCAGCCCGCCGTTCCTCGCCATCCCCACCAGCGCCTCGCCGTCGGGACGGTTTACGCTCACCACCGCCACGCTGGGTTTGCGCGGGAGGCTGTCCAGGTCAGGGGCACCCCAGATCGTCGTGCAGATCATCTCGTGAATGGCCTGACCGGGATGCGTGAAGATGATGGCCGCCGCGCCGCGCTGCTGCAGGGCCAGCACTTTCTGCGGGGAGGGAAAGCCTTCGGTCAGCACGATGCGGCCGGAGACGTCGCCCACGGAAGCGGGCAGCGGCGCATCGAACGTGTCGGTAAATGGCGCCCCGGCAACGGTGGGCACGTACACGACCTGACCGCGCACCGGCGTGCCGTCGGTGGAGATCGAGAAGGACGGCGTCTTCGCCCGCAACGTGCGGGGCTGCGGAGAGAGTACCTCCAGCGACGCCCGTTCGGGGACGCTGAGGTACAGCAGCGGCTCGTGCACGGTGTGGGGCACCCCCCATGCGGCCAGGCGTCCCGCGATCTCGCGCGCCGCCGTCCATTCATCCTCACTGCCGGACTCACGGACGAGAGTCGAAAAGCGGTGGATCAAGGCCCGGGGCTCCTCCAGCGAGACCGCCTCTCGCAGCGTGGCTTCGTTGGGATCAATGTACGTCACCTCATCGTCCCCCTTTGTGGCGCGACGGCCGCGCCTCGCTCCCGATCGCGCGGGGTCTGGCCAGCGCGGCCGGCAACCAATCGTAGCTCTGCTTGGGAATGTCCAGCACCAACGACGTCTCGGTATGGCTCAACCCGGGCACGCGGGCCAGATCAGACATGAGAAAGTGCAGCAGGGCCTGCATCGACGGCAGAACCACTTCGATGATGTAGTCGAACGTGCCGGTGGTGATCCCGATGTACCGCACGGGTTCCAACCGCTGCAGGTGCGCGCGAGAGCGGGCCATCTGCTGCCGGGCCACATTCAGCCCGATGATAGCGACGACGTCCATCCCAACTTTGAACGGGCTGGCCACCCCTACGATGCGGAAGTACCCTTCGGACATCAGCCGCGTCACGCGCTTGCGGACCGTACCTTCGGCGATGTCGAACCGCTCGGCGATTGCGCTGTAGGGCAGCCGGCCGTCTTTCTGCAGCAGGCGGATGATCTCGATGTCCAGCGGATCCAGCGTGCCGGGTTGTCGCATCAATGCGCCTCCCTGGTACCGGCGGGATACAGATGACAGGCGACATGCACGCCAGCGGCCTCCGGCAACAGCGCGGGACGGACCCGGCGGCAGACCTCCATCACCTGCGGGCAGCGGTCGGCAAACGGGCACCCCACAGGCAGCTGAAACGGCGTCGGCACGGTGTCGGCGATCTCCACCGGCCGGCGCGGCTGCGCCGGATCAGGATCCGGCACCGCGGAGACCAGCGCCTGGGTGTAGGGATGACGCGGGTGCTCGATGACCTCCGCCGTGGGCCCGATCTCGCAAATCGTGCCCAGATACATCACCGCGGCGACGCTGCACATGTACCGGATCAGGGCGAGATCATGCGAGATGTAGATCGTGGTGAGTTTGCGCTCGCGGCTGAGGTCGCGCATCAGGTTGAGCACGCCGGCGCGGATGCTGACGTCCAGCATCGAGACGGGCTCGTCGGCCACCAGCAGCAGGGGGTCCACCAGCAGCGCCCGCGCGATGACCACCCGTTGCAACTGCCCGCCGCTGAGCTGGTGCGGATACTTCGGGAAGAATGTCTCCACTGGAGTGAGGTGGACGCGGTCCAGCGCCATGGCCACGCGTTCCACGCGTTCGGTGAGAGAGCGGCCGATGTCGTGGATGATCAGCGGCTCCAGCAGCGACCGTAGGATCGTAAACCGTGGGTTCAGCGCCTCGTACGGATTCTGGAACACAAACTGCACCTGCCGCCGGTACGCCAGCAGGTCCAGTCCCTCCAAGCCGGCCACGTCGCGCCCGGCGAAGCGGATGCTGCCGCCACTCGGCCGCAGCAGTCTAAGGATCAGCTTGGCGGTCGTGGTTTTGCCGCACCCGCTCTCCCCGGCCAGCCCCAGGCTGCCGCCTTCCTCCAGGGCGAAGGAGACGCCGTTGACCGCGTGCACGACACGCCTGGCCCCCATCACCGCGCTCAACATGCCGGACTGCAGCGGGTACTCTTTCCGCAGGTCGGTGACTTCGAGCAACTGACTCACGGGATCCCTCCGCCGGGCGCCCCGCCCTCGACCGCCTGGGACCCGATGGCTTCGAGGCGGGCAAACGCCTGCGGGGCCTGGATCCGCAGCACATCCGCCTCCATGGCCCGGTGGCAGGCGGCAAGACGACCGCCGCCGGTGGGCATCAGGACCGGATCGTCGCCCCAGCACCGCTGGACGGCAAACGGGCACCTGGGAGCAAACGCGCATCCGTTGGGGGGCGAGGCCAGGTCCGGTGGATACCCCTCGATCGGCACCAGGCGCGCGGAGCTCGCCCGCAGGCTGGGAAACGCGTTGCGCAGGCCCATCGTGTAGGGATGCTGCGGGGCCGCAAAGACCTCCCGCACGCTCCCGGTCTCCACGATCCGCCCGGCGTACATCACGGCGACATCGTCGCAGAGGTCCGCCACGACCGAGATGTCGTGGGTGATGAGCAGCAGGCTGAGCGACAGGGTCTCCTGCAGTTCGCGCATCGTGCGGAGCACCTGATGCTGCACGATGACGTCCAGCGCGGTCACCGGTTCGTCGGCGATCACCAGCTTCGGCTGGAGCGCCAGGGCCATCGCGATGACCACGCGCTGCTTCATCCCGCCGGACAGCTCGTGCGGGTAGAGACGCAGGCGCGTGGGCTCCAGCCCCACCAGCGCAAACAGGCGCGCGGCGCGCTCCCGCGCCTGCGCAGGTGTGAGGCCGCCCCGCAGGCGCATCGTTTCAACGAGCTGGACGCCAACCGGGTACACCGGATCGAGGCTGTCCATCGCCGCCTGCGGGACCAGACCGATGCGCCGCCAGCGGTAGTCGTTCAGCGCGCCGCCGGACAACTGCAGGAGGTCGACGCCATCGAAACGCACCGCGCCGCCGGTGATCGCGGCGTTGCGAGCCAGCACATTGATCAGCGCCCGCGCCAGCGTGGTCTTCCCGCAGCCGCTCTCGCCGACCAGCCCCAGGGCCCGGCCCCGTTCGATCGACAGCGTCACGCCCCGCACGGCCTGCACCGCACCGCGCAGCGTATGGTACTGAACCGTCAGGTTCTCAATCTCTAGCAGCGGCATCGACGCTATCGCCGCCGCAGCCGCGGGAACAACAGCTCCTCGTAGCCGCGGCCGATGAAGAATCCGGCCATCACCGCCAGCATGATGCACAGGCCGGGGGGCACGAACCAGTAAAACGCATGCCGGGCCATGGCCTGCGAGTTATAGGCATCCTGCAGCATGAATCCCCACGAGATGACGTTGGGATCGCCGAATCCCAGAAAGCTGATGCTGGCCTCGGTCAGAATCGCCCACCCGACGGCCAGTGAGCCATACAGGAAAGACAATGGAAGCACGTTGGGCGCGATGTGCACGAACATCGTGCGGACGTGGCTGGCGCCCAGCACCCGGGCGGCTTCCACGTACGACCGGGTGCGCAGCGACAGGACCTGCGCGCGGATCACCCGCCCGGTGTCACGCCACAGCAGCAAGGTCATCACCAGGACCGTGTTCCAGATGCTGGGGCCCAGAAACGCTACCAGCACGATGGCCATCGGCAGAAATGGAATCCCGAAGGCCACGTCGGCCAGGCGCATCAAGATCGTATCCACCCATCCGCTGTAGTAGCCTGCGACCAGGCCCACCAGCGTGCCGAGGACCACGACGCCGAACGCCGCCACGAACCCGACGACCAGCGCGACCCGCGTCCCGAACATCACCTGCGAAAAGACATCCCGGCCTAGATTTGTGGTGCCCAGCCAGTGGGAGAGTGACGGGGCCTCGTTGGCCGCGACATCGCCGTCAGGCCGATAGTTGAGATCCAGCGGGTTGTAGGGCGCCAGGGCCGGCGCGGCCAGGGCCACCGCCAGGAGCACCGCGTAGATGATGAGCCCGGCCAGCGCAAACCGGTCACGGCGGGCCACCGCCCAGGTGACCAGCAGCGCGTCGCGCCATGTCGCTGCAGCGCGGGTCCACTGCGGAAGGGCGGCGGCACGCTCACTGCCGCTCATGGCTCACCCGCGGGTCCAGCAGCGAGTACAGCAGATCGGCCACAAAGTTCATGACGATCATGACGACGGCGATGAGGAAGAACGCCGCCTGGGCCACAGGGTAGTCTTTGGCCGCTACCGCGCGCACCAGCGTCCGGCCCAGCCCAGGCCAGCTGAAGACGGTCTCAATGATGACGTTGCCGCCGATCGAATACCCGATCCCCAGCGCAAACGCGGTCACCACCGGCAGCAGCGCGTTGCGGGCCGCGTGACGCAGCAGGATGGTGCGCTCCGGCAACCCCCGCATCCGGCAGAAGGTAATGAAATCTTCGTCCATCACCTCCAGCATCGTGCTCCGCATCAGCAGCGTGGGCAGTCCCTGCAGGTACAGGGCGAGCGTCAACGCGGGGAGCGTGAGGTGGCGCAGGAAATCCCACGAGGCCACCTGGGCCCACCAGGTGGAGTACGCACTGCCCGGGCTCGTCGCCCCGGATGAGGGAAACCAGTTCAGCGTGAAGCTGAACAGCGCCAGCGCCAGCATGCCGACCCAGAATTCCGGGGCCGCGCGCGTGGCCAGCACGGCCGGGATGCCCCACGCTTCCGCCCACGTTCCCCGCCGCGCCGCCAGGAGCGCGCCGCCCACGACCCCCACCGCGTACGCCAGCAGGAGCGCGGACAGCGTGAGGACGAGGGTGTTCGGCAACACCTGCCACATCACCTGACTCACCGGCTCGCGGCTGAAGAAGGAGCGGCCGAACTCTCCACGCACCAGATTTGACAGGAAGACGGCGTACTGCACGTGCAGCGGCTGGTCCAGGCCAAACTGGCGCAGGAGTGCCTGCTGCACCTCCGCGGTGAAGTTCGGATCGATGTAGGCGACCAGGGGGTTGCCCGGCATCAGCCGGAAAATGAGGAACAGCAGGGTCGCGACGACCCACAGCACAAGCACCGTCTGGCTCAAGCGGCTCGCCAGAAACGAGAAGCGGGTGGGCATGAGTCAGTGACGCAAGAGCAGGCGGGAGGAGGTCCCTCCCGCCTGCACGCGTATCCCTTACTTTCCGACGAGCGTTTCGACCTTGCCCTTAGGATACAGCAGCCGGCCGTCGGCGTCCCATTCATAGCCGGCCTTGGCCAGCACGTCGCGCGCCGCTTTGATGTTGTAGTTCAGCTTCGGCACTTCGGCGTTGTGCCAGTACTCGAGCGCCGGTGAGACAAACGAATCGGCGACGGTGGCGTACCCCTTAAAGACCACCGAGCGGATGGCCTTCTTGTTGGCCGCCATGTTCAGCGCCTGCCGTACGGCCAGGTCATCATACGGCGGGCGGCGCAGGTTGAAGGCCAGGAAGCGCATCCCGATGTCCATCGTGGAGACGACGGTGATGGAGGGGGTCTGCTTGGCCATCTGGTCGAGGATCTGCGGATCCCCCCCGTAGACCGACAGGAAGTTCAACTCGCCGTTGCGCAGCCCACCCAGCGCGGCTTCGACGTTGGGGATGATCCGCAGCACCCACCGCCGGGCTTTCGGGGCCGCAAAGTGATCGGGGTTGGCCTCCAGGACCACCTCTTCAGCTTTCTTCCACTGCACGAACTTGTACGGTCCCGAGCCAACCGGCACCTGTTCCTGGTAGGATTCCGCATTCTCCGGCTTCTTCGCCAGATCCGCGAGCACCGGCTCCCAGATGTGCTTGGGAATGATATTCACCTTCGCCAGGCTGCTCGTCAGAAACGGCGCGTACGGATCCTTCAGGGTGAAGCGAATCACCGTGTCGGAGCGCTTCTCGATCTTGTCGATGACTCTCACGAACGGCTTGTACATCGGCACTTCATCGCCCATCGGGGCCGTGAACGAGAAGATGACGTCGTCCGCCGTCACCGGGTGGCCGTCGTGAAACTTCATGCCCCGCCGCAACGTGACGTCCAGCGTCACGCTATCCACCCACTCCACCTTTTCCGCCGCCCATGGCCGGGGCAGACCGTCGGGCCCCACACGGAGCAGCCGGTCCCAGATCAGCTCAGTGATCCAGGAGTCGGTCGACCCGCTGATAAACAGCGGGTTGATCGCCTGCACCGGATCGGCGGTGTTGAGGACGAAGTCCTTCTGGGTGCCCCTGGGCGTGGCCGCATCGAATGTCCAGAAGTTTTTCAGGCCGATGCCCTTCTGCTCCACGACGCTCTTGGGATCCCAGACGGTGTTGTTGTAGGCGTAGCTGCTCTGCGGGAATACCAGGAACACATAGGGAACGTCGCGGGCGATGATCTTCTGCGCTTCGAAGATCAACTGCAGGCGCACCTTCAGGTCGGTCTTGATGCGCTGCGCTTCGGCAATTCCGTTATACGTGGAATTGATGTAGCCAACGAAGTTGTACCCTTTCTCAGCCGTCGACGCGTGGAAGAGGTTGAAGGTGAACTCGTCCGGATCCGACCGTTCCGCCCGGCCCACCATCTGCCACATCGTCATATCCCACTTGTCACGGCTGTACCAGACGTAGTCGGCCAGCTGCTCCCACGGCATGACCCGCACCGTGACTTTGAGCCCCAGCTTCTCAAACTCCGGGGCCAGCAGCCTGGCCATCTCAAACTCCTGCGGATCCACGGCCTGCGGTCTGGTCAGCAGGATCAACTCCCGGACGCGGCGGTCTTGCGTCTGCCCCACCGCGACAGCGCCCGCTGTCAACGTCAGGACGACGACGGCCACAGCAATCCGGACTAAGATGCGTATCATCTGTCCCCTCCCCCTCGTAACGTCCGCGCGGAGCCTTATCCTGCGCGTCGCGCCTGCAATTATCTCGATGCCACCTGAAATGCAGCCATTTTGGGCGGGATTAGGTATGCGCGTTTGCTGTGCGCCAGGCCCGCGCCGATCAGCGCCTCGAGCATCTTCAGCGCGGCGTACACCGGGTTGACGACCGGCACGCCCACCTCCGCGGCAATCGTCTGGTGCGCCTCCAGAAAACCCATGCTCATGCATCCCAGCGCCAGCGTGTCCGCGCCATCTTCGCCGACCGCGCGCCGGCCCAGCTCGATCATGCGCGAGATGCTGCGCTCGCGATTTTTCGCCAGCTCCAGTACGGGGATGTCGACCGCGCGCACCGAGGCAAGTTTTTCGCTGACGCCGACGCGGTGTGCCAGGTGGCGCATGGACGGCACGACCGACTCCAGCACGGTGATCACCGAGAATCGGTGGCCCAGCGTACACGCCATCAGCATCGACGCTTCGGCGGGGCCCACCACGGGCATCTCCACCAGCTCGCGCGCGGCATCCAGTCCGGGATCGCCGAAGCAGCCGATGATGGCTCCGGCGTAGCCGGCCCGGGCGGCCGCCTGCACGTGGACGAGCGTCCCCGGAACCGACAGATACTCCTCGTAAGCAGATTCGATAGAACTAGGGCCGTCGGGCACATCCACAATGTCCACCTCGGTGCCCGGCGCGGCCAGGCGCTGCAGAACGGCACGGCGCCGGTCGATCTCTCTCGTACCCAGATCAGTGCGAGACAGGCTACCCGGCAGGATGTAGAGGACCTTCACGGGTGCACCTCCAGGTGCGAAATTCGTACGCCAAGGCCCGTCAAGTTACGGTTGATTGCGAGATTGAGCGCCAGGGATGAGGTTTTTCGCAAGGAATGTTTGGTCCCATTATAGGTAGCCGTTCACAGGGGAGCAAGAGGCCCCGGGTCACATGCCCCGGGGCCCCGCCTGCGCTTGCCAATCGATATGGGTGCAGCTCGAACTAACGCTTGCCTCCCATCGCCGGCGCCGGCACCCGTTCCCCCCACATGGTCCGCGTGTGCGTCTGTGGCATGAGGAACAGCGAAATCACGAACGCCACCGCGGGGACGACGATCGGGTACACCAGCGCCGAGGAGAGGCTGTGCGTGGACGCGTAGGCCGCCGAGGTGATGAATGGCACAAGCCCGCCGCCCCAGCCATTGCCGATGTGGTACGGTACCGACACCGACGTGTAGCGGATCCGCGCCGGGAAGAACTCGGCCAGAAACGCGGCGATCGGCCCGTACACCATGGCCACGTAGAGGACGAGGATCCAAACCAGGAACACAGCCAGCGGGTAGTTGATGTTCCCCGGCTGCGCGGCCCGGCCCAGTTCAGTGTAGATCGGCAGATAGGTGATCGCGGCCAGCGCCATGCCACCCAGGATGATGGGCTTGCGGCCGATCCGGTCGGAGAGCCCGCCGAGGATCACGAAAAACGGGGTGGCCAGCAGCAGCGCGATGCCCACGATGATGCTGGAAGTGACGACGTCCAGTTTCTGGACGGTCTGCAGGAAGAACAGCGCCCAGAACTGGCTACTGTACCAGACCACTCCCTGCCCAATCACCACCACGGCCGCGATCAGCACGTACTTGACGTTCTGACTGAGGAACGCCTCGCGCCAGGGGTTGACCGCGGTCTGGCGCTTGGCTTTCATCTCGGTAAAGATCGGTGTTTCCTGCAGCTTCAGCCGGATGTAGAACGAGATCACAACCAGGACCAGCGAGAGCACAAACGGGATTCGCCAGCCCCACGCGCTAAAGGCCTGGTCGCCCAGCGCCAAGCGCGTGCCGACGACGACAATCAAGGAGAGCATCAGACCGATCGTCGGCGAGGTTTGCAGATATCCGGTGTAGTATCCGCGGCGACTGTCGGGGGTATGCTCGGCGACATACGTGATCGCGCCGCCGTACTCGCCGCCCAGGGTGAGCCCCTGGATCAGCCGGAGGACGAACAGGATCACCGCAGCGAGCACACCGATCTGCGCATACGTGGGAATGAACCCGATCAAGGCCGTGGAGAGACCCATACCCGTGAGGGTTATCAAGAAGGTGTACTTCCGGCCGATTTTGTCGCCGATCCGGCCAAAGATTAACGCCCCCAGCGGTCTGATCAGGAAGCCGATGGTAAACAGGGCGACGGTTTCGAGGAATGCAGACACAGGATTGGCTTTGGAGAAAAACTGCTGCGACAGAACCCTGGCCAGACTGCCGAATATATAGAAGTCGTACCACTCAATGACCGTTCCGACCGCTGAGGCAACGAGGACCAGACGTAGGTACCGTGGGGACACTGCCTGCGTTACCATACTCGTCCTCCCTCATGGAATCTCGTGCATTTCCGTGCGGACCAACCACCTCCTCATTCAGGAGATTTCCCCACGGTAGGAGCAACCTAACCCCACCACACGGTTGGGAATCTTGCCGGCTACGGCCGGCGGGCGAGGGCGCGCCGGCGCATCCACGGAGGATTCCCGCCAAACGGCGCCGACGGGCAAAGACGGTTCAGGGGGCAGCTGAGGCACATCGGGCGCTTCGCCGTGCAGATTTCGCGGCCGAAGTAGATCAGCCGCAGCGAGAAGGCATCCCACTCCTTGCGCGGGACGAGCTCCATGAGTTGCTGCTCGATCTTCTCAGGATCATCCGTGGACGCCAGCCCCAGCCGCTGGCTGACGCGCCGCACGTGGGTGTCCACGACAATCCCCAACCCGTCGGCGGGGTCCTGGCGGCCCCCCCATGGCTCCAGGCGTTTTGCCGACAGGATGACGTTGGCGGTCTTGCGGCCCACGCCTTCCAGCGTCAGCAGCTCATCCATGGTCAGCGGCACGCGCCCGGAAAAACGCTCGCCTAATGAGCGGCTCATGCTGGTGATCGCCCTCGTCTTTTGCCTGAAGAATCCGGTGGGCTTGACGATCTTCTCCACGTCCCGTATCCGGGCGGCCGCCAGCGCCTGTGGCGTCGGATAGCGGCGGAAGAGCTCGGGCGTGACGCGGTTGACCATGGCGTCGGTGCATTGCGCCGAGAGGATGGTGGCCACAAGCAGCTGGAAAGGATCGCGGTGCACTAACGGCAGGCGGACCTGCGGATAGCGTTCTTGGAGGTGCGCGATGATCCTCCGCGCCCGACGTCTGCGCTGCGCGGGGAGTTCGGCCGGGGGGGAGGCCGTCTTCTTGGAGGCAACTCGGGCGGGCATGGGACGCTAGAATATTCACCGCGCCCCATGCCCGTTCCTTACCGGATCATTTCACCGCGTTATAGTAGTTGACGCGTCCCCACTGCCAGTAACTGCCGGTGCCGGTGATCTGATCGGCGGTGCTCTCAATCTGGCTTCGCACGCAGCTGTTCGTAGCGCACTTTCCGGTGGCCCAGACCAGAGCCGCCAGACCGGCCACGTGCGGCGCCGCCATCGAAGTCCCGGACAGAGCATCATACCCCGGGTTGTAGCCGTACCAGTAGCACAGGAAGCACCAGTTAAAGTCGTCTTGAACGGTGGAGAGAATGGCCACGCCGGGCGCGGCCACGTCGACCCAGTCCGCCCCGTAGCTTGAGAACGACGCCTTGGTATCGGTGGCGTCAGTCGCGGCGACGGCAATACAGTTCGTGTAAGCTGCCGGGTAGGTCCGCGCGGTCGAGCCATCGTTTCCAGCCGCGCAGGCCAGGACCGCTCCCTTGTTCCAGGCGTAGTTGACGGCTCGCTCCAGCGTCTTGTATGGCGTCGAGGTACCCAGGCTAAGGTTGATGACCTTCGCGCCGTTGTCGGCGGCCCAGCGGATGCCAGAGGCCACCGCTGACAGGGTGCCAGAACCCGAGTAGTCCAGGACCTTTACCCCCATCAGCTGCACCGACCAGTTAGCCCCGGCCACGCCCCTGCTGTTGTTGGCGCACGCGCCGATGATCCCGGCGACGTGCGTCCCGTGGCCGTTGTCGTCGTCTCCCGACTCACCGGACACGAAGCTCTTGATGATGGGCGACTGGCAGGACACGATGTCCTCATGTCCCGTGAGATCTGGGAAGTACGGGTAGTTGGGATCGCCCACGTCGATGCCAGTATCGACCACGGCAACGCGCACCGACGCGCTGCCGGTGGTCACGTCCCACGCCCTATACGCGTTCACCGTCGCCCAGGACCACTGGATGACGCATCCGTCGTGCGAGGTCGTGTAGCACGAGCTGAGGTACGGATCGTCTGGGGTGACGAAGGCGTGCAGGTAACCGTTGGGTTCCGCATACTCCACCATCGGGTTGTGGGTCAGAGCCCGCACGGTCCCCTCCACCGAGCCGGCCGGGACTTTCAGAACGTAGACGCCGAGGCCCTCCAGCACTCGACCCACCCTGGCCCCGACCGCCCGGGCGACAGCGAGAGCATGATCCTTATCGCGGAACGCGACCAGAACTTCGTCCGCGACGTGGCCGCCTTTGTCTTCCGGGGGGCGAACCTTCTGTGCCGGCTGCGCACCTACCCCAGCAGCAGCGACAACGACGACGAGCGAAGCGCACAGAATGAACCCGACGCGTTTCATGGCGATGCTCCTATCGTTACAAAGACTCCCCGCGGAGCTCGATACGCGCACGCAACAGGAACAACCCGGTGCAGCCGTCATCGACCCGGGGGGCTGGTTGACGCGGACCTGCACTGTCGTTTTTGCCCGAGGGGGCCGCACGTCAGTCAAAGTGAACAAATTCCACAGGGGAACCGGTGAACTACGCGCGAACTTTCATGGAGAGTCTGACACAGGCATGGACTACGCGCGGCGGCTGCGACAATCCAGAACGACGATGGCCAGGGAGGGCATCGACCTGCTGGCCATTCCACCAGGCGACGACCTGCGGTATCTCGTGGGTTTCTCCACGGTTGCCGACGAGCGGCCGAGTTACCTCTTCATCACAGCTGATGCCGCGCTGTTCCTGGTGCCTGAACTCAACGCGCAGCAGGCCAGCGCGCACATCCACGATCCGATGCTGACGTACGGCGACAGCGAAGGGCCGGCGAAGGCGCTGACCGCGGGCCGGCAGCGGCTCGGAGCCAGACATCGCATCGGCGTCGGCGACACGATGCGCGCGGACGCGCTGCTGCTGTTACAGCATCAATGGCGGGATGCCCAGTTTGTCCCGGCATCGATCGTGCTCGCCCCACTGCGAATGCGAAAGAGCGCGGAGGAGATTGAGGCGCTGCGGCGCGCCGCCGCCACGGCCGACACGGCGGTGCAGGCGGCGTGGCGGGCCTGCCGCCCTGGCGTGACCGAAGCAGACATCGCCGCCGCGGTCGACGCCGGGTTCCGCACCGCGGGCGCCACGGAGGTGAAGTCCGCCAGCGTGGGCTCTGGGCCCAACAGCGCGTTTCCGCACCATCACACCGGCACGCGGCGCGCCCAGGCCGGCGAACCGGTGTTGTTTGATCTGGGCAGCCGGGTCGATGGATATTGCTCGGACATCACGAGGATGGCGTTTCTGGGAGA
>Ga0134086_10000339_pt1 | contig 12079 bp, 7 predicted proteins | sample 15_taG_13_FD_94459 | JGI IMG/M metagenome (GOLD analysis project Ga0134086, IMG submission 94459) | Grasslands soil microbial communities from the Angelo Coastal Reserve, California, USA - 15_D_Glu_40cm_2_24_1 metaG | ecosystem: Environmental > Terrestrial > Soil > Grasslands ...
ACGCCGAAGCTCACGGCGCCGTTCCCGGCGTTCAGCAGCGCCCCGTCCAGGCTTCCCGCCGCGCCCAGCGCCCAGTGCGGCGTCGCCGTGTCCGTGTCCCACACGCCCCCGCCGTTCAAGACGAGTCGGGTCACCGTGCGTGGGAAGGCGCCGCCCTGGAGGACGATCCGGAAGGTACCGTCGAGCGCTCCATCCGGAGCGAAGGCCGTGTTGCCCTGACCCACCTTGTCCCGCACCTTGCCCACGAACGCGAGGCTGAGCGTGGGCGGCGGCATCACGACCGTGAAGCCGCCCGAGCGGGTCGTCGTCTGCCCGCCCGGATTCGTGACCGTCACATCGTGCGGCCCTTGTGTCGCCGTCACCGCGATCGTCAGGGCCACTGACATTTCAGTCGGCGACACCACCGTCAACGAGTTGACCGTGATCCCTGCACCTAAGCTCAGGGTCGCCCCGGGCTCGAAGTTGGCCCCACGGACGGCCACGCTGAGGCTCGAGCCCAGATTCGCTCGATCGGGCGAGAGGCTGGCGATGATCGGAACCCCGGGGTTGAGCAGTGCGGTCAGCGCGAGGTCGACCTGGATCCGGGGTTTCGCCGTGCCCGTTCCGGCCCGAGTGTCCGTGATCGTGAGTCCCGTGCTGGCGAGGGCCAGGAGAATCTCGTCGACGCTCGCGGCGGGCACCGCTTGTTTCAGGATCGCCCACGCGCCCGCCACGTGGGGCGCGGCCATCGACGTTCCGCTCGCCACTGCGAATTGGCCGCCGGGGTACGACGAGATGATCTCGTCGCCGGGCGCCAGCAGGGACAAGAAGGGCGCCACGTTCGAGAAATCCGCGATCTGGTCGTCCTTGGTCGTGGCGCCGACGCTCACCGCGGTGGAGATGCAGGCGGGCGCGCTGAGCTGATCGGTGGATCCGTCGTTGCCCGACGCGACGACGGTCGCGATGCCCACGGCGCGCAGGTTGTCGATGAACGGCTTGTAGGGTTGGTCATCACAGGTCGAGTCGAAGAGCCCGCCGCCGAGGCTCATGTTGACCGCGGCAAAGGGGTGAGTGGTACGCAGGGCGTAGACGCGCTCGAGGGCGGCGAGGATATCGGACGTATACGCCCCGATGCAGGGCGGCGCGCCGCCGCAATCGAAGAACCCGTCGAACCGTGAGAAGACCTGGACCGACATGATGCTGGCGCCCCGCCCGACACCCCAGATCGGCAGGCCGGACGGCGTCCCGTTCCCGGTAGCGATGCCCGCGACGTGGGTGCCGTGCCAGCAGCCTTCGAGCTCGAGCGGACAGTACACCCCGGCGCCGGGACCGATCTGCTCGTCAGTGCCGTTCGGGCAGAGCGTTGAGCTCCGCTGCGCGGACGTGGTCGAGTAGCACGCCTCCTCCACGACCTTGCCGGCGAGGAACTGATGAGCCGAGTCGACGCCGGTGTCGATCAACGCCACCACGCGGCCGGTGCCGTCGAAGCCTTGAGCCCAGGCCTTGTCGGCGCCGATGAGGGGGACACTGTCCAGCAGGACCGGCTTGTGAATCCTGTCTTCCGTCACCCGCTTCACCAGCGAGCTCGACGCATCCAGCTCTTGCAACGTCGTCGGGCCAGCCTCGAGCGCGATCAGTGGCGCCGTCACGTATCGGCGCAGGACACGGTGCTGGTGCTGTGCGAGCCGGCTCAGCAAACGCGAGGCGGCGTCTGTGATCTCTTGGCGGTAGAGGGCCCTCGCTTGACTCGGCACGGCACCCTCGGCAACGCGGCCGGAGGGAAGCAAGAGCTCGACGAGGACGCGCACCTCGCCTTCGGCCCGCGCGCGGTCGTGGATCGCCGTCGGCACCACATGACCGTCTTTGTCGGGAGGTGCCGCGACCACATTCGTGGGTAAGAGGACCCCGAGCAGCAACAGACTGGAGGCGAGGAACGAAAGTACCCGGCAGGTCATGGGTCGTCATAGTGGGCAACGAACATGCCATACGCAGGCCCCTTGAAGTGAAGGGCTTTCGGCAACGCCGAGTGACGGCTTGGCAGTCCTGGTGACCCGGAGCGTCACTCGGAGAGAAACGTCACCCCCAAAGGTGGTCAGCGAGGAGGCGCGAGACCCTCGTACGGAGGGGAGATATCGTCCGCTCGTACGCGGATCACGAGGGCGGTCATCTCCTCGAGCCGAGCAAGCGCGGCGGCGTCGATCTCGAGCGCGAGAAGGGGTACCGTCGCATACCGGCGCGCGAGGCGGCCGCCGGTGCCGGCCAGGAGGTGCAAGACCTCATCCTGGACGTTCCCGAGGGCAACGGGATCGCCACGAGGAACGCGAAGCTCCACGAGGACGCGCAGCGTGCCTCCGCTGACCACGGCACGGACGCCGGGATCGATCACCGGCCGATCATCCATACCGCTCGCCGCGCTCCACCCGCCGCCCAGGGCGACCATGGTGGCGATCGTCCACGCCCACCTCACCCGTTCGCCACCTTTATCCGTCGCTGCGCGCGGCGCCAGCCATCCTTCCACCAGGCTCAGGAACTGAGCAGGTCCTCTAAAAGTGGCGGAGGGCGAGGGATTCGAACCCCCAAGGGCCGTGAGGCCCGGTGGATTTCAAGTCCACTGCCTTACCAGTTGAGGCTAGCCCTCCGTGCCCAGCACAACAGCCACTTACGATACATCATCCAGCTGTCGGATCGATGAGTCCTCAGTTCGAGCTAGTTACGAGGTAGTTCTATAGCGTTCGGCGGCAGGCGCCAGAAGCGGTGCAATCTAATGGTCTAAACCCGCACTCAGGGTCACACGGTGTGCAAATCCTTTCACAACCACGCTACCGACGAAGGCAACCCGTGAGGGAGCCGGGCCTCACCGCCGAGATACATCCGCCTGACCTCGGAGTTGTCGCCACGCGGAGCTCAGCCGACTCATCGGCCACGCGCGTCAGACGCTGGCGTGCCTGCTCGAGGGCGACAGCGAGAAACAAGAGCTCGTCGGGATCGTTGGGGCGCGCCCGCTGCGCACCAAGGTCGTGGAAGTGGGAACGGTTCGCCGCCGGCGACAACCGATGCATGCTCCGTCGTCGTACTGTAGTCGCCGCCCGTCGCGATCTGGGCGTCAGTGACGCACGACAGTGCGAGCTGGAGCGGCTTGAGGAAGGTCTGGACTGCCTTCCGGGGTGTGGAGCCAGCCACCCGAAAGGGCGGCAGGCCGCAGCCTCCCCACACCCAGCGTAGCGTTGCTCAGTCAGCCATTACCCATCCCGGTGATCAACGTCGCGCGCTTCTCCCCGCCGGCTGGCTCGACTTGCTGAGGTCGAGCATCTGCGGCACATAGGGGCCCGCGTCGATCAGGTCGAGTTCGGTGACACGGGTCATGCGGAAGACGATATTCGCGATTCGGGCAGCAGCTTCGAGGATCTCCTCGACCCGCCGGCGCTCCTCCAGGTCCAGCGTCCTCTCGAGCAGCTGTGCCTGGCCCACGAGCGCTGTCAGCGGATTGTTGATCTCGTGCGCGGCCGCCGCGGCGAGGCCCGCCACGTGCCGGAGAGCGTCCCGCTCCCGCGTGGCGGCCTCGGCCCGCTTGTGATCGGTGATGTCCCGGGCGATCGCCGACGCGCCGACGATCCGCCCCGCCGCGTTTCGGATCGGCGACACCGTGACGGACACAGCGATCCGCCGCCCGTCCTTCGCCACCCGGACCGTTTCGTAGTGGTCGACTTTTTCGCCCCGAGCGAGCCGTTCGAGGATCATCGACATCTCGTCCCGGTGCTCGGGCGGGATGAGGATTGAGATTGGCCGCCCCATCACTTCGTAGGCCGCGTACCCGTAGAGGCGTTCGGCGCCGGCGTTCCAGGTCGTGATGATCCCGTCCGGCGTCTTGCCAATGGTCGCGACGATCCCGTCCTCCGAGGTCTTCACGATCTCGGCGAGGCGGGCCAGTTCCTTGACGAGCGCCGCCAGGAGCAGCGTCGCCACGGCCATCGTCCCGATGAACGCTCCGAGCAGCAGCAGCGACTCGTTCTGGGCGTACCTGCCAAAGGGTCCGGCGCCCTGGAGCGTTGCCCAGACGGCGACCCCCGCGAGCAGGGCGACGCACGTCGCCGCCTGGCGCTGTCCGAACCGGAACGCGGCCACGGCGAGCGGCAGGGTGCACAGGAACGTGAGGGGATAGCCGCTCGTCCTCGATGACGGTCCGCCGAACACGACCCAGCCGACCAGGAAAACGGAGCCGAGCAGCAGCACGAGCTCCAGAGCCCGCGCCCGTGTCAGATGCACCGTGCGGTCCGTTCCCCAGAGGATCAGCACCGGGGCTACCACCAGCGCCCCCACCACGTCCCCGCGCCACCATGTGAGCCAGATGGCCCCAACCTGCTCCCAGCTCACGTAGCCCCCCAGCGAGAGACTCGCCACCCCGACGGTCGCGCTCACGACCGGACTCAGCAGCCCGGCGAGGGCGACGAACGTGAGGATATTCCGCGTCCGATCGAACGCCTGGCAGCCGTTCGCGAACCGCGTCACGAGCCAGCCGCCGAGGAGCGCTTCGAGCGTATTGCCGCTCGCGATTCCGAGCGACGTCCAGGCCGATCCCGCCGTCGTGACGTTGACGAGGAACGCGCCCGCGAAGAGCGCGGGCCAGACGCGGTACCCGAGCAGCAGCGTCGCCGCCAGCGCGATGCCGGTGGGTGGCCACACCGTCGTCGCGCTCGGGTGCACCGAGGCCAGGGTGAGGCCCACCTTTCCGGCGACGAAGTAGACGCCGGCGATCACGAGGGACCCCCAGGGCACCAGAGGAATCCAAGGGCGAGCCACCACCTCGCGCCTCACCAGACGCCTTGTGCGCGAGACGATAGGGAGCAGACACGCCACCAGCTGCCGCCTCGGGAGTGATGGGCCTCCATCCGTAGCTGCGCGCCTCGCAATGGAAGACCCGACGACGCCGGCGCGTGATTGCGCCGAATATCCGAACTGCCCCTATGCTACCCCTCTCAAATGGGTCGGGACATTGAGGAGTATCACTGAGAGAGGGGGCGGGAAAAACCCGATGCCCGGTGGTGGGATCTTGGGGCGCGGGAGCCGAGCTAGCAGCTCGAACGCCGTGGGCTGCTCCTCAGGGGGCGCATGGGAGATCCGTAAAGCCGTGACCGTGGAACCAGGCGCACGCCTGACGACGGTTCTCCAGGTCCTCCCGGACCAGGAGCCGCGCGGCCTCATAGAGGTAGTCCTGCAGCTGCTGCGGAGTGTGGCCGGGGGCCTGGAGGCGATACTGGGTAGAAATCTCGTTGACCACCTTTCCCACCTCCTCGCCCCGCGCCGAGAGGGAGGGCCAGAACCGTTTCACAAGTCTTTGGAAGGTGAGGTGCCAGACCGAGCAGCGGGGCCCGTCCGGACGGTCCGGAAAGATCACGAATTCTTGATACGGCTTCGATCCGATGTCGCCGACCCGAAAGCCGACCTCATGCAGAACGTCCTCTCGGCGGAGCGTGAGGAGGACATCGGAAGAATCTAGAACGTTATCGTCCAGGATGAAGTCCAGCGTCCTCCGGGTGTCGCGCTCGAGGACTCCTTTCCCCCGCTCGAAGGGATAGGCGTCCACGACGAAGAGAAAGCACCCACGCGCCGGTTCGTTCGAGGCGTAGATTTGCTCGCGGAGGAGTCGGAGCAGTGTCTTGATCCCCAGATTGTCGGCGGGGCCACCGTCGAAGAGATGGACATAGTGGGGCCGGCGCGACTGGGTCGCATAGTTCTGGAGCGTCACGTTGTTGAACGCCCCCGGGAAGGCACCCGAGGCCATCACCGCATGGGAGACGGGATAGGTGTCCAGCCGGGATCGCAGCGTTCTGAAGTCCTGATCGGTGAACCGGAATTGACGCCCGGTCGTGAGGCTGGTGGCGTTGATGAGGATCTTGGGGCCGGCGGGTGGCATGTCTCCGAACGTCTTCTTCTCAAAGAGGAGGTCGTCGAAGACCCCCTTCATGATGTCGCTCCGATCGAAGTCGGTGAGCCAGTAGCGGACCATGTTGTGTGGGAGGAACCATCGCGAGATCCACCGAGTCTGAAAATCCTTTCCCAGCAGGGTCCTCACCCGCTCTCGGTTCCATCGTTCGGCGTCGTGGCTGAACAACCCGTAGTAGGCGGCCGTGAGGGACCCGCCCGAGATCGACGAGATCGCAGAGACGTTTTGAAGAAGCCCCAGCTCTTCCAGCTCAAAGAGCACCGCCGCGGAGAAGTTGGCGGCTCGACTTCCCCCGCCCGAGATCGCGATCCCCACGAAGACCCCCTTGGGGAGGTCCTTGACGGCGATCTCCCGCGTCGCCCGGGTAGGTCTTGCGTCCTCCACGAGCCTTTCGTTGGCCCGGGTATAGAGCGGGAGGATCGAGCACCCCGCTAGCGCGAGGGAGACGACGAGGAGGGCCACTCGCTTCATGCCGGGCCTCTGATCAGCCGGGCCGGTTCACTGCGCGGCGAAGAGCGCCCAACGTTAGCCCGTGGGGGCTGCGCGGTCAACCGATGCGGATTCCGCCGGGGGTCCGGCACGTGCTTGGAGTTTTCACATCTGTGGTAAGAGCTTTCGGCGTTTCCCCACGGCGCCGCCAGGTTCTGACCGTTCACTGTCCCAGAAGCCGCCCGCGGGGCCCGCTCGCATCGTCGCCAACTTCTCATCATCGCTGAACACCCGTGGTAAGCGTTCCCCCGGTCGCTGTCCCCAGCATCCGTGGCACAGGTCTTGCCCTGAGAACACGGCTCAGTGGGAACTGTCCTGCGAACGCCCCTCGACGCGACGACTCCTCCAGTCTACGGCGGATGGTGGCGAATGATCGGAGCTCTCGGCGTGAGCCTCGTGCTGCCGGGCGGCCTGCTGTTCCTCCTGTACTGGGTGGTGCGGTCCCAGAGGCGCGCGGCGGCGACGCTGAACGATCCCTACATCGAGTGGTTGCGGGCGCGCGACCGGTGGCGGCAGGGGCAGAACGGCGCGCCGAAGCCTTCACGACCGACCCCAGCCGCAGCCATTCCGGAAGACAGCCGCCTCAGGGTCCGCTGAGCGCCGGTCCGTCTACCGGGGGCTCGATCCGCCGGTGAGCCGGACGAGGCCGTCCATGTAGGGTCGGAGCGCGGGCGGGATCGTCACGCTCCCGTCGGCTTCCTGTCCGTTCTCGAGCACCGCGATCAACGTGCGGCCGACGGCGAGGCCGGAGCCGTTGAGGGTGTGGCAGTAGTCGGCCCTGCCGCCGCCCACGGGGCGGTAGCGGATCTCGGCCCGGCGCGCCTGGAACGCCCCGCAGTTCGAGCACGAGGAGATCTCGCGGTACTTCCCCTGCCCCGGGAGCCAGACCTCCACGTCGTAGCTCTTCGCCGCCTGGAACCCCATGTCCCCGGCGCAGTGGAGGACGACCCGGTACGGGATCTCCAGGCGCCTCAGCACCTCCTCGGCGTTCCGAACCATGGATTCGAGTTCGTCGTTTGACTGGGCCGGCGTCGTGATCTTCACGAGCTCGACCTTGTCGAACTGGTGCTGCCGGATCATCCCCTTCATGTCCTTGCCGTACGTCCCCGCCTCGCGGCGATAGCACGGCGTGAAGGCCACGTAGCGGCGTGGCAGCGTCGGCTCGGGGAGGATCTCGTCCGTGTGGAGCGCCGTCACGGGCACCTCGGCCGTGGGAATCATGTAGAGCGCGCGGCCCTCGTCGGCTTCGAGCGTCTTGAAGATCTGCTCCTCGAACTTGGGCAGGAGCCCGTTGTTCTGCATCGTCGCCGCGTTCACGAGGTGGGGCACCCAGACCTCCGTGTAGCCGTGCTCGCGCGTGTGGAGGTCGAGCATGAACTGGGTCAGCGCGCGCTCGAGGCGCGCCGCGGCGCCCCACAGGATCGCGAACCGTGCCTTCGCCAGCTTCGACGCGCGCGCGAAGTCGAGGAGGCCCAGCGCCTCGCCGAGCTCCTCGTGGGGCTTGGGGGTGAACGCGAACGCGCGCGGCATGCCCCAGCGACGTACCTCGACGTTCTGCTGCTCGGTCGTCCCGGGAGGCACCGACGGGTCGGGGAGGTTCGGAATCTGGAGGAGCACGCGCTCGAGCTCGGCGTCCACCCGCTGGAGCTCGGTGTCGAGCGCCTTGATACGCTCGCCGACCTCGCGCATCCGTGCCATCTCCTCGGCCGGGGCCTCGCCGCGCCGCTTCGCCTGGCCGATCGCCTCGGAGGCGCGGTTCTTGAGGGCCTTGAGCTCCTCGCTCTCCTTGACGAGACGGCGGCGGGACGCGTCGAGATCGAGCACGCTCTTCACCAGCTCCGCGCCACCCCGGTCGGCGAGTCCGCGCGCGACCGCCTCGGGGTCCTCGCGGATCAGCCGGAGGTCCAGCACCGGCGGCTACTGCGCGTCGACGGGCGCGGCGCTTTCGGCCTCGACGCGGGCGACGGAGCCGACGTGGTCGTCCGCATCGAGCTCGATGATGCGAACGCCCCAGGTGTTGCGGCCCTGGGAGGAGACGTCGGCGGCGTGGAAGCGGATCAGCTTGCCCTTGGTCGTCACGACGAGGATGTCGTCCCCGTCGCGCACCTGGAGCATGGTGACGACGTTGCCGTTGCGACCGCCGGTCTTGATGTCGATGATCCCCTTGCCCGCCCGGCCCTGGAGCCGGTACTCCTCGAGCGGCGTCCGCTTGCCGAACCCCCGGTCGGTGACCGTGAGGATCGTGACGCCCTCCTGCACGACATCGGCGCTGATGACCTCGTCGCCCTCCTCCAGCTCGATGCCCCGCACGCCGCCGGCCCCGCGCCCCATCGGGCGCACCTCCTCCTCGGGGAAGCGGATGATCATGCCGAGCTTCGTCGCGATCATCACCTCGCGCTGGCCGTCGGTGCGGCGCGCCGTGATGACCGCGTCGCCGTCGTCGAGACCGATCGCCTGGATGCCGCCGGCGCGCGGGTGCGAGAACGCTTCCAGCTCGGTCTTCTTCACCTTGCCCTGCTTGGTCGCGAAGAGGACGTAGCCGCCGGCGCCGAAGTCGCGCACGGGCACGCAGGTGGCGACCGCCTCGCCCTCGCCGAGCGAGAGGAGGTTCACCATCGCTTTGCCCTTCGCCTGGCGTCCGCCCTCCGGGATCTCGTGGACCTTGAGCCAGTGGACCTTGCCGAGCGTGGTGAAGAAGAGGAGATACGAGTGGGTCGAAGCCACGAAGAGGTCCTCGACGATGTCCTCCTCCTTGGTCTCCATGCCCGTCACGCCCTTGCCGCCGCGCCGCTGGCTCCGGTACGACTCGACGTGCGTCCGCTTGATGTACCCGGAGCGCGTGATGGTGACGACCATCTCCTGGTCGGCCAGGAGGTCCTCGATCGTCAGCTCGGCCGTCTCGGTGAGGATCTCGGTGCGCCGGGCGTCGCCGAACTCCTCCTTGAGCTCGAGGAGCTCCTTCCTGATGATGGACATGAGCTTCGTGTCGGAGGCCAGGATGCCCTTGAGCTCCTCGATGAGCGCCAGCGTCTGCTCGTGCTCCTCGACGACCTTGTGGCGCTCGAGCTGCGTGAGGCGCTGGAGCCGCATGTCCAAGATCGCCTTCGCCTGGATCTCCGAGAGGTCGAGGCGCGCCATCAGGGCGTCCTTCGCGGCATCCGGGCTCTCCGCCTGGCGGATCAGGCGGATGACCTGGTCGAGGTGCTCCACCGCCTTGCGCAGGCCGGCGAGGACGTGCGCCCGCTCCTCCGCGCGCGCCAGGTCGAAGCGCGTCCGTCGCGTCACGATCTCGCGGCGGAAGCGGATAAACGCGTCGAGCATCTCTTTCAGGTTCACGACCTGGGGTCGACGGTCGACGAGTGCCAGCATGATGATCCCGAAGGTCGTCTGCATCTGGGTGTGCTTGTAGAGCTGGTTCATGACGATCTGCGGGATCTCCCCGCGCCCCAGCTCGAGCACGACCCGGATCCCCTCGCGATTGGACTCGTCGCGGATCTCCGAGATGCCCTCGATCCTCTTGTCCCGCGAGAGCTCCGCGATCTTCTCGATGAGGCTCGCCTTGTTCACCTGGTACGGGAGCTCGGTGATGATGATCGCCTCGCGTCCGCCCCGCATCTTCTCGGCGTGGGCCTTGGCGCGGAGCGTGATCGTCCCGCGCCCCGTCGTGTACGCCTCGGCGATACCGCTCGCGCCGTAGATGTAGCCGCGCGTCGGGAAGTCGGGCGCCTTGATCACCTGCGTGAGTCGCTCGATCGGCGCCTGGGGGTCGTCGATCAGCGTCACGAGCCCATCGACGACCTCCGAGAGGTTGTGGGGCGGGATGTTGGTGGCCATTCCGACGGCGATGCCCGCCGAGCCGTTCACGAGGAGGTTCGGCACGCGCGTCGGCAGGACGGTCGGCTCCTGCTCGGACTCGTCGAAGTTGGGCGCGAAGTCGACCGTGCCCTTGTCGATGTCGGTCAGCATCTCGTGGGCGATCTTCGCGAGCCGCACTTCCGTATACCGGTAGGCCGCCGGCGGATCGCCGTCGATCGAGCCGAAGTTTCCCTGACCGTCGACGAGGGGGTAGCGAAGGGAGAACTCCTGGACCATCCGGACGAGCGCTTCGTAGACTGGGGAATCGCCGTGCGGGTGGTATTTCCCAAGGACCTCACCGACGACCTTTGCCGATTTTTTATAGGCCCGGTTCCACGCGAGCCCGAGGCTGTGCATCGTGTACAGGACCCGGCGGTGGACGGGCTTGAGGCCGTCGCGGATGTCCGGGAGCGCGCGGCCAACGATGACGGACATCGCGTAGTCCAGGTAGGACTTCCGCATCTCTTCTTCGATCGGGACCGGGACCTGGCGTTCGTTCGGCATCAACGTCTCTTAAATATCGAGGTTGGCCACATCGAGCGCGTATTTCTCGATGAACTCGCGCCGCGGCTCGACGGCGTCGCCCATGAGGACCGTGAACATTTGGTCGGCGCCGACCGCGTCCTCCATCGTCACCTTGAGGAGGGTCCGCGTCTCCGGGTTCATCGTCGTCTCCCAGAGCTGCTCGGGGTTCATCTCGCCGAGGCCCTTGTACCGCTGGAAGGTGGCGCCCTGCCGCGATCGCTCGAAGGCGGCGTGCAGCAGCCCCTCGACATCCTTCACCGGCGTCTCGCGTCCCGCCTCGTCGATCAGCGTCGTCGGCCCCTTCGCGGCCGCCGCGATCTTCTCCCAGAGCTCCAGAAGCGTCGCATAGTCGGCCGACTTGAAGACGTCGGTGCTGAAGGTAACGGTCGGCGGGCCGGCGATCGTGACCCGGTGCGCGTCGCCGTTGTCGCCCGCGTGGACCTGGATGGCATAGCCGTTGGCCGCCGCGGCCGCCGCGACGATTGCCTCACCGATCTCGGCGGGCCCTACGCCGCGCTTGGTACCTCGGAACTTCGTCCGGAGCAGCTCGCCGAGGATCGGCCCGGGGACGCCCGCTTGACGAGCTTGCCGAAGAGGGCCCGATACTCGGAGACCGCGCGGAGGATCTCCAGGAGCGGCGCGCCCGTGAGCGGCGCCTTCGTCCCGGGGACCTTGACCTTTGCGGTCTCGACCCACGCGGTGAGGAAGAAGTCCTCGAACTCGCGCTCGGACATGAGGTACTTCTCGACCTTGCCTCGCTTCACCTTGAACAGGGGCGGCTGGGCGATGAAGAGATGGCCCGCCTCGATGACCGGCGTCATGTGGCGGAAGAAGAACGTGAGCAGCAGCGTCCGGATGTGCGCGCCATCCACGTCCGCGTCGGTCATGAGGATGACCTTGTGGTAGCGGAGCTTCGTGAGGTCGAACTCGTCCGTGCCGATGCCCGTGCCCATGGCCGAGATGAGCAGCCGGATCTCGTTGTGGGAGAGGACCTTGTCGTAGCGCGCCTTCTCCGAGTTGATGATCTTGCCGCGGAGCGGCAGCACGGCCTGCGTCCGTCGGTCGCGCCCCTGCTTGGCCGAGCCTCCCGCCGAGTCGCCCTCGACCAGGAACAGCTCCCGGTGCTGGGGCTCACGCTCGGAGCAGTCGGCGAGCTTCGCCGCGAGCCCCTCGTCGTCCACGCCCTTCTTGCGCGTCAGCTCGCGCGCCTTGCGCGCGGCCTCGCGGGCCTGCGCCGCGCGCACGCACTTGTCGGCGATCTTGCGCGCGGTGGTCGGGTCCTCCTCGAAA
>Ga0134086_10000354_pt1 | contig 11828 bp, 10 predicted proteins | sample 15_taG_13_FD_94459 | JGI IMG/M metagenome (GOLD analysis project Ga0134086, IMG submission 94459) | Grasslands soil microbial communities from the Angelo Coastal Reserve, California, USA - 15_D_Glu_40cm_2_24_1 metaG | ecosystem: Environmental > Terrestrial > Soil > Grasslands ...
CGGATTCAAGGCGGTCGGCGGCGAGCCGGTGACGCTCGTGAACGTCCCGACGGAGCTGTACAAGTATGACAAGCCGGACGAGTTCCGGATCCCTTATGACTCGAAGGACATCCCGTACAACTGGGACGTCGAGATGAAGTGATCACCGCTTCGGGGTGGGATTCTCGCCGGCCGTGGGTTCGTGGTCCCTCATGTCCGCGAGGGAATCCGCGAAGGTGGGGACGCGGATCTTCAGGACACGCTCGATCCTCGCGGTCGCCAGGCAGCTGCGAAGGGGCCGAGGGGCCTTCAGAGGCAGGTCCGCGAGTCGAATCGGCTTGAGCAGGGTCTCGGGCAACCGGAACGTCTCGCAGACGGCCTGCCCCATCTCGAGGCGGTTCCGGCAATCCTTGGAGCCGACGTGGAAGGTCCCGTCCGCATCGCGGTCCAAGAGGTCAAAGGCGATGCGGGCCACGTCCGGGGCGTAGGACGGCGTGACCCATTGGTCGGTGAAGAGTCGGACCGGCTCGCTCCGCCGAAGCTTCTCTAAGATCCAGGTGACGGCGTTCGTCTTCGTTCGCAGCCGATTCCACCCGAAGTTCGCGCTCGTTCGGAGGAGGAGTGCGGACGGCAGAGCCTTGAGAACGGTCCGTTCTCCGGCGAGCTTCGTCTGACCGTAGGCGCTGCGGGGCTCCGCGGGGTCCCCCTCTCGGTACGCGGCCTGCGTCGATCCCTCGAACACATAGTCCGTCGAAAAATGAACGAGTCGGGCGCCCAGCGACGCGCATGCTTTGGCGATTTCTCCGGGAGCTTCTGCGTTGATGACGGCGGCCTGCTCGGGATGCGACTCGCAACCGTCAACGTCCGTCATTGCCGCGGCGAGCAGGACGACCTTCGGTCGGAGACGGACGAGCGTCCTGATCGTGCCTTCGAGGTCTGCGAGCTCCATGCGGATTGCGCCGGGGATCGCACCGCCCGCGTAGGTGGCCTGGACCGGGAAGCCGCGGGCCTTCGCCTCCTCGACGAGGTGCTGGCCGAGGAGCCCGCTTCCTCCGATCACGAGTACGTCGGACAATGGCCGCCCGATGCGTCGGCCGACTCAAATCCTTTCGCCGTCGAAGGGTTTTCAAACATGGCCGGCTTCCGTCGGACCGATGACGCGCCTCCTCGTTACCGGTGGAGCCGGATTCATCGGCTCGAACTTCACCCGAAGAGCGGTGGGGCAAGGACATGACGTCGTCGTCCTCGACAAGCTCACCTATGCCGGGAACAAGGAGAATCTGCGGGACCTCCTGGACGCCAAGAAGATTCGTTTCGTGAAGGGTGATGTGTGCGACCAAGGCCTGGTCGCCGACCTGGCGGCCCAGGCCGATGCGGTCGTGCACTTCGCGGCAGAGACCCATGTGGATCGCTCGATCCTGGAAGCCGGAAACTTCGTGCAGACGGATGTTGTGGGCACGTTCTCGGTCCTCGAGGGCTGCCGCAAGACCAACGTCGATCGGGTGATCCAGATCTCGACCGATGAGGTGTACGGGGAGGCGGAAGGGAATCCATGTCGCGAGGATGCGCCCCTCATGCCGAAGAGCCCGTACGCCGCGAGCAAGGCGGGGGCGGACCGGTTGGCCTATTCCTATTTCGCGACGTATGGGTTGCCGGTCGTCATCTCGCGGTGCACGAACAACTATGGACCGTACCAGCATCCGGAGAAGCTGATCCCACTCTTCGTAACGAACGCGCTGGAGGACAAGCCCCTCCCCGTGTATGGCACGGGAAAGAATACCCGGGACTGGATCCACGTGGACGACCATTGCGCCGCCCTCGACCTGCTCCTCGAGGCGAAGGGCGTGGAGGGTGAAGTCTTCAACATCGGCGCGTCAGAGGAGTACTCTGTGAACGAAATCGGGACCGCGATTCTCAACACGCTTGGAAAGCCGAAAACTCTCCTGAAGAGCGTGGCCGATCGACCGGGGCACGTCCGGCGACACGCAGTCGAAACCAAGAAGATTCGGTCGAAACTCGGCTGGAAGCCATCCCGATCCTTTACCCAGGGTCTGACGGAGACCATGCAGTGGTACCGCGAGCATGAGGCGTGGTGGAAACCGATTAAGGCGGGAAGCTACCGGGACTACCATTCGGCTCAGCACCACGGCGCTGATTGAAGGGGGCCTCGTGTCGTTTCACTCGCGGCGGCACGTTGACCGCCGACCCACCGCTCCCCGACGAGGACGATCTTGGGGGACATCTTACGGATGCGCACGCGACAATCACTTCATCCTGAAACATAAGGGGTCGGCCCTGGTTTCACGCTAGGTCTCTATGAGGCGCAGCCAGGTGACCACGTCAAGGGTTCGTTCGCGACCGGCGGCGACAGGGGATTAGCCATGCCCTTTTGACCCTAGATTCTCATTCACCGTAAGGTTCGGGAACATTCCTTGGCGTCTACCCTGGGAGGCGTTTCGGCTGCACTGTTCATCCTAGCTCTCGCGCTGTTGTACTGGCATTTTCTGGGCTACGTGATAGCTATGGCGATCATGCGGCGACGAAGGAAAACCACCCCAGCGTTGGAAGAGCCTCCGACCTTGAGCGTTGTAATCCCCGTGTACAACGAGGCGAATAACCTTCGCTCTCGGGTGGAGAATCTTCTCAGTCAAGACTATTCTCAGGATCGTGTGGAAATTATCATCGTCGAATCGGGTTCTACGGACGGCACGGCGGAGGCCGCCCGAGAGCTCGAAGCCCGGACCCCCAATCTCCGAGTCCTCATTCAACCGGCGCGACTTGGAAAGGCTTCGGCCGTCGCCGAGGCTAAGCGAGTGGCCAAAGGCTCGATCATCGTCGTTACGGACGCAAACACAGTTTACGACCGCAGCACCTTGGCTAAACTAGTGGAGCCCTTCAGCGATGCCCGGATAGGCGGGGTTGGAGGCCGATTTGTCCCGAAAAACGTCAGTGACCCAGCCGCAGCAGGGAGCGCCCTGTACTGGTCGATCGAGGAAATCCTCCGCGCAGGTGAGGCCGCGCTCGACAGCTGTTGCACTTTCCACGGTGAGGTGTACGCATGGCGTCGCGACCTTGTGGAGCCTGACCCGGAAGCAATTATCGACGACCTGGATTCCGCGATTCAGATTCGCAAAAAAGGATACCGGATCGGATACGCGCCCGAGGCGGTTGCGTTCGAAGTTGTCCCGACGTCCGCCGGTGACATGGCAATCCAATGGAAGAAGAACGCCCTCGGGGCGATTCAGTGCGCGTTTCGACACGCACGGTTTCTGTGGACAGCGCCCAACTATTACACGTACCTAATTTTTCCTTCCCATAAGGGGCTGCAAGTCCTTCAGCCGTTTCTACTCTTGCTGGCGGCCGCGGGCCTCCTGGGAGTCGTCCTCACGGGTGCTTACGATCTTCCGCTAATTGCCAGTTTTCTGAGCTGGATTGTGATCTCGGTCGTCAGCGCATCGGTCGCATCCGTCGAGATTCGGCGAGAATCAGGGAGTCGGCCCGGCTCGTTAGTGAAGCCAGTGGTGTGGATACGGACCTTCTTCGCGTTTCAGTGGGCGGTCTTGCTAGCCTGGAGAGACTACGTCCTCGGCCGCAGAGACGTTCGGTGGGAGAAAGTCGAGTCAACCCGGGTTTGATGGCGTCGATGCCGTTGGGAGGTTGCGGTGACGGGCCTTTGCCGGGTCGCAGGGGAGACCTTTCCTCGCGGCGGTCATCCGGAGACGATCCATTGAGGTCGATTTGGCTTAGGCGGAAATCCGAGATTGTGTCTGAATCCACGTGGCGAACCGACGCATCCCCGTCGGCAACGCAATCTTTGGCTGGAAGCCGAAGACTTCTTCCATGGCATGCGGCGAAGCGTGGAATCGAATGTACTCCGGCGATTCTCCTTCGTGGTTCAGTGTGAACTGATGTCCGAATATGGTGGCCACGCGCTCCGTGAATTCATTGAGGTCGAAGGCATTTCCTGCACAAAAGTCGACGGTCAGGTTTATTCTGTCGGATTGAAGCACCGCAACCAGGCCCGCCACCGCGTCGTCAATGTGCATCACGTCGATTAGATTTCTACCGTCCCCGAAAATCGTAAACTCCCGCGCACGTGCGAGGGCCGACTGCACGAGTTTCGTCGTGATTTTTCGCGGTGGCTCGAAGGGACCGTAGGCGCCGAAGAATCGGAGGATGACATAGCCCTCCGCCCAGCCCCGTTCCGCAGCGAACTGGACATAAAGCTCGGAAGCATGTTTGCTAATCGCGTAGGGGATGGTGGGTCGTAAGCGGGCCGTCGGGGAGACGGGGCCATCGAGTCCCATGTAAACCGCTCCGGATGACATGAACAGGATCTTTCCGCCTCGATAACTCTTCAGGAAATTCGCCACGGTCAAGATGTTGTTCGTGACGTCCAATGGCGGGTCGGAGACGAGGGCGCGGACGGCGGTGTCGGAAGCTAGGAACACACATGCGTCAGGTCGCGAGATGGAGGCGAGGGCTTTCTCCACCGTCGCCTCGTCTCGGAGGTCCAATTGAAGGGGGCGAACGTGATCAAGTCCGAACGCGGATAGGAACCTCGAAAAGTCGACCGGATTCCGGCAGGTACCATAGACTTCCCAGGACCGGGTGACTCCCAAGAGCAGGTTTCGGCCAATGAACCCAGAGGCGCCGACGACGAGAACCTTCATCGATCTTTGCTCCGATAATAGTCCACGACCCTCCCGATGGCCTGTTCCAGATCGGTGGGATGGAAATCAATTACCGCTCGCAGCTTTGAGTTGTCTGCGAAGTGCCGTTTCACATCCGTCCCCCGAGGATTCGGCGATACCTGGATCTCACCCTTCCATCCCATGACGGTAGCGATTAGTTGGAGGAGATCGTGGATCGCGATTTCTCGTCCGCGGCAGACGTTCAAGATGCCCTTTCTGTATCCCGCTTCCGTCAAGCGGACGACGGCATCGACCGTGTCCCGCACGTAGATGAAGTCACGCGTCTGGGTTCCGTCGCCGTGTTGAACGGGAGGCTGGCCCGAAAGAATCCGTTTGATCGTGGTAGGGATGACGCCGGCGTAGGCCTGGTCGTTCTGCCTTTCCCCGAAGTTGTTGAAGGGACGGAAGATGAAGTAGTTCAGGCCGTACATCCGATCGTATGCTTGAATGAGCAGGTCTTGTGCGGCTTTGCTTGCCCCGTACGTCGTCGTCGGGTGGAGGGGATGTTCCTCGGACATGGGGACAAATTGGGCTGTCCCGTACGCCTCTGACGAAGAGCAATGCACGTACAGTTCGAACTGGTCTCGCCGAAGTAGCTCGAGGAAGGCCATGACAATGCCGATATTGTTCTCGAATGTCCACCGGGGTTGTCCATAGGAGGCGGGGAGCGGGATCGTCGCGAGGTCGTAGACCAGGGAGACATGTTCCTCCCGGATGATTTGTTCGATTACGGGAGGGATGGAGGCATCGCGGATGTAGATCCTAAGACGGTCCCCCAGGACCTTCTTCGCGCTCTCCAGGTTCTCGGGCCGACCCAGGAATAGGTTGTCGACCACGACGACTCTCTCGGGTTGCTCATGGGCGATTCGATCGACGAGGTGGCTGCCAATGAAGCCAGCCCCGCCAGTCACGAGGATATTCTTGCCCGCCAAGTCCACGCCGGTCAATCTCTTAACCTCCTAGATTTTCGTTTCTGTCCATCCCGCCGGGACGTCGTCATCGACGATAAAGCTCCGCTCACCCATTGGACGGGTCGGAGATCTGGATTCGGTTTCCCAATCCTCGAATCGCTAGATCGCGCCAAGTGCTCGGCTCCTTTTTCGCCACAAGCATCAGGAACCCGGAGGTGAAACCGATGAGGACAAAAGCGGCTTCCCGGATCTGTCTCTTGAGAGCCCAAGAACCAAACCGAAGGCCAGAAACGAGCGCCATCAGGACTATAGCGACCAGGACAAAATGTCTGGGAGTGTGCTTGGCCACAAAAATCAGGCGATTTCGTCCGTTGACGTATCCACGCAATCCAGGAATGGTTGAAGAGCTGAGGCCCTGGAAGGAATGCATTCGCGCGCTCGGGACTCCCGTCACCTTGTAGCCAAGCGCCTTCGCTCTCACGCAGAAGTCCACATCCGCATAATACGTAAAGAACTGTTCATCGAATTCGATTTGTTCGAGGACTTCTCGTCGAACAAGAGCATTTCCTACGAAGTCGAAGTCCGTTGGCCCGCTCGCAGTGCCCACCCAGGTCGCCCAAGCTGTCCTCACATCTACGCAGCCGCCGATGAAATACGGTTTGCCTCCCGGATACCGGAATTGCTGAGGGCCGACGATACCACAATTTCCTTGGCGCTCCAGATGCCCGACGAGTCTCTCCACCGCCTCAGGCTCCAGTTTGGCGTCGCTGTCCAGATAAAAGACGTATTTACAGCCATTTTGCAGCGCTGCTTTCGTACCTATGTTCATGGCCGCGAATCCGCGATTTGCCTTAATCTCGATTAGCGGCAGGTCTGCGAATCGGTTCCTGACCAGCTCTACCGAGTCGTCTGTTGACCCATTGTCGACGATCCAGATGGCAATCCCCTTGTAAGTCTGATCCAGGACCGACTGAATGCATGTCTCTAGAAAGTCATGACAATTGTAGTTCAGGACTACCACGCCTACCTCGTTTGTTGCTTCTGCGGGTTTCATGAACTTAGCCTCCTACTTGGGACCAGCTCTCCAAGACATACCCCGTCAAGGTCTGATCGGGTCACTCCCTTTTGGGGTCGGTACGCATTGACCGTTGGCATCGCCCAGCCTGTCACCTGTAGTCCGCGAAGATGGCATGCGGTCATGTACTCTTACCTTAACCGGATGGATGGTCAAAATACCGGAGGATGCTGTTTGGAAGACGACTTTTGGGCCCCTGGATCGGACCTGACGCGAGGCGAGCCCGTACTAGGTGCCGGGGTTCCCGGCACCCGCGAATTCCGTGCCACGATCAATGGGTTGAGTTTGAAAGTCGCCCTAAACGGTGCGAGTCCGGTTCGTGCCACGGAGTGTCATTCCGATTGCGATTGTTGACTGACTTTCGTATCGTTGATGGCTTACAACTTGCGAAGGCTTTATTGAAGCTGTCCGCCCTCTCATGGTCGATTAAGACGTGTCGCTCGAACGAGCCCTACCGGTCGAAGAGCCTTCCGGGTCCTTACTGAATCGAATCTTTGCTTTTCGTAGATTGGTCGGTTCACCGTTCATCCGGGACGTTTTGGTTCCGATGATCGCTTTCATGGGGCCGCTTGTTGCAATCGTCCTGATTCAGTTTCAGGAGTTTGGCTACGGCTTGCTCCTCGGTTGGGACAGCTCGACCTACGCGTGGTGGGCGACTCAAGTCCAACAGAATGGAGTACTGCCGACAGTTGTCGAATGGAGGTACCCAAACCTATACATCCTCATTCTAAGCGGGTTCGGATCGCTCGTTGGGAGCGTGAGCTTTGCGGAGCACGTGTTGCCGTTGATCGTTTCCTTACCGCTCGGCTATTCATATTACGCCCTGACTCTCCGGATAACAAACAACCGGGGACTCGGACTTTTCGCTGCCTTTCTTGGGGGCGTTTCGATGGCGACGATCGAGATGGTGTCTGACCTTCACCGCAACTTGCTCGCCCTCAGCATCGCCCTTCCGCTCGGGGCCAGCATCTACATGAGTCTCTTCGTCGCCGCTCCTCCCGCTAAGATATTACGGAATCGAGCTCTCGCTGTTTGGCTCCCGCTCTTTTTGGTCATCGCCGCCACTCACTTCGAGACGTATGTCGTCCTGGCCGTCGCACTGCTGTTCGCCTGTCTTTCTTTCTGGAAACTGCGTCGATTCTTCGAGTTACTCATCCTGTTGGTCATACCTATCGGTCTCCTCCTCCCCGTCATGAGCAGCTATCTTACGGAATACGTGTCACAAAATTCGAAGTTGCTGCCCTTTGGTCCGCCTGAGATTCTCGCCTGGTCCCTGCTCTACTTTAGCGGATTCGCAATTCCATTGATGTTTGTTGGCTTCGGCTCCCTGTACCTAGCCGTCCGCAAGCAAAATCCGACGGCACGCTATCTGCTGGTCTGGCTAGCTGCGCTCGTGCTTCTTCTCCCTCTGGCCATTGCCATTGGAGCCCCGCCGACGCGGTTGATCTTCTTCGTACCGCTGCCGGTGCTGCTTGCGATTGCCGTCCCCGACATTGCTCATTGGCTCGAGCGCGTGTGGAGGTTTGTCCGACTTCAGAGCACGATGCGGACCCGAGGTTCCGGTCTCCGAGCGACTCGAGACCGTCGTCTAAGGCACCCGAGGGCAGGTTGGCCGGTCGTCATTCTCGTCGCCGTTGCCTTGGTAGCGACGCCGGTCGTTTTCACCACGGCCGTGCACAAGGACCAGCTCCGGCCGTTTGTGAGTGAGGACGCCGTGCAGCGATTGACGCGAGTTGGCACTTTTGCGCTGGCCATTCGGTATCCAGATCCAATTATCGTACTTTATGGAAAACAGGCTTCTCTCTTCGCGTCGCTGTACCGGGCTTACTTCGGAATGACCGTTCCCAATAATCTCGCGTATTACGGGAAAATGCAATTCCTATTGAGCCTTCCCAATCCCGCCCTTGCGTACAGCTGGAAGTATGACAGCCGGACGGAGATGAACTACGCAATGAACTTCCAAAACGAACTCCTGGCCACGGTCGGCAAATCGGGAATCACATCCCATCCAATTGTGATTGCAGGGGGCGATACGTACGACGCTTTTCCTTCGGAAACGTTCCTGGGGAGATTTGCAAAGGCACCTGGCATTTACGTGATTCCCGCGGGAGCGCTCTCACCGCTCGAAATCGATACCTGGCAAGTTTACGCCGCTATCGACTGTTTTGACTGCGGCGGTGGGATTGCGACCCCCAATACATGGTCTCATGCGCCAATCGTCCTGGGCTATCTCGATCTCTCGAACTCGTCTGCCTTCGGAGCGAGTTACGTCGTCAGTCTCGTACGCAACTGGTCTGGCGGGAACCTCCGATTCTCGTTCTGGGACTTTCCGGATCGCGTCCCAGCAATCGGAGGCGGCTACGTATCGCTCGCCCCAATCGAGTTCTACCTCGACGGGAATCCAGTGCTCAGTCACTCGTACCAAGGGGCGGGGGCAATCGAACTCACGGCGCCAACGGGTCCGCTGGCGGCGGGTCTCCATCGCATCAGCGTCAAGTCCACGTTGCCCGGGTACGGCGTCGAGGTTGCGCTCGACGCGTTCGAATTGATCCCCAGCTGAAACCGAAGAATCCCGAATAGTCCGGACGAGGCGGGAAAGACCACCAATCAACTATCCAAAGCGTTCAAATGAGGCGCTCGTAGAGCCTTTCGGTCATCTCGGCGACCCGAGTCCACGAGTACTCATGCTCCACGAGGGCGCGGCCATTCCGCCCGAGACGGTCCCGCAACTCGGGATCCCGCAGTAGACGCACCACATAGCCCGCGAACCGGTCCAAGTCCCCGGTGGGGCACAGGTATCCGGTCTCGCCATCCCGAATAATCTCAGACGTGCCGCCTGTATCGGAGGCGACGACCGGAATCCCACAGGCCAGGGCCTCCAGGCACACCGTGGAGAGCCCTTCGATGAAGGAGGGCAGGACGAGGACGGACGTCTCCCGCATGAGATCCGGAATCCGGCTGTGGCCTACCTCGCCCAGGAACGAAATGTGACCGTCGAGGTCCCGTGAGTCGGCCATGAGCTGCGGTTGGAGCGGACCGGCACCGGCCACCTTGAAGGTTGCTTCGGGGACCTCGGCACGGACGCGGCGGGCAATCTGGACGAACGAATGCGGGCCCTTCCATTCCTCGAGCCGACCTACGAACGTGACGGTGAGGGGCGCTTCGGTCCCATTGGCCGCCGGGCGGAACTTCCCGACGTCGACGGCGTTCGGAATGAGGTGGAGCTTGTCGAGACTGACGTCGAACGCCTCTCGGCATTGCTGCATGTCGAACGCGGAGACGGCGGCGATCGCATCGGCGCATCCGATCGTCCAACGGCCGATTGTCTTGTCGTACACCTTCTCCTTCAGGAACAGAGCGCTGGAAATCCTCCGGTCCATGATCCCGCCGCCTTGGTAGGTCGCGCCGTGCATGTGGAGCACGAACGGCCTGCGGAGGACCCGGGCCGCGATGGCGGCCTGGTTCGACGTGGCGTAGATGTAAGAGTGGGCATGGATGACCTCCGCGTCGCTTTTGAGGAGGTCGGGAAGGACGAAGGCCATCGGGTTCACGCCGAAGGCGACCCCGAACGTGGGACGGGTGTGGACGGCCACGTTCTTTTCCTTCAAAATCTCTCCGTCTTCCGCGGTCGTCCGAGCAGCATAGAACTCGACGTCATGGCCCCGGATCTTGAGTTGGAGGGCCAAATTCGTCGAGTAGATGACGGAACCGCCCGCCCGGGACGGCAGGAAGGGGCTAACCTGAGCGATTCTCATCCGATCCCCCCGGTCTAACTCCTCCCCACGACATGGCGTTGGTCCCGAGGTTCATGGTTTCCCGGCCGCCATTCTCAACCGTCCAACGAGTCGGAACGGATAGAGGGGTTCCGCCTTTGCTCTGGATGACGTGACGGAATCCCCCCACCAATGTCCGGCCGGCCATTGGGCCGCATCGGACCGGAGCCCGGAAGCTATATTTCAAACTTGCGAGAGAGTGACATGGTCCACTAACAACGCCGGATTTGCGAGTCGACCCGGACATCTGGCCTGTGGACTTCGAAGGTCGTCCGAACCGGGGGAAGCTCATGAGAGGCGTTCCTTCGACTCTCGACCATTTGGACCTTCCGGCGCGGGAATCAGAACGGATGGAGGAACTGCCCATAGCGACAGCTCGAGCATTGAATGGGCGGTCTCCCATCCGATGAGACGCGGCGAGAGCCGCCCGAGGGCGATCGGGTCGAGGTCGCATCCATACGTCGGGATCCCGCGGCCCAGAAAAAATTCAGCCGTGGATGCCCCGACGGTGCCGAGACCGACCCCGCACACCGACGCGTGCTCGCTCTGCACCGTCTCTCGCATCTGCTGTAAGGTCTCCCCCCGCGTTTTCCCGCCCTCTCACGGGTCGCCGCGTCGACGGAGACGTTCCCGTGTTCGCACTTGAAGCGAATTGAACACATCTCGAACTCGGACTCGACGGATCCGGGTCCGGTCCGCTCCCAGAAGTGATTCCCCTGGACGGCGGCTCGCCGGAACGGCCGGAAGAGAAACTCAGGTGCGCTGGGGGGGCGATCGGGCGGTGTGATCTACGGGCTTCCCGTCGTCCATGGCCCCGTATTCGTTGCGCCGCGTCCAGACGAACAGCAGGGCCTCCACCGCGGCTGCGATGCCGAACAGGATCGCCGCCAGGTGGATGGGCACGAGCGTCCCCGAGACGAGCGGAGATCCTTCCGCGGGCGGCCGGGGAGGCAGCCCTCCGGCGGACGGCATGTAGACATCGACCCGGACCGTCTGTCGATTCCCGGCGGTATCCGTCGCCCGGGCGTAGATCGTGGTCGTCCCGGGTCGAATCGTTAGGTTCGCGGTCCACGACGCGGTCCCGTTCGTCCGGACCCACGTCACGTTGTCCGTACTCAACTCTACCGTCTGGATCCCTTCGTCGTCGGAGGCGTTCCCCGTCACCGTGACGTTCGCATACAGGAGGACGGTCGAGTTCGATGGGAACGTGATCGTGATCTGGGGCGGGATCGTGTCGGGCACGGGTTCGCCCGGGAGCACGTTCACCAGGATCGGGAGGGACCGGGTCAGCGATCCGCTCGTTCCGATGACGTCGACCTTGAACAGGCCGGGCGTCCACCCGCTCAGTACGCAGATCGCGGTCCCGGATCCGGGGATGCTCGTGGGCGAGCAGACC
>Ga0134086_10000369_pt1 | contig 11572 bp, 10 predicted proteins | sample 15_taG_13_FD_94459 | JGI IMG/M metagenome (GOLD analysis project Ga0134086, IMG submission 94459) | Grasslands soil microbial communities from the Angelo Coastal Reserve, California, USA - 15_D_Glu_40cm_2_24_1 metaG | ecosystem: Environmental > Terrestrial > Soil > Grasslands ...
AGCCGGGCGATCGCGAGACCGAGGCCGGTGCCGCCCAGCTCGCGGCTGCGGGACTGGTCGATCCGGAAGAAGCGGTCGAAGATCCGCTCGACGTGCTCGGGCGCGATGCCGGGTCCCGTGTCTCGCACGCTCGCCCCGACCACATCCCCGTTCTGCCGCAGCGCGAACGTGATGCTGCCGCCCGGCGTGTAGCGGACCGCGTTGGACGCGAGGTTCAAGAGGATGTGGCGCGTGCGGTCGCTGTCGCCCAGCGCCCACACGGCCTCCGACGGCTCGACCCGCACGGCGAGCGTGCGGTCCAGCGCCCCCCCCATCGCCTCCGTGATCTCCTTCACCTCGTCCACCACCATGCGCAGGTCGAACGGGACATGCGCCAGCGCGAGCTGCCGATTCTCGCCCCGGGCGATGAGCAGCAGCTCGTCCACCAGCTTCGTCGTGCGCTCGAGCTCGCGCTCCATCGCCATGAGCGCTTCCCGCATCTGCGGCTCGGAGCGCTCCTCGGCCGACGCCCACTGCACCTGGGCGCGCAGGTGGGTCAGGGGGGTGCGGAGCTCGTGGCTCGCGTCGGCGGTGAAGGCTTCGAGCGCCCGGTGCGCCCGGTCCACGCGCTCGAGCATCCGGTTGATGCTGTCCGCGAGCTCGGTCACCTCGGCCTGGCCCGTCGGGCTCGCGATCCGCTTGCCCAGCTCCGCCGGGCCGATGGCGCGCGTCTCCGCGGCCACCCGCTCTAGCGGGTCGAGCGCCGCGACGACGGCGTGGCGGGCGCCGCGGCGCGCGCTGAGGGCCGCCACGGGGAGGAGCAGCGCCGCGGCTGCCGCGAGCGCGCCCAGGGCCACGAGGTAAGGCTAGCGACTCGCCACCACGTAGAGATCGAACGCACCCATGGCGCGGTGCAGCACGCGATAGCGCCAGCGCGCCCGCTGCGCGATCGCGGCGAGCAGCGCCTGGCGCACGTCGTCCGGAGACGCGCTCGCGGGCAACCCCTCGAGGCGCCGCGCCGGCATCCCGGGCGACAGGAAGTACACCTGCTGCATGCCGCCGGCGCTCGTCGTGGTGCGCGTGATCACGACCTGGCCGCCCATACCGACGAGCTGGTCGGCGAGCGCGGTCGGCATGACGCCGCCCGGCCCCGCCCCCGTGGAATCGCCGTACGCCCCGAGCAGGGACTGAATCACGTCGGCGGAGTGCTCGAGCGAGCGGCGCAGCACCATCTCGGCCGCCACGGCGAAGGCGATGACGACGAGCACGGCATAGCCCGCGAGCGCCGTCCAGGCGACGCGGCTGAAGCGCCGCGTGAGGACGGTGGCGAGCCGTCGCTCGGTCACGCGGGAGGGGCCTCCAGCCGGTAACCGGTGCCGCGCACGGTGCGGATCGGCGGCGTCTGCCCCCCGAAACTGAGCTTCTTCCGCAGGTAGTTCACGTACACGTCCACGACGTTGGTCTCGGGGTCGAACTTGTAGTTCCACACCGCCTCGGCGATGCGGGAGCGGGAGACCGTGCGGCCCGCGTTCCGCATCAGGAACTCGAGCAGGGCGAACTCCCGCGGGCTCAGGTCCACGACGCGGTCGTCCTGCGTGACGCGCCGCGCCAGCGGGTCGAGCGTCAGGGTCCCGACCTTGAGGGTCGCGTCCTGGTGACGCAGCTCGGCCCGGCGGATGAGCGCGTGCACGCGCGCGATCAGCTCGGAGAGGTCGAACGGCTTCGTGAGATAATCGTCCGCGCCGCCCTCGAGGCCGCGCACCCGCGACTCGAGCTCGTCCTTCGCGGTGAGCAGCAGCACGGGTGTGAACACGCCGCGCCGGCGCAGCTCCTCCACCACGCTGAAGCCGTCCCGGCCGGGCAGCATCACGTCGAGGATGATGCAGCTGTGGCCGCCGTCGAGGGCGCGGTCGAGGGCCTGGTCGCCGGAGTCCGCCTCGACGACGCCGTAGCCCTCCTCACGGAAGGCCTTGCTCAGAAAGCGCCGCAGATCGCGGTCGTCCTCCACCAGCAGCAGCTGCACGCCGCTAACCTAGCACGGGAGGCGATGAGAGGAAGATGACAATCCTCTAATGGCGACCGCCGGCACTTCCCCTCGAGGCTCGGCGCCGTCACATTGACCGCATGAACCTCCTTCTCATCGCCGCGCTGATGGTCACCGATACGGCGACGTTCGCCGGCGGCTGCTTCTGGTCCATGGAGCGCGCGTTCGACCAGCTCGACGGCGTCGTGTCCGTGACCGTGGGCTACGCGGGCGGGCGCGAACCGCAGCCGACGTACCAGCAGGTGTCCATGGGCGCGACGGGGCACCTCGAGTCCGTCCAGATCGTGTACGACCCCCGGAAGGTGAGTTACGAGCGGCTGCTCGACGCCTTCTGGCGCAACATCGACCCGACGCAGGCGGACGGGCAGTTCTGCGACCACGGGCCGCAGTATCACACCGCCGTGTTCTACCGCGATTCGACGCAGCACCGCGCGGCGGACGCCTCGAAGCGCCGCCTCGAGGCGCGCTTCCAGCAGCCGATCGTCACGGCGATCACGCCCGCGGGCCGGTTCTACCCGGCGGAGGAGTATCACCAGCACTACTACCGCAAGAATCCGGTCAGCTACCAGGCCTACCGCTGGGGCTGCGGTCGCGACCGGCGGCTTAAGGAAGTCTGGGGCGCGGAGGCGCCGCACGCGGAGGCCGAACGATGACAAAGCTGCCGCGGCTGTTGGCGCTCGCCGTCGCGCTCGCCGCCATCGGTGGACCGGCGGCTGCACAGGATCACACGAAGGGATGGAATCCGATGCACTTCAAGAAACTGAGTGACGCCGAGCTGCGCAGCTCGCTCACGCCGTTACAGTACGAGGTGACACAGCACGAGGTAACAGAGCGGGCGTTCGCGAACGAGTACTGGGACAATCACCGGGCCGGCATCTATGTGGACGTCGTGTCCGGAGAGCCGCTGTTCAGCTCGGTCGACAAATTCGAGTCCGGCACCGGCTGGCCGAGCTTCACCAAGCCGCTCGAGGCCCAGAACGTCACGGAGAAGACGGACCGGTCGCTCTTCATGGTGCGCACTGAGGTCCGCTCGGCGCACGCGGATTCCCACCTGGGCCATGTGTTCGACGACGGCCCGGCGCCGACGGGCTTGCGCTACTGCATCAACTCCGCGGCGCTGCGCTTCATCCCGGTGGAGCGGCTGGCGGCGGAGGGGTACGGCCAGTACCTGCCGCTGTTCCCGGCCACCGCGGCTAAAGACTAGCCGTCCAGCACGTCGCGCACACGGCGCGCGAGCACTCCCGGCGTGAACGGCTTCTGCATGAACGCCGTGCCCGGGTCGAGCACGCCGTGCCGCGCGATGGCCTCGTCCGCGTACCCGGACATGTAGAGCACCCGTACGTCCGGCCGGCGCTCGATGAGCCGGCGCATCAGCTCCCGGCCGCTCATCTCGGGCATCACGACGTCGGTGAGCAGCAGATGGATCGGCCCGTTGTGGCGCTCGGCGAGCGCGAGCGCCTCCGCCCCCCCCGCCGCGACGAGCACCCGATACCCCGCCTGTGCGAGCACTTTGCGCGCCAGCACGCGGACCAGCTCCTCGTCCTCGGCGAGCAGCACGGTCTCGCTGCCCGCGGCGGGAGCCGTGACGGCAGCGGGAGCGCCGACCGCGTCGAGCGCGGCCGTGACGCAGGGCAGATAGATCCGGAACGTGGCACCCGCGCCGGGCGCGCTTTCGACCGTGACGTCGCCGCCGCTTTGGCGCACGATGCCGTGCACCGTGGCAAGGCCGAGCCCGCTCCCCTTGCCGCGCGGCTTGGTGGTGAAAAACGGGTCGAACACGCGCTGCTGCGTCTCGCGGTCCATCCCGACGCCCGTGTCGGTCACCTGGAGCAGCACGTAGCGCCCGGGCGGCACGGACACCGCCGGACTCCCGTCGGCGATGTCGACGTTCTGCGTCGTGATCGTGAGCTGCCCGCCTTGGGGCATCGCGTCCCGCGCGTTCAGGGCGAGATTGACGAGCGCTTGCTCGATCTGCCCCGGGTCGGCCCGCACGGCACCCAAATCCGGGGCGAGCGCCGTGACGAGCTTCACGTCCTCGCCGATCAGCCGGCGGAGCATCTTATTGACGTTCTTCACGAGGCGGTTCAGGTCCAGCACCACCGGGTTCAGCACCTGGCGGGCGCTGAAGGCGAGCAGCTGGCGAATCAGCTCCTGAGCGCGCACCCCCGCGTCCCGAATGATGTCGAGCTCCTCGCGGTCCGGGGCGCCCGGCGGGGTGTCGAGGAGGAGCAGCTCGGTCGAGCCGATGATCGCCGTCAGCACGTTGTTGAAGTCGTGCGCCACGCCGCCGGCCAGCCGCCCGACGGCCTCGAGCTTCTGCGACAACAGCAGCCGTTCCTCGAGCCGCCGGCGCTCGTGGCGTACCGCGGCGTCCTCCACGGCCCGGCCGACCGCCGGCGCCAGCCGCTGCAAGCGGTCCTTCATGAGGTAGTCGGTGGCGCCGGCCCTCATCACGGCGACGGCGGTATCCTCTCCGACGCTGCCGGACACCACGATGAACGGGACGTCCACCGCGTGCTCCTGCAGCAGCGCGAGGGCGGCGGGGGCGTCGAAGTGGGGCATCGAGTAATCGCTGAGCACCACGTCCCACGGCTGCCGTGCGAGCGCCTGCCGCATCGCCTCCGCGGTCTCGACACGCTCGTATAGCGGCGTGAAGCCCCCGGCGCGGAGCGACCGGAGTATCAGCTCCGTGTCCGCCGCCGAGTCCTCCACGATGAGCACGCGCAACATGCTCACGGCGTCAAACCCGGCCGATCGGCCGGATCACAGGCGGGCGAGGATGTCGCGCAGCTCGTCGAGACTAAAGGGTTTCTTGAGGACGGGCCGCTCCGAGACCTGGAGCAGGTCGCGGGTCTTGGGTGAGATCGAGTCGCCCGTGGTGAACACCAACCGTCGCTCTCGGCCCCGCCCCTCGAGCCGCAATGTCTCGAACACATCGAAGCCGCTGTGGGCCTCCTCCAGGTGGACGTCCACGATGAGCGCGTCGTAGCGCGCCGAGGCATCCTGCAATCGGGCCAGGGCCGCGGAGAAGGCTCCCACGGCCGTCACACGGTGCCCGAGGCGCTCGACCATGCGGGTGATGCCGCGCCGCACGCTGTCCTCGTCCTCGACGACCAGTACCGACAGCGGTCGCGTCGCCTGGGAGGGTGCGGCCGCGGCACGCGGCTCGGTCGGTGCCGTGTCCACGGGCAGCTCGATCGCCAGGCTCGCGCCGCCGCCCTCCACGTTGACAATGTACATCCGTCCCCCCATGCCCTTCACCAGCCCGTAGCTGATGGCGAGGCCCAGCCCCGTGCCCTGGTCCCCCTTCGTCGTGAAGAAGGGCTCGAACACGCGGTCCAGGATCTCGGGAGCCACGCCGGGGCCAGTGTCCTCGACCAGGATGACGAGGCGGTCGTCCGTCCGCCGCGACGAGAACACGACCATGCCCGGCCGGCCCGTGGCCGCGATCGCCTGCTCCGCGTTCACCAAGGCGTTCAGCAGCACCTGCTGCAGCTCCTGGGGGTCCCCCGTCACGGCCGGCACGTCGCTCGGGATGAGATCGATCGCCTGCACGCGCGCCTTCTTGAGCGCGCTGCGGTGCAGCGCCACGACCCGGGCGACGACGTCCTTGACGTCCACCGGCTGGCGCACGTGGGGCCGCTGGCGCGCGAAATCGAGCAGCGTCTGGACCACCCGCCCGGCCCGCAGCGCCTCGGTCTGAATCACTTCCGCGGCCTCGCGCAGCTGCGCCTTCGCCGTGTCGGCCCGCAGGACCTCCGCGAACGCCGCAATGGCCGCGAGCGGATTGTTCAGCTCGTGGGCCACGCCGGATACGAGGCTGCCGAGCTGCGACAGCCGGTCGGCTTCCAGCAGCTTGCGCTGCAGCAGCACCTCACGCGATGAGTCGACCGCGAGAAACAGCAGCTTGGGCGCTGGGCGCCGCGGATCGAGGTTCTCGATCACCGCGTCCACGTCGCGCACGGACTCGCCGGCGAAGTCCAGCGCCATCCGGAACCGCTGCCGCGTGGTGACGGCGTCACGCAGCGCCGCGGCCAGCGCCGGGCGCTGCGCCGCCGGCGCCCAGTCGCCGAGCCGTCGCCCCCGCAGCGCGTGGATATCCGTGGCGCCGAGCAGCGCGCCCGCCTCGGGGTTGGCGTCGAGGATCTGGCCGTCCACGCTGAGCACCAGGCCGGGGATCGGGAGCAGGCTGAACAACTGTGCATACAGCCGCCGCTCCTCCTCGAACGCCGTGAGGATCTGGGCGGCGCGCGACTCGGACGGCAGCTCGGCGCGCACGTCGCGCAGCAGCAGGATCAGCTGGTTCTGGGGACCCAGGGTCACCCGGGTCTCGAAGAACGTCCCGGTAGAGCCGAGGGCCTGCGCGGGCGCGAGATAGGTGCGCGGCTCACCGTCGTGCAGCACGTCCTGGAGCACCCGCTCGACGTGGGTCGCCTTCGCCGTCGGGAAGGCGGTCCAAAAGGTCTGCCCCAACACCCGATCGGCGGGGCGTCCTGTGAGGCGGGCCGCCGCCGGACTCCAATACCCGATCGTCCAGTCCGGGGCGATGACGGCTACACCGACGTCCAGGTTATCCAGCAAGGCTTTGGAGTCCATACGGCCCTCCTGCGCCACGAAGAAATCAAAAGACCCCGTCGGCCGATCGCGGGCGCAACGGGGCCTTTACTGACCAAGAGACTAGAGCTTAGCCGTCAGTAACACTCTAGCGGCAAGCAGGTTCCTGCTGGGTGATCGTCGTCACACGCTACGAGGTCGGGCGTTGCGTCGCCGCAACACCGCTGAGCCAAACGATTAGCGCACACCGACCTCGTCCACGTGCCGGAGCAGGTCCGCAGGGTCCTGATACACCCGGTACGCCCCCGCGCGCTCCAGCTCTTCTTCACCGTAGCCGCCGGAGAGGAGGCCCACGGCCAGCGCGCGGGCGCGGCGCGCGGCCAGGAGGTCCCACACGCTGTCCCCCACGACGACGGAGTCGCCGATCTGGACGCCCAGCCGCTCGGCGGCGGCGAGGAACAGGTCGGGATCGGGCTTGGCGTGCTCCACCTGATCGCGCGTGACCACCGGCACGCCGGCCGGGACGTCGAGCATCGCGATGTTGGGACGGGCGCTCTCGAGCCGGCCGCTCGTGGCGATCGCCCACGGCACACCGACTTTCGTCAGGTGCGTGAGCAGCTCGCGCGCGCCGGGGAGCGGGCGCACCTGCGACACCAGACGCGCGTACGCCTCCGCGTGGACGCGCTGGATCCGGTTCACCTGCTCGGGTGACACCTCGCCGCCCGTCTCCCGCAGCAGCGCGTTGATGAACAACCCGCCGCTCATCCCGATGCGCCGATGGATGCGCCACACCGACAGCTTGATGCCGCCGCTCTCGAGCGCCTCGCGCCAGGCGAGCACGTGCTGGTACACGCTGTCCACCAGCGTGCCGTCGAGATCGAACAGGAAGGCGGGGCCGCTTGCCATCGGTGCCACCATCTTCGCGGACGAGTTCGGGTGGGAACCCGGGCTGAGAGCCCGGGCTCGGCCCGGGGGCGTCCTTAAGGACGCACACCGAGCCGAGCGCGCCCTCTCAGGGCGCGAACATCGGGGCCCCGCAAGCTAGCGCGTCATTTCAACAGCATGTCGTGCGGCCTGGCCTGTCCCGTCGCGAGGTGCTCGAAGTCCACGTCGAACTTGGAATCGAGCGTCAGGCCCTTCGGGGTCACGTTCACCAGCTGCACCCGGTATGGGACTTTGCCGTCCAGGTTCGAGAGCAGCGAGTTGCTCACGTACAGCCGCTTGTTGTCGGGCGTGAGCTTCAGCATCTGCGCCTGGGGGATGGCCACGCTGCTCACCAGTTTGGGATTCGCCGGATCGGCAATGTCGTACTGCTGCAGCGCGCCCCCGCCGAACAGCGACACGTAGAGGAAGCGGTTGTCGTAAGAGATCCGCATGTCGGCCGGGATCGACCCGTCGGCCAGCTTGATCACGCGCGTGAAGGCGAGCTTGCCGTCCTTCCCCACCTCCCAGTGCCACACGCTGTTCCCGAACGCGCAGTTGACGAATCCCCCGCGCGCGCCGGCCCCGTGCAGCCAGCGCACCTCGAGCGGCGCCTTGTCCAGGTGCTCGACCTGGAGCACCTTGCCCGTCTTGTAGTCCCACGCGACCACCACGTCGCCCACCTGCTCCATCGGCGTGTTGCCTGCCATGACCGCATGGGGATGCGCCCAGCTCGAGGTGACGATCAGGTTCAGCTCGGGCTTCACCCCGACGTCGTACATGTAGTCCGGTGCGGGCCGCGCCTCGAGGAACTTGCCGTCGTTGTCGAGCGTCACGAGCCCGCCCGGCGCGCCGCCGCCCTTCGCGCCCAGCATCGCGATCATGACGCCGCCGGGCACCGCGTAGAACGTGTGCGGTCCCGAGTAGCCGGTGCTCGCCGCCAGGTCGGGGACGGTCTTGATGAGCTTGGGGTGCTTCGGGTCGGCCGCGACGTCGTAGATGAACAGCCGGTTCGAGAACAGCCCGCCGGCGAATATGCGGTCGGCGTTCACGGTGTAGCCGAAGTGGTGGGCTTCGTTGGCCGTGGACCCGGTCGGGGCGGTCGCGATGACCTTGCCGTAGCCCGGTGACTTCGGGTCGACGTCGATCACCGTGAGGAAGTCGGGATCCTTCTGGTCGGCGTCGCTGGTCCACACGTACAGCAGCGACTCGTGCTGGTCGGCCTTGAGGCCGTGCACGAAGACGGATTCGTCTTCGGGGCCGCGGCGGGCCGTCACCAGGGCCGCCGGCAGCGCCGCGAAGATCAGCAACCATGCGAGGTGTTTCACGCGATGCCTCCTCTCCTCTTTGGTCCGAGACAAGAGGGGAGAAGGTACCCCGGGTCCCACCGCAAGCAAGGCCGGGGTGTGTCGAGGTAGATTGCAGGCGAGCTCATGAAGCACTGGCACGAGACCCGAGAAGTGCTGGACTTCCTCGCCCTCGTCCTGGGTGAGGGGCAGCGCGCCGCGCTCGCCACCGTAGTGCGGGTGCGGGGCTCGGCGTACCGTCACGAAGGCGCCAAGCTGGCCGTGGCCGAGGACGGGACGACGGCCGGCAATGTGAGCGGCGGCTGCCTCGAGCAGGACGTGCGCGAGGTCGCGCTCCAGGTCATCCGCACCGGCCGGGCCGAGCTCCGTAGCTACTGCTCGAGCGCCGACGAGATCGAGGCGTGGGACCTGGGGGTGGGATGTGAGGGCCAGGTGGACGTGCTGTTCGAGCCGGTGGGGGAGACGTGGCCGCGGGAGCGGGCGCTGCTCGACGAGCGCGCGCCATTCGCGGTCTGTACGGTACTGCCGGGGAGCGGGGAGCAGGGAGCGGGGAGCAGGCTGATCGTCACGCCGGACGACGCCGAGGGGGACCTCGGATCACCCGCGCTCACGGCCGGGACCGTGGCGTGTGCCCGGGACCTGCTCGGCAGCGACGACTCCGGGATCCACGAGCTCGCCGGTCGCATGGTGTTCATCGACGTGTTCGAGCCGCCGCCCCAGCTCGTGATCCTCGGCGCGGGAGACGACGCGCGGCCGCTCGCTCGGTTCGCGGCTGATGTGGGGTTCCGGGTCGTGATGGTGGACCGGCGACCGGGCTATCTCACCCGTGAGCGCTTCCCCGCCGCCGCGAGGCTGCTCGAGAGTCGCGGCGACGGGCTCGCCGCTGTGCTGCCGCTCGACCCCGCGTGCTACGCCGTCGTCATGACCCACAACTTCGCGGACGATCTGGCGTACGTACGGGCGCTCCTCAAGACGCCGGCGGCGTACATCGGGATGCTCGGGCCGCGCCAGCGCACTGAGCGCATCCTCCGCACCCTCGCCGCCGAGACGCAGATAGAGGAAGGGCGGGTGTATGGGCCCGTCGGGCTCGACATCGGCACCGACGGGGCGGAGCAGGTGGCGCTGTCCGTGATCGCCGAGATCCTCGCCGTTCGGTCGGGCCGCCGCGCCCGGTCGTTGCGCGAGCGCGCCGCGCCGATCCATGCCCCGGCCGACTGAGGGGGAGGGGGTGGGGAGGGGCTGGCGCGTCGCCGGCGTGATTCTCGCCGCCGGCGCGTCGCGTCGGATGGGACGGAACAAGATGCTGCTGGAGCTCGAGGGCGAATCGCTGGTCCGCCGTGCGGCCCGGCGCGCCATCGCCGCTGGGCTCGCGCCCGTCGTGGTGGTGATCGGGCACGAAGCCGACCGGGTGCGAACCGAGCTGAAGGACCTCCCGCTCGAGTTCGCCGTGAATCCCGATTTCACCGGCCCAACGAGCGGCTCACTGCATCAAGGCTTGAACAGACTCGGGCCGGACGTCGACGCCGTCGTCGTGATGTTGGGCGACATGGTGCGCGTGAGCGCGGAGACGCTCGGGATGCTGGTCGCGGCGGCGCGCGGGACGGAGGCGCCGCTCGTCGTCTCGCGCTACGGCGACGTGACCGCGCCGCCGCTCTTGTTCCGGCGGCCGCTCTTCCCCGAGCTGCTCGCCTGGACGGGGGAGGGCTGTGGCAAGGCCGTGGTGCAGGCGCACAGGCACGAAGCGATGTACGTGGACCGCCCGGTCGCGTTGCTCGCGGACGTAGACACGCCGGAGGATTTCGCGGCCGCAACGGCCCATCTCAAAGGGTAGCGTCATGCGACAGCTCCGAGGCTGGCTGGTGGCCGTCGGCATGCTCGTTCCCGTCGCGGCGGCGGCACAGGGGGGGCAGGGGGGGCAGGGGGGGCAGGGGGGGGCGCCGCGACTCCTCACCGTGGACGACCTGTTCGCCCTCAAGGAGGTCGGCGAGCCGCAGATCAGCCCCGACGGCCGCTGGGTCGCCTACACGGTGACGACGACCGACCTCAAGGCCGAGAAGAGCGAGTCACGGCTGTGGATGGCGCCGCTCGCCGGCGGCGAGGGGGGGGCCGTGCCGCTCACGGTGCCCGGGTCCTCGGCAAGCGCGCCGCGCTGGAGCCCCGACGGTCGCTACGTCTCGTTCCTCGCGGCCCGGAAGACCGGCGCGCCCGGAGACAGCGAGCCCAAGACCCAGGTTTGGGCGCTCGACCGCCGCGGCGGCGAGGCGCGCCCGCTCACCCACGTCCCGCAGGGCGTCGAGGCGTACGAGTGGTCCCCCGACGGCTCGAAGCTCGTGCTCGTGATCCGCGACACGTTCCCGACGTGGACGAGCTCGAAGGCCGCGCGTCCCTGGGTGATCACACGGCTGCAGTTCAAGCGCGACGAGGTCGGCTACCTCGACACGCTGCGCACGCACCTCTATGTGTTCACGCCCGCGAGCAACGCGCTCACGCAGATCACATCGGGGAACTACGACGACACGGAGCCGGCGTGGCGCCCCGACGGCAAGTCGATCGCGTTCGCCTCCAACCGCAGCGACAACCCCGACGGCAACCTCGACACGAACATCTGGATCGTCGTGGCGGACAACGCCGATCGGGGCAAGACCCTGCGCCAGGTGACGACGAACCCCGGCCCGGACGGGCAGCCGGCCTGGAGCCCTGACGGGCAGTGGATCGCGTACGTCACGGTGGTCGAGCCCGACCTGATCTGGTACGCAACCGATCACCT
>Ga0134086_10000390_pt1 | contig 11294 bp, 9 predicted proteins | sample 15_taG_13_FD_94459 | JGI IMG/M metagenome (GOLD analysis project Ga0134086, IMG submission 94459) | Grasslands soil microbial communities from the Angelo Coastal Reserve, California, USA - 15_D_Glu_40cm_2_24_1 metaG | ecosystem: Environmental > Terrestrial > Soil > Grasslands ...
CCCTAACGTGTGCCACTAGGGACGCGCTCTAACCTCGCCAAGGCAGCGGATACTTTCTGCAACGCGTTGGTCGAGGCGGCCGGCTCCACGGCTGTGTTCTGTTTGGTGTTCAATTGGGGCGTGCAGTCGTGGAGCCCGGCTATGAGCCGCTCGATGCGAAATACCAATTCGTGTAGACCGCTCCGCGTCGCAACGTTCAGCGCCTCGCCCAACTGCACCCGCGCTTTACGAAAGTTGCCAAAGCGGGCACTCCCGACTCCCGCCTTCAGGTAAAAATCGGCGAGAATGTTGGGCGGCATGTCCCGGGTACGAGACTCGCACTCCGCTCGACGTCGCTCGAATCCCATGCGATCTCTGCGAAACGACGAGCAGTGCATCAACTCGATCAACGCGTTGGTGACCCTCTCGGGCCTCGCCCCCCGCCGGACGACCTCGGTCAAGGCACGTTCTGCATCGTGAACGCGTCCCAGCGCGAGAAACATTACTCCCAGGTCGTTGAGCGTTCGGAGTTGGGACGCATCGTCCTCGTACAACTCAAAGGCACGCCAGACATGGACGATGGCGTCGGCGATTAGCCCGCGCAGCAGGAGAGTGGTCCCGAGTGCGTGCTCTGCGTGGGCCTCGATCTCGCGCTCTCCAGCGCCCCGCGCTTCCGCTGCAATCTCGTGGAAAGACTGCTCAGCCATCGCCAAATTGCCGCGCGCCTGTACCGAGAGTGCGCGTCCGACACGGCTGAGGAAGGCGGAGTGCACATCGCCCGCCGCCTCCGCCAGCAAGCCGGCCAGCGCGTACGCCATGTCAGCTGCGTCGAATCGATTCAGCTTCCGGTTCACACGGCCGATCCGCAGCTGCGCAGCGATCGCGTCCGAGCATCCCAGCCGTTCCGCGCCGACGGCGACCAGCGATTCCAACACATCCAGCGCCTCTTCGAGGCGTAACTCGTCTTCCAGGTGGTGCGCGTAGGCAAGCAACGCGGGTATCATCTGCCCAGGATTGCGGCTCCGGAACGCCTCCGCGGCACTGCGGACCAGTCCGGTAAGGTGGCCAGTCTCGGTGCTGGTAGCTGGGAGCTCGCGGCACATCCGTTCGGTGGCCGCATGCTGATAGCGGAACGCGTCGGGATGAGCGGGCTCGCTCCCGGGACCTAGAAGATCCACTAGACGGAGCGCGAGAAACGCTCCGTTGCCGAGCCGCCCGTCGACCGAGGTCGCCGTGGGCGCCCCCGCCAACCGCTTGAGGAACACCGCGTGCGGCAAACTGTCCCGTTCCGTACACGTTTGTGTCATCATTTGGCCTCTCGCTTCGACCGGGGCGGGCTGTGCCCCAGTGCATCTCCCTCGCCGCGCCATGCCCCCCCTTTCCCGCGACCAAGTTACCGCTTCCTCAGCCTCCCGGAAACACCCGGGACCCCACCGCGCTTGTGCGCGGCGTCACCACGACTCAGTCGAGAGGTCCGCCGCGGGCGCGAGCTGTTGCAAGTACGTCACGAGCTTCCAGATCGCCTCGGGCGGCAACACGCCGCCGAACGCCGGCATGCCACGCGGCCGGCCGAAATAGATCGAATGGAAGATCGCGCCGTCGGCGCCACCGTAGCGCCAGCGTCCGTCCGCGAGGCTGGGCCCCTGCCCCCCCACCGCACCCAGCGAATGACAGCCATCGCAGTTGAACACACTGAACAACTTCTCCCCATCCGCCGCCGACCGCTGGTCACCCCTGAAGGGGTTCTCTAGGCTCCCGGCCGGCGGCGGGTTCCCGCCGGCGAAGACGTGCTGCTCGTAGCGCACGGAGGGCGGCACCGACTGCTGTGCCGACGTCACGAGCAGCGCGAGCAGCGGCGCAGCCGCTATAGCGCGAACAGCCATACAATGCCTCCCAGGCTGGTGTGCCTCGCAATATCCGGCATGAAGCTCGCGGGTGGGCGCACGTCCGCGGGATCGTCGGAGCGGACGTCGCCCGCCAGCAGCGCCCAGTCGCCGCCGATGCCGGCGTACACCGCCACGTACTGCTTGCCGTCGGGGCCGGTGAACGTGATCGGGTTGCCGACGACGCCGGACCCCACTTTGAACTTCCAGAGCGCGCGGCCGCTCGTCGCATCCACCGCCTTGAACCAGCCGTCGAGGGTACCGTAGAACACCACGCCGCCGGCGGTGGCGAGGGCGCCGCTCCAGACCGGATACTTCTCCTTGATTTCCCAGATCTTCTTCCCGGCCCCCGCGTCCCACGCGATTAGGGCGCCCAGATTCCCGCCGGGGCCCGGCTTGTAGGGAGCGTTCAAGCCGATGAAGGGCGTCCCGGCGAGATAGGTGACGGGCGTCGTCTGGTAGTCCATACACATGTTGTTGGTGGGAACGTAGAACAGGCCGGTGCGCGGCGAGTAGGCCGCGGGCTGCTGATTCTTCCCGCCCTCGAGCGTGGGACAGATGTCCTTCACGCTGCCGTGCGAGGCGCCGGTGAGCTTCGTACGATCGACATCGGGGCGGCCGGTCGTGAGGTCCACCCGCTTCGCCCAGTTCACCGCTACATAGGGCTCCGCGACCAGCACTTCTCCCGTGGCGCGGTCAATCGTATAGGCGAAGCCGTTCTTGTCGAAGTGCACCAGCACCCGGCGGCTGCGGCCCTTGACGGTCAGATCCGCAAGAATCATCTCCTGCACGGCATCGTAGTCCCAGTTATCGGCCGGCGTGAACTGATACGCCCACACGAGCGTGCCGTCGCCGGGGCGGCGGGCCAGGACGCTCGTGGCCCACTTGTTGTCGCCGGGACGCTGGTCGGCGTTGTAGGGAGCCGGGTTGCCGGTGCCGTAATAGAAGAGATCGAGCCCGGGATCGTAGGAGAGCCATCCCCAGACCGGTGCCCCGCCGTGCTTCCACCCCTCAGGCGGCCAGGTTGTCTGTCCTAGGTCCGTGCCCTTGTCGTAGAACGGCCGAAACGTCCCCGGTCTCGCCAGCAGCTCGGCGTCAGGGCCGGCGTTGTAGGCGGTCCAGACGATGCGCCCGGTGGCGAGGTCGAGCCCCTTCACCCAACCGCGCACCCCGAACTCGCCGCCGGCCGTCCCCACGATGACCCTGTCCCTGACGACGAGGGGAGCCATGGGGGTCGACTCCCCCTGCCGCACCTCGGCGACCTGGGTGCTCCACACCTCCTTGCCCGTCGCCGCATCGATCGCGACGGTATGCCCATCGAGCAGGTTGTAGACGATCTTGCCGTCGGCGAAAAACGCCCCGCGGTTCACTACGTCACAGCACGCGATCCCCATGGCCGCCGCGTCCACGTTGGGGCGGTATTTCCACTTGAGGGGGTAGCCGTCCTGGGTGAGGTCGAAGGCGTACAGCACGTTCGGGTAGGGCGTGACCACATACATCGTCTTGTTCACGACCAAGGGCTGTCCCTCGTGCCCGGCGAGGACCCCTGTCGAGAAGCTCCACGCCGCGCGCAGCCGCGGCGCGTTCGCCGCACTGATCTGTGCCAGCCCAGAGAAGCGGGTGGCGGCGTAGTCTTTGGCGGGCATGAGCCATTGGTCGTCGGGCGCACCCGGTGCGGCGCCCTGCGCGATGAGTAGGACGAGCATAGTCGGCACGGTCACGGGTAGTCTCTCCTTTACTGGCTGCGGCGCACCAGCACCTCGATCAGCGCCCGGATGGCGCGTCCCCGATGGGACACGCGTTGCTTGGCCGGGAGCGCCGCTTCGGCGAAGGTCACGCCCAGCTCGGTCGACAGGAACAGTGGATCATAGCCGAACCCGCCGTTGCCGCGCGGCGCCGTGAGGATCCGGCCCTCGCACGTCGCCTCCACGAGCTCCGGCTTGGCAGTCGCCGTCTCGATGTACGCTACGACGCAGCGATAGCGGGCGGTGCGGGCCTCGTCGGGCACGTTGGCGAGGCGCTCGAGCAGCAGCGCGTTGTTCGCCGCATCGATTCCACCTTCCCGCTGGCCTCCCTCGACCCCGTGCAGCAACGACCACCGCGCGGAGAACACCCCCGGCGCGCCCTCGAGCGCGTCCACCTCGAGGCCGGAGTCCTCGCCGAGCGTCGGGAGATGGCTGCGCGTCGCGAAGTAGCGCGCTTTGGCGACGGCGTTCTCCGCGAAGCTCGTGCCGCGTTCCAGGTCCAGCTCGTCGGGCAGTCGCTCGAGGAACTGGTCGACCGGAAACACGAGCTGGAAGGGGAGGCCGGCGAAGATGTCGCGGATCTCGCGGGCCTTGCCATCGTTGCGCGTCGCGATTAGCAGCTTCATCGGCTCGCGCGGCGTCGCAACCGCTCCAGCAGGTCGCTGGTCGAGTAACCCTGGACCAGCGCCACCCGCACGACGCGGCCGCCCCAGCTCTCCACCTGCTCGGCGCCCACGATCGCGTCGCGCGCGTAGTCCGCGCCCTTCACCAGCACGTCGGGTCGCAGCTGGGTGATGAGCGCCAGCGGCGTGTCGGCGTCGAACACGACGACACAATCCACACACGCGAGTGCCGCCAGCAGGCGGGCGCGCGCTCCCTGGGGGACGAGCGGGCGGTCGCCGCCCTTGCCGAGCCGGCGCACGGAAGCGTCGCTGTTCACGCCGACCACCAGCGCCGTGCCCTCGGCGCGCGCCGCCTCCAGCAGGCTCACGTGCCCGACGTGGAGCAGATCGAACACGCCGTTCGTGAAGACCACCGGCCCGGGCTGGCGCTGCCGCCAGGCGGCGGCTTCATCAGGCATGCGGAGCTTGGCGGCGGTGTTCAGGGGGGGGCGGAGCTACAGCGGCTGCGTCGCCTTGGGGTGGAAGGTGAAGGTATGGTTGAAGAGCGGGAGATGGACGGCCTCGCTGTACTCGCTCTCGATGACGATCTCCCGTGGCGAGCTGCGGCGGACGATCTTGATGTTCTGAGCCTGGTCCGGCAGGCCGATGTCCTGCGCCGTCGCCTGGATGCGACGCCGGATCGTACCGTCATCTAACGCGGCAGCCAGCTGCGCCTGGGTCTGCATCTCGTCCAGCAAGCGGTAATAGCGGAAGTACACCTCGCCGATGTTGACACCGTAGTACAGCACCGCGACGAAGATCAGCAGCGAGAAGAGGCACCCCGTGGAACTCGCCCCGCGCCGGCCCAACGGCCGCGATCGCGCCAGGCGCCTCACCATTGGGACTGGGCGCCGTCGACCAGGTCGTTGACCAGCTTCTGCAGGGCGACTTTGCGGCCCGCCGCCTCCTGCGGTGGCGGGTACTCGCCGACCACCGTCAGGCCCTGCCTCTGCCAGAGTGTCTTCCCTTCGCGCTGATCGACCAGCTCGACGTCGACCGTGATTTGCACCTGCCGCCGGGTGACGTCCGTGCGCCCCTGACCGGGCGTGAACGAGAGCGGGACGTCCGGATCGTAGCGCACCACGCGCCCGCGCACGACCGCATCGGCGTTGGCCTCGGCGGCGGGGCGCAGGCCCAGCCGTCCCTGAAACGCCTCGAGCACGGCGTCATTGACCTCTTTGGTTAAGGCCGGCTCCGGAGTCTGGTTGTCGAACGGCAGGATGGCGACGGTCTTGATGTTGGGCAGGCCGCCGCCGGCGAAGCCGTAGAGGCAGGCCGCGAGCGCCAGGCCGCCAGCGCTAGCGGCGGCGGCGCCACAGCGCCGGATCGATGACCGCCGCGGTGTCCACCGCAACCACCGAGAGCTCAAAACGGGCCGGGACCTCCGGAAAGTCGATGCGCGCGCTGGCCGGCATCGCGTGAGTATCCAACTGCGTGCGGGAGCGCGCCACGACCTTGCCCTCGCGTCGCCATTCCGCCTCGAGCAGGTGATCCCCGCCGGCGGTGTCGGTCACGCGGTAATCGAACGTGTCCGCCGCCTCCACGAACCGCCAGATCGCGACCGGCGACGCTTGCAGCCCGAACACGCCCGCACCCGCCGGCGGTGGCCGGACGATGCCGAGCCCAGCCCACAGCATCCGCGCCGCCGGAATGAGGGAGCGGAAGTTCCGCTCCGGGTCCGCCCACACGCCCGAGTCCCCCACCACGACGGCCGCCCCTGCGCCCAGGCCGAGCGGCCCAACGTAGTCGAACCGCAGCGAGTCGGGCGGCGCGATGCGCGCCTGGCCGCGGCCACCCCAGCGCTTGTCCGGGTCCTGGTACTTCCAGTGGAACCGGATCGCGGTGGGGCGTCCGGGCAACGTCGCGCGGGCCCACGCCGTCGCCGCGGCGCCATCGGCGGGCGCGAGCGGCATCGGAACGAGTGGCGCCGGTCGCCCGGGACATCCGGCGAGCAGCCAACAGGCGCCAATGTAGGAGAGCGTCACGCGCCGGTCAAGCAAAAAGCCTTGCCGGCTCAATAGTTAAACCCGAAGAAGAAGTCGACGAAGCGGGATCCTCGACTGCCCGACGGGAGCGCGTAGCCATCGACGTTCCCAGAATGAAACCGGTAGCCAAGGTCGAGCCGCAAGACGAGCGGCGGCCCGAGCGGCATCCGCAGGCCGAGCCCGGTGCTGCCGAGCGTGCCACGGCCGAACGACGTCGCCGTCGCGGCGCTCCCGAGGTCGCAGAACAGCGCGCCCTGCACCCCCGGGAACCGCGCCACGCCGAACGGGAAGCCGATGGAGAGGAAGTCCGTGATCGGAAAGCGCCACTCCGAGTTGAACAGCCAGGCGCGCGTGCCCGCCACGTAGCCATAGCGCGGGTAGCCGCGCAGGCCCCACGAGCCGCCGATGTTCACGCGGCGAGGGCGCTCCCCGCCGGCGTAATAGCCGAGCAGGCGTACGGCGAACGCGCTGCGCAGCGACGTGCGGAAGTAGCGGCGGTAATCCGCCGCGACGACCCACGTGTCGAAGCGCCCATGACTGATGTCGTTCACCAGACCGCCGGTCAGGTTCACCCGGCCGCCGTCGATCGGCCCGGTGGGCAGCCAGAGGGTGTTGTCGCGCACGTAGCTCAGGTAGTTCGACGCGAGCCAGCCGACGCGGTGGAACTCGGTCGGACCGTTCTCGATCAGGTCTGGCCGCGTGACGTCGAACCGGTTCGAGTGCTCGACCCGATACTCCGCTTCGATGCGCGTGAACCGGGACAGCGGATAGCGGATTTCCCCGAACGCACCGCCGGAGGTCTCGTCGTACAGGGTGCTGAAGTCGCCCTCGTAGAAGAGGCCGCGCAACCGGAAGGCGCCGACGCCCCAGTTGACGCGGTGCGACTGATTCAGATAGAAGGCGGTGCCGCTGAAGTTGTCGAGCAGGTTGCCGAAGCCCGAGCCGGAGAACGACGACACCAGCAGATACAGCTGGTGGTCGCTCAGCAGGTCGCTGAAGACGAAGACGGCGCCTTGCGCGGACCCGACTCCCGGTGCCACCACGGCGTCCCCGGCAGCGAAATCGAGCGAGAACTTGCGCTCGTACGGAGCCGCGCTGGCGCGGGCGTATTGCGGGCTCGCCAGCTCGGGCCACGTCCACTCGGGCGCGCGCCGTTCCGCGGCAAGCGCCACGCGCCGGGCCGTGTCCTGCGGCACCGGCTGCGCGACATAGATGTTGTAGCTCAGGTCGGCGAACCCCCCGAACACGAGGCCGTGCTCCGCGTCTACCCACTCCGGATCGAACGCGCCGTTGAGGGTGTTGGTCTCCCGGCGGCCGGCGCCGCCCGAGTCCACGGAGTAGATCTGGTAGGTGCCGTCCCGGTCCGACGCGAAGAAGATGCGGCCGTCCGGGCCCGGGGCCCAGCGGGGCTGGTCGTCGCGCCAGTCGCCGTAGGTGAGGTAGGCGATCGTGCCCGTGGCGAGGTCGAGGGTGAAGAGATTGCGGCCGCCCTGCGGCCCGAACGGCGTGCGGTCGGACGAGAACACCACGGTCCGCCCATCGGGGCTTACCGTGGGATCCAGGTCCTGGTACCGGTCGGAGGTGAGGCGCTCGAGCCGGCCGTCGCCGAGCCAGAGGCGATACAAGTCCGAGTAGCCCGAGACCGCCAGCCCCGAGAACACCACGCTCTGGCGGTCCGGCACCCACGCGGGCGACAGGATCGAAACGAGCCCCGGGAACTGATAGCGGCCGACGACCCGCCCTTTCTCCAGGCTCCAGAAGAACAGCGCGTCGCGGTCGAAATACTTGCTCGAGAACGCCACGATGCCGTCGCTCGAGACGCCGATCCGCGACTCGAAGAAGTGGAACGATTCGAACTCCGCGCTGCGCTCGCCTTTGACGACGGCGCGCGGCCGGCCGCCGGCGAATGACTGCGCGTAGATATTGGTGTACCCGGTGGACGGCGAGAAGTACAGCACGCCGCGTGCGCTGTCGGCCCCCTCGGGTGCGCCGTACACCGCTGGCTTGATCGCGAGCTTGGTGAGCACGCGAGCCGTGATCGACAGCGGCTCGGCCGCCACGACAGCGGGGTAGTAGCGCTGCCGCATCCAGTACTGCCACTCGTCGGAGAGCTGCTCGAGCGTGCGGCCGTAAACGGCGTGCACCTCGTCCTCGAACGCGCCGTACTTCCACACGTCGCGATACACCTCGTCGATGCGCCACTCGCCGTACGTGGACGCGAGGAAGTGATGAATCGCCCCTCCCAGCGGATACACGATCCCGCCCGAGGCGTACGTGAGCTCCCGCAGCGCCGGCAGCCGCCCCGAGACCGTTAGGTCGCGGAGAATCATCTCGTCCCGCGAGTCCTCCCCGGCGGAGAAGTACTCCGCGAGCCCCTCGGTCCACCACAGCGGCGGGTCGACGTGGCGCACGCGGGGATAGCGCGCGAACGCCTGGTTCGTGAGGCTCAGCTGGAAGACGTGCACCAGCTCGTGGCGCAGGGTGTGGCGGAAATCGAAATAGCTGCCGGTGAACGGCAGGGCCACGCGCTGCTTCAAGAACTCCGTCACGCCGAGCAGTCCCTCGGGCGGCACGAACGGCAGGACGTTGGTCTGCTCGAAATCGGAGTGCGAGGCGTAGATGATGAGCGGGATGCGCCGGTGGGGGTGGTGATTGAAGCGCCGCTCCAGGGCGCCGTAGCTCTCCTCGGCGTACGTCAGCGCGACACGGGCGAGCTCCTGCTCCTCGGGATAGTAGTAGAGGTCGACGTGCTCGCCGCGCAGCACGTGCCAATCGAAGCCGCGGTACTGGATCTTGTTTTGCCCGAAGTACCCGAATTGGGCGGGCGCCGAGCGGGCAAGGAGAATGAGCAGCGCCGATCCACGGGCTAAAGCCTGGGCTCGGCGAAACACTACCCTTAAGGGTAGTGCTCCGCCGAGCGCACGCTTCAGTGCATGAACCCGAATCCGCGCGTCAACGCCCGCTCTCACCGATGCATGCTCCGGATGCGGTCACCCTGCGCGATGGCGCCGAGCACGTTGAGGCCGGAGACCACCCGCCCGAACACCGTGTAGACGCCGTCGAGGTGCGGCTGCGCCGAGTGCGTGATGAAGAACTGGCTGCCGCCCGTGTCCGGCCCGGAAAGCGCCATCCCCATGGTACCCGCGTCGTAACGGATGGGATTCACCTCGTCCCGCAGTACGAAACCCGGACCCCCCCAGCCGTCCCCGCGTGGGTCGCCGTCCTGCGCCACGAAGTTGGGCACGACCCGGTGCCAGCGGGAGCCGTCAAAGTAGCGCCGGTCAACCAGGGAGAGAAAGGCGGCGACTGTGAGCGGGGCCTCGGTCGCGTAGAGCTCCACCGCCATCGTCCCGCGGTCGGTCTCGATCGTCACCCGTGGGGGCTGGCCCCGGAGCGCCGCCAGCAGGTAACGACGCACGGCGTCCCGGTACGCCTCCGCGCCGCGGCCGGTGGTGATGGGCGCCGCGGCCCCCCACCGTTCGGCGGCGTCGGGAAGCCGTTCGGCAGCGAGCCGGCGCACGAGGTAGTCGTCGGCGCGGGGCACCGCCGCGAGGAACCGCCCGGCGACGGCGAGTCGTCCTTCTGTGCTCGCGCGCGCGATCGCTCCGAGCGCGGTCACGGCCGAGAGGCGGGCGTCGTTGAAGGGGTCGGCGGCCGCCCGGTTGTAGGCCTGGACCAAGCGATCCACGTCGGCCGTGGCAGGATGGCGCGCCAGGACATCGGCCGCGACGCTCCGCACCGCGGGGTCCGCGTGGGCGAGCAGCTCCCGTGCGCGAGGGCCGAGGGTGGTGTCGCCCTCCAGCACGATGCGGGCGAGCGCCTGGAGCGCTTGTGCGACGACCCGCCCGTCGCGATCGGCGAGTTGGGCCTCGAGCCGGGGGCGGTCGTGCGCTGAGCCGAACGCCTCTGCGGCGACGCTGCGCCAGCGCCAGTCGGCGTCGCCGGTGAGCGCCGCGGCCGCCGTGGCCCCGGCGGCGCTGTCCGTCTGGGCGAGCGCGATCAGGGCCTGCCGCCGCAACGCGAACACGGCGGTGGCGAGCCGCGCGGTGAGCGCCTCCACGGCAGCGCTTCCACCCAGCACGCCGAGCGTCGTCTCGGCCTGGACGGCCACGTTCACGTCCCCGTCGCCGGCGAGCGGGGCGGCGAGACGAGACAGCGCAGTGTCGCGAAACGTGGCGAGCGCGCGCAGGGCGTTGATCCGTACCTGCGGGTCGCGGTCGGCGAACAGCGGCCGCAAACGTCCCACGACGGTCTGCGGATCGAGCCGGGCACTGTCGACGAGCGCTCTGCTCACCCCCCGGACGGCGACGGCGCGTACGAGGGCGCTGCTGTCGTCGAGCGCCCGGAGGAGGGCCGGCACGCCCCGCGCCCCGCGCAACCGTGCGAGCGCATACAGGGCGTGCCACCGCGCGTTAAGGTCCGGGTCGTCGGCGAATCCGAGCAGCGACGGCACGGGGGCGCGCGTCCCGAGGCGCCACGCCTCGAGCAGCGCCGTGCTCTGAGCGAGCGACGTCGGCACGCCTGCCGTCGAGCCGGTGCCCAGAATACTGCGGAGCGCGTCGGCGCCCGGGTCGTCGCCGATCTTCGCGATGGCGGTTACGGCTTCGGCCTGGGGTGGGCCCTGTTCCCCGGCCGGCACCGCGCGCACCAGCACCAGCAGCGGCTCGACCGCCCGCGCGTCCTTGAGCAGCCCCAGCCCGAACGCCGCCGCGGCTCGGACGGTCTGGTCCGAGTCCGACAGCGACTCGACCAGCAGATCGGTCCCCGCGAGGTCACCGACCCGGCCGACGCCGAGGGCCGCCTGCCGCCGCACGACGGCGTCGGGAGCATGCAGGGCCTCGCGGAACAACGGGGCGTCGAAAGCGCGCGCGTCGGCGGCGGCGAGCAGGCGGGCGAGCTCGCCCACCAGCGCCTCATCCTGCTGCTGCGCGACCGCCCGCCGCCACGGCGCCGCAGCCGCCAGCAGGAGCACCAGCCCGGCGCTACACGCGGACCGGATCGGGCACCGGCTTGAGCAGCTCGAAGACATCGTCGGGGATC
>Ga0134086_10000393_pt1 | contig 11261 bp, 10 predicted proteins | sample 15_taG_13_FD_94459 | JGI IMG/M metagenome (GOLD analysis project Ga0134086, IMG submission 94459) | Grasslands soil microbial communities from the Angelo Coastal Reserve, California, USA - 15_D_Glu_40cm_2_24_1 metaG | ecosystem: Environmental > Terrestrial > Soil > Grasslands ...
TCGAGCAACGCCAGCGCCTGCGCGCCCGCCATGAGGGCCAGCGAGGCCCTCGGGCTGGCGCCGAGCTGCACACCGGGCGCGGTGCGGGTCGCGCGCACGACGTCCACCACGTAGCGGCGTAGCTCGTCGCTCACGCGCACGTCGCGCACGGCTGCGCGCAGCCTGGCGACGTCGTCCACGCTCGCGACCGGGCCGAGGTCCTCGAGCGGGTGGTGGCGCTCCTGCGCGGTGAGGATGGCCACCTCCTCCTGGGGCTCGACGTAGCCGAGGCCGAACTGGAGCGCGAAGCGGTCCATCTGCGCCTCCGGCAGCGGATAGGTGCCGCGAAACTCCACCGGGTTCTGCGTCGCGATCACGAAGAACGGGTCGTGCAGCCGGTACGAGGTGCCGTCCACGGTGACCTGCCCCTCGCCCATCGCCTCCAGCAGCGCCGACTGGGTGCGCGGAGAGGCGCGGTTGATCTCGTCGGCGAGCAGCACGTTCGTGAAGATCGGGCCCTCGTAGAATCGAAACGTCTGGTCACGCTGGTCGTAGATGGACACGCCGAGGATGTCGGAGGGCAGCAGGTCGGGTGTGAACTGGATGCGCTTGAACGTCGCGCCGATGGAGCGGGCGAGCGCCTTCGCCAGCGTCGTCTTGCCGGTGCCCGGGTAATCCTCCAGCAGCACGTGCCCGCCGCTGGCGAACGCGGCGAGCAGGCGCCGGATGGCCAGCGTCTGCCCCTGCATGACGGTCGCGAGATTCGCCGCGATGCGCGCGGCGACGTCGCGCGCCGGCCCCGCGCTCACCTGGTCTGCGACGCTTTCTTGACCGTCAGCTCGCGGTCCGCCTGCATGCCCTCCTGCTCCTTCGCGGCCAGCTTCTTGACCAGCGACGTGTAGCCGGAGGTCTGGATGATCTTGTTGAACTGGGCGCGGTAATTCGCCACCAGGCTCACGCCCTCGATGGCGACGTCGTAGGTGAGCCAGCGGTCGCCGGAGGCGCGGTGCATCCGGTAGTCCACCGGGATCTCCATGCCCTGCTTGGTGATGAGCCGCGAGCGCACGGTGGTCTGGTCGCCGTCGATGGTGTCGCCGAGGAACTGGATCCTCTCGCCGCTGTACGTCTCGATCCTGCCGATGTAAGAGCGCTCGAGGAGATCGGCGAACAACCGCGTGACCTCGTCCCGCTCCTGCGGGGTGCGAACCTGCCAGTGGGTGCCGAGCGAGCGGCGCGTGGTCTCCGTGAAGTCGAAGATCTCGTTGGCGATGCGGCGGATGGCGGTGCGGCGCTCGACCATGCGACTCTCCTTCGCCATCTCGGGGTCCTCGAGCACCTTGATCGCGCGATCGATCTGCGTCCGCAGCTGCTCCGTCGGCGCTCCGGCCCACGCCTCGCGTTCCGCCACCATCACCACGAGCGCCACCACGATCCCGACCGCCATCGCACGCCCCGTCATCGCCGCCTCCCCTGTCCCTCGAGTACGCCGCTCCCCGGCGGCACCGCGGTCCCGTCGCATGACGGGCGTGCGCGTCGGGGATAGGCGCGCGACCCCCGGCGACGCAGAGCACTCAGTCTATGCGAACCGCCACGCGATTGTCACGCGGGCCGTCGGCTATACTTGACGGGCCGCCGACATGACGCCAACCCCCGCTCGTCTGGATGACCTGCGGCAGCGACTCGCGGCCCTGCGTACCCGGTTCGCGGAGGTCGGGGGGCGCGCCGCCACAGCCGCCGCCGAGGTCAGAGCCAGCGCGGCCCCCGCCCAGGCGCTCCTCGACGACCTCCGGGAGACGTCCGCCGACTTCGACGAGCTGCGCGTGGCTCTCCTCGAGGAAGCCAGTGCGTTCGCGGGCGCGCCCGATCCCGCCAGGATCCGCACCCTGAAGGCCCTCGGCGCGCTCGTCAGCGCGCTCGAGCGGGTGGAGGCCGAGCGCGCGCGCCGCACGGCGTGGGAGGCGGCGCGCGAGAACGCGCTGGGCGTGCTCGACCGCGTCATGACGCTGATCCACCGCGAGGACAAGGACGCCTCCGCGCTGGCCGACGGTCAGGCCAAAGCCCGCGAGCTGCACGCCGCGCTGTCGGCGGCGGAGCCCGCGGACGTCGAGCGCGAGACGACGATGCTGAGCGAGCACATCCGTCCGTTCGTCGAGCTCATCACGCTCGCCGACGGGTGGAACCAGCTCGACGACGAGCGGTGCTCGTCGCTGCACGACGCGATCACCCAGAATTTTGGCCGCCCGCTCGCGCTCGCGGCGCTGCGTGGCAAGCTCGGTCACGAGGGCGAGATCATCGACGCCCCCGAGCCGACGGATTTCGTGCCGGCGGCCGGGTACGCTCCCGCCGCGCCGGACCAGACGGCGCCGGCGGCTTACGTGCCGGCCGCGCCGGCTGAGGCGGCGCCTGAGGGCTACGTGGCGGCCTCGGCGGCCGACGACGGACCGCGCTTCGGGGGCGCTGCTCCAGCGGCTGGCGGTGTTCCTGTCACCGGCGGTGTGCCGGCGGGCGGCGGCAGATCCGTCGGCCCGAGGGGCCCGGCCCTCGTGCCGCCGCCCGCCGTCGTCGTCACCACGCCGGGCGGGGTCGTGACCAGCGGCAGCCCGCCGGTCGTCGCGGGTGGCCGTGTCGCCCCGCCGGGCTCGCCGCTCGTGGTCGAGATCCGATTGAGCGGCGAGCGCGTGCAGGTCGAGACGCCGGAGCAGCGGCGCGAGCGCGAGGAGCTGCTCGAACGTCTGGCCGAGGAGACCGCGCAGTGGTGGGTCGGCGCGCGCCGCGGCTGGGAGTCGCTCGTCCAGCGCCGCCTGGCGCCCGCCGAGGCGGCGCGCGACACGCTCGAGCGGTTCCCGTACCTGCTCTCGGTGCCGCTGGCGAAGAGCGACGAGTTCGACGACGGACGGCTGGCCGAGGGCTACGCGATCCTGCTGCAGCGCCTCGAGAAGGAGGAGCCCGGGTTCGTGAGGGAGGCGCTCACGCGCCTCAACCCCCAGTTCACGACGCGCGCGCGGAATGAGACCTATCCGCTCGGCCAGGAGCTCTACCTCTACGTCGTGGCCGAGGGCCGGCTCTACAAGACCTATCCGGACTTCCTCAAGGACGTTCTCGGCCACGCGCTGCCGAAGCCCGGCGTGTGGCTGCAGGGCGCCATCACGGAGGCGCCAGAGTCGACGACGATCGTGACGCGGCCCGAGCGGCCGGGCGGTCGCCCGGAGCAGTCGCGCACGCTGACGACGCCGGCCGAGCGATTCACGACGCACACGTTCAGCGTCACGACGGGACCGCTCACCACGCGGTTCTTCAGCGTGCAGGCCGGCGCGCTCTCCGACCCGACCGATCTCGACATCCACCTCACGGAGAACGGCGCCCCCACCGACCACGCGTGGGTCGTCGTAGCGCCGATGGACGGCAAGCCCGAGGCGCCGCGCAGGCACCGCCCGGGAGGCACGAAAGTCGAGCAGCTCGGCAAGCAGCATCGCGCGGTGTGGATCGCCGCCTTCAATTCCGATCCGAACGCCGACAAGCGCTACGAGCTGACAGTTGCGCTCAAGCGTAAGGCGACGTCACCGCTGAAGCCCCCGCAGCCGCAGGCCGCGCCCTCCACGCTCGCCAAAGACTCACCCTTCAAGAAGCGCTGACCGCCGCGACTCCGCCGGGTACGCGCCGCGCGCGGGCGGGGTCGTGTTCGAGCACGCAAATCGACGTTGCGCTGCGCCTCGTCAGCGAGCCACGAAGTTACCGCCGGAACCGACGCAATACCCAGAAGACACGGCTCTCACACGACCCCGGCCTCGCGGCGACCGGCCGGCGGTGTCGCGGACGACGCGTGCCTCCGGAATTCAGCGGGTGGCGCGGCGCCAGACGAGGCGTGCCTTGGCCATCAGGCGAACGCCGAGCCCGCGCCGGGGACCGAACTCGAGCGCCCACGCCAGACGCGGCGTGCCGGTCCGGCTGGCCCGGTATAGTGGACCGTGCGCGGAAAGTGCACCGTCGCGTCGCCCGACCAGCTCCAGCGCGTGCGCGTCGCGCAGGCGATCGCGCCGGTGATGACGCCCGAGCGCACCCCGGGGGCCGCCGGGGATGAACTCCATGCACCCCATGTCGCGCGTGACGTCCTGGAGGGGCACCCAGAAATGCGCGCTGAAGGATCTTCCGCTCGAGCGCGTACGCCTCGTCCTGGTGCCAGGACGTGGCCGCGCCGTTGAAGGCGGGCTTGTAGATGGCGTGATCGAAGCGATGCTCGACGGGGCGCCCGAGCAGGCGCTCGGCGACCGCCGCGCAGCGGGTGAACGTCAGAGTGCGCGCGAGCTGCGGCTCGAGGTCGCTGCCGTCGAGGCCTTGCCGCGGATGGCGAGCCGGTGTGGCCGGTCGTTCAGCGGGTGTGGCAGGTCGTGCAGGCTGACGACGGGCGTTCACACAGCACGCAAACGCCGTCATGCCGCGGGGTCGAAACGCTCAGCGCTTGCCGACTTCCGTCAGCATCTCCCTGAAGACCCGATAGAACTCGTTGTTGTCCTCGAGTCCCTTCCGGACGATCGCGGGCAGGTGCGGCAGGTCGTTGAGGTTGACGACGACGTTCACCGAGCGCGCGAAGGCGATCATGTTGTCGAACGTCTTGAACTCGCGGCCGAGGAGGACGACGAACACGTGCCGCCGCACGCTGATGGGCATCGTGTTGAGCATCTTCAGGACGGCGTTGTCGAGGACGCCGCTCGACTCGAACCGCTCGTCCACGATCACGATGTCGTAGGGCTGGCGGCGCAGCCGCTCGGTCGCTTCCTCGGCCGTGGTGGCGGGGAGCATCGCGTAGCCGAGCTGCTCGACGGCGGCCCTGATGACCACCTGCCGCTCGGGCGCGTTCTCGCACACGAGGGCGAGGCGCTGCGCCCCGAATTGAGCCTGGGTCTCGTCGGCCATCGTCCTATCGCTTCCCGAGCTTGCGGTTGTAGTCGATGTCGAGGCGCAGGCCCTCGACGTCGCTGGTCTTCTGACCGCGCTTCTGCTTGATCTGGTCGATGCCGCGCTGCACGATGCTCTTGCGCGTCGAGTAGGCGACGGCCGTCTCCTCCGTGATGATGCCCTGCTCGTAGGAACGCAGCAGGGCCTGGTCGAACGTCATCATCAGATAGGGATCGCCGACGTCCTGGATGTCGTAGAAGGTCTTGCCTTCCTGCTCGCCGTTCACGATCAGCTCGTTGGAGCGGATGGTGTTGGCCAGGATGTCGTGCACGGCCCAGCGTCCCCCGCCGACCTTCGGCACCAGCCGCTGGCCGACGATCCAGCGAATCGTCTCCGCGAGGCGCTGGCGGATCTGCTTCTCCTCCTCCTGGTCGAACATGCCGACGATGCGGGCGATGGCCTGGCCGGCGTTGACGGTGTGCAGCGTGGAGAGCACGAGGTGGCCCGTCTCCGAGGCCTTGAGCGCCAGCTCCGCCGTCTCGCGGTCGCGCATCTCGCCGACGAGGATGATCTTCGGCGCCTGGCGCAGGGCCGCGCGCAGGCCGCTCGCGAACGAGTCGTAGTCCAGCCCCAGCTCGCGCTGGTTGAACGTCGCCTTGCGGTTGGGGTGCACGTACTCGACGGGATCCTCCAGCGTCACCACGTGCACGGACTTGGTGCTGTTGATCTCGTTGAGGAGGGCGGCCAGCGACGTCGTCTTGCCGGATCCGGTGGCGCCCGTGACGAGGATGAGCCCGTTCTTCTCGCCCGGCATCCTCTTGAAGGCCTCGGGGAGCTTCAGCTCCTCGATGGTCGGAATCTTCGTCTCCAGCTTCCGGAGGACGACCGAGAAGCTGCCGCGCTGGGAGAAGATGTTGACGCGGAAGCGCGCCTTGCCGGGCAGGAAGTACGACGAGTCGCACGAGCCCTGGCGCAGCAGGTGCTCGGTGAGACGCCGGTCGTTGTTGATCAGGTTCAGCGCGAAGATCTCGGTCTGGAACGGCGTCAGGTTCTCGATCGCGGGCTCGACGGGGACCGGCACCAGCTCGCCGGCGGCCTCCACCTGCAGCGGACGCTCACACGTGATGTTGAGGTCCGACACGTTGTCGTACGACTCCAGCATCACGCCCAGCAGGTCGTCGATCTCGGATTTCCGCATGGCCGCTCCTTACTGGTTCAGCTCGTCGGGCGGTGTCTTCAGCATCGCCTTGAACTTCGACTTGTCATTGCACTTGTCGTAGGCCTCCTCGCCGCTGATCCAGCCCTTTGTGAGGACCGCCATGATCGCGTCGTCGAGCGTCTGCATGCCGAGCTGCTTGCCCGTCTGGATGGCCGACGGGATCTGGACGGTCTTGCCCTCGCGGATCAGGTTGCCCACGGCGGGCGTGCACACCAGGATCTCCAGCGCCGCGCAGCGGCCCTTCCTGTCCACGCGCTTGAAGAGATTCTGCGCCACCACGAGCTTGAGGCCGGTGGAGAGTCCGTTGCGCACCTGCGCCTGCTCCTCGGCCGGGAACACCTCGATGATGCGGTCGATCGTCTTGGCGGCGTTCGTGGTGTGCAGGGTACCGAGCACGAGGTGACCGGTGTTCGCCGCCTCCAGCGCGAGGCGGATCGTTTCCAGGTCGCGCATTTCGCCGACGAGAATGATGTCCGGATCCTCACGGAGGGCGCCGCGCAGCGCGGCGGCGAACGACTTCGTGTGCGAGCCCACCTCGCGGTGATTCACCAGGCAGCCCTGGCTGGTGTGCACGAACTCGATCGGATCCTCGATGGTGACGATGTGGTCCTTCCGGTGCTTGTTCGCGTGGTCGACGATCGCGGCCAGCGTCGTGGACTTGCCGGAGCCGGTGGGGCCGGTGGCGAGCACGAGACCCTTGGGGAGCATCGCGCACTTCTTGAGGATCGGCGGCAGCCCGAGGTCGTCGGCGGTCAGGACCTTGGTCGGGATCTGGCGGAACACGGCGCCGCAGCCGTACTTCTGCATGAAGTAGTTGGCGCGAAAGCGCGCCACGCCCGGGATCTCGTAGCCGAAGTCGATGTCGCCCGTCTCCTCGAACGTCTTGATCTTCTGCTCGGGCGCGATCTCGTAGAGCATCGCGCGCAGCGTCTCGTCGTCCAGGGGGTCGTACTTCACGCGCTCGAGCTCGCCATGCACGCGCAGGATCGGCGGCTGGCCCGACGTGATGTGCAGGTCGGAGGCGCCCGAGTCGAACATCAGCTTGAAAAAGGCGTCGAGCCTGGCCATGGTTGGCTCCTGTTGAGGTCCACCGGGCACGCCCGGGCGCGAAACACGGGACGTAACGAGCCTAAGGCGTCCGCGCGCGCCGGGTCAAGGTATTTCCCCTATTTACGGCGCATGCGAAGTCGACCTTCGCGTGCGAAATCGACCTGTTAGGGGCGCTCGGGCTCCAGGACGGCCCCCCGCACGAAGGCAGGGTCCTGGAAGAGGCGGTCGGCCATCACGGTGAGCACCGGGCTCAGCGTGAACACGTCGGCGAAGCGGGCGTGGAGCACGAAGCGCTGCTCGATCAGCCGCACCGCATCCCGCACGTCCCCCCCGGTCACCGTGCGACGGCCGCGCCGCAGCGCCGTCAGCTTGGCCGCCCACTTCGTGAAGGCGTAGAGGGCGAGCATGGTCTGGTAGCCGCGGAAGACGCCGTGCAGCGGCGTGAGCGTCTTGCGGAAGACGACGTGGCGCCAGTACTCGCGCAGGAACGGGTCGATCTCGGGGGCGGCGGCGTCGAAGGCGATCGCCTGCACCTCCGCGATGTCGAACGGGGGGCCGCCGGTGATCCAGTCCGGCAGCCGGCCGCGCCCGCGGCGGAAGCGGAAGAAGTTGCGGTAGAGCGCCAGCACGAGGCCGAGCCGCGTCGGGCGCCGGCGCGAGAACTCGAGCCACGTGTAGAGCGGCGCCAGCGGCGTCAGACGCGGCTGCCGCGGGTAGCGTGCCTGCGCGGCGACCGCGATCACCTTGCGATAGCGATCGGCCTCGAGCTGGGCGAGGCCGCCCACCAGCGTCTCGGTCGGCGCGCGGTCCTCCCGCCGCGCCTTCGCCTCCACCTGCGAGAGCCCCACGCACAGGCTGATCAGCACGCTGCCGGCCAGGAGCGCTGTCGGCAGCGTGCACTCGTCGTGGGCGAGCAGCGCGAGCACGGCGGACTCGATGGGGCGGTACTGCGCCCACGTGATGTCCACGGACGAGTAGAGGACCAGCGGATCGGGCAGCCGGCGGACGCGGGTGCTGCCCGCGAGCACCTCGCGCACCTCGGCCTCCTGCTCGGGCAGCGTGCGGCCCTGGTGGGCGCGCACGGCCGTGCACGCGAAGGACAGCCCCACCGCCACGCCGTCGGGCGTCTCGACGAACGAGTACGGGAACTCGCGGCACACCTGCGGCTTGGCGCGAGCGCCCAGGCGCGTGTGGATGCCGCAGCGCTCGTCCGGCTCCAGGAACACGCAGGCGCCGTCGGGCCGTCGTGCGAACGTCGTGCGCTCGCCGCCGGCCAGCACGAACGGCAGCGGCCGGAACTTCGGGCCGGGCGGCAGCGGAGGATCGAGCCGCGTCCAGTCCACCGCCTCGAGCCGCGCGCGCGCCGATTCCTCGACCCCGATGAGCCACTCGTTGCGACAGCACGCGCCCGACTGCTGGCAGGTGAAGACGACGTCGTCGGGCAGGAGGAGCCGCGTCATTCCGTAACTCTGCGGGGTGCCGCCGTCGAGGTCAAGTGACACGCGCGGTAAGATGAGCGCGATGAGCCGACGGCCGATCGCGTGCGCGCTGGTGTTGCTGGCGCTGACGGGGGCGCCCGTGACGGGCGCGTCCTCGCCGGTCCCGTCCGAGCTGGTGAGCGCCGCGCGCGAGTACCGCGCGAGCCTCGCCGACCTCCTGCCCTTCCGCGAGGACGCGGTGGCCCACGCGCGCGAGAGACTGGCCACGCGCCGGCAGCTGGTGGAAGACGGCCTGATCGCCCGCCGCGAAGCGGACGTCGCCGCGCAGGCGCTGTCGGCGGCCGAGGCGGCGCTCGCCTCGACCCACGCCGAGATCGCGCAGGCCGAGAGGATGGTGGCGGAGGCGGCGGCGGCCGCCGTGCTGGCGTCGCTGCCGCCGAGCAAGCCGGGCGCGCTCACGGTGACGCCGACGTTGCTGCGCTTCCACGGCCTACAGGACTGGTCGCTCGCCCAGGTCACGCGCGTCGAGAGCTTCTTCGCCGAGCGCTTCCATCGCGCGCTGCCGGTCAGCGCGCTCGGGCAGACGCCGGCGCACGACCGCCTCGGCTTCGACCACCGCAACGCGCTCGACGTGGCCGTCCATCCCGACAGCCCGGAGGGCCAGGCGCTCATGACCTGGCTGCGCGCGCGCGGCGTGTCGTTCCTCGCCTTCCGCGGCGCCGTCGCGGGCGAAGCCACGGGCGCGCACGTGCACATCGGCGAGCCGTCCCCGCGCCGCGCGTCCCCGCGCGCCGGGTAATACCATGCCCCGCGCCATGATCGACTGGACGGCGGTCGGGGCGGAGGCCGTGGACCTGCTCCGCGCCTACCTCCAGATCGACACCACCAACCCGCCCGGCAACGAGATCGCCGGCGCGCGGTTCCTGGCCGACGTGCTTCAGCGCGCCGGCATCGAGAGCCGCACGGTGGAGTCGGCGCCGGGCCGCGCCAACCTCGTCGCGCGCGTGCGCGGCGACGGCTCGCTCGGCGCCATCGTGCTGCACCATCACATCGACGTCGTCTACGCCGACCGGCGCTTCTGGACGGTGGCTCCGTTCGGCGGAGAGATCAAGGACGGCTTCCTCTATGGCCGCGGCGCCATCGACATGAAGTCCACCGGCATCCTGCAGCTCGCGGCCGTGCTCGCGCTCAAGCGCGCCGGCGCGCGGCTCACGCGCGACCTCGTCTTCCTCGCCACCGCGGACGAGGAGGCGGGCAGCGCGTTCGGCGCCCAGTTCATCGCCGCCACGCATCCCGACTGGCTGGCCGGGGCGGAGTACGCGCTGTCGGAGCTGGGCGGCATCGAGATCGATCCGCACAAGCGCGCGCCGTTCGCCTCCATCATCATCTCGGAGAAGACGGGGCTGCCGCTGAGCCTGACCGCCGTCGGCACCCCGGGCCACGGCTCGATGCCGTGGCCCGACACCGCGCCGCACCGCCTCATCCGCGCGCTCGCCCGGCTGCTCGCCGCCGAGCGTCCGCCGCGCGTGCTGCCGGAGGTGCAGGAATATTTCCGGGCGCTCGCGCGCGTGCTGCCGCCGGAGGAGAGCCGCGGCTTCGACGACCTCGCGGTCTCGCTGCGTGATCCCGCCTTTCGCGCCCGGTTCTTCGCTCACCGCCAGCGAGCGGCCATGGTCCGTACCACGTTCGCGGTCAACATGCTGCGCGCCAGCGAGAAGCTCAACGTCATTCCCCCGGAGGCGGTGGCGGACATCGACTGCCGCGTGCTGGCCGGCGACGACCCGGGGGAGATCCGGGACTGGGTGACGCGCGTGGTGGACGACGACCACGTGCGCGTCGAGTTCGTGCGCGAGCCGAAGGCGCCGAACCTCTCCCCGCCCGACACCGAGATGTACAAGGCGCTGGTCGACACGCTGGCGCGTCGCGCGCCGGGCGTGGTGGTCGCGCCCGAGATCCTCGTCGCCTTCACCGACAGCTGGGTGTTCCGGCGCATGGGGCTCGCCGCCTACGGCTGGAGCCCGTTCATCCTCGGCGACGAGGAATGGCGCCGTGTGCACGGCAACGACGAGCGCATCTCACTCGAAAACGTCCGCGCGGGCGCGCGCGCGTACACAGAGCTCCTGCTGCAGCTGGCCGGAACCTGAGGTGGCCCGCGCCCGGCGCCGGCGCCGCGCCCGTGTCCCGCCGAAGCGAGCCCTGAGCGTCCGCCGCGGCACCGCGCGCGACGCAGCCGTCATCTGCGAGCTGATCCGCGGCCTCGCGCGCTACGAGCGGCTCGAGCGCCAATGCCGCATCGCCCCCGCCGCCATCCGCCGCCACGGGTTCGGCCGGCGCCCGTACTTCGACACGCTGATCTGCCGGCGCGACGGCCGCGCCATCGGCCTGGCCCTCTACTTCTTCACCTACTCGACGTTCCTGGGCCAGCCGACCCTCTACCTGGAAGATCTCTTCGTGCTGCCCGAGGCGCGCGGCGCCGGCGCCGGCCGTGCGCTGCTGCGGGCCCTCGCGCGGGTCGCCGTGCGCCGTGGCTGCGGGCGCATGGAGTGGGCGGTGCTCGACTGGAACACGCCGTCGATCCGCTTCTACCGGCGGCTGGGCGCCGGCCTCAGGAAGGAGTGGATCCTCACGCGGCTCGCCGGGGCACCACTGCGCCGGCTCGCGCGCGGCCGTTAGCTTAGCCA
>Ga0134086_10000405_pt1 | contig 11150 bp, 10 predicted proteins | sample 15_taG_13_FD_94459 | JGI IMG/M metagenome (GOLD analysis project Ga0134086, IMG submission 94459) | Grasslands soil microbial communities from the Angelo Coastal Reserve, California, USA - 15_D_Glu_40cm_2_24_1 metaG | ecosystem: Environmental > Terrestrial > Soil > Grasslands ...
ACAAGCAAGAGCGCGCTCGAGGGCGAGCGCAAGCAGGTCACCGTGCTGTTCGCCGATCTCAAGGGCTCGATGGAGCTGCTGGCCGACCGCGATCCCGAGGAAGCGCGCAAGCTGCTCGATCCCGTCCTGGAGCGGATGATGGAGGCCGTGCACCGCTACGAGGGCACGGTCAACCAGGTGATGGGCGACGGCATCATGGCGCTGTTCGGAGCGCCCCTCGCCCACGAGGACCACGCGGTGCGCGCCTGCTACGCGGCGCTGCGCATGCACAAGGCGATGGCCCACGGCGCCGAGGACGTCCGCCGCCGGCTCGGCGTCGACGTGCAGATCCGCGTCGGGCTCAACTCCGGCGAGGTCGTCGTCCGCTCGATCGGCAACGATCTCCAGATGGACTACAGCGCGGTCGGCCAGACCACGCACCTGGCCGCGCGCATGGAGCAGCTCGCCCGTCCCGGCACCACCCTCATCACCGGCGCCACCTACCGGCTCGCCGAGCGCTTCATCGAGGCCGGCTCGCAGGGCCCGATGCCGATCAAGGGCCTCAAGGACCCGGTGGAGGTCTGGGAGCTCAAGCGCGCCACGCCCGTGACCTCGAGCCTCGGCGTCATCGCCGGCCGCGCGCAGACCGCGATGCTCGGCCGCGGCGCCGAGATGGCCACGCTGGAGCGCCTGCTCGCGCGCGCGCGCGAGGGACGCGGGCAGGTCGTCACGCTGATCGGCGAGCCCGGCGTCGGCAAGTCGCGCCTGGTGTGGGAGCTGACGCGGAAAGCCGCCGTCGACGGCTGGCAGATGCACGAGGCCGCGTGCGTGTCGTACGGCATGCTCACGCCGTACCTGCCGGTGCGCAACTTCCTGACGAAGTACTTCGACGTCGAGGACGGCGACGACGCGCGGCGCATCCGCGAGAAGGTGGCCACGCGGATGGTGGCGCTCGACACGCGGCTGGCCACCCACGTGTCGGCGATCCTCGCGCTGGGCAACGTGCCCAACGATGATCCGGAGTGGGCGGAGCTCGAGCCGACGGCCCGCCGCCAGCGAATTTTGAGAGCCGTCCGCGAGCTGCTGCTGGCCGAGAGCCGACGCGCGCCGCTGCTCCTCGTGGTCGAGAACCTCCAGTGGGCGGACTCCGAGACGCACGCCTGCATCGAGGAGCTGGCCGCCGGCCTCGCGGACGCGCGGATCCTCGTGCTCGTCAGCGCCCGGCCCGAGCATCGCCGCGACTGGGCGACGACCGGCGACGCGACGGAGATCCGGCTCGATCCGCTGCCCGCGCCCAGCGCGGAGGCGCTCGCCGACTCGATCCTCGGCACCGAGCCCGACCTGGCGCCGCTCAAGCGGCGCCTCATCACGCACACCGCGGGCAACCCGTTCTTCCTCGAGGAGACCGTGCAGGCGCTCGTCGAGACGCGCGCGCTGTCGGGGGAACGCGGCCATTATCGGCTCGGGAAGCCCGTGGAGGGCATCCAGATCCCCGACCGCGTGCAGGCGGTGCTGGCCGCGCGCATCGACCGCCTGTCCAAGCAGGGCAAGTCGTTCCTCCAGGCGGGCGCGGCCATCGGCGCCGACGTGCCCGTGGCGCTGCTCCAGGTGGTGGCGAACTCGCCGTCCGAGGAGGTGCTGCGCGGACTGGCCGATCTCGAGGCCGCGGACTTCTTGCGGACGAGCGCGCTCGTCCCGGACCTAGCCTACTCCTTCAAGCACGCGATCACCCAGGACGTCGCGTACTCCACGCTGCTGAAGGAGCAGCGCCGCGGCCTGCACGCGCGCATCGTCGACGCGCTGGAGACGAGCTACCCCGCCGAGCGCCGCGGCGAGCACGTCGAGCGGCTCGCCTACCACGCGCTGCGCGCGGAGTCGTGGGCGAAGGCCGTCGGCTACCTGCGCGACGCCGGCGAGCGCGCGGTGGCGCGCTCCGCCAACCGCGAGGCGGTCGCCTTCTACGAGGACGCGCTGAGGGCGCTCCGTCACCTGCCGGAGAGCCACGAGACGTTCGCGCTGGCCATCGACCTGCGCCTGGATCTGCGCCCGCCGCTGCTGCAGCTCGGCCGGCTCGACGACATCCACCGGCTCTCGAAGGAAGCGGAGAGCATGGCGCAGCAGGTCAACGACGAGGAGCGGCTGGCTCGCGCCTATTCCTACCTCGTGAACTATCACTACCTGCTCGGCGAGCCCGCGCGCACGGTCGAGTACGGCGCGCGCTGCCTCGGCATCGCCGAGCGACGCGGCGATCCCGCGCTGGCCACGCTCGCGCGCCGCTATCTCGGTCACAGCCACCACGCGCAGGGCCAGCACAAGACGGCCATTCAGATCCTCGAGGACAATCTCGCGGCGCTGGACGCGGAGATCGGTGGCGGCAGCACCGCGGTGGCCAGCACCACCGCGTACGTCGCGTCGTCCGCGTGGCTGGCGTGGGCGCTGGCCGACCTCGGCGAGTTCGAGCGGGCCGACGCCTGCCTGGACCGTGCGCGCGCGCAGGCCGACTTCGCGCGGCATCCGTACAGCCAGGCGATCGCGTGGACGCTCACGGGCGCCGTGTGGTCCGCGCGCGGCCAGGTGGACCGCGCGGTGCCCACCCTGGCGCGCAGCCTCGAGCTCTGCGAGCAGGCGAGCCTCACCGTTTGGCAGCCGATCCCCGCCACGCTGCTCGGCCTCTGCCTGCTCGCGCTGGACCGCAAGGACGACGGGATCGCGCTGCTGCGCGACGGCGTGCGCCGCGCCGAGTCGCTCGGCGTCATGGCCTACCTCTCGCGGTGGATGCTGCACCTCGCCGAGGGGCTGCTGGCCACCGGCGACACCGCCGCCGCGCGCGTGGCCGCCGACCGCGCCATGGCGCTGGCCCTGACGCACGGCGAGCGCGCGCACGAGGCGATGGCGTGGCGTGTGCTCGGCGACGTGTCCGCGAAGGAGGCGAGCTTCGAGGCCGCCCGGCAGGCGTACGAGCAGGCGCTCGCGCTGGGCGACGCGCTCGGGCTACGGCCGCAGATCGCGCGCGCCCACTTCGATCTCGGCCGGCTCCAGCGCCGGCTCGGCCACCTCAGCGACGCCGAGGATCACCTGGCCCGCGCGGTCGTGCTGTTCGCCGACATGGGCATGCGCGCGTGGCTCGAGACGTCCCAGCCGGAGCTGAAAGCCCTGGGCCACCTCGTGATCGTGGCCCGCACGAACGTGGACCTCTTCGACTACCTCACCGACAAGTTCGCCGGCGACCCGGAGATCCGCGTCATCCTCGACCGCCGCCAGGGCGAGCCCAAGCGCGACGGCCCCACCGGCACCGCCGAGCGCCGCCGGCACGCCGTGGACCAGGCCGTGCGCACGCGCGGGCTCGCGGTCGTCATTCCCCGGCAGTAGCTCAGCCCTCGACCCGCTCCGTCACCGAGCGCGTCGCGCCGAACGTCGGCACGATCGCCGAGTGCTTGCCGGGACCACCGGCGACGATGACCATCACGTCCTCGGGCCGCGACGCGAACGGCAGCAGCGTGTCGGGCCCTGTCCCCTCGAATCGCTCGGGATGAATCGTCATGAAGCGCGCGACGTTGTCGGCGGAGAAGCGCTCGAGCGGCACGCGCGCGGCCTCCCAGAAGCGCCGCTTGAACTCGGCCTTCGACCAGCCGGACGAGGCGATCGTCTGGGCGTGCTCGGGGCCGAGCATCACGAGCGGGTCGCCGGCGAGATAGATGTTGTTGCTGCCGGTGGTCGCGGCGGTGCCCGCGATCGCCGCCATGAGCGTCTCAGCGGCCATCGAGCCGTGGTCGTTGACGTTGTGGGGACCCTCGGAGCCGCAGACGGTCACCGTGCTCGCGTCCCTCGGAAAACCGCGCTCGACGTGCAGCGGCTCCCACGGCGACTGCGCCTCGTTCTCGGCCAGGCAGTAGCTGAACTTGCCCGGGTGTCCGAGCGTCGCGCGGTCCTCCCGGCCCGGCCGCGCGCCACCGACGTTCTGGAGCACCAGCCGCACGGCGCGGCCGATGACCGCGTTGGCGCGATGGCCGTTGCCCAGCGCGTTGGGGCCGCCCGCCACGCCGAGCCGCGCCGCGATCGGACCGTTGACGATCACGAGCGGCGTGCACGGATGGGTCGTGCACTGGATCGCGTTGAGGTTGAACTCGGGCCTGGCCACCGCGCGGATGGCGGCGACGATCACCGGCAGGTGCTCGGGGCCCGCGCCCGCCAGCGCGGCGTTGATGGCGACCGCGTGCAGCGTCGCGCGGCCGTCGAGCGGCGCCAGCGTTGCGACCATCTCGTCGCCCGTGCGCCGGCCCAGGATCTTCGTCACCCGCGCCTCGGTCGGCGGCAGCACCGGCAGGCCGTCCGACCACTCCTGCTCCATCGCCCAGACCTGGAAGGCGTCGAGATCCTCGGGCGACTCGACCAGCGTCGGACCCGCGCTCGCGGTCGAGACGGGCGGCGCCGGATCCGTCGTCAGTCCGTCGAGCACCTCATCGAGGATCGCGTCGGCTTTCGCGCGCGCCGTGTCGGGCGCGACGCCGCCGAGCGGATGCGGCACGAGCGCCACCGCCAGGTGGGGCAGCCCGTGTTTGGCCGACGTCGCCTTCGCGAGCGACAGGAACGCGTCGGTGCCGAGGACCACGGCGGGCACACCCCGCCCTTCCAGCTGCGCCGCGTCGTGGATACTCCACGACGTGCAGGACCCTCAGTCGGCGCTGCCGGTGAGGACGACGTGCGCGGACTTCGCGATGTCGTCGATCATCTCCGCCGGCCGCGAGGCGCCGGGCTTGCGCCACCCGCGCACGCCGGCCGCGCCCGTCTTCTGCGCGAGCAGCTCGGCCACGCGGTGCAGCAGCACGCCCGCGTTCGGCTTGGAGTTGTCGAGGACACCGATGGTGAGGCCGGCGAGGCTCGGCTTGCGCGGCGCGAGCCGTCCGATCTGGGCTCGACCGCCGCCGGGGAAGGGGCTCCAGACGTTCATGGTGACGGAGTATAGCGCCGAAGCACCAGTGCCGCGATGGCGGCGAGCGCGACGGCGATCGCCGCGGTGAGGAACGCCTCGCCGAATGCGGGCGCGAGCCCCACGCTCTCGCGGCGCGCGGCGAACAGCCCGGCGAGGACGAGCACGCCGGTGACGACGCCGAGCGTCCGCGCCAGGAACGCGAAGCCGCCCGCGACGCCCTGCTGCGCGCCGGCAAACGCGCCCATGATCTGCGCCATGTTCGGCACCTGGAACACGCCGAGGCCGAAGCCGGCGGCGAAGAGCGCGACGGCGATCACGGCGGCGCTCGTCGTGGCGTTCGCGCGGCTCAGCAGCAGCAGGCCCAACGCCTCGAGCACGAGCCCGGCCACCATCGGGCCGCGCGCGCCCAGACGATCGGCGGCGGCGCCGGCGACGGGCGCGGCGGCGGCGGTGCCGAGCGGCGTCAGCGTGAAGAGCAGCCCGGCCGTGGCGGCGTCGAGCCCGCGCACGAGCACGAGGTAGAACGGCGCGAGCAGCCACACCGAGAAGATCGACGCGTTGGCGACGAACGCGAGCGCGCCCGGCGCCAGCACGGCGCGGCGCAGGACGTCGGCGGCGGCCACCAGCCGCGTCGCGGCGCCACGCGCGGCGGGCAGCGCGGCGAGCGCCCAGGCGAAGACGGCCAGCGCGATGGGGACGCGCACGTAGAACGTCGACCGCCAGCCGAGGTGCGCGACGAGGACGCCGGCGACGAGGGGACCGACGGTGAAGCCGACGCCGATGCCGGCGTTGAGAAAGCCGAGGGCACGGCCGCGATGCTCCGGCGGCGCCGTCAGCGTCACCAATCCCGGCGCCGTGCCGTAGACGAGGCCGCCCGCGAAGCCCTGAAGCACGCGCGCGGCGAGCAGGAGACCGAACGTCGGCGCGAGACCACCGAGCGCGAGCGCGACCGCCGTGAGGACGAGCCCTACACGGAATACCCGCGCGTGGCCCACGCGGTCGGCGAGCGCACCGCCCCAGAACGCGGTCACCGAGTAGGTGAAGACATAGCAGACGATCACCCACCGCACGCGCTCCGGCGGCTCGGCGAACGCGGCGGCCATGGCGGGAAACGCGACGTTGATGATCGAGTCGAGCGAGATGACGCCGGCGCCGGCCGCCGCGATCCAGCGGGTCACGGCCGCTATGATGGCACGGCGCCGCCGCGCGGGGTTGCGCCGGCCGGCCGTTCCACGGTACAAACGCGGGCCATGGACCTCGCGCCCGGCGCGACGCACGAGATCACCTGGACCGTCACGCCCGACAAGACCGCCGACGCCATGGGCAATCGCGGCGTCAAGGTGCTCGCCACGCCGTGGCTGATCGGCATGCTGGAGGACGTGTGCGGCGCGATGATCAAGCCGCACCTGGCGGCGTGCGCCACCACCGTGGGCACCATGATGGAGATGCGCCACCTCGCGGCCACGCCCGTCGGCATGACGGCGCGCGCCAGGGCCACCCTGCTCGAGAGCGACGGCCGCCGCTTCCTCTTCGCGGTGGAGGCGTGGGACGCGAAGGACAGGATCGCCGAGGGCCGGCACGGGCGCGTCGTGATCCCGAATCTCGCGAAGTTCCTCGAGCGCGCGATGAAGAAGGGTCAGGCCTGATGCCGATCCAGATCAACAAGGGCGTGCTCGGCAAGGAGTTCCCGCCGTTCGCGGTCACCGTCGAGCGGGGCAAGGTCAAGGAGTTCGCGCGCGCGATCGGTGATCTGAATCCGCTCTACCTCGACGATCGCGTCGGCGCCGCCTCCGAGTGGGGGGATCTCATCGCGCCGCCGACCTTCGCCATCACGTTCCGCGACGAGGGCGCCGACACCAACGCGCTGCTGCGCGAGCTCGGCACCGACATCTCGCGCGTGCTGCACGGCGAGCAGGAGTTCGAGATCCACCGGCCGCTCCAGCCCGGGCAGACGTACCTCTGCCGCGCCAAGGTCGTCGACATCTACGAGAAGACCGGCAAGAGCGGGCCGATGGCCTTCGTCGTGCGCGAGACCGCGATCACCGACCGTGACAACGAGGTCGTGGCCACCATGCGCGCGGTCACGGTGGTCCGGCTGTGAAATACGCCAGGGTCTACGCGGAGGACATCAACGTCGGCGACGAGCTGCCGCCGCTCGTCAAGGGCCCCATCCAGCAGATCCAGCTCACGCGCTACGCCGGCGCCTCCGGCGACTTCAACCCCATTCACCAGGACGACGAGTTCGCGAAGGCGGCGGGGATGGGCGGCGTGTTCGCCCACGGCATGCTGTCGATGGGCTTCGTCGCGCAGGCGCTCACCGACTGGGCGGGCGCCGGCCGGGTGAAGAAGCTCGGCGTCCGCTTCGCCGCGCTCGTGCGGCTCAAGGACGTCGTGACGTGTCGCGGCCGCGTGGTGAGCCGGTCGTCGAAGGACGACGTGCACCTCGTGGAGCTGGAGGTCTGGGCCGAGAACCAGCGCGGCGAGAAGGTCGTGAGCGGCCGCGCGACGATCGAGCTGCCCTCGCGCGCGTGAGCGCGCGCTCGCGCTAGCCGCGCGACATCTCCCCGCGCGCCGCCACCCACTCGCGCAGCGCGTCGCGCGTCGAGGGGAACGCCAGCATCTCCCACGGGATCTCGTCCGGCCTGACCCACTCGAGGAGGTCGTTCTCCGCGCACGCGGTCAGCGTGCCGCCGACGACGCTCGCGCGGTAGACGATGATGACCGGCGCGCCCGGATAGGAATAGACGTTGTGCAGGCCGGTCAGCTCGACCTTGAGGCCGGTCTCCTCGAACGTCTCCCGCATGGCGGCGTCGGTCACACTCTCGCCGAAGTCCACGAAGCCGCCGGGGAACGTCCACAGCCCGCGCCCGGGGTTGATCGAGCGCCGGGTGAGGAGGATGCGGCCGTCCCGCTCGGGAATGGTGCCGGCCACGACCTTGGGGTTCAGATAGAAGACGAAGCCGCAGGCGCCGCACACGGCCTGCTCGCGCTGGTCCGGGGGCACCGGGGCGCGGCCCAGCGCGCTCGCGCAGAGCGGGCAGAAGCGGATCGTGTGGGGAGCCAGCAGGCGGAACGGCTCGTCGCTCACGAGTCCAGTCTAAACCAGTGGCGGCGCCGCCCGCCGAGCGCCTAGCATGACGCTGTGGACCGGAACATCGTCGCGCAGTGGGTCACCCTCGCGCTGTTCGGGCTGATCTTCCTGGCCAGCGGCGTCTGGATCGTGCTGATGGCCACGCATGTCTTCATGGCTGCCGCGGGCATGCTCTTCGTCGGCGCCGGCCTCTGGGTGCTCACGCTTCCGCTGACCGATGGCGACCGGAAAAGGATCGTCGGCGGCGTGCTCGCCCTGAGCTTCATCACGTTCCTGGGCGTCTTTCTCACGTGGGTCGCGCTCACCGGCCGGACAGGCCGCGGTTTCGCCTTCGTCCTCGGGCTGGCCTTCGACGCGATCGCGCTGGTCGCGTGGCCCGTGATGCTGTTCTCGCTCTGGCGACAGTTGACGGGGAGCCGCAAGGCCGCCGCGCCTTGACAGTCCGCGCGACGCGGTGCTACAAACGCTCGCGCCGCGACCCCTCGAACGCTCAGGAGGTTTCGCATGACACGCCATCACCTCGTCTTCGCCCTCGCCGCGATCCTCATCACCCTCACCGCCGTCACCGCGGTCGTCCAGGGCCAGTCCGGCGACTACAAGATCGGCGTGCTGGAGCCGCTCACCGGTCCGCTCGCCGGCGAGGGCAAGCGGCACCTCGAGGGCTTCGAGATCGTGCGCGACATGATCAACGAGCGCGGCGGCGTCATGGGCAAGAAGCTGGCGTTCGTCGTGGCCGACGCGCCGGACCCGACGGCGGCGGCCACCGAGGCCACGCGCCTGGCCACGCGCGAGGGCGTGAAGATCATCACCGGCACGTTCTCGTCGCGGCTCTGCGGCGCGGCGAGCGAGGCGGCCGCCCGCCAGAACGTCATCTACTGGGAGACCTCGTGTGTGGATCCGCGCTTCAACAAGCGCGGCCTGAAGAACGTCTACCGTACGGAGATCGACGCCACCGGGTTCGGCTGGTACAACGTCGAGTTCATCGCCAAGCACCTGGCGCCGCGGTTCGGCAAGAAGCCGGGCGAGCTCAAGGTCGCCTTCCTCAGCGAGGATTCCTCCTACGGCCAGGGCGTCACCGAGTCGGCGCGCCAGCGGGCCAAGGCGGAGTTCGGCATGCAGGAGGTGGCCGCCGAGTACTACAACTTCCAGACGATCAACGACTTCACGCCGATCATCGTGAAGTTCAAGCAGCTCGCGCCCGACGTCGTCCACCACATCGGCTACACCAACGATGCGCCGCTTTTCTGGCGTCAGGCCCGCGAGCAGAACTTCCTGTTCAAGGCCCACGTGCACGCCGGCGCCACCGGCTACGGCTCGGCCGACTTCGGCAAGGCGCTCGGCAACGACGCCAACGGCGCCTTCGCCCTGCTCGAGCCCGGCCCCGGCTTCAGGATCGAGTCGCTCAAGCCCGAGGGCCAGAAGATCGAGAAGGAGTTCCGTGACGCCGTGCAGAAGCGCACCGGCACCTATCCGTTCGGCGGCCATCAGCTCGCCGGCGGCGGTCTCTGGCTGCTCAAGGTCGTCCTCGACCGCGCCAAGACGGACGATCCCGACAAGTTCCGCGAGGCGGTGATGTCGCTCGACCTGCCCGTCGGCTCCACGATCAACGGCTGGGGCGTGAAGTTCTCGGAGACCGGGCAGAATGCCAACGAGCGCGTGCAGCACTACATGCTGCAGTGGCAGAACGGCGAGCTGGTCACCGTGTGGCCGGAGGAGTTCACGACCAAGCGGGCGAAGTGGATCCCGCTCGGCGCCTGGGACCAGCGCAAATAGACGTCGTCGCGCAGCTCGCGGTCTCGACGGTCCTGCTCGGGGGCATCTACGCCCTCATCGCCGTCGGCCTCACGCTGATCTTCGGCATCATGCGCGTGGTCAACTTCGCCCACGGCGAGTTTCTCATGCTCGGCATGTACCTCGCCTTCTTCGCGTTCACGCTCGAGGGGCTCGACCCGTACGTCGTGCTGCTGATCTCGATCCCGATCTTCTACGGCGTGGGCTGGCTCGCCTACGTGCTCATCATGCGGGGCGTCATCCACGCCTCGCACAACGTGCAGATCTTCACCACGGTCGGGCTGTCCACCGCGCTGCAGAACGTCGCCCTCGTGCTGTGGACCGGCGACTTCCGCGTGATCCGCCCGTGGCACTCGTCGGTCGTCCTGCGCGTGGCCGGCACCGCGTTCAATCTCTCGCAGGTGGTGGCGTGGGCGGTCGCCGTCGCGCTGACCATCGCGCTGTTCGCCTTCATGAAGTGGACGCACACGGGCCGCGTGATGCGCGCCACCGCCCAGGACCGGGACGCGGCCACGCTGATGGGCATCGACACCGACCGCGTGTACCGCCTCACCTTCGCCATCGGCATCGCGTGCGTGGGCGCGGCGGGCGTGCTCGTCTCGCCGCTCTACGCGGTCTACCCGCAGGCGGGGCTGCAGTTCGTGACGCTCGCGTACGTCGTGGTCGTCCTCGGCGGTCTCGGCGACATGGCCGGCGCCATGGCCGGCAGCCTCATCGTGGCCGCCGTCGAGGTGGCCGGCTCGTACGTCTTCGGCGCGGCGTGGAAAGAAGTCTTCTACTTCCTGCTCTTCATCGGCGTGCTCGTCTTCCGTCCGGCCGGGCTCTTCGGGCAGCGCGGCGCCGAGACCCTCGGCGCATGACCCGGCTCGCCCCCGACCGCTGGACGGCCGTCGCGCTCTTCGCCGCCGCCGCGGCGACGCCGCTCGTCACGCGCGACACGTTCATGCTCGACAGCGTGATTCTCATCCTGTTGTGGGGCTCGCTCTCCGCGGGCTGGAACGTCGCGGGCGGCTACGCGGGCCAGGTCTCGCTCGGGCACGCAGCGTTCTTCGGCATCGGCGCCTACGCGGCCGCGCTCATGAGCGCGCGGCACCTCAACCCGTGGCTCGGGCTCGCCATCGGCGTGGGGCTCTCCATCGGCGCGGGCGGGCTGATCGGCTACCTCTCCAACCGGCTCAAGGGCCCGTACTTCGCGCTCTCCACCATCGCGTTCGCCGAGGTCCTCAAGATCGTCGCGAGCCGCTGGCGCGGCTTCACCGCGGGCTCGGAGGGCGTGCCCGTCCCCTTCCGCCCCGGCTTCGCGACGCTCGGGCTCGGCCACGTCGCGTGGCTCTACCTGATCCTCGTGCTCGCGCTCGT
>Ga0134086_10000410_pt1 | contig 11106 bp, 8 predicted proteins | sample 15_taG_13_FD_94459 | JGI IMG/M metagenome (GOLD analysis project Ga0134086, IMG submission 94459) | Grasslands soil microbial communities from the Angelo Coastal Reserve, California, USA - 15_D_Glu_40cm_2_24_1 metaG | ecosystem: Environmental > Terrestrial > Soil > Grasslands ...
ACCACCTGGCCCGCCACGGCATCGCCAACCGGCCGCACGTGAAGACGCACAAGATTCCCGCCCTGGGCCGGATGCAGATGGCCGCCGGTGCTCAGGGCATCACCTGCCAGAAGCTCGGCGAGGTCGAGGTGTTCACCGAGGCCGGCGTCGCCGACGACGTGCTGCTGACCTTCAACGTCCTCGGGCGCGCCAAGAGCGAGCGGCTGCTGGCGCTGGCGCGGCGGCTCGCGCGGCTGGCCGTCGTGTTCGACAACGAGGTCGTCGCCCGCGGCCTCGGTGAGGCGGCGCGCGCGGCGGGGACCGAGATCCCGTTCCTCGTCGAGTGCGACACGGGCTTCGGGCGCAACGGCGTCCAGACCCCAGAGGCGGCGCTCGAGCTGGCTCGAACCGCCATGCGGCTGGGCGGCCTGCGCTTCGAGGGCCTCATGACCTTCCCCAACCGCGAGCCCGGCACGCGCCAGTTCCTGGAGCGCGCGCTCGAGCTGTTCAAGCGCGCGGGCGTCCCCGTGCCCGTCGTCTCGGGCGGGGGCACGCCCGCGATCTTCGCCGCGCAGAACATTCCCCAGCTCACCGAGCACCGCGCCGGCACCTACATCTACAACGACCGCATGGTGGTGGCCTCCGGCACCGCCACCTGGGACGACTGCGCGATGCGCGTGCGCTGCACGGTGGTGAGCACGCCGACGCGCGACCGCGCGATCCTCGACGCGGGCACCAAGGTCTTCACGTCCGACCTCTACACGGTGACCGGCTACGGCCACCTGCTCGAGTACCCGGAGGCCGCGGTCGTGAACCTCTCCGAGGAGCACGGCGTCGTGGACCTCTCGGCGTGCCGCGCGCGCCCGGCCATCGGCGAGGTGGTGGAGGTCGTGCCGAACCACTGCTGCGTGGTGAGCAACATGGTCGACGAGGTCTACGGCGTCCGCGACGGCAAGGTCGAGACGGTGTGGCCGGTGGCCGCGCGCGGCGAGGTGCGCTGAGCGGTGAGCGCGAACAAGACGCTGGCCATCCTCGTCGGCGGCGGCCCCGCGCCGGGCATCAACGCCGTCCTCGCCGCCGCCACCATCGAGGCGCGCAACCACGGGCTGCGCGTGCTCGGCTGCTACGACGGCTTCAAGTGGCTCGTGCAGGGCGACACGCAGCACGTGGTGGATCTCGAGATCAACGACACCTCGCGCATCCACTTCGACGGCGGCTCCATCATCCGCACCTCGCGCACCAACCCCAGCAAGTCCGCGGAGGCCATCCACCAGGTCGGCGACGCGCTCCAGCGGCTGGGCGTGAACCATCTCATCACCATCGGCGGCGACGACACGGCGTACTCCGCCTCCCGGCTGGCCAAGACGGTGCCCGGGCTCACGGTGGCCCACGTGCCCAAGACGATCGACAACGACCTGCCCCTGCCCGGTGACATCGTCACCTTCGGCTTTCCCACCGCCTGCAACCTCGGCAAGGAGCTCGTCCGGAACCTGATGCAGGACGCGCAGACCACCGAGCGGTGGTTCTTCATCACGGTCATGGGCCGCCACGCCGGCCACCTGGCGCTCGGCATCGGCGGCTCGGCGGCGGCCACGCTCACGCTCATCGCCGAGGAGTTCCCCGAGCCGCAGATCTCGCTGGACCGCCTCGCCGACACGCTGGAGGGCGCCATCATCAAGCGGCGCGTGCAGGGCCGCGAGCACGGCGTGGCGATCCTCTCCGAGGGGCTCGGGGAGAAGCTCGACCTCGCCACGCTCGGCAACGTCGAGCGCGACGCCTACGGCAACGTGCGGCTCGCCGAGCTGGACATCGGCCACGTGCTCAAGGACCGCGTGACGGCGAGCCTCAAGAGCCGCGGCGTGGACGTGACCATCGTGGCCAAGGACATGGGCTACGAGCTGCGCTGCGCGCCGCCGGGCGCGACCGACATCTCGTACTGCCGCAGCCTCGGCTACTGGGCGGTGCGCTTCCTGCTCGAGGGCGGCAGCAGCGCGATGGTGACGATCCAGGCCGGCCGCCTCGTGCCCATTCCCTTCGGCCTCATGGTCGATCCCAAGACCGGCAAGGTGCGCGTGCGCTACGTGGACGTCGAGTCCGAGATGTACCAGACGCTGTCCGCCTACATGATCCGCCTCAAGCCCGAGGACTTCACCAACCCCGAAGCGCTGGCCGCCCTCGCCAAGGCCGGCAACCTCTCGGAGACCGAGCTGCTCGCGCGCTTCGGCCCCCTCGTCGGGCGCGCCTGAGCGCTCGACGCCGCGGCGGTCTGGGGTAAACTCGGACGATGTCTCGCTGCACGCGGCTCGAAAAGTCTGCCTACGTTGTGCTCATCGTGCTCGCCGTCCTCTTCATGGGCGTCGTGACGCGCGACGCCTGGCGCAGGATCGGCAAGCCGTGGACGGGCTTCCCGGTGATGGAGAATCTCCTCGTCGGCGTCGGCGGCAGACAGCGCACGGCCGTGGAGCCGTTCGACCTCGTGCGCGCCGTGAACGGCCACCTCGTCAGCTCCTGTCGCGAGCTGCAGCACGAAGTCGAGCGCTATCCCGCCGGCACCAAGCTGCGCTACCTCCTCGTGCGCGGCGGGTCGCTCGTCGAGGAGGAGATCGTCAGCCGCGAGATGACGCTGCGGACGTTCAAGCACTTCGTCGTCGACAACCTGCTGTCCGGTATCCTCGTCCTCGGGCTCGGCGCCCTCGTCGCGCTCCTGCGGCCCGGGGCCCCGACCACTCGGCTGTTCCTCGCCTTCTGTCTCACCGCCGTCGTCGTCAACGTCGGCTCCTGGGACCTCTCGGGCACGCACCGCTTCACCGAGCTGTTCTTGTTCGCGTGGACGTTCTGGCCCGCGCTGTTCGCCCACCTGGCGCTCGTGTTCCCCGAGCGCACCTCCGTGGCGCGGCGCTGGCCCCGAGTGGTGTGGGTGCCGTACGCCATGTCAGCGGCGCTCTGGCTCTGGCTGCAGGCGCCGATGTCGCGCGACTCCTGGACGGCCACCGCCGGCCTGATCGCGATCTACTGGACGGTCGCGCTGGTCGAGCTGCTCGTCGGTCTCGGCAGCACGGCGCGCACCGGCTCGACGCCGCTCATCCGCCAGCGGGCGCGCGTGCTGCTCGCCGGCTTCGGCATCGGCTACCTCGTGCCCGTCATCGGCACGACGCTCGAGGTCGTCCTCCACGAGCAGATCCCATTCCTGGCCGACGTGTGGCGGCTGGCGTTCGTGTTTCCGCTGGCGGTCGCGTACGCGATCGTGCGCTACCAGCTCTTCGACATCCGCGCGGTGGTGCGCGCGGGCACGGTGTACTCGGTGGTCACCGCCATGGTGGCGCTCGGCTACGCCGGCCTGCTGACCTCGCTCAACGTGCTCTTCGCGCGGCTCGACCTCGCCATGTCGGGCGTGGTGGCGCCGCTGCTCGTGGCCTTCATCGTGGTGCTCGTGGTGAACCGCGTCTACGCGCGGACGCAGGCGCTGCTCGACCGGCTCTTCTTCCGGGCCCGCTACGACTCCGGGCAGGCGCTCGCGCGGCTGGCCGACGCCATGACCACGACCCTCGAGCTCGATCGCCTGGCCGCGCTGATCGGGGGCACCGTCGACGGGATCCTGCATCCCGAGCGCGTGACGCTGTTGCTCGCCGATGACGAGCGCGGCGCGTTCCGACGCGTGGGGGGCGGCGACGGGCTCGCGGCCCAGGCCGTGCTCGCCACGTGCCTGGCCGGCCGGCGCGAGCCGCTGTCGCGCGAGACGCTGCTGGCCGACCCGGAGCTGGAGGACATCCGCCAGGCGTGTCTCGCCGACCTCGACGCGCTGGACGCCGACGTCGCGGTGCCGGTCGTCTTCCGCGAGCGGCTCACCGCGCTGCTGGTGCTCGGACCGCGCCGGCGCGACCTGCCCTACACCTCCGAGAACCTGCGCATCCTCAAGATCGTGGCCACCCAGAGCGCGGTGGCGCTCGAGCACGCGCGCGCCTACCACGCGCTGCAGGCGGCCCTGCGCCGCGTGCAGATCCTCGAGTCGATCCGCGCGGGCCTGTCGAAGTTCGTGCCGCGCACCGTGCAGCGGCTGATCGAGCAGGCGCCGGACGCGCCGGAGCTCGCCAAGCGGGAGACGGACGTCTCCGTGCTCTTCGTCGACATCGCCGGCTACACGCGGCTGGCCGGCCGCCTGGACGCGGCCACGGTGGAGCGGCTCGTGGAGCGCTACTTCGGCGCCTTCCTCGACGAAATTCTGAAAAATGGCGGCGACGTCAACGAGACGGCGGGCGACGGGCTCATGGTGATCTTCCAGGACGCCGATCCCCGGCGCCACGCCCGCTCCGCGGTGACCACCGGGCTGGCCCTCCTGCGGCGCGCGCGCGAGATCAACGCGGCCGAGCCGCTGGACGAGCCGATCGCGCTGCACGTCGGCGTGAACTCCGGCCGGGCGGCGGTCGGCGCGACCAAGATCGAGGGCACGGCCGGCACGCGCTGGACCTACACGGCCTCGGGGCCGGTCACCAACGTCGCCGCGCGGCTGGCCGCCCTGGGCGACGACGCCATCCACCTCGGCGAGGCGACGACGGCGCGCCTGCCGTCGCGGATCGGCCTCGAGGACCTCGGCGAGGTGCCGCTGCGCAACGTCGAGGAGCCGGTGCGCGTCTATCGCCTGCGCGTGCCGGAGCCCGTCGCCGCGGCCGTGTGACGCGCGTGCGCGCGTCCCTGCTGGCGGCGTCGATGGTCGTGGCGGTGGTGGTCGCACCGGCGCCGCGCCTCTCGGCACAAACGGTCGGCGACGTGTTTCGAAGGGTCCAGCCGTCGGTCGTCGTCATTCGGGCCACGGGGCGTGACGCGACGACGGGAGGCGGCGCGCAGGTCGTCAAGGAAGTCGGCTCCGGCGTCCTGATCTCGTCGGACGACGCGGTGCGCGTCGGCGATCAGGTCATCGTCGTCGGCGCGCCGTATGGGCTCGTCTACTCGATGAGCGTCGGTTGGATCAGCGCCCGCTGGGGCGCCAACACCGTGTACAAGCAGATGCCGCTCGCGGACTTCTTCCAGACGACCGCGACGATCAACCAGGGCAACTCCGGTGGTCCGATGTTCGACATCGCGGGCGAGGTCATCGGCATCGTGAGCCACAACATCTCGAAGTCGGGCGGCAGCGAGGGGCTCGGCTTCATCCCCGTCGGCTATCTCGCCAGCTACGAGAAGATCCGCGACGAGCTGCGACGCCTGGGTCCCGGCGCGACGCTCACGGTCACGATTCTCCGCGCCGGACAGATCAAGGATCTATCCGGCCGGATGTCGCGCTAGGCGCTCGCGCGCGCGGCGGCGAAGCGCGCCAGGTGGTGATCGGCGTCGCCGAAGGCCTGCGCGATCGTCGTCAGCCGCCGGAACGTGTGGCTGATCTTCAGCTCCTCGGTCATGCCCATCCCGCCGTGCAGCTGCACGGCCTCCTGGCTCACGTGCCGGGCGGCGTCGGCGATCTTGACCTTCGCCGCCGAGACGACGCGCCGGCGCTCGGCGGCATCCGCGGTGTCGACCTTCACGCACGCCAGGGTCGCGATGGAGCGCGCCTGCTCGTAGGCGATGAGCACATCGACCATGCGGTGCTGCAGCGCCTGGAAGGAGCCGATGGGCACGCCGAACTGGCGCCGCGTCTTGAGATAGTCCAGCGTCGCGTCGTGCGCGTACTTGATGGCGCCCACGGCCTCCGCGCACACGAGCGCGGTGGCGTAATCGACGACCTCCTCGATCAGCGGGAGTCCCCCGCCCTCGGCGCCGAGCAGCGCGTCGCGCCCCACCCGCACCCCGGAGAGGCGCACGTCGGCCACGCGCAGGTTGTCGAGCGTGCGGGCGTCGTCGATCGCGAGCCCGGCCGCGCCGCGCTCGACGAGGAAGAGGCTGATCCCGCGCGCGTCGCCGTCGCCGCCGGCCGTGCGCGCCGAGACCACCAGGAGGTCGGCGCACCCGCCGTGCAGCACCGCGCGCTTGTCGCCCTCGAGGACCCAGCCGTCGCCCGACGGCGTCGCGCGCGTGGCCACGCGCGCGAGGTCGTAGCGCGCCTCGGGCTCCGTCTGGGCGAACGCCATCTTCGTCTTGCCGGCGATCAGCGCGGGCAGGATGCGCGCCTGCTGAGGCGCGGCGCCGCCGCGGGCGACGAACCGCCCGCCGAGACCGACGGTGGCGAGGTACGGCTCGACGACGAGCGCCTCGCCGAGCGCCTCCATCACCACCATCATGTCGACGGTGGTGCCGCCGAAGCCGCCGAACTTCTCGTCGAACGGCACGCCGAGGATGCCCATCTCGGCGAGGGCGGCCCAGACGTCCTCGCTGAAGCCCGCGGGGGTGGCCGTGATCTTGGCGCGCGCGTCGAACCCGTAGCCGGTGTTCAGGAACTTGCGCAGGGTCTCGGAGAGGAGGCGCTGCTCGTCGCTGTACTCGAAGTTCATGTTCTCCTCCGCCTAGAGGCCGAGCGTCGCCTTGGCGATGATGTTGCGCTGGATCTCGTTCGACCCGGCGTAGATCGTGGCCTTGCGCACGTTGCAGTAGCGCGGCATGAGCGAGGCGGTGAAGGCGTCGAAGCCGGCGCGCGCCTCCAGCGGCCGGAAGGCCTGCGCCAGCGGTCCCGCCGTCTGCAGCATCAGCTCGGTGAGCGCCTGCTGGATCTCGGTCCCCTTGATCTTCAGCAGCGAGACCTCGGCGCCGGGTGGCCGGCCGCCGCGCAGCTGATCGAGGAAGCGGAGGTTGGTGATCTCGAGCGCCATCAGCTCGACCTCGACCCGGGTCAGGCGGTCGGCAAAGCGCGGGTCGTCCCGCAGGCCGGCTCGCGCGGCCAGCTCCTTGACACGCGCCAGCTCGCGCTTGGACACGGCGATGTTGCCGGTGCCCATGCGCTCGTAACCCAGCAGGAATTTTGCGACGGTCCATCCTTTGTTTTCTTCGTGCACCAGGTTCTCGGCCGGCACCCTCACCTCGTCGAAGAAGACCTCGTTCACCTCGCGGCTCTGGTCCAGCAGGACGATCGGCCGCACGGTGATGCCCGGCGTCGTCATGTCGATCAGGAGGAACGAGATGCCGTCCTGCCGCTTCTCGGTCTTCGGGTCGGTGCGGACGAGGCAGAAGATCCAGTCGCCGTAGTGGCCGAGGGTGGTCCAGATCTTCTGGCCGGTGACGACGTAATGGTCGCCGTCGCGCACGGCGCGTGTCTTGAGCGACGCGAGGTCGGAGCCCGCGCCGGGCTCGGAGTAGCCCTGCACCCAGAAGTCCTCGCCGTTGTATATGCGCGGCAGGAACCGCTGCTTCTGGGCGTCGGTGCCGAAGCGCAGGAGCACGGGGGCGCACATGCGCACGCCGAACGGCACGATCGGCGGACAGCCGGCGGCGCCGCACTCCTCCTCGAAGATGTAGCGCTGCACGACGGTCCAGTCGGTGCCGCCCCACTCCTTTGGCCAGCCGGGCGCCACCCACCCCTTCTTCGCGAGCTTCTTGTGCCAGCCGAGCAGGTCGTCCTTCGACAGCTCACGGTAGTTCAGGACCTTGTCACGGACGTCGGCCGCCAGATTTGCGCCGATCCAGGCGCGGACCTCGTCGCGGAAGGCGGTTTCTTCGGGGGAGTAGTTCAGGTCCATCGGGTCGCTCCTCTCACAAGCTCCGGGCCAGCTCGAGCAGGCGCCCGAGGTTGGCGAGCCGCGCGTCGAGGGTCTCACCGGCCGGCTCCACGCGAATCGTCGTGATTCCCGCGCGGCGGTAGAGGGCCAGCCGCTCGCGCACCATCGCCTCGGTGCCGAGCAGGTTGGTCTTGAGCACCAGCTCGTCGGGCACGCGCGCCGTCGCCTCGTCGCGCCGGCCGTCGAGCCACAGCCGCTGGACCTCGGCGGCGACGTCCGCGTAGCCCGCGCGCCGGTAAGCGTCGTTGTAGAAGTTGTGCCGGCGCGAGCCCATGGCGCCGAGGCTGAACGCCAGCCCGGGCTTGCGCGGCGGGACGAGCCGCGCGACGTCGTCGGAGAACGCGACGACACCGGCCGAGACGTGCAGGTCGAGCGCGTCGAGCGAGCGCCCGGCGCGCTTGGCGCCGACAGCCAGGTGGTCCAGGAACACGCGAGCGTGCTCGGGCATGAAGGACGTGCCGAGCCAGCCGTCGGCCACCTCGCCCGTCATCTCGAGGCTGCGCGGGGACAGCGTCGCGAGATAGACGGGAATGTCCGGCCGCGGCGTGGCGCCGACGCGCAGCCCCTTGCCCTCGCCGCCGGGCAGCGGCAGCTGGTAGACCTCGCCCTTGTACTCGAGCCGCTCGCCGCGCGTGGCGCGGCGGACGATCTCGATGGTCTCGCGCAGGCGCCGCACGGGACGGTCGAACCGGATGCCGTGCCAGCCCTCGATGACCTGAGGCCCGCTGACGCCGAGCCCGAGGCGGAAGCGGCCGTGGGACATCGACGCGAGGCTCAGCGCGGTCATCGCGATCAGCGCCGGCGTGCGCGTGCCGGCCTGCATGATGGCGGTGCCGAGCAGGATGCGCGAGGTGCGCGCGGCGAGGAAGGCGAGCGGGGCGACGGCGTCGTGGCCCCACGCCTCCGGCGTCCACACCGAATGCGCGCCCAGCCGCTCGGCCTCGACGACGTAGGCGCTGCCCTGCTCCCAGTCCTCCGTGGCCAGCCGCAGCGAGATCGCGACGTTCATCGGACGGGCGGAGCCGCGCCGAACGCGGCGGCGATCTTGACGAGCTGGCCGGCGTGATCGAGGTCATGCAAGCGCGTGAACAGCAGCGTCTCGCGCCAGTTGAGCGGGCCGAAGAACGGGTGCTCGATCGTGACGTCGAGCCGCGCGGCCGGTTCCGCGGCGCGCACGCGCTCGAACAGCGTCCGCCGCTGCCGCCCGAGGATCTCCAGCCACGCGTCCGCCGTGCGCAGCGGCGCGTTCTCGATCCCGCGGCCCTCGCCGCGGGCGGGCGCCGGCCGGCTCTCGAGGATCGCCACGACGCCGCCGCCGAAGTACGTGTCGGCAGCGACGACGTGCGCCAGCACCTCGTTGCCGCTCCACTCCTCGGGCTCCGGCCGCTCGGCGAAGCGCGCGGACGGCACGGCGCGGGCCGCCGTCGCGAGATCGGCCATCGCGGCCTCCACTTTCGCGATGATCTCGGTGGGCGTCTGCTTGGCGCCCTGGGCCTGGAGATAGCCGCGGAGGCGTGTCTGCTCGTCGGTCATGGGCGCGAGGGTAGCACGCCGCACGTGTATCCAATTTTCCACTCTTGACAACGTTCAACCCGGGCGCCTGCGGCGCGTCAGCAATCGATCGCGGATCCCGCACCAGCGGCCGGTGGGGACGCGGGGATGCGCGCGGACAAGGGTTCGTCGAAACAATCGGGATCGTCGCGGATCGTGCGTCCTGGCGGCGTCGGAGACGGCCGAAAAGCGGGGTGTAAGGTCGGCGCAGAGCCATGGAGGACGCGCCGATGAACCTCAGCACTCGCAAGGTCGTCCCGACCCCTGCGCACCTCGTGGAGCTCGAGCGGCTCGGCGACGAGATCGCCAAGCTCTCCGCCCACCTCGACGCCGCCACCGCGCGCCTGCTCGATCTCATCCGCGAGTTCGACGCCCGCGGCGGCTGGGGCAACGGCTTCGCCTCGTGCGCTGCGTGGCTCACGTGGCGCATCGGGCTCGACCCCGGCGCGGCGCGCGAACGGGTGCGCGTGGCGCGGGCTCTCGGCTCGTTGCCGCGGCTCGCCCAGGCGCTCGCGCATGGCGAGCTGTCCTACTCGAAGGTCCGCGCGCTGACCCGGGTCGCGACACCCGAGACCGAGGAGCGGCTGCTCGAGGTCGGCCGGGCGGGCACCGCCGAACACGTCGAGCGCATCGTCCGGGGCTGGCGCCGGGTCGATCGTATCGTCGAAGCGCGGGAGAGCACTCGCCGCCACCGGAGCCGCACACTTCACGTGTGTCAAGACGAAGACGGTATGGTCGTCATCCGCGGGCGTCTGGAACCGGAGGCGGGGGCCGTCCTCATGAAGGCGCTGGAGGCAGGCCGGGTAGCGCTGGATCAGCGCCGACGCGACGTTCCCGCGGAAACGCCACCCGACGGACTGCCGCGCACGGGGCTGATCATCGCCGACGACCCGCCGACGCTGGGCCAGCAGCAGGCCGATGCCCTGGCCCTCATCGTAGAGACGGCGCTCCACCACGGCATTGATCCGGGTGCGCCGGGGGAGCGCTACCAGGTGGTCGTCCACGTCGATGCCCAGGTGCTCGCCGACGCGGACGCGCCAGGTCAGTCGGTCCTCGAAGCCGGCACGCGCGTTTCTGCAGAAACGTCTCAGCGCCTGGCGTGCGATGCGAGCCGCGTCGTCATGCGACACGACCCAGCTGGCCGAGTTACGGACGTCGGTGCGCGGACGCGGACTATTCCGCCGGCACTGCGCCGGGCGCTCCAGCATCGAGACAGAGGTTGCCGCTTCCCCGGCTGCCGACTGCCGTTCGGTCAGGGTCATCACATCCGGCACTGGGCCAACGGTGGTCCGACGACGCTGTCGAATCTCGCGATGCTCTGTCGCCGCCACCACCGCGCGGTCCACGAGGAGGGCTATCAGGTGGAGCGGCAGCCCGATGGAGAGCTGAGATTCCGACGGCCGGATGGACAGCTACTCGCGCAAGTCCCGACGCCGGCTACGGTGCCAACCGACCCCGTCGAGACGCTGCGAGCGCAGAACTACGCACGAGGACTTCACATCGACGCGCAGACCTCGAGGCCCGCCTGGTTCGGAGAGTGCCTCGACCTCGGTTACGCGATCGACGTCCTGCATCCACTGGTCGCCTCTCTCAGGGACGCACCAGCGACATAGGCATCTCGGCCGCTAGTACTCCGGATCCCCGGGCATCAGGATGCGCCGAGTGCCATCCGGCTGCATGAGAATGCGCGGCGCGATCGTCGTCACCGTGCGACCACGTAGCCGCGCCAGCGCGTCGGCCGTGGACGTCGCGTCGGTGAAGAGCATCAGGTTCCGGATCGTCGGGTTGCGCAGCGAGATCTGGCCGCGCTTCTGCGTCTCGAGCGCCTCGGCCGGCGCGAGCCAGCGCAGGTCGGTGACCTCCTTGTCGTCGCCCGTCGGCATCTGGTCCGGCGGCATCGGCGCGGCGAAGAAGCGCGTGTCGAAGCGCAGCGGATTGC